>Ga0335069_10003531_pt1 | contig 23565 bp, 21 predicted proteins | sample Lox_Sample_11_FD_206714 | JGI IMG/M metagenome (GOLD analysis project Ga0335069, IMG submission 206714) | Soil microbial communities from Loxahatchee National Wildlife Refuge, Florida, United States - Lox_Sample_1.1 | ecosystem: Environmental > Terrestrial > Soil > Wetlands | place: USA... | reverse complement strand
CAGCGTCGCAGATTCCAGCCCACTGCTGATCTTCTACAAATCTGATCACTCACGCTGGATAAAAGCCAACCGGTCCCTTGTCCGAAAAAGTGACGGGATCACGTCCCATCCCGGGGCGCGTTCCCTGGCGCCTACAGCGGTTTCACAGTTGCTGTGTCCCGGAGCCACAACGCCAAGTGGCTTTTTCATCAAGGAAAAGCCACCTTGAATCGCGGCCAGAAACGGCTACTAGTGCTGTGGAGCCGCTCTAAGTTGCTGAAACAGAGCGTAATTAACCGGCAATGCACCCCTGTGCAACAGTGCGAATTCCCCTCCGGAATCGAGGTCTTGATTTCTTTATCGCCGCTCGGCGTCGAGCAGTTGCCGCTTGCGGTCGACTCCCCAGCGGTAGCCGGTCAGCGACCCGGAGACGCCGACAACCCGGTGGCACGGTACGAGGATGGCGACTCGGTTGGTGGCGCAGGCGCGGGCCACGGCGCGGGTGGCGTTGGGGTCGCCGAGTTCGGCGGCGAGCTGACTGTAGCTGCGGGTCTGGCCGCGGGGAATGTGGCGCAGTGCCTGCCAGACGCGGAGTTGGAAGACGGTTCCGCGCAAATCCAGAGAGTGCTTTGAAGTCAGAGTCTCCGAGAGGTCGGCGCCTTCGCGGACACGGCCGAGGGCCGCTTCCATGAGGCCGGAGAGGTCCGCGTCGCGGTGGAGCGTGGCGGCGGGGAATTCGTCGCGGAGGGTCTGCTCGGCGGCGGCTTCTGTGTCGGCCAGGGCGAGCCAGCAGAGGCCGCGGTCCGTCGCGCCCACGATCATCCAGCCAAAGGGAGAGTGAGCGGTGGCGTAACCGATCTGCTCTCCGCGGCCGCCGGCAACGAACTTCGTGGGGGTCATGCCGAGAGGAACTCCCTCGTAGGCGCGGCTGGAGGAGTTGAAGCCGGCGTTGTAGATGGCGTCTGTGACGGACCCTGCGGTTTTGAGCTCGGCGCGAAGGGCGTCGGCGCGAAGGGCGCGCTGGTATTGTTTGGGGCTCACGCCCATGGCCTGCTTGAAGATGCGCTGGACGGTGAAGGGGCTGAGGCCGGCGAGGCGGCCGAGCTCGTCGAGCGGGACGGTGCGGTCGAGGTGGGCTTCGAGGTGGGCGCGGAGCCGCGGAATGAGGTCGGCGGCGGGGCGGGTCTCCGGGCGGCAGCGGAGGCAGGGGCGGAACCCGGCGGCGCGGGCCTCGGCGGAGGTCAAAAAGAAGCGCACGTTTTCGCGCAGAGGGCGGCGGCTGGCACAGGCGGGGCGGCAGAATACGCCTGTGGTCACGACGGCGTAGAAGATGGTGGCCTGCGGGTCGCGGGTGAGGATCTGCTGCCAGGCGGAGTCGGGGTCGAGGCTCCGGGACAGCGTATTGGGAGCGGCTTGGAGAGTGGTGTTCATGGAACCATGTTCGCGCCGGCGGCGGGCAGGTGCACTCCGATTCTTGCGGGCAATTCTGATTGTAGGGTAGGGTTCAGGGGTCAGGTGTCAGGACAGGGTGCGGGAGAGCGAGGAAGTGGAGGAGTGAAACTGAGATTCACAGGGCGCGGGCGGCGGCAACGGCGGAGGCCCAGGCCCATTGGAAGTTGAAACCGCCGAGGTGGCCGGTGACGTCGACGGCTTCTCCGATGAAGAAGAGGCCAGGGACGGAACGGGCTTCCATGGTGCGGGCTTTGAGGTCATCGGTGTTGATACCGCCGGCGGTGACTTCGGCTTTGTCAAAGCCCTCAGTGGCGACAGGGTGGAACTCCCAGTCGCGGAGGCGGCGCTCATAGGCCTCGAGGGCGGGGTTGGACCAGCCGGCCGGCGATGCGGTTTCAGCGAGGTGCTGGGCGAGACGCTGGGGCAGGACGGAGCGGAGGGCAAGGCGGAGGGAGGCTTCGTCGCGGCGCGCGTTGGCGGCGAACAGGGGCAGGAGAATGCGTGACCGGCCGTTGAGCGAGGGCGCGAAGTCGATGTGGAGGGGCTCGCCGGGGCTCCAGTAGGAGGAGGCCTGGAGGATGGCGGGACCGCTGAGACCGCGGTGGGTGACCAGCATCTTTTCGGGGAAGCGCGGGGTGGGACGGCGTCCGAGGGGAGGGCCGGCCCACGCGGTGACATCCGTGGAGACACCGGTGAGCTGGGTCCAGGGGATTTCATTGCCGGCGAGGACCAAGGGGACGAGGGCGGGGCGGGGCTCGAGGACGCGAAGGCCGAACTGGCGGGCCAGGTTATAGGCGAAGCCGGTGGCGCCAAGCTTGGGGATGGAGAGGCCGCCGGTGGCGACGACGAGGGCTGCGGAGATGAATTCGCCGGCGGAGGAGGAGATGCGGAAACCGTGCGGAGAGGATCGCTCGACCTGGATGTTGCGGGCGTTAAGGATGAGCTCCGCTCCGCCGCGGGCGCACTCGGCCAGGAGCATGTCGAGAATCGAACGGGAGGAGTGGTCGCAGAAGAGCTGGCCTCGGGTCTTTTCGTGCCAGGGGATGCGGTGGCGGTCGACCAGTTCGATGAAATGCTGCGGCGTGTAGAGCGCGAGCGCCGATTTGGCGAAGTGGGGATTGGCGGAGAGGAAGCGGTCGGGGGCGCAGTAGAGGTTGGTGAAGTTGCATCGGCCGCCGCCGGAGATGAGGATCTTGCGGCCGGGCTGGGAGTTGTGGTCGAGGAGAGCGACCCGGCGGCCACGCTGGCCCGCGACGGCGGCGCACATCAGTCCCGCAGCGCCGGCGCCGAGGACAAGAACATCAAAAGGGCGCGGCGATACGGTCATGGTTGTATTGTCGCCGAGGACTTGCCGGAACGGGGATGCAGCACCGGACGAAAGCGCCCCGCAGGCCCCCCAACCTGCGAGGCGCTCGCGTTGTTCCGGCGACCTGGAGGAGCCAGGGGTCTCCGGAAGAGGATGGGGGCCGGTTGAAGTCAGCCCCCGGAGAATTCGCCGTGGCGCACGCCGCAATCAGCGCTTCACGATCTTCTCCAGCCGCGGGTCGGTCCAGAGAGCCGCAAAGGTCTTTTCCTCATAGACTTTGCCGAGGCCGGAATAGCGTTCTTCACGGGCCCGGCGCAGGTATTCGAGCGCGCCTTCGAGGTTGCCGCGGCGGGCATAGGCCATGGCGATCATGTAATCGACGCGGCCACGCTGTTCGGGGGTGCTGACTCGGACCTGCACGCCCTCCGGGCTGCCGGTGAGGATATCGGCATTTAGCTCAAGGGCCCGCCCGTACTCGGTCATGGCGCGATCCATCTGTCCGAGTCCGGCCCAGGCTTCGGCCATGTTGAGGTGGGCGGCTGCATTGGTCTCGTCCAGCTCCAGGGCTCGTTTGAGGTAGCGAATGGCCGGGTTGTACTTCTTGGTAATGCACTCGACCGCGCCCATGTTGTTGTAGGCATTGACGAAGCGGGGATTGTATTTGATGGCCTGCGAGAAGGCCTTGCGCGCCGATCCGTACTCGCGCATCTGCAGGTAGGCGATACCGAGCTTGTTGTAGAGACGGGCATCGTTGGGAGTGGCGCGGAGGGCGGTGCGATAGTAGCCTGCCGCCTCTCCGAACTCCTCGTGAATGCGGGCCAGATCGCCCTTGAGCTCCGCGGTTTCGGCGATCCGTATGTTTTCGTTCTTCGTGATGTCGGCAAACTGGTCAGCCTTTGCGTAGGCGGCCGTGCCGAAGGCCATTGCCATCCATCCAATGATCCACATAGCGCCCTTCATGGGAGCCTCCGTTGTTCCCGCCGGCGGAGGATCGAGTGTTGCCATTGCCGTCCCGATGCTCTGCCGCGAACTTCGGCTCCCAGTAGAGTGCGGATATGAAGCGGGGACAACGCTATAGCTGCTACTGCGGGGCTGCAGAAGAGTTACCCGCCGATCCGTTACGGCGCCCAGCCGTTGAAACAACTGGAATGTGCCGGGCGTAGCGGACCTGGGGAAGGCGGAAGACGGGGAGGTTACCGCAGTGCTACGAAGGGTTACAGGGGTGCAGAGCCAATCTGGATACCGTTAAATCCGGGCGGAGTCAAAAGAGATGCGCTACTATTGGCGTCGAACCGAAGATGGATGCCGTTATGGCCGCCGGGAATGCAGTACCGGTCACCTACATCGAGGAACGCGAAGAGCTTGCGGCGGTCCTCCGTGCCAGGGAGTTTGTGCGGGCGCCGCGGCTGGCGCAGCTTCTGGAATATCTGTGCGAGAAGCTGTTTGCGGGGGAGACCGCGCAGATCAAGGAGTACTCGATCGGGGTGGAGCTGTTTCACCGCGGCGAGGGGTTCGACCAGGACGCGGATTCGATTGTGCGCGTGGAGGCGAACCGGCTGCGCAAGCGGCTGGCGGACTTCTACGCGGGAGAAGGCGCCGGCCACGCACTGCAGATCTCCATTCCCGTGGGACAGTATGTGCCTGAGTTTCTGCGGGACCGGCAGTGCGCGCACAATACACCGGGTCCGGCGGAGGTAGAGGCCGGGGGGCACACCGGGGATGGTGACAAGGCGGCTTCAGCCGCGGCGCGTCGGCGGCGCTGGGTCTGGGCCGCAGGCGCCATTGCCGCGGTGGTGGTCATTGCGGCTTCGGCGACGATGTGGATGCGGATGCGCGTGGCCCGGCCGGCGCGGCCGGTTGCGGTGGCGGCAGACGCGTTCCGAGGCGCGATTGAGACGGGAGTGGGACTTCCCCCGGGCGAGGAGGTGCGTATCCTCTGCGGCGCCACGCACGGCCTCGTGGATCACGCGGGCAAGCTGTGGAGCGCGGATACGGAGTTCAACGGCGGCGCAGCGGTGAAGAGCGCGGTGCAGCACATCTGGCGAACGCAGGATCCGGCGTTCTATCGCACCAGCCGGCAGGGCAGTTTTCGCTACGATCTTCCGCTGAAAGCGGGGATTTACGAGCTGCGGCTGCATTTTGCCGAGACGGAGTTCGGGCCGGAGTCGACGGGGACGGGCGGCGAGGGAAGCCGGATCATGATGGTGCGCGCCAACGGCAGGACCTTGCTGTCGGGGTTTGACGTGGCGGCGGATGCGGGCGCGAGCCGGACGGCGGACGTAAAGGTGTTCCCAGACATGGGGCCGGGGAGCGACGGACAACTGCACCTGGAGTTTGCGGGCGAACGGGGCAGGGCGGCCACGCTGTCGGCGATCGAGATTGTGCCCGGGCTGAAGGGGCGCATCCGGCCGGTGCGCATTCTGCCGCGGCAGACGCCGTACTACTCGAACGACAGCCAGTGGTGGAGCCCGGACGCGTATTTCGAAGGCGGACAACTGGCGATGTATGCGACGCCCGTGAGCGGGAGCGACGACCAGGAGTTGTACGAGGCGGAGCGGTGGGGGAATTTTACGTATGCGATTCCGGTGGCGGCGGGGAAGTATGCGGTGACCTTGCACTTTGCGGCGCGGCACGGGGACTGGCCACCTTCAGCCGGCAGTGGAGCGAGTGCGGCCCATGTGTTTGACGTGTACTGCAACGGCAAGGTGCTGCTGAAGGACTTCAACCTGGCGCGGGAGGCGCGGGAGAGCGACGTGGTGGTGCGCAGAGCCGCCGGGCTGGAACCGAATGCGCAGGGGAAGTTGCTGCTGAACTTCGTTCCTGTGGAGGGGTATGCCACGATCACCGGGATCGAGGTGGTTCCGCAGTAGCAGGGACAAAGGCACACGAGGGACAGGGTCTCTCCTTAAACTACAAGCTCCCGGATTTCTCCGGGAGTGTAGAAAACTGTGGAACGGGTTGGGGGCGTGTTGTGATGGCGGTGACGAACCATAGCGTCGCCGGTCCGTCTCAAGGCTCCTCGTCGCGGAACACTGGGTGCGGAATGAGGCTGCGATAGTCCTCCTGGTGGGCGCCGTCGAGGCAGGCCTCGATGATGGAGCGGCCGAGCGGATCGAGGTCGGGCACGAGGAACGGCTTGAGCTCGCGGGCAAAGAACTCGCGCCATTGGCGCGCACCTTCTTCGTAGACTTCGGAGCCGCCCTGGATCTGCTCTTCCACGCGCAGAAACACGCGCGGGATCATTGAGCCTTCGATCTTGAGCTGATTGGGAATATAGCCGAGCAGCGGGCAGATGGCTTCGTCGACCTGCTCGCGGCCGAACTTGGCGCTGCCGCGTCGGGCGAGGTACTCGCGGGCGATCCATTCGGCCATGAAGCCGACCTTCCACGCACCGATGTGCTGGTTGGGGATGAGGACGTGCCTGGTTTCAGGCGTGGCGACGATCTGGCGCAGGAGCAGGTTGGCCTGGTCGGCGCGGCGGCCGGTGGCGAATGCCCAGTAGGAGCCGACGCCTTCCGATTGCATCTCTGTGCTTTTCTGGGCCTGAATGCTGGGATTGGCGTGACCGCGCGGGGCGACGAGTCTCCAGAGCCAGGCCAGGGCGGGACTGAGCACGTGCATGAGGCCAAGGATGCCGTAGAGGCGGCTGTCCTTGTGGGTGGCGGGGCAGCGGACGCCGAAGCTGCGGACATCGACGGGGCGCGGGCCGGCGGCGATGTCGGCGATCATGCGCCGGGGAAGGATGACGCGTGGGTTGGGGCAGATCTTGCCGGGCGAGTCTTCAACGTGCTCCCAGGTGAGGCAGGTGCCGCCGGGCACGATGTAGTGATTGAGGAAGATGAGCGGCTCGGGCGGCTCGATGCAGAGCCGCTCAAGGTTGGGAGCGGTTCCATAGGCGTGGATGTGGTCGACGCGCACGAACCACGCGTTCTCGGCGTCGGCGATGGTGAGGCGGCCGCTCTTGCCCTGCCAGGTGGGGTGGGCGCAGGCCATGTCGTCTGCGATGGGGCGTAGGTGGCAGGCCTCGGGAAGGTTGAGGGTGCGCTCTTCTTTGGTGATGACGTTGCGGCCGAGGAGCAGGCGTCCGTCGTCCATGCGGTGGACGGGCTCGGTCATCTCGCTCTTGCCGCCGCCGGATGCGCCTTCGTGCATGAGGATGAGCTGGTTTTCGTAGGGCGTGACGACGGCGACGGCGGCGCAGTGGTTGGTGATCCAGCCTTCGCGCTCACCGATGTCGAGGAGCATGGAATAGACGCCTTTTTTGGCGCTGGGGCCGGGATAGAGGTTGTAGGCGAAGACCTCCTGATGCGTTGCGGCGCGATCATGCACAACCACCTGTCGCCCTTCGAAGTGCGTGTGGCGGAACGGAGGAGCGACGAACAGCACCCCGCCGCAGATGCGAAAGTCGGCAGGAACCTGGCTTCGGGGGATCATTCCCTGGAGATCGGCGAGGGCGGCAGCGAAGAAGGCTGCCTGACGCGGTACGATCAGCAGCGAGCCGTAGCTGAGCGCATCGGTGCCCGCGTAGAAGGGCAACGCGACCAGTTCCTGCGTCTTGAGCCAGTCGAGGGTCTGTTGGCGCGTTTCGTCGAACGGCTCGCCGAACCGACTCTCGTAGGTGGGCTTGTCGGTGGGCAGGTTGTCGCCGATGACCATGGCGTCGGGGTCGCGCCGGCGCATGGCGGGATCAGGGAAGTTGACGGCCAGGCCATTGCGCGCCTTGGTCACAATAGCTTCAATGATGCGGCCGTGACCGGGAACGTAGAAGGTGGCCTCGTGCACGCCGTGGTCGTCACGGTTGCCGAGGCGCCAGTCAGTCGATCCGGTGCTGCGGCCCAGCGCCCAATCGAGAAGCTGGGTGCGGTTTTCGGGCGTTTGCACCAGCGGCGCGGCGCCGAGCACCTCGCGCACATGCGGTGGCAGATTCAGCTCGGACCAGTTCGACTGGAAATCGAGGACACTCTCGGCAACGGCTTCGAAGGCCATGAAAACTCACCTTTCCATGGTGGGATGGGGGCGTGACGGCGCCGAAATCTCAAGACATCCCACAACTTTTATCTCGGAAGTGGGGAAGATTGGCAGTGAGCGCCATCACGGCTATTTGGAACCATCTCAGCAGCACGGGTGAAGCCGTGCCCTTTCAAAACGTCGATGAGCGACTTTTCAGCCAACGGTGGAGTGGTGCGCCGGGCTAATTTGCAGGCCCGGCAAAGAGAATGAGGTTGCCGTCGGGGTCTTGCACGATGAAGGTCTTGGCCTGCCAAGGTTCGTTCCTCAGAGACTGAGCAAGAGGTACGTCTGCGGCCTGATACGCAAGAAAGAGCTGCCTGATCTCGTCCGCGGCGCCCAGGGTGATGGAGGCGGAGAGGAGGCCGTCCCATTGGCGGATGTCTTGGGCAAAGAAAGACTCATCCATCCAACGCACCGCAAGCCGGGCATTGTCGCGGCTCACCTGTCAGTAGAACGGCGGATCGCCACAGACAAAGTCGATGGTGAAGCCAAGCCTGGCGGTGAAAAAGGCGATGGATGCTTGGATGTCGCGAACGTAGAGGTGTGCGGCCACCGAGGTGAGAATCGGCTGAGAGCGTGGGTGGGACTGGGACATGGCAGTTGAAGCTCCTGTTCTGAGCGCCTGCCATCCTTCGAATCCCTCTTGGCGCGCGGCCAGTTCCTGCGCATCAGCCCGCAGGAATTCTGCCGCCAGGATCTCGGGATCGGAGAGCGATCGGAAGCGGGGCAAGTGTCCCCGGAGGATGGCGGCGACCGGATAATACCGCTCACGGTGCCATCGCAGATACTGCTTCGCTTGTCATCTCAGGTTTTCGAGATTCGGCATCGGCGCAAGGAATGATCACGTACTGCAGGTAGGCGTTCCCCTTTCGACCTGCACCGATGCGCCCTACGCCGCAGTTTCGGAGTGTCCTGCGATGGGTTGGTTTGTCAATGCAGTATCCGCGAGCTCATGGAAGGTCCAAACCGTTCGCGGATGAGTGCCAGAGCCTCTTCGGGCGTGGCGATGGCGCCTTCGAGCTGGGCGTCTTCGACGGTCTGGAGCATCTCCTTGAACAGCGGACCGGGCGTGTAGCCGGCGGCGATGAGCTCGCGGCCGGTCAGGAGAGGTTGCGGACGGACAGCCTCTTCCGGCATGGACTCGTAGCGCTCGCGGACGAAGTTGTAGATATCCAGATTGGCGTGAGCGGCGAGGCAGTCCATTCTGTGCAGCGCGAGATGCTCTTCAAAGCACCGCAGGCGGAAGAAGCGCTTGAGGGTGGAGGCTTTCATGCGCGGCGCGTCGGCAAAACGCATGTGATTTTCAATCAGGGCAAGGATCTGGCGCGTGTCTTCGTTGGAGAAGCGGAACCGGCGGCAGATTTCGGCGCCCATGGCCATGCCGACTTCGACGTGGCCGTCGAAACGGATGCGGTCGGGAGCGACGCGGAAGGTGGGCGGCTTGCCCACGTCGTGAAGGAGGGCGCCCCAGGCCAGCGTGCCTGGGCAGCCGGGCTGGAGCTGAGCAAGAAGCATCAATGTGTGGATGAAGACGTCGCCTTCGGGATGGAACTGCGGCGGCTGGGCGACGCCCTTCATGCGGGTGATTTCGGGCAGGATCTGGACGAGGAGGCCGGTTTCGTCGAGCAGTTCGAAAGCCCGGCGGGCTTGGCCTTCGGTGAGCATTTTCGTCACCTCGTCGCGGACGCGCTCGCGGCTGACGGAGTGGATACGGGGGGCGAGATGGCAGATGGCGGCGTGGGTAGCGGGCTCCAGGGTGTAGTCAAAGCGCGCGGCGAAGCGGACGGCGCGGAGGAGGCGGAGCTGGTCTTCTTCGAAGCGGCGGCGAGGGTCGCCGATAGCGCGGATGACGCCGGCATCAAGATCGGCGAGGCCGCCGGCGTAATCGAGGACGGAGGTGCGGAGGGCGGCCGGGTTCTCGAGGAGTTGGTTGAAGTTGCTGCCTCCACGCAGTGGATCGAGGAGGAGGCCGTTGATGGTGAAATCGCGGCGCTGGACGTCTTCCTCGGGGCTGAGGGTGTAGCGCACGGCGTCGGGGCGGCGGCCGTCGGAGTAGGCGGCGTCGGTGCGGAAGGTGGCGACCTCGGTAACAGAGTAGCGGGGCCCGGCGTCCGAGGCGTCTTCGAGTGGTGGGACTTCGTCGAGGGATTCGTCGGCCACGAGGACGACGCCGAAGTGGGCTCCGACGGCGAAGGTGCGCGGGAATAGGTTGAGGACGATGTCCGGGGTGGCGGAGGTGGCGACGTCGTAGTCGACGGGATCGCGGCCGAGGAGCAGGTCGCGCACGCAGCCGCCGGCGAGGTAGGCTTGGTGGCCCTCGGCGCGGAGGGTTTCGAGGATGCGGAGGGCGGCTTCGAATTGGCGCGAGAGCGCGGGCATTGGTTCCATTGTCGCGCCGCTCCCCGAGTGCTGGGATGCAAGGGCGACTAAACTGGAAGGTTATGTCAGGCGGCCTGATTCTGGGAATTGAGAGCTCGTGCGATGAAACGGCCGCTGCCGTGGTGGAGCGCGGGGCGCGGACGCGTTCGTCGGTGGTGGCTTCGCAGATTGCGACACATGCGCGGTATGGCGGCGTGGTGCCGGAACTGGCCAGCCGCGAGCATCTGCGGGCGATTGTGCCGGTGGTGCGGGCGGCGCTGGCCGAGGCTGATGTGGGCTTCGACGATCTGGATGCGATTGCTGTGACAGCAGGTCCGGGGCTGGCAGGAGCGCTGCTGGTGGGGATCACGTATGCGAAGGCTCTGGCGTTTGCGCGCGGGCTGCCGGTGGTGGCGGTGAATCACCTGGAGGGGCATATTCACGCGGTTCTGCTGGAGGAGCGGCAGAAGGCGGCCGCCGTGAATCCCACCCATGCGACAAAGGCAGAGGCGTCGCAAAGATGGGGCACCGAGGTTCGTGATGAAGCCGGCGAAGAGCAACCGCAGATCCTTCGACTCCCCTTCGCGACGCTCAGGGTCGCTCAGGATGACAGCGCATTGAGGGAGCGAGTGGATGAGGCAGCGCTGGCGCTGGTGGTGTCCGGCGGGCACACCCATCTCTACATGGCGGAGCCGGCGCGCGGAGCGTGGCGGTACCGGCTGATCGGGCGCACGCTGGATGACGCGGCGGGCGAGGCCTACGACAAGGTGGCGAAGCTGCTGGGGCTGGGGTATCCGGGCGGGCCGTGGATCGATGCGATGGCGCGGTTCGGAGATCCGAAGGCGGTGCCGTTCTCGTTTGCACAGATCAAGCCCAAGGCGCATCTGCAGGGCAAGGCGCCGCGGACCAAGGCGGCCAAGACGGCCCCGATTGCCGATCTCGATCCGCACTTTCTGTTTTCGTTTTCGGGAATCAAGACGGCGGTGCTGCGGCACGTGGAGTTGCACGGGCTGCGGGCCGGCGTGAAGCATCGGATTGAGGCGGTGCTCAACGGCGCGCGGCCGCCGAAGTCGAAGGATGAAGCGCTCGCGCTGGCCCCGCAGCCGGTGCTGGACATGATTGCCAGCTTTCAGCATGCGGTGGTGGGCGACCTGATGAAGAAGACGTTTGCCGCGTCGGAGGCGCTGGGAGTTCGGCGCATCCTGGTGACGGGCGGGGTGGCCGCGAATCGCGAGTTGCGGGAGCGGTTCACGGCAGAGGCGGCGCGGCGCGGGGAGCGGGTGGCTTTTCCGACGCTTGCGCTCTCGACCGACAACGCAGCGATGATTGCGGCGGCGGCATGGCCGCGGCTTGCGGCGGGAGAAATTGCGGAGAGCGCGCTGTCGGCGGATCCGTCGCTGGCGCTGGGGGCGTGACCGGGCGCGCATCGTGCGGCTATCTCCCGCTGCTACAATCAGAAAGGCTCGACACGAGCTGATCGTCTGCTGATGCGCGCTGCGTAGATCGAATGACCCTTCGCCTGTTCAACACTCTTTCAGGACAAGTCGACGAACTGGTTCCGGCCGATGGCGAGGAACTGCGGATGTACGCCTGCGGGCCGACAGTCTACGACTACGGCCACATCGGGAACTTCAGGACGTTTCTCGAGGTGGACGTGCTGCGGCGGTTCCTGAAGCTGACGGGCACGCGCGTGCGCCACGTGATGAACATTACGGACGTGGATGACAAGATCATTCGCAACGCTGCGGCCGCGGGGATTTCGATTGGCGAGTACACGACGCAGTATGTGGATGCGTTCTTCGAAGATCTGGGTTCGCTTGGGGTGGAGCGGCCGGAGATCATCGCGCGGGCCACGGACCACATTCCGCGCATGGTGGAACTGATCCAGGGGCTGGAGGCGGCGGGCGCGGCTTACAAGACGGACGACGGGAGCTGGTACTTCCGGCTGCGGTCGTTTCCCGAGTACGGCAAGCTGAGCAAGAAAGACCTCAGCGGCATGGAAGACGGCGCGCGCGTGGACGTGGACGAGTACGAGAAGGACTCGGCGCGCGACTTTGCGCTGTGGAAGGCCGCCAAGCCGGGCGAGACGGCGTGGGAGACGGCGATCGGGCGCGGGCGGCCGGGGTGGCACATCGAGTGCTCGGCCATGTCGATGGAGTTTCTGGGCGAGAGCTTCGATCTGCACGCGGGCGGGGAAGACCTGATGTTCCCGCACCACGAGAACGAGATTGCGCAGAGCGAGACGGTGACGCACAAGCCGCTGGCGCGGCACTGGATGCACGTGCGGTTCCTGCTGGTGGACGGAAAGAAGATGTCGAAGAGCGAGGGGAACTTCTTCACCTTGCGCGACCTGCTGCTCAAGGGATATAAAGCTTCGGCCATCCGGCTGGCGCTGATCTCAGTTCCCTACCGGCATCAACTCAACTTCACGTTTGACGGGCTTGTGGACGCGACGGCGGCGATCGAGCGGTTGCGAACGTTTCATCAGCGACTGACGGGGGGAACGTTCGCGGCGGGCAAGAACGAGGCCATGCAGGTGGCAGCGCACGCGGCGCGGGCACAATACTTTGACGCGCTGGGCAACGACCTGAATACGGCCGAGGCGCGGGCGCCGGTTTTCGAGTTGCTGCGGGCTGCGAACACCGCGATGGACCAGGGCCGGTTTTTCACCGGCGATCGCGACACGGTGCTCAAGGTGCTGGCGGATTTCGATGCGGTCTTCGACGTGCTGGAAGACCGCGATTCCGAACCGACACGACGCGCGCTCGAGTGGGCCGAGCAGGCGGGCAGGATCGGCGACGTGGCGCCGGAACTGCTGTCGCGCTCTGCGCTGAGCGATGAGGAGATTGAGAACCTGGTGGCGGAGCGCACGAAGGCCAAGAAGATGCGGAACTTTGCGAGTGCTGACCAGATCAGGAATGAGCTTGCCGAGAAGGGCGTGATCCTCGAGGATTCGAAGGATGGCGTGCGGTGGAAGCGGAAGTAAGACAACGAAGTTCGCAGTTCACAGTTCCTAGTTCTCAGTCCGTCGATAGCTGGAATACAGAGGTCGTTCCCCATGGAAGCCAACGAAGCACACGAGTTGCAGGAGCACGCCGAGCAAGGCGCCGAGTCGGGCATGCGTCCCGTTGCGTTCACGATGAGCGTGCTGGCGGTGCTGGTGGCCGTCACCACGGTGTTGGGGCATCGCACGCACACCGAGGCGGTGCTGGACCAGAACAAGGCCACCGATCAGTGGAACGAGTACCAGGCCAAGAAGATCCGCTCGTACAACACGAGCCTGGAGTCGGACCTGCTGGGCGTGGTGAACCTGAATGACAAGGACAAGGCAGCCAAGCTTGCCAAGTCCTATGCCGATCACCAGGCAAAGTGGACCGAGGATCTGAAGGAAGGCCAGGAGAAGGCGGAAGGGCTGGAGGCGCTGGTGGAGAAGGCCAAGGCGCGCGCCGCCCGCTTTGATCTGGGCGAGGCGCTGCTTGAGATCGGGCTTGTGGTCACCAGCGTCACGCTGCTTACGCGCAGCCGGATCTACTGGTATTTCGGAATGGCGTTCGCGGCGGCAGGGGTCCTTTCCGCGCTGGCGGCGTTCCTGGTGCGCTGAGGAATAGTCGGCGTCGCCGGAGCAGCGCAGGCGGTGGTAGACTGGCGGCCATGAAGGGCTTCCTGTTTCTTGTCTTGTTCGTACTCACGGGTGCGTCGGCGGCGCAGACTGTGGCGGTGACGCGCGGCTCAGAGGAACTCGGCTTCAGTTTTACGCTGCCGGGCGACTGGCAGGTAATGGATACGAGCGCGGCAGCGAAGGAGCAGGCGCGGCAGAGCGCAGCAACCGAAGAAGACAAGAAGGGGCTGGCGTGCGTGCAGGTGGGATTGACAGCGCGGCATGGCATTCCGCCTTCGGTGATGACAGAAGCAGCGCTGCCTTTCGATTGCTACGGCCAGCAGATGACGCAGGCGGAGCTGCCGGGATTTGCCGCCAGCGCCTCGGCAAGCCTGGAACAGAATTTCGACCTGGGCCAGCCGGAGTACGGGTCGTACATGGTTGGAGCGCATTCTTTCTGGATCGAGCGCGTGAAGGGATCGGTAAAGGGTCAGGCGGCAATGCAATACACGATCGAGATTGCGTGCAGCGTGACCAGGAAGGCGGCCGTGTGCTGGATGACGATGGCCGCCGATGCCGCCGCGCTGTCAACATTCGAGCATGCGCCGGTGTCGCTGGACGGCGAGACGCCGGCGGCGCTGGTTCCGGCAAACGCGTTTGAAAAGAAGCCTTCGTGAAGGTTGGCGCCGTGGCTCGGGGACACAGCGGCCGTGAAACCGCTGGATCCCCGGGGGCTGATCCCAGGTCTTCCTCGAACTCCCGTAGAAGCAAATGGTTGCGAAAGCTGCAGGGCGGCCGCATGGACAGAGTGTCTGTCCCCGGACACGACTTTGGATCGGGCGGATTCATGCATATGACACCGCTTACGTGCTATTCTTCGGCAAAGCGGGGTTGCCATGCACAAGCACGGATTGAGAGGAGCCGATCTGCCGGCGAAACGGCGCTGGTCGGGTTCGCGTGCGCGCTGCATCTGCCCGCGGCGGCATCTGCGCGTGCTGCCCACCCGCACACGACCTAGCCTCTTCGGCGGCGACTAGCTTCCGGACCGCCGAAGATCCTCGCCTGCACTGCGGGTCCGTCCGGACCCGAAACGTTGAACGACCCCAGAATATCCGCGGGGTCCGTGGTCCGCCTTCATTCAACAGGCCGGCCGCACAAGCACTCTCGAGGAGACTCACCATGACCAAGCAGGAGATGCACGCTCACTACGGACCGAAGCTGGTGACGCCGCTTCCGGGACCCAGGGCCCGCGCGGCAGTAGAGGCCGATGACCGGCTGATTTCGCCCAGCTATACGCGTTCCTATCCGCTGGTGGCGAAGCGCGGGCGCGGGATTCGCGTGGAGGATGTGGACGGCAACGAGTTCCTGGATTTTGCGGCGGGCATTGCCGTGACCTCCACCGGACACTGTCATCCTGAAGTGGTGGCCGCCATTCAGAAGCAGGCCGCTGAACTGATTCATATTTCGGGCACGGATTTCTATAATGAGCCGCTGACGGAACTGGCGGAGCGCCTGTCGGCGGTGGCGCCGATGGCGGGGCCGCACCGGTTCTTCTATGGCAACTCCGGCGCGGAGGCGGTTGAGTGCGCGATGAAACTGGCGCGCTATCACACCGGACGGCAGCACATCATCGCGTTTCTCGGCGCGTTTCACGGGCGCACCATGGGCGCGCTTTCGCTGACCGCATCGAAGCCGCAGCAGAAGCGGCGTTTTGCTCCGCTGGTGCCGGGTGTGACGCATGTGCGCTATCCGTATACGTATCGCGGCTGCACGGGCGGTCCGCAGGAGGAAGAGGCTTTCAGCCTGGGCTGCGCACGCTATATCGAGGAGAAGCTGTTCAAGACGATCCTGCCGCCGGAAGAGGTGGCCGCGATCTTCGTGGAGCCGATCCAGGGCGAGGGCGGATACGTGGTAGCGCCGGACAACTTTCTGCGCGAGCTGCGCGCGATCTGCGACCGGTACGGCATTCTGCTGGTGGCCGATGAGGTGCAGAGCGGCGCGGGACGCACGGGCAAGTGGTGGGCCATCGAGCACTCGGGCGTGGAGCCGGACATCGTCTGCATGGCCAAGGGCATTGCCAGCGGCATGCCGCTGGGCGTGTGCATGAGTCGCGCGGAGATCATGGACTGGGTGCCGGGATCGCACGCTTCCACATTCGGCGGGAATCCGGTTTCAATTGCGGCGGCTCTGGCGACCATCGACGTGCTGGAGCGCGAGGGCGTGTCCAACGCGGCGCGCGTAGGCGTAAAGATGCTGGAGCGGCTCCAGGGGTGGAAGGACACGCATCCGCTGGTGGGGGACGTGCGCGGCCGCGGCCTGATGATCGGCATCGAGCTGGTGAGGAACAAGGAGACGCGCGAACCGGCGACGGCGCTGCGCAATCGCGTCGAGACGCTGGCGTTCGAGCGCGGGCTGATGATGCTGGGCTGCGGCGAGACTTCGCTGCGGCTGTGCCCGCCGCTGATCCTTACGGAAGAAGAGGCGATGGTGGGCCTCGACATCCTGGAAGAGTCGCTGACGCTGGTCGAGAAAGAGCATGAAGACGCCCTGGAACTGACCGCGGCGAACGCGTGAGAGGCTGCGGGATTGCAGCGGAAAGGGCCGGGCATCACGCCCGGCCTTTTTCATTTGGTGCGCCTCAGAATTTGCGCGTTTGTGCAAGGCGGTCCAGAATGGTTGTCCATGGGAGCCAGACAAGTTGCAGCGACGCTGTTGGAACGAAGTCTGGCGGGGCTGGACTGGATGGCGCGGTGGCGCGGAACGGCGCGTCTGCCGAAACATCTGCTCACCGGACTGAGCGGCGAGGATGCGGCGTTCTTTGAGTTGCGGCGGAAGGGCTACACCGTCGTCGCCCGCCGCTGGTCGGCCGGCCATCAGTCTGGCGACATGGACCTGATTGCGTGGCAGGGACCGATGCTGTGCTTCATCGAAGTGAAGACGCGCACGGCACGCGACATGACTCCCGCGGAGGCCGCCGTGGACAGGCACAAGCAATATGTGCTGCGCAGGCTTGCGCGGGCCTACCTGCGGCTGCTGCCGCAGGCCGAGGCGCCGCCGACGCGGTTCGATGTGATGAGCGTGTATCTTGTGCCGGGGGAGAAGTGCGAGTTCGTGCACTTCGAGAATGCGTTTGGCTGGGACTGAGCGCCGTTGAGATCGAAGCCTCCAACCCAGGTCTCAAAATCGAGACCCTTCGACAAGCTCAGGGCAGGTTCCGGGGCACTCCAGTCATGATCAACCTTTCGCGTCCTTGTACTCTTCGTGCCATGCCATCTGGATGGCTTCAAGGCGCGGCTCGTTCGACTTGGCAGGATCGTCGGCGAAGCCTGCGAGCTCGGTCACAAAGCGGTGCAGGTCAGTAAAACGGACAGTGAGAGGATCGATGTCGGGGAACTTTTCCTGAAGCTGAATGCCGATCTCTTCGGCGTCCGTCCAATGGATTTCGCGGGGCATGTGTCTTCCTTGGAGAAATGAGCTTGAGGGTTTCCCATCCTTCGCGCGGTGAAGCTGCGCGCATGATGGGGCACGGAACATCCACTTGCACTCAGATTCTGAAACGCATATCGGTCGCTGTGCTCAGGATGACAGTGTAAAAGTGGCGGCGCTACTTGTTCTCGGCCATGGCCAGCGGCTTGCCTTCGGACGTGTAGTTCCGATTCCACTTGGGGATTTCGACCACGTAGTTTCCCGGCTGCATGATCACGGTCTGGCATCCGAGGCGCGAATCCAACTGCTGATCGGCGGCCATGTCCAGGCGGTCCAGCTCGTCGTCATCCGGAGCGCTGAGTCCCGCCTGATTCTTGATCCACAAATGGCAGGTCGTGCAGGCGCAAACGCCTCCGCAGGCGTGATCCAGAAAGATGTTGAAGTTCTCCGCCACGTCGAGCAAAGACATGGGTTTGCCGTGGTGCTCATAAGGCATGGTGCCGTATTCGAACTCAACGGTCTTGCCTTCGGGCTCGAAGGTGACGCGGACAAGCTTGTCGGGCGGGATGTTGGTCGTTTTTGCTTCACTCATAGATTCATTCCTGTTCAGCGGTGTTAGCGGTGTTAGCGGAGTTAGCGGAGTTAGCGTTGTTAGCGGAGTTAGCAGTGCCAGCGGTGCCAGATACGGGATTCACTCACTCCATCCTCTGTTCTGGACGCCGACCTTGCGGCGTGGTGGCTAACTCCGCCAGCCCTGCTAACATCGCTAGCTCCGCTTCTCCTACTTGAACTCGGCGGGGGCCATGGGGTGCGGGGCGGTAACCTTGTCGTCGAGTTCTTCGCCCGCGGCTCCCATGGTCTTGCCGCGAATGGCGGTCGTCACCGCCGCTTCCATCATGAGCTCGGCAAAGCGCCTGGTGGCCTGGTCGAGCGCAGCCGTGCCCTGACGGACGGATTCCAGGTTGCTGCCGGACCGCACCGCGGTCAGGTACTTGCGCGCTTTGTCAATCCATCCCCGTTCCTGGCTGGTGAGCTGCTGCCAGGCGGGATGTTCCGGAGCGCGTTCCACGGCGGCAAGGATGGTGTCGGCTTCGTTGCGCGCTTCAATGAGCAGGCGCTTGGCGAAATCTTCTTCCGCGTGATCGAACGAGTCGAGGATCATGCTCTCGACCTGCTCGTCGGTGAGGCCGTAGGTGGGCTTGACTTCGATCTGTGCCTGCAGGCCGCTGCGCTGCTCGCGCGCAGAGACCTGCAGAATGCCGTCGGCGTCGATGAGGAACTTGACTTCAATGCGCGGCAGGCCGGCGCTCATGGGCGGAATGCCCTTGAGGTCGAACCGTGCCAACGACCGGCAGTCGGCGGCGAGCTCCCTTTCGCCCTGCACGACGTGGATGGCAACGTTGGTCTGGCCGTCGACACCGGTGGTGAAGTGCTCGGTGGCCGATGCAGGGATGGTCGAGTTGCGCTGGATGATCTTTGCGACGGTTCCGCCGAGTGCTTCAATGCCGAGCGAAAGCGGCGTCACGTCGAGGAGCAGCAGCTCTTCAGTGGCCTTGGATGCGCCAGCGAGGATGTCGGCCTGAACGGCGGCGCCGAGCGCCACGACTTCATCGGGATTCAACTCGATGTGGGCCTTCTTGCCGCGCGCGCTGAGATGGAAGAGATCGTCGACGAGCTGGCGCACCGCGGGAATGCGCGTGGAGCCGCCGACGAGGACTACTTCGTCAATCTGTTCGGGCGCGATGCCGGCATCGAGCATGGCCTGTTTGCATGGGCCGGCGGTGCGGTCGAGGATGGGCTCGATGAGTTGCTCAAAGACCTCGCGCGGGATCTCGCGCTGATAGCGGTCGCCGTTGGGCAGCTCGATGTCGAAGCTGGCGGCAGGCTCGCTGGAGAGGCGGATCTTCGCGTCGATGGCGGACTTGCGAATGGCCTGGACAGCTCCGGGCTGAGAGCGTAGGTCGACACCGTGCTCGGCGTGGATTTCGTCGAGGGCGATGGCAACGAGAAGGTTGTCGATGTCGTCGCCGCCGAGATGGGTGTCGCCATTGGTGGACTGCACTTCGAAGATGCCGTCGCGCAGCTTGAGGATGGAGATGTCGAAGGTGCCGCCGCCGAGGTCGTAGACAGCGATGGTCCCTTCCTTGCGGCGATCGAGTCCGTAGGCAAGGGCGGCTGCGGTGGGCTCGTTGACGAGGCGGAGGACTTCAAGGCCGGCCATTCGGCCCGCGTCCTTGGTGGCCTGGCGCTGCGCATCGTTGAAGTACGCGGGAACGGTGATGACGGCCTGCGTGACGGGCGCGCCGAAGAAGCGCTCCGCGTTGCGCTTGAGCTGACGGAGAATGTAGGCGGAGATCTCGGGCGGCGTGAATCTCAATTCGCCGAGTTGGATCCGCGGGACTTCGCCTTCCTCTACGTCATCGGCGAGACGGAAGGGAAAGAACCTCAGCTCCTTTTGCACTTCGCTGAGACCGCGGCCCATGAGGCGCTTGACGGAGTAGACGACGCGCTCGGGGGTTTCGATGAGCACCTTGCGGGCGCTGTTGCCTACGGTGACGGTGGGGCGGCCGCCGTCGTTCGGCATGGGGTCCAGTGCGACGACCGACGGGACGAGGCTGGAGCCGTCCACGCCGGGAATGACAACGGGCGTTTCGCCCTCCATGTATGCGACCAGGGAGTTGGTGGTTCCGAGGTCGATGCCGACAACGCGTCCTTCCGCCATGCTGATCGTTTATGCTCCCAGAGTTTCGTTGACTTCGCGGACCAGGTTGCTGAGGTAGCGCCTGCGGTCGAGCAGGGTCACCATCTTGTTTTGCGCGGCGTGGCGCGCGGATTCGTCGCCCGAGTCCCACGCGTTCCACTCCGCGTGCAGGCTGTCGTCGACGGCGTTGAGCAGGCCTTCGAATTTGTTCCTGGCAGCGGTGAGGCTCTGCTTGAGGGCCGGATCTTCTTCGCCGGATTCTTTTGCCATGCGCATCTCTTCGAGCTGCATGTTGAGATCGAAGACTTCTTCGAGCAGGTCGGCCGGAGCGCGCGACGCACCCATTTCGTGGGGGCGGCGGTTTTTGCCCGCGAACTCTTCGCCGATTTCGGCGCCGTGCAGCTTGAGCAGGTACTCGGTGCGGCGAATGGGCTCCTTCAGGGTGCGATAGGCGTCGTTGAGCAGCGCGGTATCGGCCAGGCTCCACTCTTTCTCTGACTCGGTGGCGCGGGCGAAGCGGTCGGGGTGCAGCCTGCGGCTGAGGCGATGGAACTCCTGCTCGAGCACGGCAAGGTCGATGTTCAGATGCGGCGCCAGTGAGAAGACAGAAAAGTAATTGCCCTGGAGCGGCGGCTGAATCTTGCTGCAGTGAGGGCAGAAGAGGGTGAGCTCGTTATGCGCGACCGAACAGGACCAGCACTCAACAGGAACCGCAGATTCGAGGACCTTCAACATAACTCAGCCTTGCTTGCACGGGATTGCTACGAGGTGAAGGATGAACCGCAGCCGCAGGATCGCGTGGAGTTCGGATTGATGAAGTTGAACCCCTGCCGCATGAGAGTCTCTTCGTAGTCGAGCGTCATGCCGTGCAGATAGAGGAACGATTTGGGATCGACGAAGACGCGCACTCCGTCGAACTCGTAGACGCGGTCGCGCTCGCGGGGGCGGGTGTCGAACTTGATGGAGTAGGAAAGGCCGGAGCAGCCTCCACCCATGACGCCGAGGCGCAGGCCGCCCTCTTCCGGCGAGATACCCTCCTTGGCCATTGTGGCGCGGATCTTCTTCACCGCGCGCTCGGTGACCTGGATGCCCGTGACCGGCGCCTGCGGTGGCGTCGGCGGCGCGGCTAAGGCGCCTTCGGCGGGTTTATTCTCGATGCTTACGAAGTTCGACATACATCCCCTTCGGACCACCCCGCAGGGGCTTAAGCCCCAATCGATTGCGGCGGCGTCCGGCACGGCCAAGGCCGTGCCCTAATACGAAGCATTCCGGCGGCGCAGACCGCCCGCTTTATCCTGCACTTACTGCGCGGCGCTGGCCGTTGCGTTTGCGGTTTCCGCCACGCCGTTCTTCTTTTTCCAGTCGCCAATGGCTGCGCGGATGGCGTCTTCGGCAAGCACCGAGCAGTGAATCTTGACCGGCGGCAGGGAGAGTTCCTTCACGATGTCAGTGTTCTTGATCGCCATGGCGTCTTCCACGGTACGGCCCTTGATCCACTCAGTGGCGAGCGAGGAGCTGGCGATGGCCGAGCCGCAGCCGAAGGTCTTGAACTTGGCTTCCTCGATCACCTGAGTCTCGGGGTTGACGCGAATCTGCAGGCGCATGACGTCGCCGCACTCCGGCGCGCCTACCAGACCCGTGCCCACTTCGGTCGAGGTCTTATCGAGCGTACCTACGTTGCGCGGATGGTTGTAGTGGTCAACTACCTTGTCGCTGTATGCCATGAGTTCAAATCTCCTTCTGCGGGGAAGCCGCAACCGTTACCTTTTGATTCGGCAGGCGCTGCTGCCGATGCTTCTCAATTCAGCTTCCAGCTTCCAGCTTGCGCCCCGGAACACGCGCCGACGATGTCGACTGATTCAATTCCGAGGCTAGAAGCCAGAGGCTAGGATCTGCATTTCAGTGCGCCTGCCACTCGATCTTGGTCAGGTCGATGCCTTCCTTCACCATCTCGTAGAGCGGCGAAAGTTCGCGCAGCTTCTTCACAATGTCGATGACTTTCGCGGCCACGTAGTCCACTTCGGCTTCGGTGTTGAAGCGCCCCAGGCCGAAGCGAATCGAGCTGTGCGCAACGTCGTCGCCCAGGCCAAGAGCCTTGAGCACGTAGCTGGGCTCCAGGGTTGCCGAGGTGCAGGCCGAGCCGCTGGAGACGGCCACATCGTTGATGCCCATCAGCAGCGACTCGCCTTCCACATAAACAAAGCTCATGTTGAGGTTGCCGGGCAGACGATGCTCCATGGAGCCGTTCACGTGAATGTAGTCCAGCTCCGCCTCGAGCTTGCTCTTCAACCGATCACGCAAGGCGCGCAGATACGCAGCTTCATCGTCCATTTCGGCATAGGCGATCTCGCAGGCCTTGCCGAGTCCCACGATTCCGGGGACGTTCAGAGTGCCGGAACGCATGCCGCGCTCGTGGCCGCCGCCGTCGATCTGTGCGGCGATCTGCACGCGTGGATTGCGGCGGCGAACGTAGAGAGCGCCCACGCCCTTGGGGCCGTAGATCTTGTGGCCGGAGAGCGACAACACATCAATGTTATCGGTAAGCACGTTCACCGGGACCTTGCCCACCGCCTGGACCGCATCCGTGTGAAAGAGCACGCCCTTCTCGTGACAGAGTTTGCCGATTTCGCGGATGGGCTGCAGCACGCCGATTTCGTTGTTCGCCGACATGATGCTGACGAGAATCGTCTTGTCGTCGATGGCGCGCTTCAGGTCTTCGATGCCAATCAGACCGTCGGCCTTCACGGGAAGGTAGGTCACGCGATAGCCATACTTCTCAAGACGCTTGCAGGTGTCGAGGACGGCCTTGTGTTCGGTGACCTGGGTGATGATGTGGTTGCCGCGCTCGCGGTACATCTCTGCGATGCCCTTGATGGCCAGGTTATTCGACTCGGTGGCGCCGGAAGTGAAGATAATCTCCTTGGCAGTGGCGCCGATGAGGCGGGCGATCTGCTCGCGGGCGGTTTCCACGGCCTGCTCGGCTTCCCACCCGAAAGAGTGGTTGCGGCTGGCGGCGTTGCCGAATTTGGAGGTGAAGTAGGGCAGCATGGCCTCCAGCACCCGGGGGTCAATGGGGCTGGTGGCGTGATTATCCATGTAAATGGGCAGGGTCACACCCGCCGGCGTTTCCACTTGGCTCAACACTGTACTCATCGTGTCTCCGTCCTTCATTACTGCTTCCGTCTGCGCATCGCGACGGGGGGAAGAATCCCGGTCTGCCATTCGTTATCGATCAGGGGCCTGGTTAAACAGTCAGCGTGACAAGCGCCTGAGCCGGTGGGCCGGTGGCGGCGCGTGGCGCGTGCGTCTCATGCTCGGCGAGGTCGCAAATACTGATACTCTTCAGCACGCCCACGATGGTCTCATTGACCCGCGCGAGCGGCTCCTTGATGGTGCAACTGGGGGTAAGTTCGCAGCCATGCACGCCCTTGGTACAGGAAGTGATAAACAGCGGGCCATCAATGGCGTGGATGACTTCAAACGCCGAGATCTCGCGGGCATCGCGGGACAGGGCATAGCCGCCGTTCATGCCGGCGTGGGAGCGAAGAAGCCCGGTCTTGGTCAGTCGCTGCAGAATCTTCGCGAGCAGCTGCGCGGGAATTCCGTATGCGTCGGCGATATCCTTGGCGCTCTGGGCAGGAGACTCCGGGTGCTCGGCGAGGTACTTGAGCGCCATCAGTCCGTAATCCGCTTTTTTTGTGAGCTTGAGCATGGAATATCCGACTGGATCGGTCC
>Ga0335069_10003530_pt1 | contig 23571 bp, 19 predicted proteins | sample Lox_Sample_11_FD_206714 | JGI IMG/M metagenome (GOLD analysis project Ga0335069, IMG submission 206714) | Soil microbial communities from Loxahatchee National Wildlife Refuge, Florida, United States - Lox_Sample_1.1 | ecosystem: Environmental > Terrestrial > Soil > Wetlands | place: USA... | reverse complement strand
AGGCGACCGCCTTGCCATCGGCGTAGTAGTCAACGAATGTGGCAGGCAGCGTGAAAGGATAGGGCACGCCCTTGGAGTTCTGGAGGCGGTATTCGAGATGCGGAGCGGGCGAGTTGCCGCTGTTGCCGCACTCGGCGACGACGTCACCCTGCTTGACCTTGGCTCCGGACTTCACCTTAATGCTGTTCTGCTTGAGGTGCATGAGAAGCGAGTATTCGCCGTGGCCGTGATAGATCACCACACGATTACCCGTGGGCATAGGCTGGTCAGACCGTCCGGGAAGGTTGTCAGCGAAGCTGTTGTTGGTCAGAACAACGGTGCCGTCGGCGGGGGCGGCAACCGGCGTACCATAGCAATAGTACTGTTCATTCTTGCTACCGTCGCCCGAAAATGCCATACCGTCGTTTATGACGGTAAAGATCATCGAATAGCGCTCAGCATCACGGTAGGCGTACAAACTCTGGTAGGCCTCGTTTCCTCCTTGATAGACCAACCATTCACCGGCAAAGGGCAGTTTCAGGCTGGTCTTGACCTTGTAGTCGGAAAATCGATTGGCCGGAGGGGGAGGAGTTGGCTGAAAGTGGAGTGTGGAAATTTGACCCTCGTCATCCAGGGCCAATAGGAAATACACCGGATCCTTGCTGTTGCTGAACCGTGACGAACGCGAATAGATCGTATGCCTTCCCATAAGATCGGGGACGAAGTTTTCGCCGAGCATCTTTTGCTCGTGACCCAACTGGGTGGCGACGTCTTTGGACATTTTTGTGACGGTGCCCGCCGGGGCCTTTTTTTTCATCTCCGGGGCAAACGCTGCGTAGAGCGGGCTCGACTGGCCGCTGTCGAAGTATTCAAAGATCTGCCTGGCTCGGCTCTTGGCTGCTGCACTCATGACGGGATAGCTGCCGGTGGGAGGTGCGGGAGTAACCGGCTCTTGCTTGTGGGCAGGTGCTGCGGGTGCTTGAGCGAATGCTAAGGTTGGGAACATCAACACTGCTACGCACAGACGGTGGCGGAGTTTCACAGTTTATCTCCCTGTCCAATTGGGTTTGCGCTTCTCCAAAAAGGCAGCTACGCCTTCACGAAAATCGTGGGTGGTGCGGATTCTAGCATTCTCGTCAACCGCCGCAGCGATGTCATGGTCCAGCGAGGCGCGGGAATAGGTTCGGAGGAGCCGCTTGGTGGCGAGCAACGACGAGGGACCGTTCGCTGCTAGCCAGTCGGCCAGCTGGTGAGCACGCGGCAGCAAATTGCCAGGCGCGACGACTTCGGTGACAAGGCCGAGCTGCAGCGCTTCTTCGGCGGTCACGAAGCGGCCAGTAAGAAGCAGATCCAGCGCATGCTTCTCGCCCACTTGGCGTAGAAGGAATGCTGAGACGATCGCTGGGACAAAGCCAATCCGAACCTCGGTGTAACCGAATTTCGCCGCACTCGAAGCGAGAGTGAAGTCGCACAGCGTCGCCAATCCGCAGCCGCCGGCCAGGGCGGGGCCGTTGACCGCGGCAATCGTGATCTTGGGGAAGTCGTGCAGCGTGCGAAACATGTGCGCCATGCGGCCGGAGTCAGCAAGGTTTTCCTCCTCCGTGTGGCGCGTGATTTCGCGCAGGTTGTCGAGGTCCATACCGGAGCAGAACGCGTCCCCGGCCCCGGTCAAAATCATGATGTGGGTTGAAGATCTCTGCACTTCGTGCCAGGCATGATGCAACTCTTCAATGAGCTGGTAGCTGATAGCGTTGCGCTTTTCCGGGCGGTTGAGCGTAAGTGTGGCAACGGAGCCGTTATAGTCGAGAAGCAGGGTCGCATATTGGTGAAGGGTCTGGGACATCGGTACTCATTTTTGTGGTGTGGCCCGCTGGGCGGCCACATCCGCGTGTGATAAGGCACCTGGCGTTCCCGGATGGAATTATCACACCGATAAGGAGATTCTTGACTGACTTCTTTTGACGAAAAGTTGTTGTTCCGGCCAATGTGCCCGAATTGGGAGGCCCTTGGATTCGGGATCCAGCCTCACATCTTCCTTCCACCGAAGAGCTCGGCAATGTTCTTTGCGAGGGCGGCGAGTTCATCAATGCGTCTCGTGATCGGTGATGCGGTTCCGCGGCGGCGGAGCGCCTCCAGTACCTTTTCGGTGGCAATGTTGCCGACCAGTACGTCCTGTGCAAACGGGCAGCCACCGAGGCCGGCGATGGCGGAATCGAAGCGGCGGCAGCCCGCGTCGTAGGCGGCGAGGACTTTGGCCACGGCATCGTCGGGTCGGCTGTGCAGATGGACGCCGATCTGCAGATTGTCGAAGCGTTCGATGACGGGGCCGACGATGTCGGCGATTTGCTGGGGCGTAGCGAGTCCTACCGTATCTGCCAGCGAAATTACCTGCAGATCAATATCGGCAAGGAGGCCAACGCCTTCGAGGAGTTCGTCTTCGTTCCAGAGATCGCCGTAAGGGTTGCCGAAGGCCATGGATATGTAGGCGATGGTGTCGATCCCGGCTTCGTCGGCTTTCTGCTTGACCTTCTCGAGCTCCTCGAAGTTTTGTTCAGGCGTCTGGTTCTGATTGTTTTTGAGGAAAGTAGGCGACAGCGAATACGGGAAGCCAACAGTGCAGACGGCTTCGGTGGCGATGGCGCGCCCCACGCCGCGCTCGTTGACGACGATGCCAATGATTTCGACGTCGTCTGGTGGGTCGAGTTCGGAGAGGACGTTCTCAGAATCAGCCATCTGGGGCACGGCTTTCGGCGAAACGAAAGAGACGGCGTCGATGTGCTTAAATCCGGCGGCGATGAGGGTTTTGAGATATTCGACCTTTGTGCCAGTGGGGATCTGGCCGGGAAAACCTTGCCAGGCGTCGCGGGGGCATTCGATGAAGGTGACCATAAAGAAGTGGATAGCGGCTAGTGGATAGTTTACGTCTGCAGCACTCCAACGTTGAACTTCGGTACGTCCGGATTCAGTGACGCCGCGTCGAGGGCGCTGATTAGCGCGTCGCGGGTGTCCATAGGGTCGATGATTTTGTCGATCCACAGGCGGGCGGCGCCGTACCGCGGATCCATCTGTTCGTCGTAGGTAGCTTTTACCTCGTCGTACAACTTTTTCTTGTCATCTTCGCTGAGTTTCTGCCCGCTGCGCTCGAGTTGCTTGATCTTGATTTCGACCAGCGTCCCCGCTGCTGACGCCCCGCTCATGACGGCGTACTTCGCAGTCGGCCAAGCGAAGACGAAGCGTGGATCGTAAGCTTTACCGCACATGGCGTAGTGTCCGGCGCCAAACGAGCCGCCGATGATGACGGAAATCTTTGGCACAACGGAATTCGACACAGCGTTAACCATCTTCGCGCCCGCGCGAATGATGCCGCTCCATTCGGCGTCGCGGCCGACCATAAAACCGTTAACGTCGTGCAAAAAGATGAGGGGCACCAGATTCTGGTTGCAGTCCATGATGAAGCGCGCGGCTTTCTCAGCGGATTCGGTATAGACGACGCCACCGAATTCCATGCGCTTGTTGCCGGAGTGGTCGACCTGCTGCACGTGCGTCTTCTGGTTGGCGACGATGCCGACGGCGTAGCCACCGATGCGGGCGTAGCCGCAGAGCACGGTTTCGCCGTATTCGGGCTTGTACTCGTCGAACTCGCTAGCGTCGACGATGCGGGCGATGATCTCCTTCATGTCGTACTGGTGCGCGGGATCGTCGTCGAAGATGCCGTAGATTTCTTCGGGAGGATAGAGCGGCTCGCGTGAGGACGTGCGGTCAAAAACGCCGAGCTGGCGATTGCCCATCTTGTCTATCAGCGAGCGAATTCGTGCGAGGCAGTGCTCGTCGTCGGGTTCACGGAAGTCGACGGTGCCGCTGATCTGGGCGTGCATCTTGGCGCCGCCGAGCTCTTCGGCGGAGTACTTCGCGCCGATGGCGGCCTGCACCAGGGCAGGGCCGGCGAGAAACAGTCCGCTGCCTTCGGTCATGAGGATGTGGTCGCACATTACGGGAAGATAGGCACCGCCTGCGACGCACATTCCCATTATGGCCGTGATCTGCGGAATGCCCATCGCCGACATGACAGCGTTATTGCGAAACACGCGGCCGAAGTCGTCGGTGTCGGGGAAGACGTCTTCTTGCAGCGGAAGAAACACGCCTGCCGAATCGACGAGGTAGATCGTCGGGATGTGGTTGTCAATGGCGATATTCTGCGCGCGGATGACCTTCTTGGCCGTGATCGGGAAAAATGCACCCGCCTTCACGGTCGCGTCGTTCACGATCAGCATGACCGGCCGCCCTTGCACGCGTGCGAGGCCGGTGACGACGCCGGCGCACTGCGCGCCACCCCATTCCTCGTACATGCCCCAGGCGGCGTAGCAGCCGAGCTCGAAGAAAACGGAGCCGGGATCGATGAGCCTTTCGATGCGCTCGCGGGCGGTCATCCGACGCTTGGCATGTTGCGACTCGATGGCTTTGGCGCCGCCGCCCAACTGAATCTGCTCCTCGTCCATGCGAACGCGTGCGACCAACTCGGCTACCGCGTGCTGGTTGCGCTCGAAGCGAGGGCTGGACGACTTAACCTTGGTAGCAATCTGGGCGGACGATCCGGCGGGCGTAGTTTCGCTCATGGCAGTAGTTCAGGATTCCTGAGGCAGACCATTAACGATAAAGCAGTGCCACTGGGACGCGCAACGCGCTCTCTCAGTCTTGCTTTGACGGTTGCATGGCGAGAGCAAAGGCGACAATCGTTTTGCCCACCCGGCCTTGGCATTCGAGATCGCGGACTAGCGTTTCTTGAAGCTGGTTGGCCTCGTCGAGTTTCAGCTCGCAGAGGGCAATTTCGTCGGTGGTGGCTCCGTCATAACACAGCTCGCAGATGCCGAGACCTCCGTTGGAGCGAACTGGCGCGCCGAAGACGCGGCACGTTACGGGTCGCCACGCATACACGTCGCAGGTGCCGCGCTCGGGATCGAGCGCCGGACAGGGTTCGTTATCGGCAAAGGTCTCGAATACCGCGGCAGCCGCGTCGTTGGCACCGAGGATACCAGTTGTTGGATCTCCAGGAAATTGCCCGGAGAGTTTCGTCCAGGAATCGAGTGCGCGATTGCGGACGCGAGCGGCGCGCTCCGGGTTGGTCGCGTCGAGCAGGCGCAAACCATCTTGCAGGCGGAGTGCGTCGAGTTGATCGATGGCAAATACGCCGATGCAGCACGGCGTACAGCCCGGCTTGCAGAGCAGCCAGTCTCCGCTGCGACGCCCGGCGTCGGCGAGGGCAGCGTCGACGATTTGAACCAGATGGCCGTCCTGGGGAGGAGTGCACGGCATTGCTCTAGGATAGCGGATGGCGTTGCGATGGTGTGTCCCCCGGGAGCAACGCTGCGGCGATTGGATTAGCCGCGACGGCATCGACAAGGCCGTAGCGAAGCGCCTGCATCGCCTGCAGTTTTTCTGCGGCCAGAAACATCTGCAGCGCGCCGGCCTTGCCGACGAGGAGTGGCAAACGCTGCGTGCCTCCCCAGCCGGTCATGAGCCCAAGGGCTGCACCACGATGCCCGAAGATGGCATGCGGGCCGGCGATGCGATGCCGGCAGGCCAGCGCCAGGTCGAGGCCTCCGCCCATGCAGTAGCCGTGGATAGCGGCGATGGTGGGTGCGGGGAAGTTCGCCACAGTGTTCATCAGCCGTTGGCCCACGAGAGCAAAGCGAAAAGCGCTGGCGCCGTGTAGTTCTTCAATTTCGTGGAGGTCGGCTCCGGCGGAGAAGAAATGAGAGTTGCCGGTAAGGATGAGCCTGGTTGGCGGTTGGTGAGAAAGCTGTTCGACGGCCGCTGTCAGGGCGATGACGCGGGCGCGGGTGAGGCAGTTGGTGCCGTCTTCCGACACCAGACGCAGCACTGCCGCGTCTCCGTGCATCTCGAGCGTGTAATTAACTTCTTCGTATTGGGACGATTGAGGCAATCGATGCAGCGGGCGACTAGCCCGCCGCAACGCCGCGCGGCTTCACGTTGCCGCGGATGAAGTCGGTGATGGAGTCCATCGGAGTCCCGGGTTGGAAAACGGCAGCAACGCCGGCTTGCTTGAGGCCTGCGACGTCCTGGTCAGGAATGATGCCGCCGATGACCAGCAGCACGTCGTCCATATGATTCTGCTTCAGGAGTTCAATGACGCGCGGAACGATGGCGTTGTGCGCGCCGGAAAGAATACTGAGACCGATGCAATCGACGTCTTCCTGGAGCGCGGCAGTGACGACCATTTCGGGTGTCTGGCGCAAGCCGGTGTAAATGACTTCCATTCCGGCATCGCGCAGCGCGCGAGCAATGACTTTAGCGCCGCGGTCGTGGCCATCGAGGCCGGGCTTGGCGACGAGTACGCGAATCTTGCGGTCGGTGGGCATGGGGGACCTTTGGCTGTCAGCTTTCAGCCGCCAGCTATCAGCTAAACATCGCATCATAAACCTTGCCGGTGATTTTCGTAACTAGAGCGGTTTGGGGACACAGACGGTCTTCACGATTTGCTTGGGTGCCCAGATCACGGTGTCGCCAGAGTAGGTGCTGGGCAGCAGCCAGTAGGGTCGGTTAACGGTGATGTCATAGGAGCGGACTCCGTCGGGTGATGTCCATGTGTAGTCGCGAAGGGCAACACCTTCGCCAGTCGACTTGAGCCTGTCGGCAACCTCGTTGGCATCGGTCTTCTCTTCCGCGGCGATCGCGTGGGCGGCTACTTGCACCGGGTCGGAGAGATATTCGAGATTCTCGGACGGCTCGCGGCTTCGGCGCTGTAACTGGTCTTCGTCACTGCGCGACGGAACGGCGATTTCGGCGACGGTGCACCCTTTCGGGGCTTTGGGGAGTGCGGTTGGCAGCACCGTGAAGTCAACCGGGTCTTCGAGTTTGTCGGTCACCAGTTCGACTTCCGAGATCACAAGGTGCGAGTTGGGATAGCTGATTTCACCAGATTTTTTACCCACGGCTTGCCCGGTGAAGAAGCGCCCAATCAGGGTGGCACGCAGCATTTTGATTTTTCCCGCAGCGTCGGCCTGCTTCATCAGCTTCGTCATGGTTTCGTAGTCGGCGTCTTTCTTCAGCGGGACGGTGCCTGCTTCGAGGCGCGATTCCGGAAGGCGAAACTGATCTTTGGGATCGGTGGGATTGCCTCCGAATTCGAGGCGCAGCGCGCCGTGATCGTCGGCGCAGTCGAATCCATGCGAGGTGAATTGACCGGGGCCGTAGAGCACCAGTCCCGGAACGCTGACCATGGTGTCGGCGTACATGCCGGGCTTCTTCAGCAGCACACAGGGAGAGACGGACCAGGGCCGCTCTTGGGCTATGAGTGGTAAGGCCAGCGCAATGACGAGGGCCAAGAGGCGAAGCGGCATGTTTCGAGTGTAATCGCACGGCGTGGTTGCGGTGTCGTACACTCACGTTCGATATCCTGAGATCTTATGAGTGAGCCGGAACAGGTGTTTATTGGCGTAGATATCGGCGGCACCAAAGTTGCCGCCGGGTTGGTCAATCAGCAAGGTGAGATTCTGCAAAAGACGCGCACGGCGATGCAGGCGCGTGGCACCGCCGAAGAGGCATTGGCCTGCGTCTGCGCGGCGATTGACGCGATCCGCGGCGAGCATCCTGAGGTGAAGATCGGAGGCATTGGACTGATTTCGCCGGGGCCAGTCGATCCGCAGACTGGGATGGTGCTGAACCCGTCAAACTTGCCGTGCTGGCAGAACTATCCCCTGCAGGATGAGGTGCACAAGGCTTACGGTCTGCCGACGCACGTACACAACGACGCCAATGCCGCCGGGCTGGCCGAAGCGCTGTGGGGAGCGGGCGCAGGTTATAAGTGCATGTTCTACGCTACGCTTGGCACGGGCGTGGGAACGGCGATCACTTACAACGCCCAGCTTTATCTTGGGCGCACCGGGGCCGCGGGTGAAGGCGGGCACATGAGCATCGACTACCGCGGGGTGCGCTGTCGCTGCGGAAAGTCGGGCTGCGTTGAAACGTTTGCAGCAGGCTGGGCCATTGCCGCTCGTGCGCGGGAGAGGCTGGCACGCGAGGCTACTCGAGGGAAGCGCATCGTGGAACTGGCGGGCGGCAAGATCGAGAACGTAAAAAGCGAGACGCTGGCGAAGGCGTGGGAAGAAGGTGACCCGCTGGCGGAAGAGATGTTGCGCGAGACGGCGGATATTCTCGCTGTCTGGTTTGGGAACGTCGTCGATCTGCTGGAGCCAGACATCATCGTGGTGGGCGGCGGCCTGAGTGGGCTCATGGCAAGGTGGTTCGACCGCATCGCTTCGCAATTGCCGTTCTGGTCGGTGAATGCGCGCTGCGGAGAGATTCCGTTTGCCGAGGCGAAGTACCGTGCGGATTCAGGAATCGCAGGCGCGGCGGCGCTTTGCGTGTCGAGGGCGCTGCTGTAAGGCAGGGGTCGGTGGTCAGTGGTCAGTTGTCAGGAAGAGACAAGGGCGACCGCGGATCACGCAGATGCCGTGGATAAGTCACAGACCAATTTGAAAATCCGCGTAATCTGCGTTTATCCCCGGTTAGGCTTTCGCGCTTCGAACTCCGACAGAGTCATTTCTTCCCGTGCGTCGGTTACGCTCTCGAATTCGACGCGATAGCCGTCAGGGTCACGCAGAGAAGTCACCCACATGTTGTTGCCGACAAAAGGCTCACTCGGCTCAAGGCCGCGCGAGCGGAATTCGCGGTAGAGCGCGAGAGCGTCTTCGCATTGGAAGCAGAGATTCACGCCCTGACCTAAGGCTCCTTCAGGGCGCAGGCCGCCGTGGCCTTCTTTCAGGAACTCCTGCAGCATGATCGATGCTCCACCGCGCGTAAGCCAACACCAGCGGATGCGGGCTTCGGGCTCCCACTTGTTCTTTAGGGTGAAGCCGAGACCGTCAAGGTAGAAGCGCAGCGAGCGCTCCATATCGGTGACGCCGAGGAAAGGAACGATCTGGGTGATGTTAGCGGTGGGCGAACTGGCTGCAGCCATATTGCGAATCGCTCTCTCCGGAATTTCGTATCTTAATCCGTTTTGATCGGTGAAGCAGGTTCAATTTAGCGGCTGCTGTCAATGGTGTTCTTCAGAGAACTCAGTCCATTCTGAAGATTGGATATGGAACGGCCTACCGCTGCCTTTCGGACGATTGATCCCTTCACTCCAGTCAGGCCGGCCAACTCGGACCCCAGGATCTTAATCAGGTAAAAGCCGTCCTTCGGGTCGGCAGGGTCAAGCACACAGAAGGTCAGGTCCAGGGCCGTTTCGAAGTAATGGCTGGAATAGAGCTGCTTTTCGGCAATGACATAGGCAATTGGATCGGCGGCATTGCCGCGCATCGTGATCACGTGGACAACGCGCAGGGTCGGTTTCAGACCGAATTTCACTCGCGCCCAATAGAATGCATTGTCCACGTTGACGGGCTTGTTTTGGGGGTAGGCCAGAAGGTAATGGTAAAACTCGGGGAGATACGTCGGCAGAGCCTTGGAATAGTCCAGGATGTAGGCAAACTGCTTTGAGACATCGGTCGGAATTGGCTTATCGACATAAACGCCCAAGGCCCGATTGCCATTGCTCTGGTATTCCAGCAGAGTGCGCAGCGCGGCCTTTCGCACCCGTTGATTGACCTGTTCCTCCACGTCGGTAGCCGACCAGTTCACCGACTTTTGCAAGTCTTCAATGGATTCTTCCGGCACCTGCAGCAGGCATTCCCCGGGCTTGCAGTGCTTGATCGCCTGGATGTCGTCGCTGTCGAAGCCAAAACCATTCAAATCCGCGAGGGTAGGTGGGTTGCTGAATACCCCGAGCGCGAGAGTGCTCGAGAGTTGCCGCAAGCGGTCGAAGTCGCGAGAAAGCTTAACGTACCTCTCGGGCGTGCCCTGAATGTACACGGCACCAAACAAGAAGACCTCGGAGGGAGTCCGGGAGGGTAGCGCCGTGGCCACCGCCTGACCATTCCGTATGTCGGTAAGCTGATTGCGACTCAGGCCGATGCTCTGGGAAAAGTACTGGTCCAGTACCGAATTCGCCTGTGCCGAAACAGCCTGAGCGCCGACGGTAAGCAGGACCGCCAGCGCCATGACTTGCGCACAAATGCCGACGCCGAACAAGGGGACGAAGCGGTTAAGTTTCCTGGTGTTTGCTTGAAGAGTCCTGGCCATTCGGTTTGCAATAAATTCAAACACATGTACGTCGATTGCCGAGGATCGTGGTTTGAAAAGCCTTCCTAGTGTCCTGGCGTCGCCGCTGTCTCCACCCAATCGGGAACCGTGCCCGGAGCGTCCTCAGTCTCGTCGGCAAAGTTGCGAATCACACCGCGATAGAGCATCCCGGCGCACATGGCCGAGAAGAACAGCAAAATTGCCCCTCGCCCCGACTGATGCAGCAAAATCTTACCAGCGCCGAACAAACAGAGGTAAACCATTGCACAGCCTAGGGCCCACGCCCAAAGGTTGCGGCCGAGATCGCGGTTTTGGGGGATGGAGGGTTCCAGGGCGGCGATGCGCTGCCAGCCGCGTACGTCCGGCCGGACATTGCGGTAGAAGCGCGTCAGCACGGCCTCCGGTTCGGGCTTGGTGAGCAGCGTGACGGCCACCCAGACCAGCGTAGTTATAATTGTCGTTATAAGCGAAGATTTGGCGAAAACAACCGATGCATTCCCGGTAAACGGGTGCCAGCGGCTTAGTAGCAAACTGATTAACAGAGAGCACGCCATGGCGGAGATTTCGCTCCAGGCGTTAATGCGCCACCAGTACCAGCGCAGAATGTACACCGCTCCGGTGCCGGCGCCGACTTGCAACACGATCTCCCAACCGGAGGCGATGGAGCCAAGCTGCACCGAAATCCATGCCGCGACGATGACGAGCAGCACAGTAGCCAGACGCGAGATCAGAACGTAGTGCGATTCGGAGGCGTTGGGTTTCACGAAGCGACGGTAGAAATCCGAGACGAGATATGACGCGCCCCAGTTCAACTGCGTCGCGATGGTGGACATGAAGGCGGCGAGAAATCCTGCGATGGCGATGCCTCGATACTGGTGCGGCAGATGTTGGTTCAACACCATCATGTATCCGGTTTCAGGATGCGCCAGGCCGGGATAGAGCACGATGACCGCGACGCCGGTGAGGATCCACGGCCATGGCCGGATGGCGTAATGCGCGATGTTGAACCAGAGCACGGAGAGCAGGCCCTGCTTCTCATCGCGCGCGCTGAAGATGCGTTGTGCTATGTACCCTCCGCCGCCGGGTTCGGCTCCGGGATACCAGAAGGCCCACCACTGCAGCCCGATGAACACGAAGAAGTTGGCGAGCGGAACCATCCACACGGGTTCTGCGGTGAATCCACGCGAGAAGTCGGGCAGAAAGCCGAGCGGATTGGCAGCGTTGCCGCCGGAGTGCGCCTGCATCTGTTGCAGGCTGGCGATGACGGCGCTCATGCCACCGCACGCGGCGATGGCGTAATACGCCACGGCTATGACAATCGCCATCTTTAGCACGAACTGGAACAGATCGGTCCAGAGCACGCCCCAAAGACCGCCGAGCGCGACGTAGAGGCCGGTGAAGGGAATGAGGAAGAAAACACAAATCGCCAAAGCCGCGCCGTCGTTGCCGCTCCAGACCGAACCGAAGCGCGACATGAAGGCGCTGACGTTGTTGAGCATCGGCGTGTTGGCCAGCGTGGTGCCGACGATCGACGTCATTGCCTTGGTGACCCATCCGAGGATGACGCAGTTCATCAGCAGGCCGAGATAGACGGCGCGAAAGCCGCGCAGAAACGCCGCCGGCTTGCCGGAGTAGCGGATCTCGGCGAACTGCACGTCGGTGAGCAGGCCGGAACGCCGCCACAGCCGAGCGAACAGGAACACTGTCATCATTCCCGAGAAAAGGAAGCCCCACCACAGCCAGTTGCCGGAGATGCCCTGCGTGTAGACGAGGCCGGTAACGACCAGCGGCGTGTCGGCGGCGAAGGTGGTGGCGACCATGGAAGTGCCGGCCAGCCACCAATTCACATTGCGTCCGGAGACGAAGTAGTCGTCTACGCTCTTGCCCGAGCGGCTGCGAAACCACAGCCCGAGAATGAGCGTGATGGCGAGATACCCAATGATGGCCGACCAGTCGAGGAGGGTGAAAGACATAAGTGGCAATTATCGTTTAGAGGCTAGGAAAAACAAAGGCGACCGCGGATTTACACGGATTCTCGCGGATCAGATTATTGCGAATAACCCGGCTGAACGCTGCTATCCAACTGAGACTTTGTAGATGACGTAAATGGCCAAGGCGGCCATAAACAGACCAGACAACCTCCAGCTCAGACCACGATATCGTTCTACGGGCACCCTCGCAGGTATCCGCATAAGTTCATTGCAGCGATTGACGATCATCGCGTGTCGTTCGGGAGTAGCGAGCAGAATGATTCCATCGAGAAGCACTACCCCAATCACTATTACGAATAGAAGGTTTAGGGCCGTTCTCATTGTTCCCTCGCCTGCCGTTGAGTGTCCCTGAGGCTATTTTGCAAACGTCACTTTCACCGTCTTGATCTCATACGGGCCCGTCGGCACCGTGACGACTTTTCCTGTCGTGTCGAGGCTCAGCGGGCCTTCGACTTTCTCCATGAGGTTCGTCGCGCTGGCCGAAGCTGCTCTTTCCGGCAGCGTGAGGTGCACGTCACCTTTCTTTCCCGCACACTCGTAGAAGCGCACGATCAGCGAGTTGTCGTCCGCATCCTTCTTAATCGCGGTGATGACCACGTTGTCTTCCTGCGTCGAGAAGAATGACTGCGAGGGCGGCAGCGTGCCCTGGTGGCGCGTCGTGGTTGTTGCCATCAACGGATAGTTGACCTCATAGCCTTGCCGAACGGTCAGCGCTTCCTTCCACGTGCCAGCGTGCGGATAGAGCGAGTAGGTGAACTCGTGATGTCCCTGGTCGGCGTTCGGGTCGGGATACTCTGGCCCGCGCAGCAGCGAAAGGCGCAGGACGTTGTTCTTCGCGTCGTAGCCGTATTTCGAATCATTGAGCAGGCTGAAGCCGTGCGTCGAGTCGGACAAGTCCGCCCAGCGCAGCGCGGGGACTTCGAATTGCGCCTTCTCGGCCGGCGTGTTGCGTGTCGTAGGCCGCTCGACCGTCCCGTAAGGAATCTCAAATGTCGCCTTGTCATTCTTCGCGCTGAGCGGGAAGGCGACCTTGAGCAGGATGTGCTTCTCGTGCCAGTCGGCCTGCATGTGGACGTCAACACGCGGCATGCCGACTTCGAGGGTGATGCCCTGAATGAAGGTCGAGTTCTGCCACGTGTGCTTGACGCGGATGACGGCGCGCAGCGGCGTGTTCTCGACAAGCTTTACTTCGTCGGCCTTCAGGATGTCGGTGTGGTGCTCGATGAAATCAGCGTCCACGTTCCAGGCATCCCATTGCTTGGGCTTGTCGACGAAGGCTTGCAGCAGGTTGCCGCAAGGCTTGCCGTCGGGCAGATTGGCAGGTGCGCCAACGCCGGGGACGGCGGGCGCGAGGGCTTCGGTGTTCGTGCGTTTGTCGATGAGGCTGGTGATGCAGCCGGTGGCAGGATCCACCGTAAGCTTCAGAAATCCATTTTCCAGAAGATAGCCTGAGGCAGTGACGGGTACAACGCGGTGTGCGTTCAGATCGGTCCCAGGCTTAGGAGCAGTCAGCTTAGTGATGTTCTCGCCTTTCTTTCCGGGTACCAGTTCGATCAACCGGTATCCGTTGGCGGGGACATCCTGAGCGAGCAGACGGATGTGCACCCGACCACTCGCAGGGTCACTGGTTATACCTTCCACCGGAACAGCTAGTCCAAGGTCTTTATCGATGGCCATGACTCCATCGATTTCCTGGGCAAATTGGGCATCCAATTCCAATTCACCCGTCCTAGTCCACGACAGCGGATTAAAAACCAACACATTTACGCCATCCGCTTCCGTCTTCACCCGCGCTGCCAACTCGTTCAGTGCCGCACTCATCGTGTCCTGACTGAACCGCTGCAGTTCCGCGTACTTTCTTGCGGCATCGACGTAGTTGATCCCGATGCCCGAGCCCGGCAGGATGTCGTGGAACTGGTTGAACAGCACCTTCTTCCACGAATCGTCGATGCCAGTCTGCGGATACGGCTGGCCAAACAGGGTGCCAATCGAAGCCAGCTTTTCGGCGTCGAGCAGCGCGACCTCGCTCTTGCGATTGCCGCGCTTGGTCTCCGACTGCGAGGTCTGCACGCCGCGGTGGTACTGGAAGTAGAGCTCGCCATTCCACGTGGGCAGGTTCAGTTCGTTTTCGTTCTTGCTGAGATTGTCGAGGAAGCTCGCGGCGGTGGAGAACTCGAGCTTCGGATAAACCACATCCGGCTTCTGCCAGCGCACGGCCGTGTCGAGATCGACGCGCGTGGGGCCGCCGCCGTGGTCGCCCACGCCATAGAGATACATCATCTGCAGCGCGCCTGCGGGCGCCGAGCCGGTGCCGCCGTTGTACTTCCACATGGCAGGCCCGTACACGGCCGAATCCTGTGCCATCGTCACCGGATCAATTTGCCCGCTGTAGGTGCTGGGGAAATACGTCATCAGGCGCGAGCCGTCGGGCGCCTGCCACCAGAAGAGGCGATACGGGAACGTGGTGAATTCGTGTGCCCAAAGGAGCTTCTGCGTGACAAAGTAGTCGATGCCCGAGCGCTTGTAGATTTGCGGCAGCTGCCAGTTGTAGCCGAAGGAGTCAGGGTTCCATCCGATGTTCACGTTTACGTCGAACTTCTGCTGGAAGTAGCGTTTGCCGTAAAGAATCTGTCGCACCAGCGACTCACCGTCGGGCAGGTTGAGGTCGGGCTCGACCCACATCCCGCCAACGATCTCCCAGCGGCCTTCTTTCACGCGCTGCTCGATCTCCTGAAAGATCGCCGGGTACTTCTCTTCCATCCACACGTAAGCCTGCGCGGCCGAGGCGGTGAACTTGAAGTCGGGATACTCGCGCATCAGGTCGAGCGCAGTGCGAAAGGTGTTGCGCACGACCTCGACGGTCTCGGTCTCGGGCCAGAGCCACGCCATGTCGATGTGGCTGTTGCCCACGGCCATGATGGTGAACTGGCTCATGTACGGCTTGAGCGCGTCGAGCTTGGCTTGCGCAGCCTTGAGCGAGGCATCAAACGCCGCCTGGTCGCCCTTGTCGAGCGCGCCGAGGTCGATGGCCTTTACGGCGGCGTCGAGCTGTTGTTCGCGCTGAGCTTTGCCGTCGGGATAGGCGGCGATGAGCAGCTCCGAGGCGATGATTTCCTGGCGAAGAATGGCAGGGTCAGGACGAGTATCTGGCGGAGTAAACACAAGCGATGCCGATTCGAGCCGGGTGACGAAGGGACCTCCGCAGCAGCCGACAGTGCCGGAAGGAAGAACGCGGACTGCGATCAGCAGCTTTTGTCCCGGCTGCGCGCTCTGGCTGAGCGCGATTGGGACCTGTGAGTCTTGATCGCTACGACTCATCATGTTGCCGTTCACGAAGACCGAGATCATGATGCCGTTGTTCGCGCCGATGTTCAGGTTGAGGTCGACTCGCGAGCCTGCTACCGAATAGCCAGCGAGCGAAGGAGGAATTTCGACTTCCTGATAAAGCCAGAGGGGAAGCGGCAGGTCCTGCTTGAGTGCAATTGGCTTGGCCTCAGAGAGTGATGCTGCGGGTGTTTCCCCATGCGCCAGGTCAGTGCCGATCATCTGCCAGCCATCTAGTGGAATGGACGTGGCCGCCTGCAGCCGGTCGAGGACAGGCTTGTAAGGGTCGGCGGGGGGTTGGGTTTGCGCAAAACAAAATGCGATCGAGAGAAGCACAACGGTAACAAGGGCAGGAAAACGCTTCATCTTGAATCCCCAAACAAGGTACAGCCTCGCGGATTGAAGTCCGCGAGGCGGACCATAAATACGCGGCTTAGCGGCACGACTGAAGAGGCTGCTGAAAGAGTCGAATCACCAGATTCCTCGCGGGCTGAAGCCTGCTGGGAATGATGAAAAATAAACGACCTAGACGCTGGCCTAAAGGCGAGCTCTACCCGAGCTTTTTCAGCGGCCTGTGAAGCCGTGCCCTGATACAAAACAGGAGCACTCCCGAGTTTTCTCCGCGACTTCTGAAGCCATGCAGTGCAAAGCCGCGCTCTTCAGTACTCAATCCCGAGCTTGTGCTGCATCTGTTCGAGCGTGACCCCCTTGGTTTCCGGATACGTGAACAGCACCACGAAGAACATCAGCGCCATCATGGCGGCGAAGAACACAAATGGATACGCGCCACCGAAGCGCTGCGCGATAACGGGGAAGCTGAACGCGATCAGCGCGTTCATGATCCAATGCGTGGAGCTGCCCAGGCTTTGTCCCTTGGAGCGCACGCGATTGGGGAACACCTCGCTGATATAGACCCAGATCACCGCTCCCTGCGAGATCGCGAAGAACGCGATGTAAGCCACCAGCAGCCAAACCAGCATCCCCTGATGTTGCTGTGTGAAGAACACGGTAGCGACGCCGCTCAGGCAAAATACCATACCGGCGCCGCCAATGAGCAGCAGTGTCTTGCGCCCCAGGCGATCGATGACACTCATGGCGAGAAATGTTGCCAGCAGGTTCATGGCGCCTACCGCGACTGCCTGCAGGTCTCCGGACATTTTGCTGAAGCCGGCCATGCCGAAAATGTCATTGAGGTAATAGAGGATGGCGTTGATGCCGGCGAGCTGGTTGAATGCCGCGACCGTCACGGCGAGATAGATAGGCCTCCAGTATTTCTTTTGGAACAAGGCTTCGGAGTGGGCCACGCCGTCGACGTGGATCGACTCGATGATGTCGTCGAGTTCACTAGCCCCGTCGGGCGAGCCGAGTTGCTCCAGCACTTCGCGCGCTTCTGGAATGCGGTTCTTCGTCACCAGCCAGCGCGCCGAACGCGGTATGCCGAATAGCATGATGAAGAACAAAAGTGCTGGTAGAGCCGCCACGCCGAGCTGCCAGCGCCACTCGTTCATGCCGAAGTCGACCAGGCCGAGCAGATAATTCGACAGGTACGCAACCAGAATCCCGACCACGACGTTGATTTGAAACGATCCCACCAGCAGCCCGCGCCACCTCGCGGGAGCAATCTCGGCGATATAGACCGGGCCCAGCACAGACGACCCGCCAATACCGAGGCCACCGATGAAGCGGAAGAAGAGCAACGACGGCCAGCTCCATGCAAAGGCGCAGCCGAGCGCCGAGACCACGTAGCAGGCCGCCAAAATGCGCAGACTCTCGCGCCCGCCGAGTTTGTCACCTAAGATCCCGGAGAACATAGCGCCAATGACGGTGCCCCATAGTGCGATCGAAACCGTGAATCCCAGTTGACCAGCCGAGAGGTGGAACACTTGGGTCAACTGATGCGTGGTGCCGGCAATGACGGCAGTATCGAAGCCGAACAGCAGCCCGCCCAGCGCTCCAACGATGATGCTCTTCACTAGATAGAAGTTGAGTTTGCCTGGTCCGCCTGGAGTTTTCGAACCCGTGTTTGCGATGTGCATTACTCGCTCCACACAGCCAGTTCATTGCCGTTGGGATCGGCAAAATGGAAACGCCGTCCACCGGGAAATTCAAACGTCTCGAGGACAATCTTTCCGCCGGCTGCGATCACATTCTTCTGCGTGTCTTCCAGCGCCTTGGCATAGAGCACAACCAGCGGGCCTCCCCTGGCGGGCTCGGCGCTCATGGTAAAACCGCCGGCGAGGCGGCGATCGTGAAAGCCGGCGTACTCCGGTCCGTAGTCGGTAAAGTTCCACCCGAACACGGAGTTGTAAAAGCGCTTCGTCGCCGCGATGTCAGTGGCGGGAAATTCGATGTAGTCCATCTGGTAGTTATGTTCATCTTGGCTCATCACTTAGCTCGCAATTGTTACCAGCGGGCAAGATTAGCACACTGTTACTCCTCGATATAATCCAGCCGTGGAGAAAGCTAACCGCTCAGCCGTTTTGCACCGCGCCCTCAACAAGACTTATCCAGTCGCCGTTCGCGGCGAAGGTGCGTGGATCTACGACGCCGACGGAGGGAAGATGCTCGATTTCGCCTCCAGCGCCATCGTCAACTTCATTGGTCACGGTGACGCAGCGGTCGTGCGCGCCATGGCCGAACAGGCTTCGCAACTGGAGTTTGCCCACTCCAGCAACTTCACTACTCAAGTTGCCGAACAATTCGCGCAGGAACTGTTGGAATTTGCCGGGCCGGCCTTCGAAGGTGGTGCGGTGTTCTTCACCAGCGGAGGCTCCGAGTCGGTCGAGACCGCGTTGAAGCTGGCGCGGCAGTACCAGGTGGAACGCAGCCATCCCGAGCGCTACCAGATCGTCAGCCGCCGCCAGAGCTATCACGGTGCAACACTCGGAGCGCTGGCAGTAAGCGGGAACCTGGCTCGGCGTGCCATGTACCTTCCGATGATTCAAGAGTTTACGAAGGTTGGAATACCATACTGCTACCGCTGCGAGTACGGCTGTGCCGACTGCGCGGCAAAGCATGCGGCAGAAGTCGCGCAAGCCATCGATTCGACGGGAAACACCGTGGCGGCATTCGTAATGGAGCCGGTCGGCGGCGCGACCTTAGGAGCGGTCGTTCCGTGTCCGGGATACGTGCAAAAGGTCGCTGATGTTTGCAGAAAAGAAAAAGTTTTATTGATTGCCGACGAGGTGATGACGGGCTTCGGCCGCACCGGTCGCCGGTTTGCCATGGACCATTACGCGGTCGCGCCCGACTTGATCGCCTGCGGCAAAGGCATTTCCAGTGGTTACGTACCTCTTGGCGCGGTCATCGCCCAGCGGCACGTCGTTGATGCTGTCGCCAACGGCTCGGGCACACTGCTGCACGGCTTCACCTACAACGGACACCCGGTGGCCGTCGCTGGCGGTCGCGCCGTGCTACGGCGGCTGACCGAAGGCAAACTCGTCGAAGCCGCCGAGTCCGACCGCGCTGGCACCGTCGCGGCAGTCCTCAAAGCCGAGCTACAGAAGCTGTGGAACCTTGACTGCGTCGGCGACGTGCGGGGCCTCGGGCTGATGTGGGCCGTTGAACTGGTGGCTGACAAGCGCACCAAGGAGCCGTACCCGGCCGAGAGGAAATTCGCCGCCCGAGTCAATGAGGAAGCGATCATGCGCGGCGTGCTGCTTTATCCGATGCAGGGCTGCGTCGATGGCGTTCGCGGCGACCACTTCATGGTCGCTCCGCCCGCGGTCATCACGGCGGATGAAATTCATTGGGCAGTGGAGCAGGTGGGAGCGGCAATCCAGGCCGTCGAGATGTCACAGCGCCTAAGGAAAAAGGGCGCAGACTCCTCCGCGCCCTAACCTGGCATTCTGAAATCTTGCTACTGCGTCACCGTCTTCGCCGCGTCGCCCACCTTAAATCCCGACCCCGAAACCGGAGTCGCGACAGCCGAGATGGCATCGACGTCGGTAACTTTAATGACCCCGACCGGCGTCGCAAGCCGGCGAATCACCTGTCCAGTGGACGGGTCCTTGATCTCCTTGGTGACGCGTTCGATGGTGAGCTGGTCGCCAACCTTAAGTCCGGCCTTCGCGCCGACGTTCAGCACAATCTGGCCTCCATCCACGGCGGCGACTACGCCCTCAACATTAATCGTGCGGGCCACCAGCTTGGTGTTGTCGGCGATCAACTCGCCGCTCATCTGCTTCACCGCGGCGTTCACGGCTTCGCCCAGTATGGTCTGCTGGAAATCGCTGCTGCCGAAGTCCACGGCGCCGCCGCCCCAGCCATGCCAGTTGCCCCCGCCGCCGAGGAGAGACGTGCTCGAGCGGCTGGATTCGCCTTTGCCTTCTGCCACACCCATGATCTCGGCGGTATCGATGTTTACGATACGCGCGTCCACCGCCACGATGGCCTTCGAGTCCTTATGCTTGAATCCTCCCAATCCGTAGCCGCCCCATCCGCCGCCGGATCCGCCGACGCCGGTGTTCTTGGTTTCATTGCCGAATTGTGTGACGCTACCCACGATGATGGCATCGACGCCCAGGAGCTTGCCGATCTTGGCCGCCGAGTTGGGATCTGCGCGGTCGCTGTTGGAGAAGTTCTGTTCACGCAGGATTTTGTCCATTGCCTGGCGCTCGATCACCGAGTAGGTGCCGTCCTGGACCAGGTACTTGACCGTCAGGTCGGATATACCCCTGCCGACGTCAACATTGGTGCCGAAGGCGGCCGCGGATGCCGTCTGCACAGTCGCATAGTCGAAGTCAAAGACTGCGACCCGCTTCTTGCGTGCCGGTGCCGGAGCTGTTGTCTGCCCCTGCAGTTCACTGAACGACACAAACAACACAGCCAATACCACTGCAAACAACGTGGCCTTGAGTTTCACAAACCCCCCTCGCGTGCCGTAATGATGCCTGCGCTTGCGGAATTATCGGTCGAGTTGAAGCGGAATGTACAACTGGCAAGCCCGACGCGGAAGAATTGTACATCGAAAGTGGTGGTTGAGGAGGCAGAAATCTGGGTGCAGTGCGGCGAGAGACAGGTGTTTGCTGAAGAGGCGTTGAGAAGAGTTTCCCATGGACGTCCCGGTTGTCTTTTTGGGGGTGTATTTGTGCTTGCCGCGAAACCACCTCTCTTGATGGATACTTGCTCCTCTCGTTTCACACCCGCAAATCGACTACGTGCCCGAACGAAAAGTGCCTGTTGTGCGCCAGAGCGGCATTCCTGGCCGGTCATCGAATAGACGATGAGATGCCGTGGGCGCACCTAGGCGAGCATCAGCACACGTGTGAAAGCAAGGATCGCTAAATCGCTATTGCTGGGAAGCTCCGCCCGGCTGCGCGTCATTGGCGGAGCCGAGTTCGTGGGGCGTCATCATAGCGGCTGTGTCCGGATTCAGTAGGCCCTTTTTGTCCGGGCCGAGGCCCAACTTGATCAGCGCCCGCGAGTCGGGAACCGACTTGGTCTGCCAGCCGTTGTCCTCCTGAAACTTCACCAGGGCGTCCTTCGTGGACTGGTCCCACTTGCCCGTGGGTTCACCCGACAGGTAGTGCTCGCGGATGAGCGCCTGCTGGATCTGTGTGGTGCGTTCCGAGTCGATGCCACTCTGGCCCTTCGAGGCGGACTTGAACGACTTGCCCTTTTTGCCGGACTTGGCGCTGGCCGACTTGTGTTTGGAGGATTTATTGGTGGATTTGCCGGATTTGGGGGAGCTATGAGTCTTGGAAGAAGTCTTGGAGTGCTTACCGGATCCGGTGGTGGCGGTGGAGCCAATGGCCATCAGCAAAGTGGCAACAATGGCGGCTGCCTGGAGAATTCGTAGATTAAAGCGCAAGCATTACACCTCGGGGAAAATCTATGAATTCCTGTAAACGGGTTCGATTGTAAACAAGCGTTCACGAAATTGGAAACACAAAAATGAACGCCGTCATTTACTGGGGAAATGCAGGTTCCATAAGGGAATCGTCCCAAAATTGGACGATTCCCTTTGCCGGATGCTGGAGGCGGAGCCGCTACTGCAACGTGCCTCCCATGAAGACCGTTCCGCCGTTGGGACCCAGGCCGCGGGGGCGAACGAGGAAGACGACATCCTGTCCGGACTTGAGCTGCGACTGAAACTTCTGGAAGTCGGCTTCGCTGTTGAGGGGCTGCTTGTTGCCTTCCAGGATGACGTCGCCGCGACTGAGGCCGACAGTGTCGGCGAAGCCGCCCGGCTTGATATCCTGCACGATCACGCCCTTGGAGTTAGGCAGCTTCAGGCGGTCGGCCATTTCCGGCGTAATGTTGCGGACCGAGACCCCGAGCTTGTTCTCCTGTGGGGCCGCTAATCCGCCGCCCTCGTCTTCTTCCCCGAGGCGGGAGGCGAAGAGCTTGGAGCGGTCGGCGATGGTGACGTCCACGGTGCTCTGCTTGCCGTTGCGGACGTAGCCGAGCTTGGCGGTGCTGCCAGGCTTGAGGGAGGAGATTTCGGCAACCAGCTCGTCGCCGGTGGCAACGTCCTTGCCGTTGACCGAGACGATCGTATCGCCGGTGACGAGTCCGGCCTTGGCAGCGGGGCCGCCGGGCGTGACGTTGGCGACGGTGACTCCGCTGGAGACGCCGTAAACGCGCTGCACGGCGGGATTGGGCACGGCATTGAATTCGACGCCAATAGAGCCTCGCGAGACCTTGTGGTCCGGGCCGATGAGCTGGTTGTAGACGCTGACGACGGTATTCGAGGGCATGGCGAAGCCGACACCCTGGTAGCCGCCTCCGCTGGTGAAAATCGCGGTGTTAATGCCGATGACTTCGCCGTTCATGTTTACGAGCGGGCCGCCGGAGTTACCGGGGTTGATAGCGGCGTCGGTCTGAATGAACGACTGAAACTGGCGCTGCGGAACAATGTTGCGGCCACGGGCGGAAACGATTCCGGCGGTGACGGTTTCTTCCAGTCCAAAGGGGCTTCCAATGGCAAGCACCCAGTCGCCCACCTGCATGCTGTCGGAGTTGCCCATCTTGGCGGCCGGCAGGGGCTTTTTGGCGTCGATCTTGACGACGGCAAGGTCGGTTTCCTTATCGGTGCCGATGACTGTGGCTTCGTAGGTAACGGTGGCGGGATCGCTCATCAACTTCACGCGGATGCGGTCGGCCTTGTCGACGACGTGGGCGTTGGTGACGATGTAACCCTTGGAATCGACGATCACGCCGGAGCCGGTGGCGCGCTCACGCATGTCTTCACCGTTGGGCATACCGGGAATCTGACCGCCGCCCTGCCCGCCGAAGAAACGGTTGAAGAAGTCCTGCATCGAGTTGTCATCGCCGCCGTTGTCGTCGTCTTGCGACGGGCCGCGTTTGTGCGGGTTGGAGACAGTGATTTCGGAATTAATGTTGACCACCGAGGGCTCAAGCTGGCGAGCGATCTGCGAGAACTGATTTGAGAGCTGTGTCGGGTTTGGAACGGTGAGGGGCGTGGCGTCGGAGGACGAAACGGCCTTTTCTTTGCCCTTAACGCCGGACGACACCACCGTGCCGATCAGAATGCCCAGCGACAGCGTCGCCAGAATGACCAAGGTCGAGGCGAAACGGTTGGCCTTGAGCCTCTCCTTGAAACCCATCGGTTGCGAATCCATGAAATCTCCTCCACCTAGAACCCAAACCCAAATTATACGTTGCAAATTAGCCCTGGCGTGCAGCGACTGGGACTCCGTCACGAGGCGTGGTTAGGGTATTGGACGCACGGTTGCCGAACCTCGTCAACCTGCAATCTACGCCATCTGCTGCGGTTACTGTGGCACTTCGAAGACGGTCTTGCCGCCAACAACTGTTCGCAGAACTTGTACCTTGAGAATGTCAGCGGGCGCAACCTTCATCAGGTCGCGGTCGAGGACAACGAAGTCAGCTAGCATCCCCGGCGCCAACGTACCTTTCTGCTTCTCGGCGAACTCGGCATAGGCGGAGCCAGTCGTGTAGGCGGCAATGGCCTGCTCGATGGTCAGCTTCTCCTCGGGAAAGTACTCCTTCGTGCCGGCTTCGTTTTTACGAGTTACGGCAGCGTACAGATTGCGGAACGGATTGATCGGCTCGACCGGGTAGTCGGTGCCGAAGGCGAGCGGGATGCCGTTGTCGAGGAACTGCTTCCAGGGGTAAGAAGTCCTCGCGCGCTGGAGACCGATGCGGT
>Ga0335069_10003529_pt1 | contig 23576 bp, 15 predicted proteins | sample Lox_Sample_11_FD_206714 | JGI IMG/M metagenome (GOLD analysis project Ga0335069, IMG submission 206714) | Soil microbial communities from Loxahatchee National Wildlife Refuge, Florida, United States - Lox_Sample_1.1 | ecosystem: Environmental > Terrestrial > Soil > Wetlands | place: USA... | reverse complement strand
GGTCCTTGGCACGGTGGTCGACGCGGCGAGCATCGCCGGCTACTACCTGTGGGCGCGCCTGCTCAAGCGCATGAACTCGTTCACGCTGCTGGCGCTGGTGGTGTTCATCTTCTCCGGACGCTACGTCGCGCTGGCGCTGGCACGCGGCGGGGTGGGGCTGGTCCCGATGAGCATCCTGTCCGGCCTCTCCAACGCCGGGTGGGATCTCGTGCCGCTGTTCTGCCTGCTGGACCTGTCGGATGCCCGGAGCTTCACGCTGGCCGTGGGGATGCACTACACCCTGTTCGGGATCCGCGGCACGGTCGGGCCGACGCTGGGCACCCTGCTGTATTCCTCCGGTGTCCCGCTGTCCACCCTGTTCCTGGGAATCGCTGCGGTCATCGCCGTGGGCGGAGTGCTCATGCTGTGGTTCGGCCGACGCTGGGGTCACAACCCGGGTCAGTCCGCAGGTCGGTCCGCGGGTCAGTCCGCAGGTCGGTCCGCGGGTCAGTCCGCCTCGTCGTCGGCCCGGGTCTCCTCGTAGCGGGAGAGGAAGTACAGGCCCAGCAGCGCATCGGTTTCCAGCATTTCCGTTCCTGCCAGCTGCTCCAGCCGCGAGCGGACCTCCGTGGCAAACCACAATCCCAGGCCGAGCCTCGGGCTGTGCAGGAACGCGAACCCCAGCGCCTCGTCCTCGGGGACGTCACGGCCCGCGGCCGAGCGGCACATGGACAAGAGCAACGCGTACAGCTCCCGGATGATCGCCGCGTGGTCGCCGGCCGCCGCGGCCTCCTTCAGGTCGCGGCTTCGCGTGCGCACCTCCGTCCGCAGCGCGGTCGAGCCCGCCGCCAGGCGGGACAGCACGCGCTGGGCCTCCTGCTGGAGGCGCTCGAGGGCCCGCCCGCGCGTGGCGGCGTCCGCCGTCACGATGGAGTAGAACTCCCCCGGCCGGCCCAGGAGGTTCCCCATGCACACGGAGAACCGGCGGGCCAGCATGGGACGGGCGCGGTCGTGCATGCGCGGCAGGATCTCGATGGCCGCCTCGTAGGATCCCATGCGGGACACCGCGTCACTGGCGGCCACCACCACGCGCTGGGAGCGCTCCTCTCCCAGCAGTCGCAGGAGCGGCCGCAGCGCATCGCGGGCGCCCATCTTTCCCAGCGCCTGGCAGCAGGCCTCTACCAGGTCCTCGGAGGAACCCTCCAGGCACTCGATGAGCGGGGCCACCGCGCGCGGGTCGCCGATCCTGCCCAGCGCGCGGGCGCACGGGATCCGGATGGTGGCGTGCGGGTCCCGCAGGTGGCGGATCAGCGGCTCCACTGCTTCCGCCGCGCCAATGCGGCCCAGCGCGCGGGCGGCCTCCTCGCGCACCTCGTCGTCCGGATCGTCCAGGCGCCGCGTGACGTCGGAGACCGCGATGGCCCCGGAGCCTCCTTCCACGGTGCGAAGCGCGCGGGCCACCCTGGCCGACGCCTCGCCGCGGCCGAGCACGTTGATGGTCAGGAAGGTGCGGAAGATCTGCGGGGTCATCAGCACGGAGATCAGGAATCCCACGGGTTTCTCGCGTCCCTCCCGGATGCGCGAGAGGATAGCGGAGCTCGCCACGGAAAGCACGAAGCACAGGAGCACTACGACCTGGAACCCGCCCACGAGCATCCCGTCCGAGAGCCGCAGGTGGAACCCTCGCAGCGCATCCTCCAGGCCGCCGCCCAGCAGCGCCCCGAAGCCCGGCACCACGCCGGCGATGACGATGTACCAGGCCACGTAGGCGGTGCGGTTCTTCTGGGGAGTCAAGGTGAGCATGAGCTGCCCGGCCCCGTCCAGGATGGGGAAGCTCATCAACCCCTGGGCCAATGCCGTGACCGGCAGGATCCACACGAAGTTGGCCGGCGAGATGAAGAAGTACAGCAGCCACGACAGCGGGTACAGGCTGCCCAGCAGCACCACGGGCTTGCGTCCCAGGCGGTCCATCAGCATGCCCCATGCCTGCGCCGTGAGCACGTAACTGGCCTGCGTGATCACCATCATGATGCCCAGCCAGATGTTGGGCGCGCCGATCCCGTGCGGAGACGTGATGAACGGCGCCACGAACGGGCCGAGGGTGTTCACGGAGAACAGCCAGATGGCGATGGAGAAGGAGAACCGCAGGAAGTTCGGATTGCGGACGGGCTCCAGGACGTCCGTCCACCGGAAGGCGGCCGGCGCGGCCGCTTCCTTCCCCGCGAGGGCCGGCGCCGGCCTCGGCTCCGGCACGAAAATGTAGAGCACTGCCTCCAGCACGCCGCCCAGCGCGCCCACCGCGAACAGCGCGCCATACACCGTGAACACCCCCGCGTCCTTGAACAGGTCCAGGGCGATGGTGGCCAGCAGGAAGAACACCATGGTCACGCCGTTGAGGACCGCGGAGCGGCGGCCAAAGAACGAGGCGCGGATGTCATCCGGGACGAGATCCGCCATCCATCGCCACCAGCCCGGGGCGCCGACGTTGGCGAACAGCCAGCTCACCGCGAGCGCGAGCAGCACCAGCTCGGCTCCGGCCGCGCGATCGGCGCCCTTTCCCACGCCGAAGGCCACGGCGGCCGGCACGAACCCCAGGACGCGGTGCACGGTGGTCACGATGATCCAGAACGGCTTGGCACGCGGCAGCTTGGCGAACACGACGATGGACACAAGGTTCAGGACCGCGGCGAAGTTGACGGCGGCCACCAGCAGGCCAAGGCGGCCGGCGGAAGCACCCAGCTGGTTCCGGAAGAAGACGTTCATGATGGTGCCCGGGGCCACGACCGTGGTGAACAGCGTGCCGAACGAGCCCAGCAGGATGGTGAGGCTCATGGCGCGGCGCGCGCGCGCCGGGCTGATGGAGGCGGATGGTCCGGGAATCACTCGGAAGGCGCGGAGGAGGACGAGGAAGCCTGGTCGGCGGCCTGTCGCGCCAGCGCCGCCGCCTTCTGCGCCAGGGCGGCGTCGGTCGGATCCAGCGCGGAGGCCCGCCGGGCGTACTCCATGGCCTTGCGGTAGTCGTTCTGGGCAGCGAGCGCGTCCGAGATCGCGGACAGGGCTTCCACGTTGTCCGGGTTCTCCCGCAGCGCCGTGCGCAGGTCGGAGAGAGGATCCGCGGAACCGCTTTGGGCGCGAAGCGTGTGCAGCTCGCTGGCGAGCGCCGGCCCAGGGTCCCGCGCGTCCAGCGCGTGGTCAATGACCACTCGCGCATCCGCCCCCCGGCCCGCCGCGATCATGGACCGGGCCTCCAGGGCCAGGGCGTCCGCGGAGTCCGTGAGCTGGAACAGCTGCACGGCCACGGCCAGCGCCTTGTCGTGTGCGCCCTGCGCCGAGTCCACTTTCCAGGAGAGCCGAAGCTGCTCGGGTCCCTGGGAGTCTGCCGGCACCTGGGACAGCCACGACGCGGCATCATCCCACCTTCCGGCCCTGGCTGCCACGGAAGCGAGCAGCGTGAGCACGCTGACGCTGCCCGGGTCCAGGTCGTGCGCCCGGCCCAGCTCGGCCTGCGCCTCGTCCACGCGGCCCTGGTCGAACAGGATGCGGGCCTTGAGCTCAGGGTAGCCGCTGTTCCGAGCGTCCTGCGCCTCCGCATCCGAGAGGAGGGCCAGGGCGTCCGTGTCGTTGTGGGCGTCCTGGTGCAGGATCCGCGCCTTGGCAAGGGTGGCGTCGGCCAGGCCGGGGTCGAGCTTCAGCAGCGAATCAAGCACCGAGAGCGACTGGTACCAGTCCCCGGCCGCCTCCAGCGCGCTGGCGCGCAGCAGGGCGAACCGAACGCGCATCTGGGCTCCCGGTGGCCCATCCGGGGCCTCCAGCATCGCGCGGGCGGCGGCGTCCGCCGCCATGCCGGGCTGCCCGGCCGCCAGGTCCACGCGGACCAGCGCCCGGTAGCTCTGCTCGGGATCCGGCAGTGACGCCGCGAGCTCCTGCAGGGACGGGAGCTCCCGGGCCGCGGCTCCGGATGCGATGATGGTGTCCATCAACTCGACCACCGCCGGCACGAAGCCGGGAAGCCGCCGCAGGGCTTCCTCGAACTGGGCCCGCCGCTCCACCGCGGAGCCGTGTGTGCGCTCGAACAGGAGTCCCAGGAGGTACGGGGGCAGCGGAGAGTCCTTTCGAAGAGTGGCCGCGTCGGCGAGCTTCACCCTCAGTGCCGCCGCGGCGGTGTCTTCCACGGTGGCCCGCCGATCGAGGACGATGAGGGCAGGGGCGATCTTCTGCAGGAACGGATCCGAAATCGTGGCCGGCGGGTTCGTTGCACCGCCGGATGCCGCGCCCGCCGCGGGTGTCGCGGCGCCCGCGGCCGTTGCGGGAGCGGGACCCGTCGGCGGTGCCGCGTCCGGGTACAGTCCCGCCAGGAGCGCTGCCGCAGCCGCGCCGGCCACGGCGCCGTCCGCCGCGCCCGCGCGGGTGGCGTCCTGCGCTGCCCACTGCGCCGCGGCGAGGGACGCAGGAGTCGCGGAGGCCAGCAGCGAAACCGCCTTCTGCAGGGCATCTGCCGCGGCGTCCGTGAGCGGGGCCGCGCCCCGGGCCGCCGCGGGCGCGGCCGGTTTCGGTGCGGCCGGCGCGGGCGTGGCGCCGATGAGGCCCGCGGTCGCCGGACCCGCGCCGCCAGGGCCTGTCCCGCCCGTGGAAACGCAACCGGCCGCGAGGGCCGCGGCCAGGAGCACGGCGGCCGCACGGAAGCTCCGCCGCGCCGACGTATTCGGCGGATCCGTCCGAACGCGCGGCGCACGGGTGGTCATCGTGCCACCCCGACCGTGGCCCCCTGGGCGATGATGGGGCCCAGCGGGACGGTGACCATGTAGTAGTCGTTGGACGCGTTCCACAGCGTGAAGCCGGACCCGGCGCCGGCGAGGGTCCCGTGCACCTGGTTCAGCAGGTACGTCGAATAGACGGCGGGAGTGAAGCTCGTCTCCCCGCCGATGCGGAACGCCTGGACGTACGGGCGGATGATGCTGCGTCCCTCCACGATGTACGCGGAGCGCTTCGTGCCTTCCTCGTAGATGTACTCGGCGCGCGGGAGGTACTCCATCTTGCCCAGGAAATCGCGCGGGAAGTGGCTGGGATAGAACATCGGCTGGATGACGTCCACGTAGCGCGAGTACATCTCGATGTTCTGCGCCACCCAGTTGGAGATCCGCGCCCAGCCGCAGTAGCCGTAGACGTCCGTGGAGATGGGGATGGCGAGGTATTCGCGCGCCTTGGACAGGAACGATTCCAGCGCCTCCATCTTGCCCATGCCCGGCCGGCGGTAGCGCCAGGTGATGCCGCCCACGTCCCCGTCCGACGGGAAGCGGATGTAGTCGAACTGGATCTCGTCCACGCCGTGTTCCTGGAGCTCGCGGGCGATGTCGATGTTGTAGTCCCAGACGTGCTCGCTGTACGGGTCCACCCAGTACTCGCCCTGGTAGAGCGTCTCCTGGCCCGTGGACTCGTCCACGCTGCTCTTCAGGTTGCGCCACGGTCCCTTGATCGTGGCGTCCCACGCCGCCCACTGGAAGCCGTCCGAGTTGTAAAGCTGCTTGTCGCGGAAGGTCACGATTCGGCCGATGAGGTACAGGCCGTTGTCGTGCGCGGTCTTCACCAGCTCGTCGATCTTGAAGCGCTCCCGCACCGCGCCGATGCGCTTGGGATCCGCGAGGGCCGTGTCGTAGGTGAGGAAGCCCTCGTCGTCCTTGAAGTCCACCACCATGCTGTTGAGCCCCTGCGCCTTCAGGAACGCGAGGTGCGCCTTCAGCCGCTCACCGGATGCCCAGCGCGATGAGACGTAGATGCCGAACTTTCCCGCCGCGGCGGCCATGCGCTGCGCCTTGTCCGGTGACACGGCCACCTGGTCGTCGATCCGGTCCAGCAGCTTCCACGGACCGTCGGGCAGCGCCCACGCCCAGCGCGCGTCATCCGTGCGCGCTTCCAGGTACCACGGGTCCTGCGGACCGTGGCGCAGGAACATGATGGCCCGAAGGGGGGAGGAGCCGGGATCCGGCGGCAGCACCAGCTGGTCCACCGACTTCGCCGTGCGGTCGTAGACGAACAATCCCTTGCCGAATCCCAGGGAGAACCACATGTGGTCGCGGTGCTCGGGGTCGTAGGCCAGGGAGGCGATCTCTTCAAACGTTCCGCCGCCCAGCTTCAGCGGCGCGAGCGGCTCGGAGAGCGACGTCCACTTGTGCCCGCCGTCCGTGGACTCGAAGAACCCGTGGAAGGAGGTGCCCACGGCGATGGTCGAGGGATCTCCCGGCGCCAGCGCCACGCAGGTGAGCTGGTCATTGGCGCGGATGGGGTCCTTCAGCTCCACGCGCGCCCACGTGGCGCCGGTGTCACGCGTAAGGTACACGGCGTCCAGCGTGGACAGGGCGAGCCGGCTGTCGTCCAGGGGATCCACCGCGAGCCCCGTGATGATGGGCGGTTTCCACGCGGTGAACGGGTAGACCGCCCTCATGGGAAGCCCCTGGTTGCGGGGGTCCCACGTGGCGCCGTCATCCACCGAGACGAGGACGCCGAAATCCCGGGAGATGCGCCAGGCCGCGCCGCCGCTGGTCCGCACGATCTTGTCCGGGGCGAATCGCGTCTCCAGCGCCGCCGGCACGGCGGCCTGCGGGTCCGTTTCCGCGGCTGCCACGCCCACCCGGCCACCGCTCGATGCGTTTCCCCCGTCCTGGGCGCTCAGGAACGTCACGATGCCCGCCGAGGACAGGAACATCACCGACACGGCGATGATGAGGAGGCGCCGCTTGCTCATACCTTCTTGTTCGGCCTGCGGGTGCTGAAAAATGAAATGACCAGGCCCGCGCCCAGCATTACCAGCACGAGGGGCCACCACTGCCTTACAAAGGAAGAAAGCTCACCGCCGGTGCCGTGCAGGCTGAAGGGGAGAAACACGAGCGCGAGGGCGCTGATGAACAGCCCCGGGACCACGATGGCAGTGCGGGCCGCCCGCTGCCGCCGCAGCCCGTACGGGACCAGGGATATGCCCGTGATCAGCATGAACACCGGCCAGATCCGCGCGAGGTCCTGGCCGGTCAGCACCGTGTTCTCCAGCAATATCACCACGCCGCCCAGCGTGAGCACCATCCCGGGGATGATCCAGCGGTCCGACTTGCGGCGGGGCCATGCGAGGTACAGGAACACCAGCCCGGCCAGGATGAGGGGGACGGGCCACAGGCGCGACGCCCGCGGAAGGTACCCCAGGTTCCACAGGGTCAGGAGGCCACCCGCGAGACCCACTACCACGCCGGTGACGAGAAGCAGGTTCGGATACCGCGGCGGGGCGCTCGTCTTTTTCATCTGGCGAGAAACTCTATCAGAACCCCCTCGCCTTGCCAACGGCGGGCCTTCCTGCTACTATCGCGGCGCTGATGTCGGAGGGCAATCATTTCGGCCGGACGCCCGCAGGGGTGCCTGCCCGCGCGCTCGGGGGCAGGCTCGCCCGTGTGCTCGCGGGCAGGTTTGGGGGCAGGCTCCCGCGCAGGCTTGCAGGGGCGGCGGTGATCGGCATTCTCCTGGCGGCCCTGGCGGGGTGCGGCGGCGCTGATACGCGCTATTTCCTGGGCACCTTCGAGCAGAACCAGGAGCTTCGCGAGCTGTTCCGCCTCTTCGACAAGGAAAAGGACCAGGAGAGTCGGTTCGTCCTGATCACGCAGATCGCCGCCGGCCTGGCCAACGAGGGGCGCGTGGACCGCGAGGTGCTGTTCCTCACGACCCACGTCGAGCGCAACCCCGCCGACATCTACAATGGTTACTACCTGCTGCTGGTGGCGGATGCCTACCGTGACATGAAGGCGGTGCCGTTTGCCATCCATTATTACCGCCGCATCCTCACCAACTACGGCGACCTGCTGGTGAAGGGTACTTCCATCCACCTGCAGTGCCTCCAGGAGCTCCTTGTCCTGGAGACCGATCCCCAGGCCAAGATCGGCTACTACAAGGAGCTGTTCTCCCGCTTCCCCGACCAGAGCCCCGGCATCAACTGGTACTACATGGCCAAGAGCTACGAGGAAGTCGGGGAGTTCGAGCAGGCCATCCAGGCCTACCAGAAGTTCATCGGCTCGGTGGACGCGGAGGCCACGGACCAGTCCCAGGCGCTGCGGGACGCCGCGGAGAAGGTGAACTTCGCCGCGGCCACGGACAAGAGCTGGCTGGTACCGGACCTGAACGACCTGGTGTCCGGGGTGCGGGACGCCATCAACTCCAAGAACATCGCGCGGCTGCGCCACTTCCAGGCGCAGGTCAACTTCTTCCAGGAGCCGTGGGACCAGACGCAGTTCGTGACCGACGAGACGGTGCGCACCAACGTCATCGACTACCTGCTCTCCTCCAACGTCCAGGTGGAGTCCCAGCTGGACGTGGCCGCCAACGGCCGCGAGGCTACGCTGCGGACCACCGGATGGAACTTCCGTCCCTCCACCTGGTACCTGTATTTCCGGCAGGTGGACTTTCCGGCCAATCCCGACATCAACGGGCAGTGGGAATGGGCGGGCATCTACTTCGGCGAAAAACTGTAGTGCCCGGCCGGCGGGCCCTGCCGGTCGTGGTGCTTGCCGCGCTCGCGCTGGCGGGCCGGCCCACCGCGGCCTGCGCGGTGGAGCTCAACGATCCGTCCCCGCCGCCGCAGGCCGCACCCGCTCCCGCGCCCGTTTCCGACTCGGACCCGCTTGCGCCGCTGCAGGGTCACGAGGCGCCCGAGGTTGCCACCATCACCGTGCCGGACCCGGACGAGGATCTCGTCGGACGATACGTGGACGGGCTCCTGGCCACGCGGCGACAGTGGCTTCAGCAGTGCCTGGATCGAAGCATCTTCTTCCGCCCCGTCATCTCGAAGGCGCTCGCGGACAGGGGCCTGCCGCGCGAGCTGGGGTACCTTCCCGCCGTGGAGTCGGGGTTCCAGGAACGGGCGGTCTCTCCCCGCGGCGCGGCGGGGCTGTGGCAGCTCATGCGCAACACCGCTTCACCGTACGGCCTGCGCATGGACCTGTGGGTGGACGAGAGGCGGGACGTGGAAAAGGCAACCGCCGCGTCCGTCGGGAAGCTGGTGGAAAACTACTCCATCTACGGGGACTGGTACCTCGCGCTGGCGGCGTACAACTGCGGGGTGGGCAAGCTGTCCGGCATCCTGCGGCGCAGCCCGGGCAGCGACTTCTGGACGCTGCGCAGGAAAGGCCTGCTGCCCCGGGAGACCGCCAGCTTCGTGCCGCAGTTCCTGGCCATCGCCCGCATCCTTGGCCACGCCGGGCGCTACGGCCTGGACCTCGACTGGGATCCCCCGCCGCAGTGGAGCGTGATCCCCGTGGACCGGCCGGTGGACCTGCGGATGCTGTCGCGTGCCTCCGGCGCGCCGCTGGATGCGCTGCTGGCCGGTAATCCCGCGCTGAACTTCATGGTCACGCCGCCGGCGGATTACGAGTACAAGCTCAAGGTGCCCTCGGACTTCGGGCCCGCCGTGGAAGCGGTGCTCGCCGGCGAGCAGATGCCCCTGCTCGAGTTCCGCGTGCACGTGGTCGAGGAAGGGGACACGCTGTTCGGCATGTCCCTGCGGTACAAGGTCAGCGTTCCCCTGATCCAGCAGTTCAATCCCGCCGTGAACCCCCGCGCGCTGCGAATCGGCGCCCGGGTACTCATCCCCATCATCTCCCCACGGAGCTCCGGATGAAAAACGTGAGCGTTCGACGGGCCGCGATTGCCACGCTGGCGGCCGTGGTGGCCGTGATCCGCGTGCCGACGGCCCAGGCCCAGGAGGCCGAGCCGGCCTTCGAGATCACCCGCACCGTGGACTGGGCCGCGGCACGCGTCACCCTGGAGGTGCATCGCGCCCTGGACCAGTCCACCCCGTCCCTGGTGAAGGCCAAGGCGGATGCGGAGACCGACCTGGAGCAGCACATGCCGGAAGCGCTCGTGCAGGCCCTGGCCTCGCTCACGGTGGATTCCTCGCACACCCTGGCGGACTACTTCTCCTCCGATCCGGGCCTCGCCGCGCGCCTGCACGACACGGTGGCCCAGGCCCAACGAACCGACCTGTACCTGAGCGAAGACTTCTCCACGCTCGTGGCCCACTACGCCGTTCCGTTCTTCGGCGACCGGGGGATTGCCGTCCCGTTCTTCCCGTCCCGCGCCACGCCGATCCGGCGCAGGCTGGGAGACGTGGCCACGCGGCCGTATACCGGCGTGCTGATCTTTGCGCAGGGCCCGCTGCCCGCGGCGGGGACCACGCACACGGCAACCGCCCGACCCGCGCTGTTCCCGCGCCTGTGGGACGAGCAGATGAACCTCGTGCTGGACCGCTCGATGTGCGCGCCGGACGCGCTGGCGCGGTGGGGAATGGTGGGGTACGTGCAGTCCACGGATGATCCGCAGGTCTTCCTGCGGGCGGGCGCCGCCCCGCTTCGGATCGCCGCCCGCGGCGTGTTCGGGGACAAGGACACCGACCTCGTCATCTCGATGGACGCCGCGCGCCAGCTGCTGGCAATCCCTGAGAATATCGCCCTGCTCGCCCAGGGGAAGATCGTCGTCGTGTACGACAAGCTGGAGTGAACCGCGCTAATCCAGCTCGTCGATCTGGGTCACAAAGTCCTTGAGCCGGCGGTCGACCTCTTCTCCCGCGTATGCGTCTACCACGCCCAGGTGACCGACGATGAGCCCGACCCTCGCCACAAGGCGCTGAAACTCCGGGCTGAAACGAAGCTTGCCGAGCTTCTCGCGGTTGCCCTTCACCAGGTTGAACCCGGTGAGATCACCCCCGTGGGCCTCGAGGAAGACGTGCTCGAAGCTCTCGATCTCTCCCGACTGCTGCATCCGCTTCCAGTACTCAACTGCCTCGTTGAAGACCTTGAGCGCCTTCTTGGCCTTGCCGGCGGGAATCTCTCCCCAGCCGATGAACAGGGCTCCTTGTGCCATGACTCCACCTCCGAGCTCCTACCGCGTGGGTGACCTCAACGAGGTCACTGGGGCGTCGACGAGCGGCCCCATGATCACGCGGTGTGCGGACGATCAACGGTCCCGTGCGCGGATCCTCTGAACCACCCGCCCCATGAGCGTCACCGGGGGTCCTGCACCACACCGCCGGGCAGGGACGTGCCGGGAGCGGTCCGCCGGCCGGCCCTGATCACGAGGATGAGGGGAACGGCGACGATCGCGGACAGCGCCCCAAGCAAGAGCGCGGTGCGCGGCCCCAGGCGCTGAAAGGCGATCCCCGAGAAGCTGAACCCGAGAATCATCCCGACCCAGATCGAGGCCTGGAAAATAGAGATGCCGGTCCCGACCCGTTCCCGCCTGACGACATCCGCCACGAGGGCCGGACCGACACTGATGCTGACCGCGGAGAGCGAGTTCAGAACCCCGACGGCGAGAAATTGCCACAGCGCGTGCGACACCAGCAGCAGAAGAAGGCTTCCCGCCCCGGCAACCGGGCTGACCATGATGACCGCCCCGCGTCCTATCCGGTCGGAGAGCCGTCCAAGAACGAACGGCAGCGGCAGGGTTGCGATTCCTCCCACGGCGGCGGTCATGGTGATCGCGCTGCTGGCGAAGGACGCTCCGCTCATTTGAAGGGACCTTCCCAGGTTTCCCTCTCCGACAGAGAGCATCGTCAGGATTTCCGCGAATACCAGCAGCAGCAACCCGCCCGTCACCACGGGCGCCATCGTCACGGTCTTCGGATCATCGTGGTGCCGGGGCCCTGCCGTGGTTTCACGCACCGCCACCGCGGAAGCCAACGGGATGAGCAGCATGGAGCCCGCCGCGACCAGGAACATCCGCGAGTATCCCCACGCGTCCACCATTCGTCCCATGGTGACTCCCCCGACCAGGGAGCCCACGGCGATGGTCGTACCGAGAATCCCGAAGACCGTCCCCCGGTTCCGTGCGCGTGCCTCCCTTCCCGCGATGGTGCCGACCACGGAAAGGCAGGCCCCCATGAGAAACCAGTGCGACCCGTTGACGAGGACCAGTTGCCAGATGGTGGTGACGCTTGCCAGGAGCCACAGCAGCGGCGCCGCCAGCAGGCCCGTTGCCGCCAGAAGCGCCCTGCGGCCCATCCCTGAATCGGACAGCCTTCCCGCCAGGAAGGTGCCGGCCGCCAGGCACGCGTAGGAGAGGGCGATGCAGTAGCCGGCCATCTCCCCGTTGGCTCCCAGGTTCTCGGCATACAGGGGAAGGAGCGGCACGAACCCGTTTCCATACGAGAATACCACGAGGTTGCAGATGAACAGTCCGGCGAGGGATGTCGCGCTCATCCCGGACCTCCTTCCCCGATGGGGCCGGCGGCACTGCGGATCAGGAGACCCGCGGGCGATCCGCGCTTCATCTCGACGCCTCCCGGGTCATGTCGACGAACTCCTTGATGGCACGATCGGGGAGATTCCGGTAGACCGCAGCCGCAAGGGTCTCCCGCGACGGCCACACTTCGAAGAGGTCGCCGACCGTCGAGATATCGCGCACGAGCTCGAGCCTCGGCCAGTTCCGCTCGTCGGAGATTTCCTTGTAGGCCGGCCAGACCAGGAAGGAATACTTGGCGGGAATGTCTGCCTCGGACCACATGGACAGGAGATCGTCCGCGATCCGGTACGCGAGCGACAGCCTCTGGTCCTGTTGCGCGTACGCGCCGGTTGCGCACACCATTGCAAGGAGGACCACCGTGCACCACTTCACGTTCCGAGGGTAGCTTCCCGGAGCCACGGCCGGGTATCAGCCGGGTTGATCGTTTTTCGGAGCACCCGGGCGTGGGGTGCCCGGTGGGTAGAACTGACTACCGGCCGGACCGTCGAGGTCCGAGAGACGATGGCGGATTGCGTATGCGGCGGCCTCGGTACGGTTGGCGGCCCGCGTTTTCTGCAGGATGCTCTGCACGTGGTTCGCCACGGTGTGCAGGCTGATGAACAGCCGGGTCCCGATCTGCGCGTTGCTGAGGCCCTCCGCGATCAATCGGAGCACCTCCACTTCGCGCTCGCTCAGGGATTCGGGGTAATCACGTCGACTCGGCTTCCTCGCCCTTGCGGCGGCGCTGACCCGGTCGATCCTGCGCGCCAGGAACGGCGCCCCGGCTCGAGCCGCGATCGATCCCGCCTCCTCGCAGAGATCGGCGATCACCTGCACGTCCGCCCGGGTCGACGTCCCGTCGAGGAACTCCGCGTAGTCCCGGCAGGTGTAGGCCAGCTCGAGCAGCAATTCGTGCGAGCGGCAGAAGGCGAGTGCGGCCTCGAAATGCGCGCGGGCGAGTTCGGGCTGCCCCATCGTGGAGGCCAGCACGGCCAGGAGGTGGTCCGCGGTCAGGCCCAGGTAGGGGCACGCGACAAGTCCCCGGTAAGGCAGGATCTCATCGTAGTGCAGCGCGGCGGCCTCACGCTCGCCGCGAAGCGCGGCGATGAGCGCTCGCCCCACGCTGAGCGTCAGCGCATCGCCGCGGCGCATCCCCCCGGCGGCCGGCACCTTCCGTGCCGCGTCTTCGGCTGCCGCCAGGGGCACCGGCTCGCCGGTGATCCAGCCGATGTACGGGATCAGGACCGCGAGGGAGCCCTCCCACCGGAAGACGAACTCGGCGCGTTCAGCCTCGGCGAGGACCAGTCGCAGCCGCTCGGCTCCGTCCGCGGGGCTGCCCGTCTCGTAGTCGAGGAGCGCCCGGTCCGACAGGTTCCACGTCCGGTAGGGCACGGACCCGAGAGACAGCGCGCGATCGACGCTTTCACATGCGGTTTGCAGCTCCGCCGCTTGCCGGATCACGGCGGTTTGCATCCCGGGGGCGAGCGCCACCCAGAGACGCGTCTGCATTCGCTGCGCGGTCTCGAAAAGCGCCGCTGCCTGGGCTTTCGCTTTTCCGAGGCGTCCCAGGCCGACCAGCGCGAGGATCAGCGTGGCGCGCGCCACCACCTCCAGCCAGCGGTCTCCGGTCTCCATCGCCAGCCGGAGCCCTTTCTCCTCCAGGCCGAGCGCTTTCTCGTAATGCAGCTCGTCCACTTCGATCCGGCCCCAGTTGATGAGCGCCGAGATCTCCTGGTGGCCGTCACCGGCTATCCTCGCCGACTCGGCCGCCCGTTCGAAGATCGAGGCGGCGCGCGGGTAGTCTCCCGTGTCGTGGTAGAGAGCCAGCCCGTACTTGCCGCCCAGGGCTTCTCCCCGGAGAGAGCTCGGTCCTACCAGGCCAATCACCTTCTCGATCTGGCGCCTGAGCCGAGCGGGCTTTTCCATCAGGATCAGGGGTTGCTCGAAGATTCGGGCCGCGCTGTCGATGTCCCCTTCCTGGAGGAAGAGGTCGAAGGCTCTCTCATGAAGCACCGCGGCCGGGACGACCTGCCCCAGTCCGTGCTGGGCCTGCGCCAGGCCGAAGAGCAGCGGCGCCAGGTGGGCGGGCCGCATCTTCTCCCTTCCGAGCTCGATCGCGCGGCTGAGCTGCTCGTAGGCATCTTCGTATCCGCACATGCGCAACCCGCGTTCGCCGGCGGCCTTGTAGTAGCCCACCGCCCGGTCGACGTGCTCCGATCCGGCGGCGTCGAAGTGGCGGGCCAGCTCGCCGGCGTGTTCCTCGAGAGTCTCCCGGTAGCGGTGCTCGAGCGCCGTGGCCGTCCTCAGGTGCAGCACCGATCTGCGCGGCCCGGGTATCTTCTCACGAACCACGTCCTGGACCAGCGCGTGTGAGAACCGGTACCTGCCGGCTCTCTGGTGCACTTCCTCGATCAGGCCGTGCGCGAGAGCTTCTTCCAGGAAGCTCGTGAGCGCAGGGTCGTCGACCTGCAGGATCTGTCGGAGCAGGGCGGAATCCCACTCCCGGCCGATGATTGACGCGGCCGCCAGCGTGTCACGACACGGCCCGGTGAGTCTCTCGAAAAGTCCGAGGATCACCAGGCGGATCTTGGAGGGGATGTGGGTCTCCCAGGCACGGGCGGCCGGCACCTGCCCGGGCGTGAGCAGTCCATCGTGTTGAAGAAGTCTCGCCACTTCGAGGACGAACAGGGGGTTCCCATCCGTCCGCTTGTGGACCGCTTCCGCCAGCTGATCCGGCGCGTTGGGGGCGCCGTAGAGCCCCAGGCATTCCCTCACTCCCGCCAGGTCCCACCCCGACAGGGCGATGTTTTCGAAGAAAGCCTGGCCGGCGAGAGCACCTATCGTTTCCCTGAGCGCACTTGGTGCCTCCGCCGACGGCTCGCGGTATGACCCGATAACCGCAACCGGTGACTGGCTCATCTCGCGGCAGATCACCTGCAGGAGCTGCAGGGAAGGCACATCGGCGCAGTGCAGGTTGTCGATGATCAGCAGGAGAGGGCTGCGCTTCGAAACGAGACGCAGCAGCTCGGTCACGGATTCCAGGATCTTGAGCCGCATCTGCTCCGGCGAGGGTCGGCCCGTCCGCGCCGCGGAAGGGCCGGGGGACGCCGCATCCGGGACGATTTCAGAGAGCACGCTGACGATGGCCCTGCCCGGCGACGGGCTCCTGGAAGGCAGGTTCTTGATCAACTCGCGCACGAGCTGTTTCCAGGGCCAATACGGTGGAATGTACTGGCCGTCGTGGCACTGGCTCCAATAGACCCCGAATCCCTTCGCCCGCGCCGCGGCGGTGGCTGCCTGGGCGAGCCGGGTCTTGCCGATCCCCGGCTCCCCGCTGATGGCGATGCAACACCCGTGGCCCGCCCCGGCGCCCTCGAGACGCTTCGAGATGAGGTCCATCTCCGTCAAGCGGTCAACGAGTATCTCGTCCGATCCCGGCGACATCGTGTCCGACGAGCGAGCATTCATTTCCATCTACGCTACGGGGTCACGATCGCCGCGACCGCCAGGACGCCGCCCTCGACGCAGGAGACGTCCAGGGGCCCGGGCGAACCCGCGACCCGCTGCAAGGAGAACGAGGAAGATCGCTGCTGCGCAGCAGACCCTCATCCGTCGGGCCTCTGCGGTTGGGCCACTATCCCGCTTCCCACGACAGCCGCCTGCACCCTCGCGCTGCCTCCCAGGTCCTCGCCCTGGAACGGCACATCGCAGACCGGTTCCGTCCAGAAGTTACGATCGGGTTACCCTGGAGGTCAAATTTTACCAAAAGGCGACCCCGCGGAAACCCGGAACCCTGGCACGCGGCAAAGGAACCCGCCGGGAATGGTCAGCCCTCGTCCATCATCAGCCGCGTCATCACCACGGCATCCCCGAGGAGATTGGGGATCAGGCAGAACTCGTTGGGCTGGTGCGCGGCCTCGCCGATCTTCCCCCACACCACCGTGGGGATGCCGATCTTGCGCAGGAACGCGCCCACCGTCCCGCCCCCGATTCCCACGGTCTTTCCCTCCACGCCGTAGACGTCCTTCACCGCGCGCCTCAGCGCGGTGACCACGGGAGCGTCCGCCGCGGTCGGCGGAGAGGACGCGCGCTGGACGGTCTGGATGTCCACGCCGACGCCGAAGTCCCGCTGCACCCCGTCACAGATGGAGCGGACCTGCGACATCACCTCGTCCACGTCTTCCCGCGGCAGGATGCGGCTGTCGAGGTAGAAGATGTCTTCTCCCGGCATCGTATTCACGTTGGGCACGTTGGCTTCCTTCTTGGTGGGAGTGAACGTGGAGGTGGGCGGATCGAAGAGGTGGTCCTCCGTGGCATAGCGCTCGGCCAGGACACCGAGCCGCACCACGAGGTGACTGCCGGCTTCGAACGCGTTGACTCCTTTCTGCGGCGTGGAGGCGTGGCACTGGCGGCCCCTCACGCGGAAGCGCAGCCACAGGAGGCTCTTCTCCGCGATCTCGATCTGGCTGCCGTCCTCCGAGCCGCCGTCCGGCACCAGCGCCTCGTCCCTCGGTCGGAAAAGGCCGGGGCGCTTCACGAGGGCCTGGATGCCGAACTCCGAGCCCGTCTCCTCGTCCGCGACGAACAGGAGCTTCACCGTGCGCGGGGGCAGGAGGCCGGCTTCCTTGAGACACAACGCGGCGATGACGGAGGACACCAGCCCCTGCTGGTTGTCCTCCACCCCCCGGCCGATGAGCCGGTCTCCCTTCACCACCAGCGAGTAGGGGTCCGACTCCCAGAGCGAAAGCTCGCCGGGCGGCACGACGTCCATGTGCGACATGATCCAGAAGGAGCGCTCGGAAGTCCGACCCGGAAGCGTGAGCAGCAGGTTGGGCCGCTCCCCGCCGGGCACGCGCGGATCCGGCACGGGGAGGGACTCCGCGGTTCCCAGCCCGAGCCGGGTGAGCCAGCCTGAGAGCACGCGGGCCTTCTCGGTCTCCCCGGTCCCGCCGTTCTGCGGCGCCAGGGCGGGGACCGCCGTGAGGTCCTTCTGCAGCGCGATGACCTGGTCGCGTTTTCCTTCCACCAGCTTGCGCAGGGTGTCGCGTGTGTCCATCCGATCCTCCACGGTGCGGTATACGTTTTTTGGGCGGCGTCGGCAAGTCTCGGCCGTCCGGGCGCGGGCAAGCTGGTGCGCGGCGGGTGCGCGGCGGGACCGGCCCCTCTTGCCAAAAGCGGCCTCCTCACGCAGTATGGCGCCATGCCGCACAGGAGCATCGCCGCGGGTCTGATCGTGCTCTGCGGTCTCGTGCTCGCCTCGTGCGGGGCGCGGCCGGTGGGCTGGGGTGTCGTCCTCTGGGGGGAAACCAGCGGCGCGCCGCGCACGGGTTCCATCGTGGGCATCCTGCAGGAATCCGCCATCGGAGAGGCTTCCCTCATCGCCGTACCCGGGGAGAAGAAGCCGCGCGAGTACCCGCTGGGCCGCATCCGTATCTTCAAGAAGAAGTCCGAGGCCACCGCGTTCGCCGCCGCGTACGCCGCCGACACCAGCGCCTGGGCCGTGGTGGTGAAGGAAGACCTGCCGCCCCTGCCGGTCCGGGACGCGCCGGGCCAGGACGGCAAGGTCATCTACAAGCTGCAGTACGGGCAGCTGGTGAAGGTGGTGAGCCGGTCCGCGGAAAAGGTCGACGTGAAGCCGTACTCCGACTACTGGTACGAGATCGCCACGGAGGACGGGTTCACGGGCTGGTGCTTCGGCCATTTCCTCAAGCCCTTCACGTCCACCACGGATCCGGTGGCAGATGCGCGAGAAGTCCTGAGCCAGGACGACGTGCTGGCGCGCATCATGGGCACCACGTGGCGGCCGAGCTGGTTCCTGGACCAGGTGGCGCGCGGGGCCATCGACCTCTCGATGTACCGCGAGGACGTGGGGTTCTTCCCGGACCCGCAGGACCACGTGATGAAACTGGTGCTGCCGCTTTCCACGTTCGAGTTCCACTACACCGGCGATCCGCAGAAGGCCGGCGCGGCCTCCTACACGTTCCCGGGCACCGACCTGCGCGTGGACGTCCTGGACCCGGACCGCATCACGGTGAGCTACCGCTACAAGGACCAGCCCAAGACCGACCTCTACGTCACGGTCAAGGACGACGTGGCGCAGATCATTTCGGCCGAGCAGGCCCGTCGCTCGGACCTGTACGCCGCCCTGCTGAAGAAGGGCGCCACGCTTTCCAGCAGCGCGTACGGCACCATCCACCTCCAGCAGGGCATGCGCTTCACGTGGGAGGGATTCTCCAAGCTGGTGCCCGCCGTCATCGGGCCGGACGCCAAGGGCGGCGGGTCGGTGGACTTCTCCCTGCACGTGGGCAAGGAGCTCGCCTCCGACTATGACGGGGTCATCACGTTCGTGTTCGACGAGTACCCGCGCGCCGGTGTGAGCTTTCTCTACCGGGCGGCCGGGGGTGGCCTGCGCTTCACCTCGCTGGGCAGGGACAGCGTGCAGGACCTGTTCGTCACGCACCCCGGGCTTTCCGCGGTGGTGATCTTCTTCACCCAGTCCTGAGCGGCACCAGGAGAAGCGGGGACCCATGCCCCTGGTCAGCCTGTCCGGCGTCTCCGTCTCCTATGGCGAACGGCGCCTGCTGGACGCGGTAAATCTCACCATCGCGTCCCGCATGCGCGTGGCCCTCGTGGGCCCCAACGGCAGCGGGAAGTCCACGCTGATGCGCATCCTGGCCGGGCTGGGCGCGCCGGACAGCGGCTCCGTGGTGCGGGAGAAGGACACCCGGGTGGCGTACGTGCCCCAGAGCGTGGCCCAGTACCCGGCGGGGCCGACGCTCCTGGAGGAAGCGGAGACCGCGTTCGAGCGCGGGGCCGCCCTGGTGCGGGAGAGCGCGGAGCTGGAGGAGCGCATGGGCGCCCTGTCGCCGGGCTCCCCGGACGCGGAATCCCTCCTGTGGCGGCACCACGAGCTGCAGGAGCGCATCGAGGCGAGCGGCTACCACCGGCGCGCCGAGGCCATCCAGCGCGTCCTCACGGGGCTGGGCTTTTCCGCGGGGGATTTCCGAAAGCCCTGCGCGGCATTTTCCGCCGGCTGGCAGATGAGGATCGCGCTCTCGCGGGCGCTCCTGCAGCACCCCGACATCCTGCTCCTGGACGAGCCCACCAACTACCTGGACCTGGAAGCGCGCAACTGGCTGGAGGAGTTCCTGGCCGGGTACCCCGGCGGTCTGCTGCTGGTGTCCCACGACCGCTGGTTCCTGGACGCGGTGGTCCAGTCCGTGGCCGAGATCTTCATGAGCCGCGTTTCCGTCTTCAGCGGCAACTACAGCCACTACGAAGAGGCGCGGAGCCGCGACCTGGAGTCCCTCATGGAGCGCTGGAGGCAGCAGCAGGAGGAAATCTCCCGCATCGAGGCATTCATCTCGCGCTTCCGCTACAACGCCTCCAAGGCGCGGCTGGTGCAAAGCCGCATCACGCAGCTGGAAAAGATGGAGCGTATCGAGGTCCCGCCCGTCGTGAAGTCCATCCGCTTCGCGTTTCCGCCGCCACCGGCCAGCGGGCGCCTGGTGCTCTCCGCCGAAGGGCTTTCCAAGTCCTACGATGGCCGCCCGGTGTTCTCCGGCGTGGGATTCGACGTATCGAAGGGAGACAAGCTCGTGGTCGTCGGGGTCAACGGCGCGGGAAAGTCCACCCTGCTTCGGCTGATCTCGGAAAAGGAAGCCCCGGATGCCGGCACGCTCCGGCGCGGCACCGGCGTGGTGCCGGCCTTCTACTCGCAGGAACGCGCGGATGCCTGGACCAGCTCCCGCCAGGTCATCGAGGAGCTGGAGGCGGTGGCGCCCACCTCGCTCATCCCGGAGCTCCGCACCATGCTCGGGTCTTTCCTGTTCCGCGGGGACGACGTGTTCAAGAGCGTCTCGGTGCTGAGCGGCGGGGAGAAAAGCCGCCTGGCGCTCCTCACCATGCTGCTGGAGCCGGCCAACCTCCTGATCCTGGACGAGCCCACCAACCACCTCGACCTGGCCTCCAAGGACGTGCTGCTCGGCGCGCTGCGCGGGTTCCCCGGCACCGTGATCTTCGTCTCCCACGACCGGCACTTCATCTCGCACCTCGCCACCGCGGTCCTCGAGCTGAAGGACGGCCGGGCGCGCTACCTGCCCGGGGACTACGACTACTACCTTGCCAAGAGCGCGGCGGACGCGGCAGGCCCGGTCCCCGACGCGGCGGCCTCCGCACGACCGTCCACGGATGGCGCTCGCGGCGTTTCCGCCGACACCCGCTCCGAGGACAAGCGAGTGAAGAGCGAGCTTCGCTCGCTGGAGCGTGAAGAGGCGCTGCTGCTGCAGCGGCTGGAAAACCTGGAGGCCGAGCGCGTGGCGATCGAGGAGTCGATGGCGCAACCCGCGGTGTACGCGGACGGGGACCGGATGAAGGAGCTGCGCCGTCGGCACGATGAGAACCAGCGCGACCACGCGCAGGCCATGCAGCGCTGGGAAGAGGTGGACGGGAGCGCCCGCGCCGCCCGGGAGAAACTGGCAGCCCGCGGATAGCCGGGCCACCCCTGCGGCAGGATGCGCCCCTCAGGCGCGCCCGGCCTTCTCTACCAGTCCCCCGTACAGCTGCGCGATCACCTCGCGCCGCTTGTTCATGGTCCGCGTGAGCTCTCGCCCGACCTCGAACACGGCGGGCAGCAGCGCAATCCGCGGCACGGCTCCGCCCGGCAGCCGGATCCCGCGGTTGACCAGCTGCGCCATCACCTCTTCCTCGTAGAAGCGCCGGATGGCGGGGTTGGCCAGCAGCTCGGTGGGATCCCGGAACGGGATGCGGCGTGCCGCGGCGTGTCGGCGCAGCCAGTCCATGTTCGGCACGATCAGGAGCCCCACCGACTCCCGGCCGACCAGCACCGCCTCCTGGATGCACGGGGATTCCTGCAGGGCCATCTCGATGGGCTCTGGCTCCACTCGCTCGCCGTTTCGAAGGTTGAGCGCGTGCTGGGCACGGCCCGTGATCACGAGGTTGCCGTCCACCGTCAGCATCCCGTTGTCCCCGGTCTCCAGCCACCCGTCCGCGCCCACGATCTGCCGGGTCGCCGCCGGGTCCTTGTAGTAGCCCTGCATGACCTGCGGGCCTTTCACGCGCACGCTGCCCTTGCGGCCGGGCGGGAGAGATTCCCCGTTTTCACCCGCGATGCGCACCTCCGCGGTGGGCAGCGGCTTGCCCACGGTTCCCAGGACTGGTGCCTTCTCGGAGCGCAGGCTCACGATGGGGGACGCCTCCGTGAGGCCGTAGCCTTCCAGGATGTCCACGCCGAGCGCGGAGAAGAAGTGGTCCAGGTAGGCGGGGAGGGGCCCCCCGCCGCAGATGATTGCCTTGAGGTTTCCCCCCAGGAGCTTGCGCATGGGCTGGCGCAGAAGGAAGTGGGACGCCAGCTTGAGCGGGGACAGCAGCACCAGCGGCGGGATGGCGGCGAAGAACTCGAGCAACCGTTCCTCGCGGCGGAACCGTGGATACCGTCCCATGATGAAACCGGAGAACACGAGGTAGAACTTCTCGAAGCGCACCAGGAGCTGCTGCAGGAAGCCCAGCCTCTTGGCGAGGCTCTTTTCCATGGCTTCCAGCAGCGTGGGGACGGTCACCAGGTACTCGGGAGAGAGGGCCAGCAGGTCGTCGAAGATCTTCCAGACCGATGGCCGCGAGTACACGATGGTGCAGCCGAACGACAGGCTGCAATACTCCACCGTCCGCTCGAACGAGTGCCAGACCGGCAGCACGGAGAGCCACGCCGATCCGGGCTCGGGGCTCACGCTGGCACCCACGCCGATCACGGTGTGCATGATGTTGGCATGGGAGAGCATGACGCCCTTGGGCCGGCCCGTGGTGCCCGAGGTGTAGACCAGCGTGGCCGTCTCACCCCCGGTCAGGGCCACGCCGCGCAGGTCGAACTGCCGGTCTCCGCGAGCGATGCGGGTGCGCCCCTTCTTGAGCACGTCGTCCCAGGAGTAGATCAGGACGCGTTCATCCCCGGTCCCGGCGTGGGGCTTCTGTCCCGAGAACTCGAAGACCACGATGCGCCGGAGCTTCGGCAGCCGCCGGCGCAACGACAGCAATCGATGCAGGGAGGCGGAGTCCTCTACCACGGCGAACTCGCAGTCGGCGTGGCCCAGCACCTGCTCCAGCTCCCGGTCGGTCATGCCCGTCCCCAGCGGGACGTCCACGCCGCCGCTTCCCAGGATGGCGAGGTCGACCATGAGCCAGCGGGGGTTGTTCTCCGAGAGGATCGCCACGTGGGTCCCCGGGGCGAGGCCGATGGTGATGAGGCCCGTCCCCAGCTCCTTGACCGCGGCGTACAGTTCCGCGTAGGTGATGGTTTTAAGGCCCCCCTCCGGGTTCCCATGCTTCAGCGCCGCGAGAGACGCAAACTTGACGACAGACTCCTGAAGCAACCCGATGAGGGTCGGTCCCATCACTCCCTTCCACTCGTGGATCGGCGAAGCTGCGTGGCGAGCAGACCGGGTAAAGGTACAGGCCGCCGCCAAAGCATGTCAACCAAGCCACGGAAGAACGGCATGCTTCCTCTTCGGCCGGGCGGGTGATAATATATCAGTATGAGTGCATTTAAAACCTACGATGTGCGAGGCGTGTGGGGCGAGGGCATCGACCTGTCCTTTGCCTATCGCCTGGGCCGGGTGCTGCCGCGACACATGAAGGTCCGCTCGTTCCTGGTCGGCTACGATGCCCGCGTGCATTCGGCGGAGCTGTACCGGGCGCTCGCCGCCGGGCTGGCCGACGAGGGCGCCGCCGTGACCGGGACCGGCCTCGTGAGCACGCCGCTCCTTCACTACACGCAGATGGACCGGAAGATCCCGGGCGCGGTCATGGTCACCGCGTCCCACAACCCTCCGCAGTATCACGGGTTCAAGGTCTTCGATGGCTCGGGCGGCTCCGTCAGCTACGACAAGGGCCTGTCCAGCGTGGAGAAGCTGCTGGATTCCGTCCCCGCTCCTGCCTCGGTGCCGGCCCGCAGCTTCACCGAGATCGACGGCCTGGAGACGTACGTGAAGTTCGTCGCCGCCGCGGGCGGCGGGAAGGCCTTCCGAAAGAAGATCGTCATCGATGCGTCCAACGGCTCTTCGGGGGCAGTGTTCCGCCGGCTCGCGCAGGTGGCCGGACTGGATGCCATCCTCCTGAACACGGAACCGGACGGGCGGTTCCCCAGCCACGATCCCAACCCGCTCAAGGACGAATCCAGGAAGCAGGCGGCCGATGAGGTGATCCGCCAGGGAGCGGCATTCGGCGTCATCCTGGACGGGGACGGTGACCGCATCCTTTTCGTGGACGAAAACGGCCGCGGTATCGAGAACTACTTTCTCTCCTGCCTCGTGTCGGAGGAATTGCTGGCCCGCCGGAAG
>Ga0335069_10003528_pt1 | contig 23576 bp, 13 predicted proteins | sample Lox_Sample_11_FD_206714 | JGI IMG/M metagenome (GOLD analysis project Ga0335069, IMG submission 206714) | Soil microbial communities from Loxahatchee National Wildlife Refuge, Florida, United States - Lox_Sample_1.1 | ecosystem: Environmental > Terrestrial > Soil > Wetlands | place: USA... | reverse complement strand
AGTTCGAGCCCACCTCCGCGCGCGCCGAGACGTCAAAGCTCAGCGAGCTGACCACAGGCCGGCCAGCCGCGTCCTTCGCGCTGACCTCGACAAGGTAATGCCCGGCGGGCAGCGCCGGGAAACCAGGCACGCGGCTGCCCTTGACCTCGGCATCAGGTTCGGCCGGCAGTTGCATCGGGGGCACATCTATCCCGGCCTCGAAGACATTCGTGATGATGGCCTCATTGCGAAACCGGACAGTCTTGCCAGCGCCCTGAATGCGAACCGGCTGCCAGTCAATGCGCCGCAACGTGAGCCGGCTCTTGACAAGCTCGGGCCAGGGCTGGCCGTCCGCGCGCACCGCCACGACCTCTAGCGGGAGCGCCTCGCCCGCCATCAGCACGTCCGTGCCCTGCCGCAGCCCAAGATAGAAGTCCGAGCTGTGGCGCACGAACTCCACCCGGTGCGAGAGCGTCTGCTGGTTCAAGTCCGTGACTTCGATCAGCAGAGACACGCTGCGAGGCTGAGGTGCCGATGCGTTGACCGGCACGTCCGGTGCGATGACGAAGTTCGTGGAGGCCGAAAGCGCGCCCTGGCCGCTCAGCATCACTGACGACCGGTTGCGCCCGAAGGGGGCCTCAGCGTCCGCGCGCCGGAACGCAAAGCCGCCGAACCGCTCAGCGTGGAACTCGGCATCGGCGGCCTCCAGCGACCACTCGACGCGGGCGCTGGACAGCGGCTTGCCGAACAGGTAGCGCGCGGACAACGGCATCTCGATTTTCTCGCCTGCGCCATAGACCGCCTTGGCCTTGAGCGAGATTTCGAAAGCGCTGGGCGCAAAGTCCTCGACCAGAAACGGGTGCAGGTATTCATTGGTGCCGAGGTGAAGCCGTGCGGTGTAGGCCCCTCGCGCCGAGGCCGGCAGCGGCACGACGGGCGACCAACTGCCCGAAGGGCTAAAGGTGGCGTTGGTTTGAAAGAACTGTTTCCCTCGCGGGTCGAGGCAGGTCAACGAGCCGGTCAGCCCAGCCGGAATTTCCAGGCCGTGGTCGCCCCATTCGCGGACCAGCGCCTCCAGGTGCAGTTCCTCCCCGGGACGATACACGTTGCGGTCGCTGAACAACATGACGCGCCGAGCGGACTCCGGTTCGTCCGCCCGCTCCAGCGGCACGTTGAAATGGTAGAGCCAGATACGGTCGCCCGTGAGGGGAGCAGCATGAAAATCGTCTCCGCGCTGCACCGCTACCCACGCGGCATTGGTGTTGGCCTCGAGGTGCGCCAGCCCCGCGGCATCCGTGACCGCTTCCCGCAAGGGCTCGTTCTCGTCGCTGAACAGCCGCGCCGTGGCGCCGGGCACCGGGCGCCCGCTGCCGTGCGAGAAGACAAACACGTCCACGCCCGCCGGCGCTTTCTTCCACACCAGCCCGAGGTCAGTCAATTGCACGAGCGCCTGCACGCCGAGCGCGGGCGTCGTGTCGGAATCACCTCGGACGCGGCTGGCGTCCAGGAACACCACGCCGGCTTTGCGCCCAGCCAGCAGGCGGTCCCAGTCGAGGTCGAGCCTTTTGGCAGTGTCCGGCAGCGCGCCGGTGTCGAGCTGCTCATTGAAGACCGTGCGTCCGGCCAAGACGTTGTAGTCCACCGCGCGATACGGCTCGTCCCACTTGCCGCTCTCCTCCCGCTGGTTGTAGGTGGCGAAGTAGCTCCCGTAGCCGCGCAGGGCATGGATCGCCGTCTGCGGGTCCAGCAGTTTCGCGCGCACGCGCACCAGCGGCACATTCACCGTCAGCAGCGGGAAGGTGCGGTTGCCGCCGGCCAGTTGGTCTCCCGAGAAATCGGGGAAATACAGGCGCGGCGCGACGCGCGGCATCTTCAGCGTGAAGCTGTTCGTGCCGGACAGCTTGAATGGCTCCGTGGACTCGAAGCTCGGGGACAGCTTCAGCGTGTACCATGTGTCCCCCTTGAAGCCGCCGTTCAGCGTGATGGTGCGTCCGCCGGTTTGCACGTCGAGGTTAGTGACAGCGGGGCTGATCTCCAGCCAGCCGGCGGCGCCGTTGGTCACCAGGTCCGGAACGGGCTTGGAGAACGAGAACCGGATGCGGGGGCCCTCGTACACGTAATGCGTGGCGGTGACTTCCGTAACCACGAAAGGCGTGATGTCCCCTATCGGCACTTCCGCCGCGACGGGCAGCCGCAGCGAGCTGCCTTGCGCGGGCAGGCCGGCGCCGACCACCACCCTCCAGCCTTTGCCGAGCGGCAAGGGCTGCCGCGGCGTCACGATGAGCACATTGGGCAATTCGTTGGTCGGGGTGTCGGTCAGCTCGCGGTAGCTGTCCGCGGCGCCGGAGGATTGCATCGCCTCGAATTCCTGCGCCCATGTGCGCAGGTTCCGCGGACCGCCCAACACATAAAGCGCCTCCTCGACGATCCCGTGGCGCGCGTCCGCCGGGATGCGCCGACCGATGTCGTCATGGAAATAGAGGTAAGGCTCGGCGTCCGGCAGCCGCACGTCGGCGTTGAAGGCGAGCTTGACCTCCGGCGAGGAAGTGGCGTTGGGGTCCGCGTGGCGAGGCAAAGACTCGCACAGCCCGAACGGCGGCGTGCTCAGGGTGCGGAACAGCAGGGCTTTGGATGGCCGCCCGTCGGCGCATTGCAACCCGGGCCGCAGCCGCAGCTCGTACCGCGTGTCCAGCGTGAGAGGCCCCGTGGGCGTAAAGGCGCCGCTGCGCGGGCTCAGCCAGGTAAAGGTCCCCGCGACCGCCGGCGTGACGACGAGCGGCGAATTCGTGGTGGCGACGCCGACCTGGCTGGCGGGCACCATGACCTCCTCGAACCTGAGTTCGAAGGTCATCGCCGGCGTCGGCGGGCCGGAACTCATGACCAGTTCGACGCCTTGCGAACGCTCGGCGCCTGGGCGGCATCCCGAGGCAGCCAGCCCCAGCAGGGCCAGGCCGAGAAGGCGCGCGAAGATTATTGCTCTCTTTCGGAGAGGCGATGTGGTGGTAGCAGCAGGGACTAGGGTGGAGACAAGGGAACGGATGGTCCGAATGGCGGGTGCGTGCATGGTATCGGCAGTTTCATTCTGTGTTGATGTTGTCAGGCCATGACGCAGCCGAAATTCAGAACACGGTGCCTAACTGGTTACGCCAGGGCTTTTCTTCCTTGCACCTTGCTCTGTTGAGGAAGCCAGGACGGGATGCAGGCTTTCATGCCGCCTGAGTACTCCTCAAGCAGCGGAAGAATTCTAGCCCGGCGGCTCGCGCCTGTCCAGAGGTTTTTGGCAGTTCCTGCCCTCCGATATTTCGGGGCTTACGAATCACCGCACGTATGCTCGCAGGCTCGTTCGCGGGTGACCAATCCGCCCCCTCCTGGAGTCCCTCCTGAGCCACACCGTTACATCACCGTTACCTCACCGTCGTACCTCTAATAGGCTATTAGAGGTACGACGGTGAGGTAACGGTGATGTAACGGTGTGGCTCCGGCGAGAGGCGGGTGTGGCCGGCTTTGCATGGGGGCAGCGATTCCAGTGAATATGTAAGCTGCTGACCCCACGTCAGTTCCGCTTTTACTCGGTGCCGCCCGGCACCGCCTAAGCCAATACCGGCTCGGTGCCGTCTATCATCTTCACCTTGGTGTGGGTGAAGTATTCCTTCGTCAGCGCCTTGATGACCTTGGCGCGGTGGTCGTAGAGACGCTTGAGCTTGCGGGGCTTGTGTCGGGACAGGGCGTAATGGGTGAGCAGGGGCATGGCGATAGTGGTGTCGGTGTAGCAGACCACGGCATCGGGCAGACGGTCGGGGTCCACCTTGCCCCAGCTCACGGCCTCGCTGGGGGTGGCGCCGGAGAGGCCGCCGGTGTCGGGGCGGGCGTCGGTGACCTGGAGAAAGTAATCCTGGCCGTATTCTTTGATGCGGAGGACCTCCTGGATCTGTGGCTCGGTCTGGAGCATGAAGTTCTTGGGGCTGCCGCCGCCCCAGAGGACAACGGCGCTCTTGCCGCCGGCGCGCTTGGCCGCCAGGACGAAGGCCGTCGTTTCGTTGACGTCTATGGAGGGGTTGAGGCGCAGTTTGTTGCCGCGGAGTTCGACGCCGGCCACGTTCATGCCGATCGTGGAGTCTCCCGGCGAGGAAGTGTAGCAGGGGACGCCGGCGCGGTAAGCAGCGGCGAGAACGGAGACGTCCTTCAGGCCGGCTTTGCGCTCCCACTCGGCGCAGTATTTGCCGAGGAGGTAGTGCAGCTCGGCCGTGCCCATTTCGTGTTGGAACTCGGGCTGGATGAGTATGCTGCGCAGGATTTCGTCCGTGGCCATGAGGCAATCGCTGTAGCCGAGGAGCACGTCGTATACGCGCACGATGTCATTGTTGCGCAGCTCGGTGTCGTCGAATTTGAAGCTGCCCACGCGCACGGGGTAGTTCAGCGCGAAGTGCATGTCGTGGTAGAGGTTGGCGCCGGTGGCGACGATCCAATCTACGAAGCCGGCCTTGATGAGTGGCACGATGCTGGAGCAGCCCATGCCGGCGGGGGTGAGCGCGCCCGAGAGGCTCATGCCGATGGTGACGTCGGCGCCGAGCATCTTCTCGGTGAAAAGTTGGCAGGCTTCCTTGAGGCGGGCGCCGTTGTAAGCGAGGAAGGTCTCGTCAATGAGGTCGGCGACCTTCTCTTTGCCGGAGATGCCCTTGGGCAGGATGCGTTTGCCCGACATGAATTTGTCGCGGTGCGGGCAGGCTTTCTTCTTCAGCCAGTCCGGCATTTCGGAAAGGTCTTTGCGGTAACGGCGCTTCGCGTTGTCAGTGCTCATAGTTGAAAGCAATAATGGGCTGACACAATACGCGCGAAGCCGCGGTTGCCAAGGAATTTACGATCTATGATTTACGAGTTACGAGTTCAAGGCCCGGACGGACGGTGATTTCGGGTTTTGAACTTCCAGCATGCTTTGAGCGTTCGGCGTTGGAGGATTGGAGAACACGAAGCGCCCAGCTCGGCAGAAGCGCCGCCGAGCAGGGGGAGGGGAGGATAGCCAATAGCCGATAGCCAATAGCCAACGCGGTGAAGCGGCGTGAGGTGGAGGACCAGCGTGAAACGTCCGGCTTACCGCAAGGAGCCGATTTGGAAGCTCAGGGCCGAGCGCTGGACGAGGTAATCGTATTGCGTGGTGGCGTAGGTGATTTGCGCCTGGATCAGCTCGAGCTGGGCCTGGTTGAACTCGACGATGGAGCTGATGCCGTTGTTGAAGCGGGCCTGGGCGAGGTCGAAGGCCTGCTGGGCGTTGGCCAGGAGCTGGCGCGTGATCTGGAGCCGTTCATAGGCGTTCTGCGCGTTAAGCCAGGTGACGCGCACGTCGCGGACAATGTTGTTCTCCTGGACGAGCAGGGTTTTCTCGGCCGCCTCGGCTTGCAACTCGGCGGCGTGCTGGCGCGCGGCATAGTAGCCGCCGGCGAAGATGGGCATGCTCAGGCTCAGGCCGGCGGCGGCGTAGTTGTCCGAGAGCTGCTGGTTGCCGATGGGCACCACCCCGGCGCTGGCGACCGCCGAGATCGTGGGATAACGCAGGTCCCGTTCAGCGTGCGCGAACTTCACGGCGGCATTCCAGGAGTCGCGCAGGCTCAGCAATTCAGGCCGGTAGCGCAGGGCCTCTTGCACGAGATCGGAGGCATTGGTGGAGAGCGGCGCAGGCATGGGCTCCTCGACGAGCTGGTAGATCGTGGCGTTCTGAAGCCCCATGACGTTGGCGAGCTGGGCAAAGGCAGCCTGCAAGTCGTTCTGCGCCCGGCTAAAGAGCAGCCTGCCTTCCTCGAGGTTCACGGCCGCGAAGCTGAGGTCGAGCTGGGAGCGCAGCTTGTTGGTGGCCAGAGCGCTGACCTGGTTGAGGAAGCTCTGGCGGGTGGCGACTTGCTGCTCGGCGACATGCAAGACCGCCTGCGCCTGTTGGGCGGCGAAGAAGGCGCCATCCACAGCCAGCAGAATCTGCTCGCGGGTGGCCTGGGCGTTCTCGGCCTCGGCCTGCGCGCGCAGCTTGGCGCTGCCGTACAAGTTCGGCGTGCGGCCAAAGTCCGTGATGAGCTGCGAGAGGATGACGCCCTCGGCATTGCGGTCCAGGATGAGGGGATTGTTCAGCCCGCCGATGGCGGCCAGGCGGGTGTTGTTGTCCGCCGTGCCGACCGACATGACATTGGCCGAGAGGTTGGGCCAGAAGCCGGCCTGGACCTGGCGGGTGACCTGCCGGGCGGCCAGGGCCCGCAGGTCGGCAACGCTGATTTGCGGGTGGTAGCGCAGGGCCGTCTGGTGGGCCTCTTGCAGGGTGATGGCGGGAAACTCGTTGGTGGGGACGCCCAGGAGGGTCGTGGGAATGGCCAGGCAGAGGAGGGCCAGGGCCCAAATTGCCCCAGCGGGCGGACCGCTTAAATCCGAAATCCGAAGCACGAAACCCGAAACAAATTCAAAGGCGCCAACCGGCAATGACCGAAACCTGCCCGGAGCGCGGACATTCCGGTCCGCTCCTGGTGCTTCGCCAAGTATCAGCGGACATGAATGTCCGCGCTCCTGATAGGTTTCGAGCCTTGGTAATTGGAGCATTGGGGCTTGTTTCGGGGTTCGGATTTCGGATTTCGGATTTCTGCCGCAGCGATCGCTCAAATCCGAAATCCGAAGCACGAAATCCGAAACAAATCCAAAGGCTCGAACGGGCAATGACCGAAACCTGCCCGGAGCGCGGACATTCCTGTCCGCTCCTGGTGCTCCGCAAAGGACAGGCGGACAAGAAGGTCCGCGCTCCGGGGAGGTTTCGAACCTTTGTAATTGGAGCATTGGGATTTGTTTCGGATTTCGGATTTCGGATTTCGGATTTCTGCTGCGGCGACCGCTCAAATCCGAAATCCGAAGCACGAAATCCGAAACAAATTCAAAGGCGCCAACGGGCAATGACCGAAACCTGCCCGGAGCGCGGACATTCCTGTCCGCTCCTGGTGCTCCGCCAGGGACCAACAGACAAGAATGTCCGCGCTCCTGACAGGTTTCGAGCCTTTGTAATTGGAGCATTGGGATTTGTTTCGGATTTCGGATTTCGGATTTCGGATTTCTGCCACAGCGAACGGGGTTAGCATTGAGAGTCGCCCAGTTTGGCCCGCTTTGGGCCTTCAGCCTTCGGATTGGGGACTTAGCTCGCATGCTCCGAATACCGGATTCCGTTTAGCACTTAAACGGACGGCTGCTCGGCGGCGCCGGGCAGCACCGCGCCGTTGATCCCGGCAGCGCGCGCCTCTTTGCGGCGGTAGACGATGTAATACGCCGCGGGCACGATGAACACGGTCAGCACCACCGAAACCGCCAGGCCGCCGATGATGGCCCACGCGAGCGGTGCGTAAGCTTCGCTACCCGTGCCCAGCTTGAGTGCCATCGGCAGCAATCCCATCAGCGTGGCCAGGGACGTCATCAGCACGGGGCGCAAGCGGATGCGGCAGGCTTGCGATACCGCCTGGCGCAGCGGACGCCCCTCAGCCCGCAGCCGGTTGGTGAAGTCCACAATCAGGATACTGTTGGACACGACGATGCCTACCATCATGACCACGCCCATGAGGGACATGACGTTCAGAGTCGTGCCGGTGGCCACCAGGATGATCAGCACGCCTGCCAAACCGGTCGGCACGGCCAGCAGGATAAGGAAGGGGTCGAGGAAGCTTTTAAGCTGCGCGACCAGGACGAGGTAAACCAGCAGCGTCGCCAGGATGAGCCCGAAGCCGAAGCTGCTGAACGAGGAGCGCATGGCCTGGACCGTGCCGCGCACGTGAATCCGCATGTCGTGCGGCAGGGCCGTGCGCGCGACGATGTTTTCGACGCCCGAGTAAAGCCGGCTCAGGTCTTCGCCGGAGGGCATGACATACACGTCAATGGTGCGCTGAATCTGGTAGTGGTCCACCTCCGTTGGGGAGGGCACGCGCGAGATGCGCACGACGGAGTCCAGGTGAGTGGGCTCCTTGAGGTGGACCGAGCGCAGGGGCATAGTCCCGAGATCGGCGAGGTTCTTTACCGTGCCTTCCGGGTATTGCACCGTGAGCAGGTAGTTGTTGCCGGTCTTGGGGTCAATCCAGTAGCTCGGGGCGATCATGCCGTTGGAGGTCAGGGCCGTGATCAGGCTGTCGGTGACGTCCTTGGCGCTGATGCCCAGCTCGCTGGCGCGCTCGCGATCAATGTCAATCTTCAAGGCCGGGTAGTCCACATCCTGCGGCACTAGCACGTCGCTCACGCCGTGAAGCGCGCGCACCTGGTTGGCGATACTGGTGGCAATGCCGTGCGCGCCGCGCAGGTCGGGGCCGGTGACCTGGATGTCGAGCGGGGCGGGGATGCCCTGATTGATAATGGCGTCCACGAGGCCGCCGGTTTGAAAATAGGCGCTGACCTGCGGCAGCTCCTGCCGGACGCGGTCGCGGACCAGGTTCATGTAGGCGTAACTGCTCAGCTTGTGGCTTTCGTTGAGCCCCACCTGGACCACGGCCGTGCTCGGGCACGAGTTGGGGTTGAGGATGGAGTTGAAGCCGGGCGTGGTGCCGATGTTGGAGACGATGATCTTGAGATCGCTCTTGGGCACGATGCTGCGCACGATGTTCTCGACCTTGGCGACGAGGTCTTCGGTCAGTTCCAGCCGGGTGCCGGAAGGGGCCTTGATGCTGGCCACAAACTGGCTGGGGTCGGTGCGCGGGAAGTAGGCCTTGCCGATCATGGGGTAGAGAGTCAGGCTGAGCAGGAAGAAGCCGGTGATGCCCACGACGGTCGCCATGGGCCGGAGCAGGGCGACGTGCAGGGTGCCTTCGTAGCCGTCGAGCATGCGGTGGAACTTGCTGTTGAACCAGGCATTGAAGCGCGCCCCCCAGCCAACCGGCGCGCCGGTACCCGTCGTCTCGTGGCCCTGGTGGCCCTTGATCAACTTGGCGCAGAAGAGCGGCACGACAGACATGGCCACGAAGTAGGAGGCAAACAGCGAGAGTACGACGGCCAGCGCCAGGGCCGAGAAGAGGAATCGGCTCACGCCATAGAGAAAGGTCACCGGGAAGAACACGATGACGGTGGTCAGTGTCGCCGCCAACACGGGCAAGGCGACTTCCTCGCCCCCGCGCTCAGCGGCAACTTGCGGGCTCTCCCCCAATTCGAGATGCCGGAAGATATTCTCCAGCACCACGACGGAGTTATCGATGAGGCGGGAGAACGCCAGGGCCAAACCGCCAAGGATCATGGCGTTGACAGTGCTGCCGCCCAACCCCAGCGCAATGAAGGCCGCCAGCGCCGAGAGGGGGATGGACAAAAACACCGCGGCGGTCGCCCTCAGGCTGCCAAGGAATATCAGGATCATCAGCCCGGTGAGCACGAGCCCAATGGCGCCCTCATGCACCAGCGTCTCGATGGCCGTGCGCACGAAGAGGGACTGGTCGAACACCACCTGTGTAATCAACCGCTTCGGCACGTACATGAGGTTCTTCACCACCCGCTTCACGCCGTTGACCACTTCAATGGTGTTGGCTTCCCCGCCCTGCTTGAGGACCGGCACGTACACTGAGGGCTGCCCGTTGATGCGCACCTTGTTGTACTGGATTTGCGCGGCATCCAAGGCCTTGCCCACATCCGAGACCAGCACCGACGCCTGCCCCACCGTTTTGAGGGGCACCATGTCTATGTCCTTCATGGCGTTGATCTGGTTGTTGGCGTAAATGTTGTAATCGTAGGGGCCGATCTTCACGTCACCGGCCGGCAGGATGAGGTTGGCCTGGTTGACGGTGTTCACGACATCCATGACGCTCAGTTGGTGGGCCTCCAATTTGAGGGGGTCCACGTAAACCATGATCTGGCGGTAGCGGCCGCCGAAGGCAGGGGGCACCGACGCGCCGGGGATGCCGGCCATCTGGTTGCGGAGCGTGAACTGGCCGAGGTCGCGCAGTTGGGCTTCGGTCAACCCCTGGCCCTTGAGAGTGACCAGGCAGACCGGAAGGCTGGACGCGTCGAACTTCATCACGATGGGCGGGAGCGTGCCTTGCGGCAGGTAGCGCAGGCTGGCCATGGCGAGGTTCGCAATGCTGGTGACAGCGGAATCGGGGTTGGAGCCGGGCAGGAAGTACACCTTAATGAGGCTCACGCCCGTGAGCGAGCGTGACTCCATGTGATCCACCCCGGATGCCAGCGTGAACATGCGCTCGAACTGGCCCGTAATGTCGTATTCGATTTGCTCCGGGGGCATGCCGGAGTAAAAGGTGGCCACGACGACCACCGGAATGTTAATGGGTGGGAACAGGTCCACCGGCATGCGCAGCAGGCTGGTCACGCCCACGACACAAACGATCAGGCAGACCACGACGATCAAATAGGGGTAGCGAATGGAGAAGCGAGACACGGCGTTGTGATGTTAATGACGAATGGCGAATGACGAATGAAGAAGGAATGACGAAGGCCGAATGACGAACAGCCATGAAAAGCAGGGGAGTGCGCACAGGCTCACGTCAGGGAATGCCCGAGCGGCAAGCGAGACGCACTGCCCTGCGTTGATGGATCGCACAGCCCACCCTCCGGCGTCGTCATTCGTTATTTGGCATTCATTCGTCATTGGGCATTTGTCATTCGTCATTCTCGATTACCACTGCAATGGGCTGCCGCCGATCACGTGCGGCGGCTCCTTGTTTACGGCCGCGCGGAGCTGGTCCAACGTGAAGCCGGGTGCGTGGCAGAGCGCGATCAACTCCTGTTCCTTCTCTGTGATGGCCGCCGCGACTCCCGGAATGCGCGCGGCGATTCCCAACGGAATGGATTGCACGCCATGGATGTCGCCATGCAGCAGGTCCCCGGAGCGGATCTTCAGCCCGCCGACTTCAACCGGGACGCCGACGCCGACAATATGCAGGTAGGCGTGCGAGACGGACACGCCGCTGGCGAACAGGTGCAGGCCCACGTTCTCGGCCGCCGGGAGGTTGCGCGCGGTGCCATTGGTGACCACGCCGACGCCGTGCAGCGCGCGCAGGATGTTCATATGCACCACGCCAATCAGCGCCCCCGCCCCGGGCCGGCTGGCGAGGTCTTGCATGACGAGGACGCGCGGGGCCGGGACCGTAAGCATGTAGTCCCATAAATCCGTGCGTTCGGGGAAGAACCCGTCGTCCGTCGGCGGCGCAGAGCCGCGAATCGTGACGGTGGCCGCATAGCCCAGCATCGGCTGGAAATGCGGCAGCAGGCAGCGCACCGAGTCATCCATGTAGCCCTCGTTGCGCAGGCGCACGCCGAAGGTCTCGATGGCATTGGCCACGGTGCAAGTATCCAGGCGCCGGATGGCTTCCAGTTGCCCGGGTGAGAGAGGATCGTTCATATCATTGCTGGGCCGGGGTCTCGACGAGCTTGGGCTCGACCTTCTCGCCGGCCTGGATTTGCGAGCGGCTCCCCAGCAGGACCACCTCGCCCGCCTGCAAACCCGAGAGCACTTCATAGTGGGTGGGAGTTTCCAGGCCCAGCTTCACCTGCCGCTCCTCAGCCCGGCCGTCCGGCGTAATCACATCCACCGTCTGGCCATAGCCCGGCGGCACCGCCTGGATGGGAATGGCCAGGGTATTGGGCCGGCGCTGCACCCTCAGCACCACGCGGCAATACATGCCGGGCACGATCTCCAGGTTTGGATTGGGCACTTCGATCTCCGTGATCATCGTGCGCGTGTTCTCTTCCACCTTCAAAGTCGAACGCGTGATGGTGCCCGTGAACGTCTTCCCGCCCAATGATTCAACCGACACGTCCACCTTGTCCCCTTCGTGCACGTCCTTGACGTAGGGCAGGTCCACCGGGAAATCCAACCGGAGCAGGTAGTTGTCCGAAACCCTCACCAGGGGCATGGATTGAGTATCCGACGCCGTGCCGGCCTGGATCAGTGCGCCTGGATCGGCGTAACGCTTGGTGATCACCCCGTCAAAGGGGGCGGTGATCTTAGTGTAGGCGCAAAGCGTCTGATATTTCTCCATGTCGGCTTTGGCGGCGGCAATCGCAGCAAACGTGGTGCGGTCTTTGGCTTCGGCGGTGTCGAGGTCCTGCTGGGCCACCAGGTTCGGATGATCTTTGTTGACCGCCGCGAGTCGCTGGTAGATCAGGTGGGCGTTGGTGTAATCCGCCTCGGCCTTCTCCCAGGTGGCGATGGCGTTGTGCAGTTCATCGCGAAGTTCTGGCACCTCGAGAGTCGCCAGGAGCTGGCCGGCCTTGACGTGGTCGCCGAAGTCCACGTTGATCTGTTTGAGGTAGCCTGAAACCTTGGCATGTAGCTCGACCTCCAGGTAAGGGCGGAACTCGGCCGGGAGGGGCACCTCGTTGTACAGGTCCTGCCGGGTGACTTTGGCCGCCGGCACGGGCGTAGCTGGAGTGGCGGTAATGGGTTTGCCTTCCGCTTTGGCCCGGGTAGTGACACCTCGCCATATCCCAAAGGCAAGCCCGGCCACCAGGAGCGCCGCGACAATGCGCCAATCGATGATGCGGCTCAGCCCGGCAAAGCCTCGGGCCTTTGGCGGAGCGTCGCCGGGCGGCCCGGCGCCGCCCCCGCCTGCGGAAGGCATCATGCCGGTCGTAGGGCCGGGCGTGGGGCCCGGCGGAATCACGGTTGGCTCGCCTGTCGTGCCGGTAGGCGCGAGTCCCATGTCCGGCGGCGGAGTGCCGCCCTCTACGGCAGGCAGCATGCCTGCCGCCGCGTGCAAGCTGTCCCCCGGCTGGCGCGTGGCCGGCGCCGGCTGCTCGCCGGGAGGCGGCGGCGGAGATTGGGGAGGTTGGCTTTCAGTTCTCATGATGCGTTTCGCTGTTGGGGTAGGGACGGCTCGCCGAGGCGTGCGGGGCGGACGCCTCGGCGAGGCGTCCCTACCTGTTCTTCGGCTGGCGCCAGCGGCAGCTCCACGCGAAACCGGCTGCCCTGGCCAGGGGTGCTGCTGGCCTCGACACGCCCGTGGTGGGCGGCGCAGATGGACTTCACAATGCTCAAGCCCAGGCCCGCCCCGCCCTGGTCACGGGACCGGGCCTTGTCTACGCGGAAAAAGCGGTCGAATATCCGGGGCAGCGCCTCGGACGGAATCCCGATGCCGTTATCGGCGACTTCGAGCACCGCCTTGCTGTCCAGGGCGCTCACCGTCAGCGCGACCTTGCCTCCCTCGGCAGTGTATTTGATCGCATTATCCAGCAGGTTGACCACCACTTGCTTGAGCCGGGCACGGTCGCCCTCGACCCACACCCCGTTGGGAGCCGAGCAGGAAAGGGCGATTCGCTTGTCCTCGGCCAACAGGAACATCTGGTCGGCCGTGGCGGCGGCGAGTTGGCCCAGGTCAAAACGCACCCATTCTGCCTGGGCTTCGCCGGCATCCAGCCGCGAGATAGCGAACAAGCCTTCCACGATGTTGGCCAGCCGCTCGACTTCCTCCAAGGCGCTGCCCAGCCGCTCTCGCCATTCGGCGGGCATCCGGGGCTCCTCGACAAAGCTCTCGATCTCCCCGCGCAGCACAGTCATCGGCGTGCGCAGCTCGTGGGAGGCATCGGCCACGAAGCGGCGGGAGTACTGGAAGGCCTGGTCCAGCCGCTCGATCATGTGATTGAGCGCCAGCGACAGCCGCTGCAGCTCGTCGCCGGTTGGCGGCACTGGCAGGCGCTCCCCGAGATTCTGCGAGCTGATGCGCTCGGCGCTGGCGGCGATCTTGTCCACCGGCGAGAGCGCGCGCTTTACGAGCAGGGAGCCGCCAACCACGGCGATGATCGCCGCCACGGGCAGCCCCGAGACCAGGAACAACAGCCATTGGCGCAAATCGGCCTGCACTTCGTCCATCGGCGCGCCCGTCTCGACCTCGTAAACCGCGCCCCCGGGCGCACGCACCGCCCGGCTGGTCAACAGCATCTTGCGGCCGTTGACCAGCAGGATCTGCCGGGCCGCCTCCCCTCCAGCGGCGGGTACGGCAGCGGGGAGGTCCGCCGGGGAGAATTTTCCTTCCTTTGGCGCTTGCGACACATACAGCACGGTGCCGTCGCTCCGGGTGATCCGCACAAAGCGATCATTGAGACTGGGCGCATAGCGCGATTCTATTTCGTCGCCGATCTGCCCTTCGCCGTGATGTTGGACTTCTTCGAGCAGGAGCTGTCCGATCTGCCGGGCCCGGCGCATCTGGTTCTCTTTGAGGGCGCTCACCAGGTAATTTTGGAGCACCACATAAGTCACCGCCCCAATCAGCGCGAAGCAGGCCGTGAGCAGCCCGGCGTACCACGCCACCAATTGGAACCTGAGCGAACGGGTGTTCATGTCTCCGGCTGGTCGCTGACGGAATAGCCCACGCCGCGGACGGTATGGATGAGCTTGGTCGGGAACGGGTCGTCCACCTTGGCGCGCAGATGGCGCACATAGACATCCACGATGTTGGTCAGGCCCTCGAAGCTCTGGTCCCAGACGTGCTCGATGATCATGGTGCGGGAGAAGACGCGGCCGGCATTGGCCACCAGGTATTCCAGCAGGCCGTACTCCTTGGCGGTTAATTCGATGCGTTTGCCCGCCCGCTTGACCTGCTGCGTGAGTCGGTCCAGCTCAAGGTCGCCCACCCGCAGCACGCTCGAACGATTCACCGGCCCGCGCCGCAGCAGGGCTTTGACCCGCACCACCAGCTCCGCAAAGGCGAACGGCTTCGTCAGGTAATCGTCCGCGCCGGCCTCGAAGTGCGCCACCTTCTCCGCCATCCCATCGCGGGCGGTGAGAATCAGCACCGGCACCTCTTTGCGGCCGCGGCGAATGCGGTTGAGGACCTCGGAGCCGCTGATGCCCGGCAGCATCAGGTCGAGGATCACCAGGTCATACTCGCACGCCGCGACCATCTCCAGGGCGCCGGGTCCATCGCCGGCCACGTCCACGGCAAAGCGCTCGGCGCGCAGGCCCCGCGCCACAAAATCGGCCACCTTCTTTTCGTCTTCAATGAGCAAGAGTCGCATGGTCCTTCGGTTGCTTATGCCAGGATCATGGGAAATAAGATAGCATGAGTCCATCGTGCGTGCCTCAATGCGCGCGCTAATCCGGAACTGGCAGGTACGCCGCGCCGAGGCGTCCGGGTTGTGGCGGCAGCGGACGCCTCGGCGAGCCGTGCCGACCCGGCGCGGACTTTCCAGCCCGCAGCAGTAATTGATCCACGCCCGCCGGCTCTCCAGACTTGACGATCACCGGGATGCTGAATTTGCCGTATTCCCAGAGGTCGAGCGCGAGCTTGCGCCTGGCAAGGACATGCGAGGCAGGCGAGCCTGCGACGCGGAGAGCGCCCTTCCTTGGCCGCTGTGCTGCAGGTATCCGCAGCGGTCCCAGAGAATCCGATGCCCTGGCGGCCTCGGAGGCTGCTCCATGCCTTCCGCTGTGTGCTGTTACATTTGACTGTTTCATAACATACCTGCGCTTCCGCATGCCCCGCACGCCGGGTTTCTGTCGGAAGCCCCACGGGGATGGAAGTTCCGGCTTCATGAGAATAGACCGTGCCCACCTTAAAAGAACGTGAGTGCCGCATTAAATTCCGTTAAGAAAAGGGAACGTGGTGCGTGTTTCAGTGGACCTTAACAGGCTGCTGAGAAACGCGGGTATTCAGCCCCACTCGCAGTTTTTTCAGCACCCTGTTAGACTCAAGACTCGGCCGCTTTCGCCTCAGCGCAGGTTCAGCTTTGCGAATAGCCAGGCTTTTACCCAGTCCAGGGCAGCAAAGTAGATGATGCCTGCGCCAGCCATGGTGAAGAGCAGCGGCGCAGCGAGGGCGGGCATGAGGACGCCCCCCAACGCGAGGAAGGCCGTCACCCCCAAGCCGACCATGGAGCTGGCCAGGAGGAGCAGGCTGGGTCGGGTGCACCAGAAGTGCTCCTGCCGGTTGGCCGCGCCCGCGGTGCGGACCAGTTCGGCAGTTTTGCCAAAGACCGTGCGAGCGCCGGTGGTGGTGATCTCGCCCGTCGCTTCACCGTTGCGCACCATGGACCCCGCATAGGACATCTTGCCCGGCACGATCGTGATCGCAGCCGATTCGCCCGTGAGCGCGGATTGATCCACCAGGAGCGCCCCTTCGGTGAGCCGGATATCGGCAGGAACGATGGTGCCCTGGCGTAGGTGAACGAGGTCGCCGGGCACCAACTCCTCGGCCGGCAGATCGGTCCACTTGCCGTCCCGCAGCACGGGGGCGCGCACTCGCAGTTGCTGGCGCAACAGGGCCAGCGCTCGCTGCGCTCGGCCTTCCTGGAAAAGACTCAAGGTGGCGTTGAGCACCAGCAGGCCCCCAATGACCGCAGCCTCCACCTTCTCGTGCAGAAAGAGCTGGAGGATGATGGTGGCCTCCAGCAGCCACGGGATAGGCGCCCAGAAGCGCCGCACGAAATCCTTCAGCGGATGGGCCCTCTCCTCCCGGACCAAATTCAGGCCGGCGGATTTGAGTCGCGCCTGCGCCTCGACCGAGGTTAAGCCCGCAGCGGCGGGCCCCGCCATCTGCCGCGGCGCCGCTGCGGCCGCTGAAGCCTCATTGGTTGCGTTAGTCGCCATTTCTCCCGCCCGCCGGTGGACGCCAACATACACTACTATAACTTACCGCTGTCGGGGAAACCGCAGCGGGCGAAGCGGGAGAACGCTTCGGCAATCTGTCGATGTAGTTCAGAATAAAGGCGCCGCCCGGGAAGCGGTGGGCACCTTGCGCACACGCACTTCCAGAACGCCCTTGTTGTGTTGGTTGATTGCCGCGGCATTCATAGCCATGCGCCCCGCGAGCAGCTTGACTGGACCAGGAGCTCCTCGGCCCGCACGTATTCGGCGAGCGTGAGGGGGTTGCCCAATTGAATCGAACGCAGCAGGTCGTCCCTTTCCTGCTCGGCCGCAGGCTGCCCACCATTTCGGCACCAGGGGGTTGTCCCCATCGCTGCCGGCTCGGCCCCTGGGATCGGGGCAGCTCCGTCCTTGGCGATTATTAACTGAGGTCTGAATTTCATTGGCCAAAGCCGTAGCGTGAATTGTGCCGATGGTGCCTGAGGCCAGGTCCGATCGGTTTTCGGCGCTTTCTGGGCTTGCGGCAGGCGCAAGGTGTCGTGCACTGGCATGTATCGTTCCACAGGTGGTCTGTGCGGGACCACATGCCTGGCTAAGAGGAATGACGAATCGCGAAGCCCGAGACGCCGCCCCCTCTTACGAAGGTATCCAATTCACCCTCTGACACCCGCCCTAATGGGCGACACCTGCTGCGTCGCATGCGGCGCCTTGTGCGAACCATCCCTGCTTAGTCATTTGTCATCGTTCGGCATTTGGCCTTCGTCATTCGTCATTCTCTGCGGATGCAGCCCCAGTTGAATGAGCCTTTCGCGCATTCGGGGCCGGCCAATGCCGAGCCAGCGCGCTGCTTTAGCCTGGTTGCCCTGTGCCAGTTCGATGGCCTGGGCGAAGAGCTCGGGCTCGAGGTCGGAGATCATCTTGAGATAGGCGTTTTGCTCCTCGCCACGCTGCACGCGCGCCAGCAGGTCGGCCACGTACGCGGCGTGCGTCTGGTCGGCGGCGTGGGCCGGCTTGCGGGATTTGGTCAGGACTTGCTGCACGTGTTCGAGGCCGATGCCAAAAGGGCGGGCCAGCAGGAGGGCCTGGCGGATCACGTTCTCCAACTCCCGCACATTACCGGGCCAGGGCTGGGTTTGCAGGAAGGCGATCGCCTCGCTTTGGATGGAAGGCGTCTCCAGCCCATACTCTCTGCCGTAGCGCTGGATAAAGAACTTCACGAGGTCCGGGATGTCCTCGGCCCGCTCGCTCAGGGCCGGCAACTGGATGGTCACCACGCTCAGGCGGTAATAGAGGTCTTCGCGAAAGGCCCGCTCCTTAATGGCAGCCTCCAGGTCCCGGTGCGTGGCGGCCAGCACGCGCGCGTCCACCGGGATGGTGGCGTCGCCACCCAGCCGCTGGATGCATTTTTCCTGCAGCACGCGCAGCAATTTGGACTGGGTATTGGCGTTGAGGTCGCCGATCTCGTCCAGGAAGATCGTGCCGCCGTGGGCCTGTTCGAAGCGGCCGATGCGGCGGGCTTGCGCGCCGGTAAAGGAGCCGCGTTCGTGGCCAAACAGCTCGCTCTCCAACAGCGTCTCGGGAATGGCGGCGCAGTTCACGGCGATGAAAGGCTTGTCGGCGCGATCGCTGTGCTGGTAGATGGCGCGGGCGATCAATTCCTTGCCGGTGCCGGTGGCGCCCCGGATGAGCACCGTGGCCGGCGTAGCGGCCGCCCGGCCAATGTCCTTGTACAGATTCTGCATCACCCGGCTGCCGCCCACGATGGCAAAGCGCGCCGAGCGCGCCTCCCCGAGCGCCACGGGCTCGGACATCAGCCGGGAGTGGGCGACGGCGGCAGCGACCAGTTCGAGCAGGTCCTCCACCTCGAAGGGTTTTACCAGGTACTCGTAAACGCCGAGCTTGGTGGCTTCGATGGCCGTGTCGGTGGTGCCATGGGCGGTCATCATGATGATCGGGAGCTTGGGCCGGGCCGCGCGCAGTTGCGTCGCCAGCTCCATTCCGCCCAGCCCGGGGAGCTTCAAGTCGGTCAGCACCAGGTCGAAGGAATCCGCGACGGCGCGCTGCAGCCCGTCATCTCCGCGCGGGGCGGCGTCAACCAGGTAGTCGCGGGCCTGCAGCACTTTGCGAAGTGCCGAAGCCGTGGCGGGATCGTCCTCGATCAGCAAAATCTTAGCCTGCATGGTCTTTGAGGTGCGGCAGCATAATTCGGAATATAGTCCCGCGGTTGACTTCCGTCTTATAGCTGAGCCGCCCGCGATGCTTTTCGACAATGCGCGCGGCAATGGCCAGGCCCAAGCCGGTGCCCCCTTCCTTGGTGGTGAAGAAAGGATCGAACAGTCGCCTTTGCACCTTGGCCGGGATGCCCTTGCCGTTGTCCTCCACCGAGATGACCGTGGCGGGCTGGCCCGCGCCGCCGAAGCCGGCGTGTGCGGTATCGAGCCGAAGAGTGATCGTTCCGTCCCTGCCGATGCTGTCGGCCGAATTCTGGATCAGGTTGATGAGCACCTGTTTGAGCTGGTGAGTGTCCACGGCGATCCAGGCCGGTTGCCGCACCTCAATCTTCAAGCTGATGCCGAGGGGCCGGAGCTGCGGCTCCATCAAGTCGGCCACCTCGTGCAGGATGCGCATCGCCGGGACCGGCGTCAGCTCGGGATCGGATGGACGGGCGAACTGGAGGAAGTCCGTCACAATATGGTCCAGGCGTTTGAGCTCCTGGCTGATGGTACGGGCGTCCTCGTTTTCCGCAAAGCCGGGCGGCAAGGCTTCCATGAGGCTGAACAGGCGAAATTTGATGGCGGTGAGGGGATTGCGGATTTCGTGGGCGAGCCCCGCGCCGAGTGTGCCGAGAGCCGCCAATTTCTCCTGGCGCTCGATCACGATACGGCTTTCGTTGAGTTCGGCTCGCAGGGGCGCGATCATGCCGCGCCAGGCCGCCACGGCCAGGGCCGCCACCGACGCGACCAGCAGCACCAGCGAGGCCAGCAGCAGCCGCTGAAGCGAGATGAGCGTCTGATCGGACCGGCGAAGAAACACGTCGAACTGGTCATGTTCGGCCCGCACGATTTCCTCGCAGAGCTGGAGCATGGGCGCTGAGGCGGCGTGCAGTTGTTCGTAGGCGGCGGCAAACTCCCGCCGGCTGCTGTCGGGCCGGCTCGCTTGCATGAGCTGGTCCAGCCGGCTCACAAACTCCCCGAGCGCGGCTTGCAGGTGCTGGTAGCTTTGCTGCTCCGAGGGCGTCGTGAAGTCCTTCTCCTTGCTGTGGAGCCAGTCCTCCAGCGCCTGCGCCTCACGCCGGAAGCCGTTGCGGTCCGCGGGGTTTCCGGTGAGATACAGGTCCAGCCAGGTTTCCCGAATCTGGCGCAGGCGCACCCGGAAGTTGACGCCGAAATAAAACCTCTCCGCTTTGACGGCAGCGAACTCCTCCTGAAGGTGGCCCTGCTCGCTCCAGATGCTGGTATCAATGCGGGTGACCAGGAGGGCCACCGCGGCGAGCGCCAACCCGAAGGTGGCCACACGAGCCTTGAAAGCTGCGTCCCGGTGAGTGGTCCGCCGCAGACCAAGGGTGGAACCGGGCATGCCCGTCATAAAGGACGCCATCCTCGCCCGCGGTGAAATAGGCTCACAAATCGGCGGTCAGTTGGTCGGCTCATCGTTGGCACGCAACGCGCTAAAGTCATTTTGACCGGCGGGCGAGTACCTACCGGCTACTGACTTATGACGCATGCAACCAGGTTTTCATTCTAAAGAACTTGCCCCGCCGCCCTGTGCGGTCACCCGCCGCCGCGCACGAATTTACGGAGCGCGGCCTTTGCAGTCCGCAATATCCCGCGAGGCCCACCTATGAAGAAGCGAGTCCTGATCGTTGATGACGACGTGGGCGTGCGCACCTCGATGAAGCGCGTGCTGGAACGGGCCGGCTATCAGGTCGCCCTGGCTGAAGATGGCCCGCAGGCGATGGCGCAGTTCGCACCGGATCAGACTGACCTGATGCTGCTGGATCTGAATCTGCCCTTGAAAAGCGGCTGGGATGTCTTCGAGCACCTGACGACACGCAATCCGCTGGTCCCCGTTATTATTATCACGGGAATGGCCGGCCAGCACCGGACCGCACTGGCTGCGGGCGTGGGGGCGCTCATCGAGAAACCGGTGGAGCCGGCAGGGCTCCTCAGGACCATAGGCGAGGTGCTGGCCGAGGCCGATGAGATGCGGCTGCGGCGGCTGTGCGGGTTGGAGGGCGCGACGCGACATGTACGGTCGCGGCACCCGCAGTCACCCGCAGTTCCCCATGCACCATGAGGGAGGATTTATGAACATCATGTCTGCCACTACAACGGGCCGGAGCCCTTACTCCGCACGGAACACGCCGAAGCCGGTCAACTTTTATTGCCAGGCTCCTGGCGCACAAACCGTCCATCTGGTAGGCGATTTCAACCGCTGGCATCCCCGTTCTCTTCCCATGCACCGGCAGGTGGACGGTGTGTGGTTCCTCCAGGTGATGATGACCCATGGTCACCACCAATACCAGTTCCTTGTGGATGGCCAGCCCACGCTGGACCCAAGGGCGGCGGGCAAAACCTTGAATGAACGCCAGGAGGAGGTTTCGGTCGTGGGAGTAAGTTGACCAGGTGAGGGGGTGGGGCGAGCGTACTGGGGCCTATGAGAACCGTGGGTCTGAGAAAAGGGCTGTGGCGGGGCTCTGCAGGTGCGCCGGCGTCTCGGTCGGCTCGCATGCTAGTGAGAGCTTTATGAGACGCATCCTGCTTCCAATCTTCTGCGCTGGCCTGGCGCTGGCTGTGACGTCCTGCGCGACGCGCTATAAATACACGTCTGCCGGGGCTGCGCCATCCCCGCTTGCCGCACCAGCCTCTGCGGGCGGAGCCGAGCCGGGGTGGCCGCTCAGGGTCGTGAGCGGTCCGCACACGGCGAAGGTCTATGCGCCGGAGATTGACTCGTGGGACGGGCACTCGATAATCGGGCGCAGCGCTGTCGAGATACAGCCGGCCAGCCCGGCCCCACCCATTTATGGCGTGGTTGCGCTCAAGGCCATCACGCTCGTGAACAAGGAATCCCGCACGGCAAGTTTGGCGGACATGCAGGTTATCGGTGCGCAGTTCCCCTCCGCCCCGCACCGAGCCCAGTATTTCCAGCAGATGCTCAGCGCGGCGGTCCCCAAAGAAGGACCACCGATCGCGCTGCCGCACCTGGAGACAAGCTTCAGCCTGCCCCCGCAGCAGCTCGCCGGGGCCGGCCAGCCTCTGGACAACACGCCGCCCGAGATCATTTGCGCCACGCGACCTGCCCTCCTGGTGAGCATTGACGGCCCGCCGGCGTACCGGCCTGTGCCGAGTACTCTGCTGCAGCGCGTGATCAATTGCCGGTTCCTGCTGCTCAAGGACTCCGCGGGCCGGTTCTACCTGCGTCTGTGGAACGGCTATATGACCGCGCCGGCGCTCGCCGGACCCTGGAAGGTGGCGGACCGACCTGTGCCGGGGGCCGATAAGGCCGAAGCCGAGGCCATGGCGCAAGGGGCGGTGGACCTGATGCAAGGAACGTCCCCCGGCGCGAAGACCTCGCCCCCCGCGCTGACCTCGTCTGATGCGCCGGCAATCTTCGTGGCCACCCGGCCGGCGGAACTCATCATCTTCAGTGGCGAGCCCGATTTCGTCCCGATCCCGGGCACGGATCTGCTGTACGCGGAGAACACCACCGGCGACGTCTTCAAGCTCCTCAGCGGCCAACGCGTGTATGTGCTCATCACCGGCCGCTGGTTCAGCGCGCCTTCCATGTCCGGTCCGTGGCAATTCGTGCCGGGCAGCCTGCTGCCTCCCGATTTTGCGAACATACCCGATACCAGCCCCAAGGAGAACGTGAAGGCCAGCGTGCCCGGCACGCCCCAGGCCGCCGAAGCCCTCATCGCCAACAGCATTCCGGACAGCACTCAGGTGCCGCGCACGGCCACGATGCAGAACCCGCAGATTGACGGCTCGCCGCAGTTGCAGCCCATCGAGGGCACACCCCTCTATTACGTAGCCAACAGCGGGACGCCCATCATCCGCGTGGACCCGCAGTCCTGGTATGCCTGCCAGAACGGGGTGTGGTTTGTCGCGACGTCCCTCAATGGCCCTTGGATCGCAGCGACGTCCGTGCCTGCCGTGATCTATTCCATCCCAGTAACATCGCCGCTTCACTACCTGACGTACGTGCAGGTTTATGGCGCCACGCCGCAGTACGTCTATGAAGGCTATACGCCGGGCTACCTCGGGACGGATGTCGAGGACGGCGTCGTGGTGTACGGGACGGGTTATTGGTATCCGCCCTGGCTGGGCGATGTATGGTACGCCGGCCCGATCACCTACGGCTGCGGCTGGAACCTGTGCTGGACTCCGTGGAACGACTGGTGCTTCGGCCCTGGGTTCGGCTGGGGGTGGGGGCTGGGCTTTGTTGGGTGGAACTGCTTGTATCCGCCCGGACCGTTTTGGGGGCCTTTCCGCCATTGGCCCGGGTACAGGGGGCAGTTCGCGGCGCACGGGGGCGCGGGCTTTACGACAGCGGCAAACCTGTTTTCGCGGCCTGGCCGCGGCGCTCCCTTGCGCCCGGGTTTTACCGGGATGTATGGCCGGGCCTATAATTCCCGGACCGGTCTGCTCGCCGCGGGTCAGCACGCGGCCGTGCAGGACGTGTACTCCAGCCGGTCGGCGCGCGGCGGGTTTCCTGCCAACTGGCAGAACCGGGGCTACCTCAGCCCGGCGGCCCGCTCGATGTCGGCCCACATGTGGCACCGCGGTGGCTCCTTCGGGTTCCCCTATGCTTCGCGACCCGCTAGCGCCTACCACGGATTCGGCGGTACCTACGGGGGCTTTCATGAAGGGGGCTATGGAGGCGGCTTCCACGGCGGCGGGTTCGGCAGCTTCCATGGCGGCGGGTTCGGCGGCTTTCACGGCGGGGGCTTCGGAGGAGGCGGTCATGGCGGCGGTGGCGGGCACCGGTAGGCCCGGAAAGCGCCCGTCCTCGGGCGCAGCAGTCTCGGAGGCTGGCAGGACGTCGGATTCTCTGGCATCCCTGCGGTATTTGCGATGCCGCG
>Ga0335069_10003527_pt1 | contig 23585 bp, 12 predicted proteins | sample Lox_Sample_11_FD_206714 | JGI IMG/M metagenome (GOLD analysis project Ga0335069, IMG submission 206714) | Soil microbial communities from Loxahatchee National Wildlife Refuge, Florida, United States - Lox_Sample_1.1 | ecosystem: Environmental > Terrestrial > Soil > Wetlands | place: USA... | reverse complement strand
AATAGAGGCCGATATCCTCAAAGGTTCCGCCCCTTTTGTTGTGAAACAGAAAATTGCCGGATGCATCGTTGGTGACATAGAGATCCGGCCACCCATCACCGTCGAAATCTCCCCAGCAGATTCCCATGCCGTGCGCCTTCTGTGTGTTCTGGACTCCGGCTTTGGCCGCGACCTCTTCGAAGGTTCCGTCGCCCCGATTGCGGTAGAGGAAATTGGTTTCGCCGGGCATCTTATCGGGCAGTTCGGTGAGTGCGTTCTTGTATACCGTTCTTTGAGGGTCGGGAAGATGGCGGGGATCGGTGGCAACATAGCGGGCAACGTAAAGGTCCACAAATCCGTCACGATCGTAGTCGGCCCAGGCTGCTCCGGCGCTAAAGCCTCCGCCGCCAACACCTGCCCTTGCCGTAACGTCGGCGAACTTGCAGCCGCCGAGATTGCGATAGAGAACATTGTGGCCGTAGCCGGTGACATAAACATCGGGCAGGCCGTCGTTGTCGTAATCGGCGACGGCAATCCCGGTGGCCCAGCCCTTGGTTGTCAACCCCGCGGCCGCGGTGACGTCAGTGAGGTGCAGTGTCTTCCCGTTGCCATCCTGGCGGTAGAGGGTGATCATGGGATCGCCGCCACCAAGGTAGCGGTCGATTGTGGAGTCGTTGACCACGGCGATGTCCAATTTGCCGCTGTTATCGCAATCCAGAAAGGCAACTCCTCCGCCGCTCATCGTTTCGATGACGTAGCGCCTGTCGAGATTCGTGTGAGGAAGTGAGCGAAGTCCGGCCTCCGCCGAAATGTCTCGAAAATGCGGCACTGAAGGTTGGGCGAGCGCCTTGGGCACGGCCACTGAGGGAGTTTGTGCGCTGAGAGTCAAGACGGAGAAGAGCAGGACGATACCCGCTGAGGTTCGAATCCTCATCTTGCCCGGAATTCTAGCACCGCACAGTGCCAGCCAATCGCAGTACCCTGCTTCACCACGATGCATCTTCTTCCTCCCATGTTTCTGCTTCTCTCGATTTCATCTGCGGGAAGGAGATACGGTTGCTCCTCATCGACACCCTGCGCTTTGATCGGCAGATTCCTGCAGACGCAGCGCTGCGTGACTCTTATGTAGAGAAGGGTGCGGATCGTCGTTGAAGAATGGCTGGACCGCATCAAGCGGGCAAAAGGCACGAGAGCGAAGATTCGGAGTATCGTGAGCGCAATCTGTCATCCCGCAATGGGGCCCGGGTGGGTTGAACGCAACCCAATCAAGCTCGTATGTCAGAGCGCGAAGCAAGAGAGAATGCCCGGCATTCTTGAATGAGCGGAGTTGCAACTTCTTCTCAGCAATTAGCCGTCCGAGAGGCCACGCTCGCTCTTCTCGACTCGGCAACAGGACTCCGGGGCAGCAAACTGCTGGCACTCCGCCCTTCTGACTATCCCAGTTGACACACGAATTGGACTTGGCTACGGTAAAAACTACCGACCCAAGTCAGTTTTCCCCCTTTGGCACATGGGGCTTTCCCCGCCCACGTGAAGTCGTCTTGACCGCCGCTCTGCTGTTGCCTGCTTTCCAGCAGAACCGGCCACCTCATGAACTACGCTTTTTTGAATTCGCATCGGTGAAACGCTGCATCAGCGGCGCGCGGGATTTGTGAGTTCTCGAGCGCATGGATGTGAACGCGCCGGATGATCGATTCCGGACCAGCCAGGAATGAACTTGCCGATTCCTCAGGGCCAATTCCCCATGTTCACCTTTGCCTTTTCCTTTGCTGCACGTTTATTCTTCGCTGACTGCCGTGGTTCCCAACAACTCTTCGGAATGAAAGCGCGGCGTCTGGCGGGCGCGGCGGCCTCAGCGGCAGGACGCACGCACCGCTTCAGTATCGCTCCGGCTTTCCGCATCTTCGCTCCATGCGCGGTCCTGCTCCTGTGCCTGAGGCCACTGGCCTTCTCGCAGGTTTGCACCGGTCTCTGTCTGGAGCAGGTCACTTGCCCCGGCAATGCTACGACGTCCCTTTCCGGGTACGTTTATGACCCCGCGAATCACCTGCCGGTCCCAGATGCGATCGTCTACGTTCCGAACGGGCCCGTGCAACCCTTCGTCGACGGGCCGGCCGGCAGGCAGCAGATCAGCGGTTCACCCCTGTTGATCGCGACAACCAACATCTCTGGCGCCTTCACGCTGGACAACATGCCGGTGGGTAGAAACATACCGCTGGTTGTCCAGGCGGGCTTGTGGCGCAGGCAATTCGCCATCCCCACAATAGCCTCATGCAGGGCCAATACCGTGTCGAATGGGACCTACGGCAGCCATTTGACTCTGCCGGCAAGCCACTTCGAGGGCGACATCCCGAAAACTGCTGTTGTCACAGGCAGCGACAGCTCGGTGGAGTGCGTGGCGCTGGCTGCAGGCGTCTCTCCATCGGAATTTACCGACCCCGGCGGCGGCGGAAGAATCAACCTCTACGAGGGCGACGGTCTGGGCGGCGCGGTGATGAGCTCTTCGAGCCCGGCCGAAAGCACTCTCTTCAGCTCTCAGGCGAACCTCAACGCATACGGTGTGGTGATGTTTGGCTCTCAGGGTCAAGCCGATCCCGATGCGACGACGCAAAACCAGCTGGAACTGGCCAACTTTGCAAATGCCGGCGGCCGCGTCTTTGTCGAAACCCCGGATAACGGCTGGCTGGACGGCAACTCATCCTTCCCGGGCACGGTCAATTGGACTCCCGGTCAAGGGGCATGGGGAAATTACCTCGGCGATTCGACCTACAACGCTGACATCGACCAGACCTTCAGCCGGGGAGTCGGACTCGCGGCCTGGCTCAATCAGGCCACCGTCTATGGCGGAACCCTGAACCAGATTCCGGTTGGTGTCATCAGAAACGACTTTACCTCGGTCAACCCGGGGGTGGAGCAATGGCTCTACACCGCAAATGGCAACCAGGATGTTGGCGGCCAGGGCGAAGGCCCCGGCCCCAATATTCCGCTGCAGTTCACATTTAACACGCCAGTCGGTTCCTCCTCCCAACCTGGACGCGTTTGGTTCAACGATTACCTCGTAGAGGCTGCGGTAGACTCAGCGGGCTATCACGGCCTGGCATTTCCGGCAGAGTGCCCCACGGGAGGAATGACTCCTCAGCAAATGCTGTTTGAGTATGGCCTGTTCGACTTGACCGCGTCTCTGGGGCCGCCCACGGCTACGGTTGCCGTCACCCATTCCCTCTCCACGTTCACGCAGGGGGATGCCGCCGATACATTGACGATCACCGTCTCGGACACGAGCGCGACCGCCATGGACACCTCTCTGACCTTGACGGCTGTTCTTCCGGCGGGTCTCACCGCGGTTTCCATGGCCGGCCAGAATGCCGGTACCGCCTGGGCTTGCAATTCCAGCACATTGGTGTGCACCCGCAACGCCCCTTTGAGCGTCACCGCCAGCGACCCGATCACTTTGACTGTTGCGGTTGCGGCGAATGCTCCTGCCGGTACCGGAGCGTTGACGGTTTCCGCTACCGCGGCGGGCGGAGGGCTCGTCAGCGGTGTGAATAGCAGCGACGCCGTGACAATCGCCATATCGAGCGATACCGTGGGCGCGAACGTTTTTGGGAATGGCGGGTTTGAGACCGGAGCCCCGGGGGCAGCGCCTCCCGCCCCCTGGACCGTGAATACATATCTCAACAATGGCTTCACGCCGCAGACACCGCAGACCTTCGCAGGTCTGAATCTCGCCTCCGGCGGCAGAGCGTTGACTGTCATCGAGGCATCGGGAACCGGGCCACTGCAGCAACCAGACCCGGACCTTGGAACGGCGGCGTCCTTGCGGTGGCCGCGATACGGCAGCCAGGCAGTGAGTGTCAACCAGCAGAGCACTTCTACCATCGTGTCTCAAAATGTGAATTCACTCTCGCAGACCATTACAGTCGGCATGGGGGATATCGATCCAAACGACAATAAGCCGCACTTTCGCTTCACCTTTGCGCCCGTATTCCTCCATGATGTCGTCCCTGTAGATGAGGAGCCCTACTACTTCATCCAGGTAACGAACATCACTCAGAACACTGTGCTGTACGAGGACTTCGTCACCGACACCCAGAGCGGGATTCCCTGGCAGTCTGTCAACACCGGCCAGAGCACGCAAATCGACTACACGGATTGGCAACTGGTGGATGCGACTGCGGGCGCACCGGCGGTCAATATAGGCGATTCAATCAAATTGCTGATTCTTGCAGCGAACAACCAGCCGGGACTGCATTTTGGAAGAGTCTGGGTGGATGGGGTCGGCAACGCAATCAGCGGCATCACCGTGGAAGGCTCCGCGCCCGCGTCGGTGAATCCGGGCGCGAATCTGACCTATACTCTCGCGTACCGGAACGGCTCGTTTTCCGCGGAGGACAATGCCGTCGTCAATTTTGTCACACCCGCCAACACCACTTTCCAGGCTGTCTCTTCCTCGGCCTCTTGCACTACTCCTGCCGCTGGATCGTCCGGTACCGTGAGCTGCAACCTGGGCACCTTGAGCGCCGGCGCGTCCGGATCGCTGACCGTTACAGTCAACATCTCCAACGGCGCGCCGATCGGGACGCTCGTAATGCGCAATTACGGAATTTCCTCCACCCAGGAAACCACGTTGTTGGGTCCACCCATCAGCACTGCTGTTGGTTGCACCACCGATTCGGCTTGCAGCGCCGGAAACTGGTGCAATGAGTCCCTGGGAGCCTGCACTTCTACACTCGCGAACAGTGTTCTGATCCCGATCGATCCGTCGCACACCTTTCCAAGGCTGAATGGAACTTGCACCTCGGCCGCGGCTACACTGGTTTGCACGTCGGGAGTTTGCGACAGCAACAATAACAAGTGCGGCTACAACAATGGCGATGGAACCTGCTCGAACTCAAACGCCGCCGTTGTTTGCGATAGCGGCGCTTGCAGCGTCTCCGGCGTTTGCAAACCCGCCGGCGGTTGTGTAGTCAATGCCGATTGCAGTTCAGGGATGCAATGCAGCGCCTCCATGGCTTGCATACCAGGGCTGACAGTCACCGCGTGGCCCACAGCCTCGCCCATCAACCCAGGCCAGACACTGGCCGCTTCAACCCTGACCGGCGGCGCAGCGTCGGCGTCCGGGACATTTAGCTGGACGAATCCGGCAACTGTACCGCCTGCTGGAACTTCATCGCAAAGCGTAACCTTCATTCCGACTGATACCACCGACTACGCACCGTTAGCAGGCAGCGTCTTGATTCAGGTGAACGGGCCGGCGACGAATCTGGTTGTGACTACGCCAGCGGACGACACCGGGAATGTTACAAACTGCACTCTGCAGGCCTCCGCCGGAACAGGTTCCGATCCGTCGTGCAGCCTGCGCGATGCCTTGTTGTTCGCCGGCAATGCCGGGTCGGGAAGGATCAGCTTCGACGGCACGGTGTTCTCGGCGTCAAACAGCGCGGCAATGAATACGATCACTTTGAACAATGGCACACTGAACATCCCGGCGAACACCACGATTACGTTTGGACCGGGCACCATCACGGTCGCGACCACTGCCGGCGTCGGGTCGCCTTTCGGCTTCATCGACAAGGCCGTCGACAGCGTGACGGGCAGCACCACGGTGGGCCCTGGCGATTCGCTCAAGGTGCAGGGCTGGGTCGCCGATCCACAGGATGGCGCTCCGCTGAGCAATGTTGCGGTGTACATCGACGGAGCCTCGATCGGTGCGCCAACGCTGGGGATTGCGCGGCCTGACGTGGCCGCGGCGCGTAACAACAGCGATTACCTCTACTCCGGCTACCAGCTTCTTTATCCCAATCCCGCGTCGTCGCTTTCGCTGGGTGCGCATCAGTTGACGGTAGTGGCCATCGACTCCGGGGGGCGGTCGACTACCTTCGGACCGAGCTCCTTCACGGTAGCGACCACTTCCGGCGCCGGGTCGCCCTTCGGCTTCATCGACAAGGCCGTCGACAACGTGACCGGCAGCACCACGGTGAGCCAGGCCGATTCGCTCAAGGTGCTGGGCTGGGTCGCCGATCCACAGGATGGCGCTCCGCTGAGCAACGTGAGCGTGTATGTGGACGGAACCCTGGCCGGCACACCTACCTTGGGCATTGCGCGCCCCGATGTGGCCGCGGCCCGTAACAACAGCGCTTACCTCAACTCCGGCTACCGGCTTCTCTATTCCGCGTCGTCGCTTTCGCTGGGCAAGCATCAGTTGACGGTGGTGGCCATCGACTCCGGGGGGCGGTCGACCACCTTCGGACCACGCGTTTTTACCGTGCAATAGACCTGCGCCCATCCGTGACTCCACCTCACTGGGGTTACGGATGGGACTACCACGAATCGTTGGAACCCGGGCAACTCGCCGGAAACAGAAACAGCCGGGACGCATCCCGGCTGTTGCATGGATCTAAACTGCGGAGGAGCTTACGCCTGGGCGGTGGCCAGAGCCTTCAGCCGCGCGTTGAGGCGGCTCTTGTAGCGGGAGACGGTGTTCTTGTGGAACACGCCCTTCTGGACGCTCTTGTCGAGGGTGGAGACGGTGGAGCGGTACTGCTCCTGCGCGGCCTTGGCGTCGCCCTTGATCAGCGCTTCGCGGAGGGCGCGCAGACTGCTGCGCACGCGGCTGCGGTTGGCGCGGTTGACGGCGGTGCGGGTCTCTGTCTGACGGGCGCGCTTGAGCGACGAAACGTGATTTGCCATTCCTGTTCCTTGATTCTGAAAGAGATGATGCGGACTAGAATGCAGTTCGAGCCGCATCCCTCGCAATTTCTTAGTTTATGGGAAAGTGGCGCGGAGGTCAATGCGGCGGGCTCTAATCGGTGGTTCTGATCCACGCGTCCAGGCTTGGCTGCACCGCACGTGGTCGGAAAGTCGCTCGCGTTACGGACGCGGGAATCATGAAAGTACCAGGAAAACAGCACGCAACCCGAAAAATTCATAGGTTTACCCGTTGACGGCGGAGGAGAGTCGGGCTACTCTCAAGCGCAGATACTCTTACTTGGTCGCTATCGCCAATTCGCGGTTTCGTCCGGCAGACAGGAGCTACGGCTCGCGGCTGCCAGGTATCGGCCAAAAACCCCTGAAAATCCCAGGTTTTGCCGGGTGCGATGGGCGCGCCACGCGGGTGTCTGTCCGAGCGACAGGTGCGTGCGGACGGCCATTCGCATCAAAATCTACAGCCCTTTGTTCGCCCCCGTGCTGCCGATCGAGCTGGCAGCGGGAACCACGGACGGCGGTTGACGATCAACCTCAACTAGAAGCCCTGGAGGCTACCGAAGACCTTGAAGATCGCTCTGGAGATCACGCCAAACCTTGAGCCCCTTTTCGGGACCCGCGATGAAAACCTCAGGTTAATGGAAGATTCGCTAGGCGTACGCATCGATCTGCGATCCGACGCCGTCCACGTGGAAGGCCCGGAAGCCGGCGTGATTCGAGTCCGGGGCGTGTTTCAGGACTTTGAGGCGCTGCGCCGGCAGGGAATCAATCCCCATAATGGAGAACTGAACGGCATGCTGAAGCTTGTGGTCGCCGATCCGGCAACCACGCTGAAGTCGCTGGCCGACAGCGGCAAGGCGCGCTCGGCGGGCGTCAAGCGCACGGTGCAGCCGCGGTCAGTGAACCAGCGCAAGTACGTTGAGGCGATTGAGCAGAACGACATGGTTTTCGGTGTCGGCCCGGCCGGGACCGGCAAGACCTATCTTGCTGTTGCCATGGCGGTTAGCGCGATGAATGCCAAGAAGGTCAGCCGCATCGTGCTGGTCCGGCCGGCGGTCGAAGCCGGCGAGAAGCTGGGCTTTCTGCCCGGCAGCCTGCAGGAAAAGGTGGACCCCTACCTGCGCCCGCTCTACGACGCGCTGTATGACCTGCTGGAGCCGGAGCGCGTGGACAAGATGCTGGAGAAGAACGTGATTGAGGTGGCGCCGCTGGCCTTCATGCGTGGCCGCACCCTCAACGACGCCTTCATCATCATGGACGAAGCGCAGAACACCACCATCGAGCAGATGAAGATGTTCCTCACCCGCATGGGCAACAACTCCAAGGCGGTGATCACGGGGGACATTACGCAGATCGACCTGCCCAATCCGCGCAAGTCGGGACTGGTGGACGCGATCAATGTGCTTGAAGGCGTGGAAGGCATCCGCTTCTGCCACTTCGAGGATTCCGACGTCGTTCGTCACGCGCTGGTGCAGCGCATTGTGCGGGCGTATGACGCCGCCAAGCCGCAGCAGCAGGAACTGCCGCTCACCATGGGCGAGGGGCTCGAAATGCCGGCCAATGGACGCGAGCAGCGGACGCAGCATCCGGCCAAGCCGCAGTAAGACGTTCTTGAACCTTGCACCCAACGGGCCGCTGATCCAGATGGATCGGCGGCCCGACGTGTGTCTGGTGTGCTTGGTTCACGTGAAGTTCAGTTGGTTCCAGCGGATCAACAGGCCCCCGCTCATTCATCTGATTTATCCCAATCCTTAACTGCTCCGTCAAGACTGTCTCCATAGAATCGCCCCGTCCCTCCACGGGGCGTTTGAAGGAGTGCGTGAAATGAAGAAAGGCATCGTTTTTGCGTTCCTTGCCGTATTGCTGACTGCCACCGTCCAACTCAACGCTGCACAGAAGTCCGGAAAGCAGCGCAACATCATCATCTTTGTGGCCGACGGGCTTCGGCCGGGATCGGTGAACGCGACAGATGCTCCCACACTGTTGAGCATCCGTCAGAACGGCGTTTTTTTTGCGAACAGCCATTCCATGTTCCCGACCTTTACGACCGCCAACGCTGCTTCCATCGCGACCGGCCACTACATTGGAGATACCGGCGACTTTAGCAACACGCTCTATTCCGGCTATCCGGTCTTCGATACCGGCAACTTCGCAAAGCCGATCGGCACGGTCACGCCGTTTGTTGAAAACGATCAGATTCTGGCCGACCTGGACGACCACTACCAGGGCAACTACCTGAACGAAGAGACACTCCTGAGCCTGGCGCGCATGGCCGGCTTTAACACCGCCTCCATCGGCAAGCTCGGCCCCGTGGCCATCCAGGACGTCACGCAGGTTGATCCGCAGGGCCATGGATTCCCGACTCCCACCACCGTCATCATCGATGACGCGACGGGATCCGCGTCCGGCGTTCCGCTTCGCGCCGACATCATCAATGCCCTCACAGCGGCCAGCCTGGGCACCGTGCCCACGCCGCGCAACCAGCCCTCCGGAACCAACACGGTTCCAGGCACGCTGAATGCCAACGTTGGTCAGCAGCAGTGGTTTGCCGACGCCACCACCAAGGCCGTCCTGCCCACGTTCAAGAGCAGCGGTCAGCCCTTCGTGCTTCTGTTCTGGTCGCGCGATCCCGACGGCACGCAGCACAACCAGGGAGACAGCCTGAACTCGCTCACCCCCGGCATCAACGGTCCCACTTCGAAAGCAGCCATCAAGAATGCTGACAACAACCTGAAGCAGATCCTCGACTACATCAACAGCGATCCCGCGCTGGCCGCCAACACTGACATCTTCGTGACCGCCGACCATGGATTCGCGACCATCAGCAAGCATGAGGTCGATGCGGCCGGTACTCCCACCACCAGCTACGCCGCAAGCTTCATCTACAAGAACGCCTCTGCGGTTCAGGAAGTGAACACCGGGTTCCTGCCCGTAGGCTTCCTGGCCATCGACCTGGCCCACCACCTGGGCCTCCCCCTGTTCGATCCCGATAACCAGGTCGTGGTGGGTGGCAACCCCGTTTACGAGCCGGTCGATCCCACCGTTCCTCAGCAGACCGCTACCGTGCGTCAACACCCGGGCAGCGGCGACGGCCTGATCGGCGGGACGGGAGCGATCCTGGAGAACACCGACGCCAAGGTGATCATCGCGGCCAACGGCGGATCGGACCTGATCTATATTCCCGACCATAATGTGCGGCGTGTGCGCGACATCGTGGCCTTCCTCACCAGGCAGGACTACATCGGCGGATTGTTCGTGGATGACAGCTTCGGCGACATTCCGGGGGCTCTCCCGCTCAGTTCCATCGGGCTAGTGGGCTCGGCAAAACTGCCTACGCCGACCATTGCCGTGAACTTCAAGACCTTTGCGCTCGATTCTTCCAATCCGCTGATGACCGCCGTTCAGGTTGCCGACAGCGGATTGCAGGAAGGACAGGGTATGCACGGAACCCTGAGCCGCGACGACACATTCAACAACATGGCTGCCATCGGTCCCGATTTCAAAAGGAATTTCGTGGACAACACGCCGGTCAGCAATGCCGATATCGCCCGTACGCTGGCCGACATTCTCGGTCTGCAGTTCGCCGATCAGGGCGACCTGCGCGGGCGCTCCGTCAAAGAATCGCTCGTGATCGGAAAGAATGAGGCCGATCTGGGCTTCGCACATCAGCGGATGGTGTCCAGACCGGCGGCCAACGGAAAGGTAACCGTCCTGAAGTTTCAGCGGCATGGGTCGCAGCGCTACTTTGATGCGGCCTGCCTGCTGGATTGGACCAAGCTCGGGGGCAATCCCGACCAGAATCCCTGCCAGTAGCGAGGGACCTCAGCCGGGCCGGACCAACCTGCGTTGGTCCGGCCCTCTCTTTGAGCCGTGCGCGTCCTCTTAATCGCGTAGAATGTGCGTAGGTGAGACCCTCCGCAGTTTGCAGACGGCCTCGCGCACGATGATCCTTCTCGATCCAGACCTGGACCCTGACCGAAGCCCCTCCACCCCGAAGGGCTCCTCCTCGCCTGAATCCCGCAAAGCCGAGCGCGATCAGCGCCTGCCTTCTGTGCGCACCCTCGTGCGTTTCCTCAATGAGGCGCAGGCTGCGGTACGCCTCAAGGGCGCCGTCAGCATCCTCCTCACCACCGACCAGAAGATCAAAACGCTGAACCGGGACTTCCGGCGGAAGAACAAACCCACGGACGTGCTCTCCTTCCCCGCGGCCGAAATTTCCCGCGGCGAAGTGGCTGGCGACCTCGCCATCAGCGTCGACACTGCCCGCCGCCAGGCCCGCGAACACGGCCACCCGCTCGCCATCGAAATCAAGGTCCTCATCCTCCACGGCCTGCTCCACCTGGCCGGCTACGACCACGAAACCGACAACGGCGAAATGGCCCGCCGCGAACGCAGTCTGCGCGCCCGTCTCCGACTCCCCCTCGGCCTCATCGAGCGCACCGCCGGAACTGGAGCGCCGGTCTCCAGACCGGCTGTGGCGCGGGTGTCCTCACCCGCGCCCTCTCATCCCGCACGAAGGCGGCGCTCAGCATGACCCTCACCGCCATCCTCGTCGTCCTCATCCTGGCGGCCATTGAAATCCTGGCCTCCTACATCAGCCGCGTCTATGCCGAGTTCGGCAAGATCCTGGCCCGCACGGTGCAGGAGAACCTGGACGCGTGGGAAGAGCAGATTGAGCCGCACCTGGGGCTGAGCCGCGAGCATGCGGCGATTTCGGCGCTGGTGGTGCAGCAGTTGGCGCTGTGCGGGATTGCACTGGAGTTCAGCGCGGTGCTGTTCGATCGCGCGGCGGGAGTGGCGCGGCCCACGTCAGGCGAGATCGCGCAGGCCATTCTCGGCGTGGTGCTGGTGATCGTGTTTTGCAGCCAGGTGTTGCCGTGGCTGCTCTTTGAGCGCACCGGGGGCCGATGGACGGTGCGGTTGATGTGGCCGATCCGGCTGCTGCTGTGGAGCGTAACGCCCATCACCGTCGTGATCCGGTTCTTCTTCTCGGTGGCGGCGTTGGCGGAGCCGCCCGCCACCGCCGAAGAGGAGGCCGCCGTGGACGTGGAGGCGCTGCTTGAGGCGGGCGAGGAAGAGGGGATCCTGGAAGAGACGGACCGTGACCTGGTGCGCTCGGCGGTGGAGTTCGGCGACAAGCTGGTGAAGGAAGTGATGACGCCGCGGCCGCAGGTGTTCGCGGTCAAGGACTCCACCACGCTGGAGCAATTCCTGGTGCAGCTGAGAGAGCACAACTTCTCGCGCGTGCCGGTGTATGCGGGGACGCTGGACAACATTACGGGCATCGCGTTTTCGCACGACCTGCTGCAGATTACGGATGTCGAGGCACGCACGCGGACGGTGGCCAGCATCCAGCGGCCCGCGGCATTTGTGCCGGAGACCAAGAAGGGCTATGAACTGCTGCGCGAGATGCAGCGCGAAAAGCAGCACATGCGGATTGTGATCGACGAGTACGGCGGAGTGGCGGGGCTGGTGACGATCGAGGATCTGCTGGAGCAGATCGTGGGCGAAATCCGCGATGAGCACGAGACGGAGGTGCCCCGGGAGTTACCCCAGCGCGAAGACGGCGGGGCGTGGCTGCTGCCGGGGAGTTATCCGGTCGATCAGCTCGGGGATCTCTTTGGCGAGGATGTGGAAACCGGCGAGGGCTATGAGGCGGCCACCGTGGGCGGCCTGGTGAGCGAGATTGAAGGGCGGATTCCGCTGGCCGGGGAGATGGTGGTTCTGGAGCCCGCGGGTCTGCGGATGGAAGTGGTGGCATCGACGGACCGGCGCGTGGACCGTGTGCGGGTGTTCCCCCCGGTGCAGGCGGGCGAGGTTCGCGAGGCGCGGCATGACGAAGGCCGGGAGCTGTAAACTTCCCGGTTGCCTGTGAACTCCTGCTAACTGCGCCGGAGTCGGCCGGGTCGAATGTCAAGGAGCGGCTCGGTTCCCCGGGGTCTCTCCTGCTGTGGGAGAGGGGAGGCGGCGTGTGCGACGTGCCGGGGTCGTTCTTCTTCTGCTTTTGGCCGTGCGTGTCCCCGGCTTTGCGGCGCGGGTTGTGAATGCCGCCCAGCTGGAGCAGCAGCTGGCCGCGTTCCGTGGCAAGACGGATGCCGAAGCGGCCCGGCAGATTGCCGAACTGCAGCTAAGCGAACGCATGAGCGCGGTGCGGCTGGCGCGGTTGCAGGCCGGATTGCCGGGAGAAAAGAGCCGGCAAGCCCTGCTGGCGCTGGCGGATGTTTCGGCGTTTCTGTCGCCTCCGGCGGGGGAGATTTCTGCGCAGGCGGCGCCGCCGCTCGCTGAACAGAAACGGATCATGGGGCTGGTGGTGGGGTACGTGGCGAAGACGCTGCCCCAGTTGCCCAACTTTCTTGCCACGCGGGTGACGAGCCGGTTCGAGGACACGCCGCAGCGCACCGGCAACTTCACGGCAAAGTATGAGCCATTGCATCCTGCGGCCAAAGCCATCGCGCAGGTGACCTATCGCGACGGGCGAGAAGTGGCGGAGAGTGCGCCGGATGCGGCAAAGCATCAGGCCGCCGGGCGCGGGCTGCGCACCTGGGGTGAGTTCGGGCCGATCCTCTCCACCGTGTTAGTGGATGCGTCGCGGAACAAACTAGGCTGGCTGCGGTGGGAACAAGGCGCGGCGGGGCCGGTGGCGGTGTTCGCGTATGGGGTCGCCCCGGAGAAGTCTCAGTACGAAGTGGAGTACTGCTGCGTGGCCGATTCGCTGGGGCAACCGCACGTGTTCAGGCGCCTGACCGGCTATCACGGCGAGATGACGGTCGATCCGGCCAGTGGCGCCATCCTGCGGTTGCAGGTGCAGGCCGATTTGAAGCCGGGCGAACCAGTGGCCGCGGCCGGCATGGTGGTGGAATACGGGCCGGTGGAGATTGGCGGCCGCACCTACATCTGCCCGGTGCGCAGTGTCGCATTGACCCGGGCGCAGAGCGTGGGCCATGAGCAGCAGGAGATGGTGCAGACCACACCCCACGGACAGGGGATGGGCCTGGCCTCGGTTGCGGTGGGCGCCGGAGCCGAGGTGGTGGAACAGACGCTATTGAACGATGTTGCATTTGCGGATTATCACGTGTTCCGCGGCGAAGGCCGGATGATTGCGGAGGAGGAAGCGAAGAAGGCCGGCGGGGCGATGCCCGCCGCCGTGCCGACGGCGCCCGCATCCACAGAACGAGCGCAGGCATCCGCGCAGGAAGAGGGCAAGATTCCGCAGCTCACAGCGCCGGATGAACAGGCGAAGGAGGCACCGCCCGCGACTCCGGCTATGGTTTCTGCTGCTCCGGTAACTGCGCCGGAAGTTCCCCCGGCGGGCGCGGGAAGCGAAAGCGCATCGCCAGACTTGCCGCGGAAGAGCGCTGCGTCCGCGCCGGATTCCGGAGTCACTCTGCGGATCACTACGCGGCTGGTGGATGTGCCGGTCGTGGCGTTCGACAGAAAAGGGCGGCTGGTAACGGACCTCACGCCGGGCGAACTCGAAGTCTATGACAACGGGCGCCGGCAGGAGGTGCGCTTTTTCAGCCAGTCGGGACGCGAGATTTCGACTGGCAGCGGAGCGCAGGCAGCGTCGGCGATTCCTGTGCGGGAGGCTGGAGACGCGCCGGCGGAGGTGCGGAGCGAGCGGGACGCGGCGAGCGCCGGCGATACCGCGGTTTTGCTGATCGATGCGGCCCACGTGGCATTTGGAGATTTGACCTATGCGCGCGGGGAGATGCTGCGTTTCCTCAAGACCGTCCAGGCGGATGAGCGTGTGGCGCTGTACATCCTGAAGAGCACCGGTGTTGAAGTCCTGCTTGAGCCCACCACGGACCACGCGAAGATCGCCGAACGGCTTGCCAGGTGGATGCCCAGCGCGCAGGACCTGCTCAACGCACAGCGCGAAGAAGCCCGCAACCGCCAGCAGATGGACTACGTGCAGAACGTTACCGACATTGCGCGCGTGAACGGCAACAACTCCACCGGTCAGGGAGACATCTACCTGCCCGTCGATCCGCAACTGAGGTCCCTCGGTGACAATCCCGGCAGGGACTCGCTGTCCATCCTCGCGGTTGTTGCCCGTCACCTGGCCGCGTTCCCCGGCCACAAATCGCTGGTATGGATTGCCAGCGACAACGTTCTCGCCGACTTCAGCGAGAAGGCTCCCAGTAATGAAAAGGGCGGCAAGCAACTCGACCCCCTGGCTTTGCAGGCGCGCGAGGCGCTCAACGAGGCGCATGTCAGCATCTATCCGCTCGATGCCTCGCAGCTTGAGGCAGGCGGAGTTTCCGCCGATATGCGCAGCGCAAATGTACAGGTCAAGCCCAAAACGAACGAACAGGTGCAATTACTGATGCTTCCTCCCGAATTGCGGGAGGAAGTCAAGGAGTCGGTCGATAAGTCGAAGAGAGATATCTACCCCGGCCGCGTCTCGGCGACATTGCAGCAGGACACGCACCCCATCCAGGGGGTGTATCGCGACCTTGCCGAGGCAACGGGCGGGCGAGCCTTCCGGCGGGCTGGCGATATCGCGGCGGAACTGGACCAGGCGGTGGCGGACGGGCGGGCAGCATATCTGCTCAGCTTCAGGCCGGACGGGCCGCCCGACGATGCGTATCACATGATTACGGTGAAATGCACGCGGCCGGAAATCACATTGCGCTACCGGACGGGATACGTCTACGGAAGAACAGGGAAGTCGGGATAGCGGGTGGAAGCCGGGGGCAGGGAGCGGCTCTCAGGAGAGGATGCGGTCGACCCAGGCACGGGCCGAGTCGTACCACCCCACCAGCCGGACTCCGACGCGATTGGCGGGGAGGACTGTGGGCCACCAGCCAGCACGAACGCCGTAATAGCGGACCGCGAAGAACCCGAGGAGGGCGACGACAGCGAACAGGAGGATGGCGCCGAGCCAGCGAAGGCGGAACTCGGCTGCTTCGCGCTGCTGCAGCCGGGCCTTGCCGACGTTGGAGGCAAAGGCAGTCCAGTTATGGTCATCGTCCAGAGCCTGGCCGGAGGCCTGGAATGCCTTGAGGAAGCGCTCAGTCCAATCCTGCTGGTCAAGGCCGACCGCGCTGGCGTACCCGCGCACGATCCCTTTATTGAGGATTCCGCCGGGAAGTTGGCGAAAACGCTCCTGCTCCAGCGCCAGCAGATGGTGCTGGCTGATCTTCGTTACCGCCGTGATGTCTTCCAGCGCAATGCCGCGAGACATCCGCTCCATGCGCAGGTCTTCTCCGAAGCTGCCCATCGGCTACCAGACAGGGATAAAGGCCCTAGAATGAATTTTCCTCCAACCATAAACGGAAGTCCAGTTCCCGTCAAAGGTCTTTTCGAGTTTGTTTGGTTAATTCTCGGGTTTTGAGGGTTGATTCGGGCCGAATCTCAATGTGGGACGGGAAAAGCGGCCCTCAGCCGTCAGCTCTCAGCCTTCAGCCTTCAGCCCTCAGCCCTCAGCCTTCAGCCTTCAGCCGCAGGCTGTTAACCTGAGTTGAGGTGCCTTGGGCGCTCGGGAGTCTGTTAACAGGAATGAACAAGCTGGTATTTGCCAATCTGCTGCACCGGCCCTTGCGCTCCATCATCAGCGTGCTGGCAGTGGCCATTGAGGTGGTCATGATCCTGTCGATTGTGGGCATCTTCATGGGCATGCTGAACGACCAGAAGCAGCGCACCAACGGGATTGGTGCGGACCTGATGATGCAGCCGTCGAGCGCCAGCGCGTTCAACGGGATTAGCGGCGCACCCATGCCGATCAAATTTGCCGAACCGCTGCGGAAGCTGGCGCACGTGGCCGTGGTATCGCCTGCGATCGTGAAATTCAACACCACCCCAGGCGATTTCGGCGTGATCGACGGGATCGATTACGAGAGCTTCGACGCTTTGCGGCCCTTCGTGTTTGTCCAGGGCGGACGGTTCCAGGGGCCGAACGACGCGATCATCGACGACGTGCTGGCCCAGACCGATAAGGGCTATCACGCCGGGGACACCATCAGCGTGATGGACCGCAAGTTCCGCATCAGTGGCATTGTGGAGCACGGCAAGGGCGCGCGCAAACTGATCCCCATTGAGAGCATGGGTCAGTTGATGGGGGCCGAGAACAAGTGCTCGGTCTTCTATATCAAAGTGGATGACCCGGCGAATGTGCAGGCGGTGGTCAAGGAGATTCACGCGACGCCGGGGCTAGCGAATTACCCTGTGACCACGATGGAAGACTGGCTGAGCGAGATGACGCCGGAGAAACTGCCGGGGTTCAACCTGGCGCTGAATGTGGTGACCGGGATCGCAGTGATCGTGGGGTTCCTGGTGATCTTCCAGTCGATGTATACGGCGGTGCTGGAGCGCACGCGGGAGATCGGGATTCTGAAGTCGATGGGCGCCTCAAAACCTACGATTGTGACGGTGGTGCTGCGCGAGACCGCGGTGCTGGCGGTAGTTGGCGTGATGGCCGGGATCGCCGGCACGTACGGCGTGAAGTGGTTGCTGCTGCACCTGTTCCCGACGCAGCATTTTGAAATTACCGCGCAGTGGCTGGCGCGGGGCGCGGCCATCGCGTTTGCGGGAGCGCTCTGCGGCGCGCTGTATCCTGCGTGGATGGCGGCACGGAAGGACCCGATCGACGCGCTGGCGTATGAGTAGGGGAAAGTAAGCACGGAACAGCGGCCAATTTTGCTGGCAGCCCGGGGCGATGAGTGACACGGGCGCGGGCCTGAATGCGGGCGATATACTAAAGGGTCCTCCAAGACCACCTTTACGATTGCGGCACTGGGTGCCCGGCCGCGCGCATGCGCCGTCATGAGCCCATGCTGCGGGAGAATCCTTCTTGAACATGTCAGCAAAGCGTTGGGTCTATGCTGTGTGGCTGGCGCTGATTTTTGCTTTTGCCGCGGTGCACGCCCTGCATCTGCAAGCCGATTTTCCCAACCACAGCCCGTGGACCAGTGACTGGGCAAAGTACACCGACGAGGGCTGGTACGGCAACGCCGCGGTGCGCGCGCACCTGTTTGGGAACTGGTATGTGCCGGGGGATTTCAATCCCGCGCCGGCGGTGCCTCTGTGGCCGTTCCTGGAGTGGGCGCTGTTTTCGTGTACCGGCGTGAAGGTCGAGGCGGCCCGGGCGCTGGCGGTCGCATTCTTCTTGATGGAGCTCTGGCTGAGTTATCTGCTGCTGCGGGTGCGGGGCTCGCGATGGATGGCGCTGCTCGCCATTACGCTGGCGGTGACGAGTCCGTTTCTTTACAGCTTCAGCCGGCTGGCCATCCTGGAACCGATGCTGGTGACGTTTTTTCTGGCGGGGCTGAACCTGGCGGTGCGGCTGGAACGGTTTCGCAGGCCGGTGGCGGTATCGGCGGTGACGGGACTGCTGTTCACCATGATGCTGCTGACCAAGACGACGGCGGTGTTTCTGCTTCCGGCGCTGGCCTGGGCGCTGCTGGCGCCATTGCGGGGGGACTGGCGCAAGGCTCTTCGCTGCGCCACCGCCGCCGCGGCAGCCGCGGCAGTGACGTTTGGCGCATGGATGGCGCTCGTGGTCCAGCAAGGGCTGCTGGGCGATTACAACTACCTGTTCTTCATCAACAAGTACACCAAGCCGACGGAGTGGTACTGGCCGTTGCTGAGCTTCTGGTGGTCGGTGAAGGGGAGTCTGTGGGCGGATCGCCTGCTGATTCCGCTCGCCGGGTCGATCCTGCTGGCGGCCGCGATGGCATGGCGGTCGCGGTGGGCGCGGGGGCTGTGGGGGAATCCCGTGTTCGGCGCGTCGGCGCTGGCAGTGGCTGGCTACATCCTGTTCATGACCTATCAGAATCACCCCCAGCCGCGGTATTACGTGGTGGTGGCGCTGTTCTCGTTCTTTGTGCTCGCGCTGGGCACGGAGGCCTTGCTGCAGGGCTGGGCAGGCGGCGGACTGCGGGACGCGCGCGAAGCCTGGAGGCTGATTCCCGCTGCGGCCGTACTGGGCGCGATCGTGGTGGTGGCGGTCTTCAATGGCGTGCGGACGCTCGAGTGCGTGACGCATCCCGAATACACGTTTGTGAACGCCGCGCGCAATCTCACCCGGTATATCGACGAGCATCCCAACGGCCGGCGAATGCTGGTTTCGATCAGCGGGGACGAAATCTCGATGATCACGCATCTGCCGGCGCTGTGCGACGACTTCGGCACACTCGACCTCCCGGACAAACTGGCGAACTATCAGCCTGGCTGGTGGGCGACGTGGAACGACATCGATCCGGGAACCCTGGAGGATCTTCACCTGCACTACTCTCTGGAGCAGGTTGCCGGCTTCAGGGCCTTCGACGATCCGGAACGGAACGTGCTGGTGCTGTTCAAACTGCATCCCCTGGCGAAGGCGCGGGAGGACACTCCGGCGCTGCAGCAGCCGCAGCCGGAGGACCGGATCGCGATTCCGGTGGAGTAAACAGAACCAGAGAAAAGGCGCACGGGGATTCGGGAACACCAATTCGCCGGATGTGTATGCGGCTTCCGCCCCGGCATCGGGGAGCGGAAGCCCTGTTGCGGCCGGATGCGCTGAAGCCAAGGATGCGCGCCGCGTCTACGGTTTGCCGATCATGACTTCAGTGGCCTTGATGAGGGCCAGGGCCTGGTCGCCGGGCTTGAGGGAGAGGTCTTTGACCGCGTCGGCGGTGATGATGGCGGTGACGCGCTGCTTGCCGATGGCAAGCACCACTTTGGCGAGCAGGCCGTCGACGGTCACTTCCAGCACCGTGCCGGTGAGCTGGTTGCGGCCGCTGATGCGCGCAGTGCCGGTGTGCGCCACGGCTGGGGGCAGAAACTCGTCGAGGGCCTCGACGGGAACCCGATGATGACCCCCAGGCGTCTTCACGGTGCGGATGCGGCCGGCGAGTATCCAGTGTTTGACAGCGGGATAGCTGATACCGAGTTTCTCGGCCGCCTGCCGGGGTGTGAGCAGCGAGGGCGCGGTCATGTGCGTCGATCTCCTGAGGGTAATCTTCGTCAGTGAATTTGGAACAGTTTACAGCCATTTTGCCTGCGGCCGGCTTACGGTTGGAATTCAAACCTTCTCATACGGAGTCTCGTCTGAACTTCGCTGCCGGCATTTGGGCCGAGGTCCCGGGAGGCGCGGGCGCGTGAGCGCGGGCAGCCGATCCGCAGATGCGCATGTGACTGCAATCACTCGACAGGGCCGGGTGCGGATGGTACAGTTCCGGTGACTTTTAACCCCGGTTCTCGAGGGAGCGTTATCGGCTGCGGCGTATAAAAGCTTCAAACTCTAGCTTGGGAGGACTTGTGACTGCACAGGAGTGGGTGGACTTCATTTTGGGAGTGAGCGTCTTGTCGCTGATTGTGGCGTGGGTTTTTGCACGCCAGGGGATTGGGTCCGGCAACAGATCGGCGGTCGTCCAGAAGATCTCCGGAGCCATCAAGGAAGGCGCTGAGGCATTTCTGAGGCGACGATTCAAGACCGCGGCGGCCGCCCTTGGAATGAGCCTGCTGCTTCCCGCACTCGCGCCCGCAATCGCTCATGCCCAGCCGGAACCGGCAGGCGGCGGAGGCGAAGCCAACCTGGTGCTGCCGGATTTGTCGACAGTGAATTTTCTCGGCATGAACGGACACGCCCTTCTGATGATCGGATTACTGTTCTGCGTCGGCGGCCTGTTGTTCGGCCTGGCGATCTACGTGCAGTTGAAGAACCTGCCGGTCCATCGCACCATGCGCGAAATCTCCGAACTGATCTATGAGACGTGCAAAACCTATCTGATAACACAGGGCAAGTTCATTCTTCTGCTCTGGGCTTTCATTGCGGTCATTATCGCGCTGTACTTCGGCTACCTGGCGCCGGTGCCGGGAAAATCGACTGCGGTTACTCTGCCGATCATTTTATTGTTTTCGCTCGTCGGCATCGCCGGCAGCTACGGGGTGGCCTGGTTCGGAATTCGCGTGAACACATTCGCGAACTCACGGACGGCATTCGCGGGATTGCGTGGCAAACCGTATCCCCTCTTTACGATTCCGCTGAAGGCCGGCATGAGCATCGGCATGGCGCTGATCTCGGTCGAGCTGCTCATCATGCTGTTCATCCTCTTGTTCATCCCGCGCGATTACGCGGGCCCATGCTTCATTGGCTTCGCGATTGGCGAGAGCCTGGGCGCCGCGGCACTGCGTATTGCGGGCGGCATTTTCACCAAGATCGCCGACATCGGCTCCGACCTGATGAAGATCGTATTCAAGATCAAGGAAGACGATGCGCGCAACCCGGGAGTCATCGCAGACTGCACGGGTGACAACGCGGGCGACTCCGTTGGCCCGAGCGCCGACGGCTTTGAAACCTACGGCGTCACCGGCGTGGCCTTGATCACATTCATCCTGCTGGCAGTCAAGAGTCCCACAACGCAAGCGCAATTGCTGGTATGGATCTTCGTCATGCGCGTGGCCATGCTGGTCTCCAGCTCGGGTGCGTACTTTCTCAATGGCCTGATCGCTCGCGCGAAATACGTTGACTCCGACGATATGGACTTTGAGGCGCCCTTGACCTCGCTGGTGTGGATCACGTCGATCCTTTCCATCGTCCTGACCTTCATCGTCTCGTACATGATGATCCCCACTCTCGGGGACGGAACGCTCTGGTGGAAGCTGGCTTCCATCATCTCGTGCGGAACTTTGGCGGGCGCGCTCATCCCCGAATTAGTCAAGGTCTTCACTTCCACCAATTCGGGCCACGTGAAAGAAGTCGTCAAGTCAGCGCAGGAAGGCGGAGCTTCCCTGGGAATTCTGTCGGGCTTTGTGGCCGGCAATATGTCGGCGTACTGGCTCGGACTTAGCATGGTCGCCCTCATGGCAATGGGCTATTACTTCAGCACGGGCCCGTCCATGGCGGACCAGATGCTCGCTCCAGCCGTCTTCGCGTTTGGCCTGGTGGCGTTCGGCTTCCTGGGCATGGGTCCGGTGACGATTGCCGTGGATTCCTACGGGCCTGTGACCGACAATGCTCAATCCGTCTACGAGTTGTCGCTCATCGAGAACGTTCCCGGCATCGAAGGCGAGTTGAAGAAGGACTACAACTTCGACGTGAAGTTCGAACGCGCGAAACATCTGCTGGAAGCCAATGATGGAGCCGGCAATACCTTCAAGGCGACGGCCAAACCGGTGCTGATCGGTACAGCCGTGGTGGGCGCAACCACCATGACTTTCTCGATCATCATGGCCCTGACACACGGACTAACACAGAACGTGCAGAGTCTCTCTCTGCTGCATGCGCCATTCATGCTCGGGTTGATCTGCGGTGGGGCAATGATCTACTGGTTCACAGGCGCTTCCACTCAGGCGGTCACCACCGGCGCGTACCGCGCGGTCGAATTCATCAAGGCGAACATCCGTCTGGAAGGCGCAGAGAAAGCGTCGGTCAGTGACAGCAAAAAGGTGGTTGAAATCTGCACGAAGTACGCGCAGAAGGGAATGTTCAACATCTTTCTCGCCGTCTTCTTCGCTACGCTTGCGTTCGCATTCATGGAGCCGTTCTTGTTTATCGGCTATCTGTTCTCGATTGCGATCTTCGGCCTGTACCAGGCGATCTTCATGGCGAATGCCGGCGCCGCATGGGACAACGCGAAGAAAATCGTAGAGGTCACCCTGAAACAGAAGGGGACACCTTTGCACGACGCGACCGTGATCGGAGATACCGTCGGCGATCCGTTCAAAGACACCTCGTCGGTGGCCATGAACCCGGTGATCAAGTTCACGACGTTGTTCGGATTACTGGCTGTCGAGCTTGCGGTGACGCTCAGCGCGAAGAACCCGGTGCTGGCAACCTCGCTGGCGGTTGCGTTCTTCCTGGTGTCGATGTTCTTCGTGCGGAAATCGTTCTATGGCATGAGGATTGAAACCAAGACGAGCAACTGAATTCTTGGTTTTTAAATTGAGCTCCGGTATGCACCGCCGGCGCGGAGATGCCAGGGCTCAAGGGCGTGTATCGTCCGACTGGCGGACTCATGAAGCACCAGGCGACCCCATGCGTGTCTCGCATGGGGTCGTTTGGTCAGGGCAACTGCGTGAAGGCGGCAAAGCGGGAAGAGGGAGGTTCATCGCGGCCCTGCGGGATGCAAGAACGGGAAAGGGGCGCTCTCCCGGATTCCCTCCGGGGCCAATCTCATTTCTTCCCTCCGGGAAGAGGAGCATTGCGTCTCCGTTCTGGGCAGCGGTTGGAACCAGCTGCGGCAAGAAGAACGGCTCAAGCGATTGCCCCGGTTGTCTGGCGTTCGGCATATTGTCTGTGTTCCGTTGAGTGGTATGATGGCGGCACAATCGAAATCGACATCTGAAGGTTACGGTTTTTGGGGAATGAAGGGCGCAGTTGTGCGCGCATCGAGGACCGATTCATGCGAATTCGTGTTTGTGCAAGTGGACTTCTGGCACTGGCGGCGCTGGCGATGCCGCTGACGGGTGTGACGCAGAAATTTCAGGAACCCACGAAAGAAGAGTTACAGATGACCTCAGACCGCAAGGCGCCCGGCGCTTCGGCGGTCTTTCTGTATAGGGAGGAGACCGCCGACAATCGCAACCATTACATCAGCGAGTACGCGCGCATCAAGGTGCTTACCGAACTGGGCAAAGAGTGGGCCACCGTCGAGGTTCCTTACACTCCCGGCTACAGCGAACTGCCCATTATCACAGGCCGCACCATCCATCCCGACGGCACCGTGGTTCCCCTCACAGGCAAAGCCTCAGATCTGCTGGTCTTCAAAAATCACAACAACCACGTGAAGGCCGCTGTCTTCAACTTGCCCAGCGTCGAGGTGGGCAGCATTCTGGAGTATAAGTGGACCATCCCTCTGACAGGCGGAAAAGTCTCCGGCGTCTTGAATGAGGATGCGGGAGTTATCTCCGGCATGCTGGCCGGTTCGATTCCAGAATGGGAGGTGCAACAGCCGATCTATGTCCACAAGGAGCATTTT
>Ga0335069_10003526_pt1 | contig 23585 bp, 17 predicted proteins | sample Lox_Sample_11_FD_206714 | JGI IMG/M metagenome (GOLD analysis project Ga0335069, IMG submission 206714) | Soil microbial communities from Loxahatchee National Wildlife Refuge, Florida, United States - Lox_Sample_1.1 | ecosystem: Environmental > Terrestrial > Soil > Wetlands | place: USA... | reverse complement strand
GGGCAAGAAGCCAACCGTCGTCGTAGCAGCGATCGCGAGAGAGCTTGCAGGCTTCATCTGGGCCATCGGCCAGGAGATGAGAACCGTCATGACGACCTGGGCTGTATGGGTGGCCCAAGCATCAGGTTAGGAACCGGGCAAGCGGTCATGGCGATGCTCGAAGACCTCTTTGGGGCCGGAGTTCCATCCGACGCCCACCCGCAGTCCGAGGCATGCCTGCGACGATACACGTCCTCCTGCTTGTACCAACCCGCCCCGCCCTCAAACAAATGTGCGAAAAATAGCCTACGTTATCCCCGGCACTCGGCAACCGATGGATACGGCGCAAATCCGATTTGCGCTTACGCTAACCCCGGCAGTATTCCGTTGGAATGCAGAGCAAGACATGGCCGCTGCTTCGGCTTCAGTTTTTGAATGGGTGGCGCTCGACGATGCCTTTGCCTTCTCGGACTACGATCCATTGATTCGCTTCTACACCGGAGATGGTTTCAACCTTGCCTTGCGGCCACCGGATTGTCAGATCCGCCTTGGTAGCCCGTCCCATCCCGAAGTGCACACGAAAATCTCCCTGGGAGATGTGGTATCCCCCGCTGCGCACTTCGTCGATCTGTTTGTGTCCACCCGCCGTCAACGTCAATCGCGCGCCGATCGCGTCCCGGCCTGACGCGGTGACAGCGCGGATCAGTACTGCATTGCCTCGGGGCCCGAAGTTCTTCAGCAAGGATGGGGCCTCGAAGAGATTGACGACGAGAATCTCCTGGGACCCGTCGTTGTCGAGATCACCAACGGCGATACCGCGCGACGAATGTTTTGCGGTAATGCCTGGGCCTCCCGTCAAAGACATGTCGAAGAATTGACCGTCGCCGCGATTCCAGAACAACTGGCGGGGTTGCTTGAACTCTTCGCCAAGGTTGTATTTCTCAACAAATGGATAGACGTGCCCATCGGCGATGAAGAGATCGGGCCATCCGTCATTATCGAAGTCCAGGAAAGCGGTACCCCATTTGACCCACTGGGTATGCACCGCGAGACCGGAAGTACTTGTCACATCGTCGAAGTTGTTATTTCCCAGATTCCGATAGAGGGTATTGGTGTCGCTGGAGAAATTGGTCTTGAAGATGTCGAGCAGACCGTCGCCGTCGTAGTCAGCCGCGGTGGCCCCCATTCCAGCTTGCTCCCGGCCGTCTTCGTTGACGGCGAGTCCGCTCACGAGGCCCATCTCCTCGAATGTCCCATTGTGCTTGTTGTGGAAGAACAAGCTCGGTGTGGAGTCGCAAGTGATGAAGATATCCGGCCACCCATCATTATCGAAGTCGCCAGTGAGAACAGTGAATCCGTAGTACTCGCGCGGCGTTTCGATACCGGCCTGCTTGGTTACATCGGCAAAGTGCCCGTGCCCATCGTTATGGTAGAGCGTCATTGTTTCTCCCTTGAGACCTCGCGGCCCGCAGGGGACGGGCATACCCTTCCAGTTGCAGCCGCTCTGAGTGCGGGGAGGCGGAGAGTCCTGCGCTCTGAAGTCGACGTAGTTGGCCACGACAAGATCGAGAGAGCCATCGCGATCGTAATCGATAAACGCGCAACCCGTACTCCATCGCGCCTCCGGCCGGTCGAGACCACGCTCCTTCGTCTCGTCGCGGAAGGTGCCGTCTCCCATGTTATGCAGGAACACGTTATGCCCCCATTGGGTGACAAAGAGAGACACGCGTCCTTCATTATCGGGATCGCCGGCGCACACTCCCTGCGACCAGCCGAGGTGACCGATGCCTGCTTTGGCGGTGACATCCTCGAAATGAAGCCCACCGAGATTGCGATAGAGATGCGGAGTGAGAGGGGGACCCGAATTGTGCAGCCGATCGCCCTGCAAAAGGAAGATATCCGGCAGACCGTCGTTGTCGTAGTCGAAGAGGGCAACACCTGTGCCCGTATTCTCAACGATGTAGGTTTGGTCGATGTCGCCCGAGATCACCTCGGCCGTGAGTCCGGCCTGCGCCGCAACGTCACGGAAATCCACAACTGGAGCCTTCATCCCAGGGGGGAGTGGGCGGGTGGGCTGATCGGTCGCATTTCCTGAGATCATTTGGGATCGAACCCTCACGCCAGTCAGCAACGGCACAACAATCAAAACGAGAAGTTCGGCGAGCAGAACGATCAGCCTGTTTGCCCGCATCAGTTGGCCTTCCCTGAGTCGGACTTGGAGTGCTGGCTTCGGGCCCGGGCGATCAGCTGAAGCGCGCGTTGAATTTCGGGATCAGCGGGTTTGAGCGCATTCGCGGCAAGCAGCTGTTTCTCGCCGCTATCCAGGTCGCCAGCTTGACAGTCGATGAGTCCAAGCTTCTTGTGAAGATCGGCTTTTGCAGTGCAGTTCTCGCATTCGGCGATTGCCGCCTTCAATTGACGGATGGCCTCGGGCCAATCGTGTGCGGAAGCCGCGACGACACCGTTGTTGGCGAGTGTGTTTGCCTCGTCGAGTATCTGCCGCTGCTTCTGTATTGTGCTGTAGCGCGTCATGAACTGCTCAGACTCAGCGGGGTTGGTGGAGCGCAAGGCGCGGGCCAGTCCGAAGAGGGCCTGGCTGAAATTCGGATCGACTGCGATGGCTTGCCGCCAGGCAACGATCGCCTGATCGGTTTCATGCTGCTGCTCGAGACATTGCCCGAGTAAGTACAAGGCCATCAGATTGCCGGGGTCGAGCTTAACGGCTTCTTCAAGCAAGCTGGTCGCCCCCGCCAGATCGCCTGCCTGTTTGTTGACCAGAGCCAGGAAGTATCTCGGCTGCGCCATCTGCGGAACCAGCCGGCAAGCTGTTTCGAGTTCGGGCGTTGCTTCGGTGGTGCGACCCATGTCAAAGAGCACTCGACCGCGGTTGAAATGCGCGACGCCTGACTGCGGGGCAAGGCGGACTGCTTCGCTCATCTGCTCCAGCGCTCCAGGCAGGTCGTAGCTATCGGCAAGCGCAATTCCCAGGTCCAGATGCGTTACGGCCAGATCCGGCGCCAGATCCGCCACCTTGCGAAGGAGTGCGATCCCCTCAGTCATCCTACCTATTTCGACCTTCGCTTTTCCGACTGTCGACAACGTGACGGGATCCTGCGGGGCAAGGGCGACGGCCTTGTCCAACTCCTCCTCGGCCTCGGATCTTCTGTTCTGCCTGGCGAGGATAGCGCCAAGTTCGAGATGGCCATCCTTATAGTTGGGATCATCCTCAACAGCCTGGCGAAGGAGCCTCACGGCTGATGCCACATCGCCTTCCCTAGCGCGGATGATGGCGAGATTCCCACGTGCTTCGGCAAGTTGCGGATCCAGCTCCAGCGCAGACTGCAGCCACTTTTGAGCCGAGTCAATGTCGCCTTCTGTCAACTCCACCTGGCCCAATTCGGCGCGAATCTTGGCCAGCTTCGGATCGATGTCAATCCCGGTGCGGAGCGCGCTCTCGGCTCCCTTTAGGTCATGCGTAGCTTCCAGAGCCAGCGCGAGGTTGTACGCTGTCCAGGGGCTGTTCGGGTCCTCCGCAAGCATGTGGCGATAGATCTGGACCGCTTCTCCAGCCCGCCCAGCCTCCAGGAGGTCATTGGCCTTGATGCCTTCAGCCGTGACCTGAGTCTTCTGGAAGTCGTTGCCGCTCGCTCTTTGTACCAATGCAGCGAAGTGGCCCGCTTCCTCCTTCTGTCCTAAGGCACGCAGCACAGTTGCCAATTGGAACTGCGCCGATTTTTCGTCTGGCTTGAGTGCGACTGCTTTTCGCAGGAGGGGCAGCGCCTGCTGCGGTTTTCCCAATTTGGCCAGCACAAATCCAAGTTGATACTGCGCCTCGAAATCATCTGGATCCTTCGCGGCTCCGAGTGCAAGCTCAGGCTCTGCCTTTGCGTAATCACCCAGCCCCCGGTAGACCATACCCAGCATCACATGCGCAGCGGCATCGTTCGGCTTCCGAGCGACGAGGTTCTTAGCCGGCGAGAGAGCGTCTGTGTAATCGCTCACATTCAGGAGCGCTTCGACCTCCCCTCTCAGCGCATCCGAATTGGCCGGATCTTTGCGGAGCACCTCTCGGTACTCGTCTGCGGCCTCTCGAAAGCGGTGCTCATTCGCATAAATGTTGCCTAAGAGAGAGTGCGCCTGCGTCAGGTCCTGATGGCTCTGGAGCAACTTTGTGAAGAGCTGAATGGCGTCGGCCACCCTGAGGCCGTCGATTTCCGGCAGGCCGTCGTCCTTTCGCGCCCTTGCCGCCTTGTATGTAGCTGTAGCGAGGGAGAGCTGAAGATCAACAGCATCTGGTTGAATCTGAACCGCCTGTCGCCAATAGCCCAGGGCAGCATCATACCGCCCGCCTTTTAGTAAAACCTGGGCCAGCCCATCCAATGCACAGAGCAGATTGTGATCACCATCGAGAGCTTTGCGATATTCGGCTTCCGCCTCGGCAGGATCTCCGAGGACCGACGCCAACGCGCAATGAGCCTGCAGCAAGGCGGGATTGTATTGCAGGGCCAAGCGAAACTCGCTGGCCGCAGCCGCAGACTGATGCTGCCGTTGCCGGACGAGCCCGAAGTCGAAATGCGCCTCAGCCAAGTGTGGCTCAAGCCGCAAGGCCTGCCTGAAGGCCGCGGCTGCGCAATTCAGGTCGCCTTGCTCGGCAAACCAGGCACCTTCGGCGTCATACACTCTCGCGGCTGGCGTGCCAGAGGGCGGGTGCGCAGCGGACGCCGGCAGTTTGCACGTCACCGGCAGTTGCGCCGACGCTCGAGCGCCGAGCATCAGCAACAGCATACCGCAGCAAACGAGCGTCGATTTCATGATGGGTCTGCCTTCATTGCGAAATCTCAATCCCGATAACATCATTGCTCAGTGCCGCGCGGTTCAGTCACAACCAGAATGTGATCGGGTGCTACATCGTGCAGTAGCTGGCGTATGCCCGACGGCCAACGGATCTCAAGCTCACGAATCAGCGATGAGCTTCCTAGCCCGAAGTGCACGCGCGGGTCACTTGATGCGGCATAGCCGGTGCTGGTCGTCGCCTCGTTGTAAAGTTGTCTCCCATCTTCCGTGGTAACCCGAAGCTTCGCGCCAATGCCCATCCGGTTGCTTTTGCTACCAATCAGCTTGAGCAGAATCCAGTGGTTGTGCGTTTCAGTGACATTGCGCAGGACCTGGACCGGCCCTCCGAGTGTTGTTATTACGAGGTCCATTCGCCCGTCATTATCGAGATCTCCATACGCGAGCCCGCGGTGCGGCAAAGGCTTCGTGAAATCCGGGCCAGCGGTCGAACTTACATCCTCAAAGCGGCCGTTTCCGAGATTCCGAAAGAGCGAGTTGGGCTCCGCATAGGTGAAGTGCTTTGAGATCTCCGCGATATTGTCCATCACATTGCCGCGAGCGACCACCAGATCCTTCCATCCGTCATTGTCCAGATCGACGATCCCATTTGACCAGCCGGACATGAGCCTGGTGAGACTCGCCACCCGGCTCTGCTGGCCGGCGCTCAGAAACTGTCCGTGGCCCTGGTTCAGGTATAAGGGGAAGGTCTCGTTTTCGATCGCAGTATGCCAGATGTCCGGCAGTCCATCGTTGTTGAGGTCCCGGAAGTCGGCGCCCATGCTGGCCACTACGTCGCCTTCGTCGGTGTAAGCGACGCCGGCCTGAAGACCCACCTCTTCAAATCGCTTCCCCTCTAAATTGTGAAACAGGAGATTGGGGCTGTTGTCGTTGGCCACAAACACATCGGGGAAGCCATCGCCGTCGTAATCGGCAAATGCAACTCCCATTCCCTTGCCAAGAACGGTTGAGATTCCAGTTTCGACAGAGACATCGGTGAATGTGCCGTCTCCGTTGTTACGATACAGAGTGTTCGGCAGCGGAGCGAAGCTGTTGGGATGGCAGTAGCCGCGACCATTTAATCCCAGGCAGACCGGCTCATAGCGTGGGTCCCACTGGCAATAATTCACCACGAACAAGTCCAGCAGACCATCGTTGTTATAGTCGAACCAGCCGGCCGCGATGGACCACATCTTTCGGCCTTCATGCGTGGCGCCCGTGAGACCAGCCTTTACGGTGACGTCGGTAAACGTACCGTCGCCATTATTGTGAAAGAGCTGATTCCCATTGACGTTGGCTAAGAACACATCGGGCGAACCGTCATTGTCGTAATCCCCAACGGCAGCGCCCATCCCGTAACCCGCGCCTGTGAGTCCGGCGCGTTCTGTCACGTCTGTGAAAGTGCCATTGCCGTTGTTGTGGTATAGACGGTTCGAGTATTTAGGGCTCGTTTTGACCAGTGAGGGCATCTCGGCCCCGTTGACCAAGTAGATGTCCAGCAGACCGTCCCCATCGTAGTCGAACAGGGCAACACCGGCCGGCATTGTCTCCGGTTGGTGTTTCTCCGGCGTCGGGCAGTTCTCGGTGATGAAATGCACTCCAGCTTTTTGAGCAATGTCCTCGAACCGGATCGGCGGCACTCCGACGCCCTGACCGGATGCACGCAATCGACTTCCAACGAGAGTAAGGGCTGCAGCGCCCAGAAATCGGCGACGGTTCATCGTATTCATCGAGACTCGTTACAGGACGTTGCCCAGGCTTCTCAGCCCTTCATCTTATATTGATTGCACATGCAAGAGAAGACTTCTGCCTCGATCGAGACGACAAGACTAACGCATAAAACATCACTGCCGCGATGAACGCGGCAGTGATGCCTTTGGATCCGCAATCCCGGAGGATTCGGGTTAATAGTAAAACTTTAGACTCATCTGCAACTGTCGCGTCGCCGGTGTGCCGTTTTGCCCCGTGCGCTCACTTGTGACTTGTCCAAAGTTCGTGTCGGTACTTGTCGTGTCCGGAACACCAAACACAACATTGTTGAACAGGTTGAAGGATTCGGCCCGGAACTCGAGGTACCTTTGCTCGCCCAGCCCAAAGTGGAATGTTCGGAATAGGGACATGTCGACATTGTTGTAGTGCTGCGACACGTACGGGTTGACTTTTTCGTTTCCGTACACATACCCAGTGGGTGCGGCAAATGCACTTGTATTGAACCATTCCTTCTGGGTGTGAGCTCCGCTGTTCGGGTTGCCAATCACGTTCATTCGCTCCTGGAGACAGCAGCCAATATTCAAAGGATCGCCGCCTGCAGTTACTGTGTAAGGCTGACCCGAAGTTTCCTGCACAATACCGTTCAACGCCCACCCGCCGGCGAGGGTCGAAACAAGCCTACTCTGAGAGTGATTGAAGGGTGAGGCTGCCGTAAACGCCACAGTGAACACGTTCTTTTGGTTCAGGTCCGAGGTGCCATAGTCGCTGTGGCGATTGTATGGGTTTTGCGAGTCGCAGCTTGCGCCCAGGTTGCAGCCATCGGCGTTCGACTGCGACAGCGTATAGGAGGCGAGGAAGGTAACCCCGTGCGTGCCTTGCTCCTGGAGAGTCACCTGCAGAGCATTGTACCGGCTATCACCGACGCTCTGGTCGAACCATTGCTGCAACATGTAAGGGAATGGCCTTCGCGCCTGTTGATCTCCTGCACCCGGCGAGGGTGTGTTGAGGGTCGGTCCCCAGTCCTCATGCCTTCCGTTCGAACCGACATAATTGGCGTCGAGGGTCATATTAGCCGGTAGCTGCCGCTCGACTCCCACGTTCCACTGGTCAAAATAGGGAGTCTTGAAGTTGGGATCGACCATCCACTGACTCACCTGGCTGAAGTCGTTGATGGGGTAAACGATCGCTCCACCCGTGCCGAATTGCAGCGGGTCGGCTGCGGTCACGGTGGGAACCGCCTGGTTCAAGTTGCTGTTGTCGATGGTGTTCACCGCCGGCCAGTTGCCGCCAAAGTTCTGTGAGAGCTGGGTGATGTCAGCCCACTCGTCATAGAAGCGGCTATAGCCTCCGCGAACGACCGTCTTGTCGCTAAATCGATAGGCCAAACCGAGCCGAAGCGCCCAGTCGGCGAGCGAGTTCTGGACCACGCGCGGGCTCGAACTGACATAAGCATTCGCGGGAAGTCCGCCCGCCGCCGGCGTGCTGGATGCCGTGTAGATACCGGTCGGAATGCAAGGTGCGCCTTGGGTTGCCGAACAGGCCGGCGGAAGCATGTTGAGCTCATACTTACCGGTGACAGGATTGGCGTTGCCGGTGTAATAGTTCCCGCCGCCGCCTTTCATGGTGCCATAAATCGGCGTCCAGATCATGTCGTTGCGGAAGCCGAGATTGACGGTCAAACGCGGAGTCGCTTTGAACTGGTCCTGGACATAGACGCCGTCAATCCAGCCTCCGTGCACATCTTCGAAGATGTTTCGGTAGGTACCTGCGTTCGGAAGACCGAGCAGCAGAGAGGCCCAGCTGTTTCCACCACTGCTGTTGGCGCCGAGGCTTGAGGTTTGCTGTGTATTGAAATCATCGCCCGCGTACGCAATGGGCGAGGTGAAATTGTTGGTCTCGAAATCAGCGCCGGCCTTGATCGAGTGCCTGCCGATGATCTTCGAGAAGGAGCCGCCAAACTGCCAGTCGTCCCCTAAGCCGGAACCCTGCAACTGGGAACCACCCAAACCGATATAGCCGCCTTCCGCCGTATACTGCGGCGAATAGAGCGTGTTGTTCAGGGTCATCCAGTAGGTGGACATTCCAGCCTGTTGCAATTGCGACAAGAATCCCGGAGTCACGCCAGCCCAAGTGGTACCGGTCGTCGTAAATCCGTAATTCCTGCCGAAGTACACGTCGGAGTAAGTCGTGGGGCTGAATTCGTGCGTCCAGTGACCGATGTAGTTGTGACCGGGAACATGCACGAAAGCATTGCCAATCGTATCCGACGGTGATGTCTTGTACAGATCGAACTGGCTGTAGCGGAAGTAGACCTGGTTGCTGTTGCCAAAGTTCTGGTCGACCCGGATGGTCCCTGAATCCTGGGTGAAGTCGGTGTTTTGCGGGTAGAAAAGGTTCTGCCCGTTCACAATCGTATCGCTGCCCGTCGGGATGATCCCAAGGTAGAGCTTCGAAATTGGATTAATCCGGCTGGCTGGAATACAGTTTACGTGGCCGTTGCACAAAGAAGTGTTATTAGGCCCTTCGTTGTACTCGTCGGTGAAGCTCTGGCGCGTGTATTCTCCGTTGACGAGAGCCGTTGTCGCCGGATCGTAGATAGTTGCGCCGATCCCGCTGAAATCACCGGCATCCATTGCAGCCGTCGGCGCAAGCGCTCCGGTTTCCGATTTGGAAGCGTACCTGTAGCCTTCCCACGCCACGAAGAAAAACGTGCGGTTTTTGCCGTTATACAGCTTCGGTATCGAAAGCGGGCCGCCGACCGACGCGCCATACTGGTTCTGCCGTAACGGCGCGCGAGCCGTCTCGAAGTAGCCACGCGAGTCCATTACCTCATTGCGGAGGAACTCCCAGACCGTGCCGTGGTACTGGTTGGTTCCGGATTTTGTAACGACACTCACCTGGGCTCCGGCTGCCCCGCCATACTCGGCCAGATCGTTGTGCCCCTGGCTCTTGAACTCTTGAATCGCGTCCACTATCGGGGCGTAGTTGTACGTGCCCGACAGCGTGTTCAAGTCATTGGCGCCGTCGAGGATGAACATGTTGCTGCGGTTGCGTGCCCCGTTTACTGCAGGAAAACTGAACTGCCCAATCGACGCGCCGTTCCACCCGCCGCCTCCACCGCTGTTCTGGTCGGTATTGAGGTTTACGGTTCCCGGTATGACGAGCAATAACTGGGTGAAGTTGCGGCCGTTCAAAGGCAGGTCGTTCATTTCCTTTGGCGAGACGACGGTGCCCAGTTCCGAGGTAGAGGTTTCCATGACCGCGGCGGCGGAAGCATCCACGGTCACAGTTGTCTGTGCGGAGCCGACCTTCAGTTGAAAATCGAAAGTGGCGGTCTGTCCGACCTGGAGGTTGACTGCAGGCTGCGACAGCGTAGTGAAGCCGCTGGCAGACGCCTGCATGCTATACGACCCGGGCACAACGCTCGGGAAAACATAGATTCCGTCGGAACTGGTTTTCGTGGTTCGCACGACGCCGGTATCAACGTTCTTCAGTTCGACCTGCGCGTTGGGGATTGCAGCGCCATTTTGATCCTTCACGACGCCGTTCACGTTCGCGGTTGCCTGTTGGGCCAGGACTGCCCGTGGCAGTAATCCCGCAATGCTCAAAAGCAGCAGAAGCAGTGCGAGCGACCCAAGCCTATTCCAATGTCTGCTGACTGACCATCCCATAGTGTCTCCTTGCCTGCATTTCTCCGGCGTTCCGAGCGGAGCAATCGATTCCTAACAAAGCCCGACCGCCTTTATGTCACGCCACCAGGCTGGGATTTGAAGCCCAGTCTGATGTCAATCGTTCAGCCCCCAGGAGGCCATCGTGTGCGCCAGCCAATGACACGTCGACGATGACCGATAGCGCCACGCAACACTGAAATCCGGCTTCGCAACCGTCTTTATGATTCAGAATTTCAGCGAGTACTGTAGCGCTAACGTCACCGGATGCTACTCGCGGATTACAGGAGTGTCAAGGAATTTGTGAGAAACCGTTTGCTGATAGAATAAGCTATTATTTATCAGATACTTGTCCAAATAGATGAAGGCGATCTGGAATCAATCAGGAAATGGTTTGCCAACCAGGACGACACAGAATTACACGGTGTCTGACCGAAGCATCGCTGCCTAGCTCGTCGCGATGCTTGGCGGGTGGCGTCAGAGGGGTCAGAGGAGGAATGGGCCCTGCGCTCATTCGCGTGAGTTGCGCCAGCGTGTCAGTCCTTCGGCCGCTTGCGGCGACGGCAGGAGGATCTTTGAACCAACCTACCGATTCACTTCCAACTGATCATCCCGCTTAATCGGGCCACTACTTATCTCGGGTCTTGTGCGAGCTTGGACCGATCTGACTGGTGTCGGCACTCAGGTGCAACGCATAGCCTGGCATAGGCGACTTGCGGCTTCCTCTCGCAAGATCCTCACCGGGCGGTCGCGACGTATCTGCGCCTAATCGTAGTGTGTACAATCGACATATGCCCATCAGGATGAAAGATATAGCGCGCGATCTTGGACTGTCTTCGATCACTGTGTCCAAGGTTCTGCGCAACCATCCCGATATCAGCGAAGAGACCAGGCAACGCGTTCTCAAGCGGGTGGCTGAGCTTGACTATCGTCCAAACGAGCTGGCTCGGGGGCTGGCGACCGGCAGAAGCTACCTTGTCGGACTGGTTGTGCCCGGGCTGCTTCATTCCTTTTTTGCAGAAGTTGCGACGGGCCTTTCGAACGTCATCAGCACGGAAGGCTACTCTCTGGTGGTTGCCTCCTCTGAAGAGAAGCATGAACTTGAAGAGGAGGAAATTCGAAAGCTGATGGCGCGAAGACTGGATGGTCTGATCATCGCGTCTTGCGGTTCGGGCATTGAGCTTTTTGAGAAGCTCGACCGGCAATCACAGCCTTACATTCTGATCGACAGAAAGCTTCCGGGGCTAAACGCCAATTTCGTCGGGATTGACGACAAAAAAGCTGGCCTCCTTGCGACCCAACATCTCTTTGAGATTGGCCGCCGCCATATTGCACACATTGCGGGTCGCATTAACAGCACAGGACTGGCGCGCTTGGAAGGGTACAGGCTCGCGCTCTCCGAAGCGGGACTTCCCTATCGCGAGGAATTCGTCGTCAGCGGCTCATTCGTTGACACGCATGTGACCGAACAGGGATACGCAGCAATGAAGTCACTGCTGAGGCTTCCACAACGTCCTGATGCCGTTTTTTGCCACAATGACCCGATGGCAATCGGAGCGATGAATGCAGTTCTAGAAGCGGGTCTCAGAATCCCGGAAGACATCGCGCTGATTGGATGCGGTAATCTCTTCCTCACTAGCTATCTGCAGGTCGCCCTTTCGAGCGTCGATCAGCATGCCGCGCTTTTAGGCGAACGTGCCGGCAAATTGATCCTTGATATTCTTCGCGCCAAGACGAAGCCGCCGGTTCGAACGATTGTCCTGGAGCCGAATCTGGTGGTTCGCCGGTCGACGAGCCGCAACTAGAGCAAGCGGAGAGAGACTGGACGGCGCTGCGTCCCGTTCACCGAGAGCGCAGCCGCCGCCGGAAGCTACTTGGTGGTCAAAACCAGGACGGTGGCGATCGGATCGAGTGCATTCGCAGGAAGTGTTACATCGATGCCCGATCCTGTCTTTGTCACCTTCAACGCCGTGTGGTCCTTGTCCGCCAACAGATAGGCGCCGCTTACATCGCGTGGCACGCTGTCGAGATGGAATGTGCCATTCGGCCACGTGAACAGCTCGATGTAAATCTTGTTTCGACCGGTCGTCGAACGCCACCCCCACTTCGGGATGAACATGGGTTTGCCCGATTTGTCCAGCTCAGTCGAACTAAAGCTTCCCGCTTCCTCTCCAAAGAGCGTCGGCGCGGTGCCGTAGACCGCTTCTCCATTTACAGCCAGCCACTTGCCAATTTCCTGGAGCCGTTCAACCTCAGCAGGGGGCACGGTGCCTTTGGAGTCGGGCCCAATATTCAGCAGATAGTTCCCGCCCTTGCTGGCAATGTCGATCAGGTTCTGGAGCAGCGTCTTGGTCGATTTGAAGTTGGCGTCGTAGGATTTATAACCCCAAGTGTCATTGATGGTCATGCAGGCTTCCCAGTCGCGCCCGGGATAGCCTTTGGCGGGGATGTACTGTTCAGGAGTTTCGGTATCGCCCTTGTAGCCGCCGCCCAGACGATTGTTCCAGATCAAATTCGGATGCTGGTTTAGCAGAGCTACGATCTCGCCGGCGAGCTGAGGTGTCATGTCTTTGGTTGGTGTGTCGAACCAGATCACGGCTGGAAACTCGCCGTAGTTGCTGAGTAGTTCCTTGAGTTGCGGAATCGCCTTCTTGTGCAGGTAGTCGGCAAAACTGCCGTCCTGGGCAGGATCCCAGTAATGGTTGGGACGATCGTGATTGCCGGTCTTGTAAGCCGCTCCCCCTGGAGCCGTCCAGTCCTGATCTTGCGAGTAATAGAACCCTAGTTTGATTCCCTGTTTGCGACACTCATCCGCCAGCTCGCGAAGCGGGTCGCGATGGAACGGAGTCGCAGCCACGATGTTGAACGGATCCGCCTTCGAGTCGAACATGGCGAACCCATCATGGTGCTTCGACGTGATGACGATATATTTCATGCCCGCCGCTTTGGCAAGCGCGACGACGTCGTGAGCATTGAACCCCGTGGGATTGAATTGGGGTGCCAACGCCTTATAGTCAGCGACCGGGATCGACCCTGTGTTCATGATCCACTCGCCGATGCCTGGCACCTGCTTGCCTTGCCATGTTCCGGCGGGTATTGAATACAAACCCCAATGAATAAACATGCCGAAACGCGCTTCGCGCCACCACTCCATCCGCGCATCGCGCTGGACGGGCGTCTCGGTATCCTGAATAGCCTTGACGTTGTGCGCGTCGTTCACATCCACATGTTCGCCTTCTACTTGAGCACGGACCGTGGTGACAGTGGCGGCGACAAACAACACAAGAATGGCTGCGGATCGTACGCTGATCTTCAAAGTATCTCCTTTCAGCTGCCGGCTGGCTCTGAAACCGCCAACGGTTTCTGGTTCGTTCGTTGTTAGTACAGGTTGAGAGCAACCACGCTCACATCGGGGTCAGGAGGTGTTTGCGGAATGTCGATTTCGAGTCTGTCTTGGGTTTGGCGAAATGTGAGCGACTCTCCGTTCGCCAGCAGCCGTGCTGACAGCACACGTGCATCCAGACCTGACAGCGTACAAACGGGCGGCTTCCAGTCGAACAAATGCAAATATGTGGTTTTGGGCCCGGCTGTGGTGCGCAGGCCATCGACATTCTGCACGGGCCCATAAGTGGTTCCGTAGATGGAGTCACCGTTGACCGTAAGCCAAGCGCCAATAGCCTTGAGCCTCTCCTGAAATTCTGGCTGTATCTGGCCATCGGGCTGCGGTCCTACGTTCAGCAAGAGATTGCCTCCTCGGCTCGCGATCTCGACGAGATCACGGATCAACATGCTCGCAGGCTTGTAGTGACGGTCGTTCTTGTTGTAGGCCCAGGTGTCGTTGATTGTCATGCAAGCCTCCCAGAGGCGAAAATCCTGGGGACTTGGGACGCCTGATTTCAGGTTTTTGGAGACTGAAGGATCGATTCCCGTCAGCCGCACTCCTTTGGTCGGGATTTGCGTGGGGATGAACTGCTCCGGAGTTTCGAAGTCGCCGTCGACGCCGATTCGGTCGTTTACTAGCATTGCTGGCTGCAACTCGGAGATCATGCGAAGTACATTCGTCCCGTCGTATTTTTCCTGATCGTTCAACCCGTCGAACCAGGTCAGCGCAACGGGGCCGTATCGAGTGAACAGTTCGCGCAACTGCAGATTCATATAGGCCAGATAGCTCGACCACTCAGGCCGCTCCGGCTGTCCGTGCCAGTTTTCGCTTGCGGGCCTGCTGATGTCACGGAAGCCCGGGTGATGCAAGTCCGGCGGGGAGTAATAGAAGCCCAGGGGCATGTCGTTTTCGTGGCAAGCGCGAGCGAGCTGCGCGAGAATGTCCCTGCCATAGGGTGTCCTAGTGATTTTGTAGTCGGTGTAGGCGGAGTCAAACATGCAAAAGCCATCATGGTGCTTCGTGGTAAAGACCATGTATTTTTGGCCGGCTTCGCGGGCCAGATCGACCCAGGCACGGGGGTTGAACTTATTTGGGTTGAACGTGGCAGGCAGAGAGCGATACCCAGCCTCGGTGATTCCTCCGGGTTTAGGGGTCATGATTGGCCACGAAGCCTCTACGCTCGCCTGTGAGTACGGACCCCAATGAATGAACATGCCGAATTTGGCCTGCCGGTACCAGACGGTGCGGTCGTATCCGGCTTCATTGGCCCAGGAAAGGTGGCGGAGCACAGGAATGGAGCAAGCCGCCAGGGTGGATTTGAGAAAGCTCCGACGGTCAGAGGCGGCGGTATTCACAAACGAGCACGATAGGGAGTCCAAGGCAAAGTGTCAAGCAAATACCGATACAGTTATCGCAACAGGTATCGCGGACTTCAGTTATTCCTATTCCCTGCCGTGATCATTTTCTTGAGCTTACGGCACGTTCGGCCGCGATGGTGAGTCGCCTGATTTGCGGAGTTTGACAGATATCATGGGCAATGATATTTTCCCGAGGTAATAGTTTTCGGTAACTTTAGCGCACTTCGAGCCTAGGCTTCGCGTATTCGCGGCGTGGCGGGGGCGGCCAAGAGAGGCTCCATGACAAACCCTGCGGTGTTCCTTGCAGTTGATCTGGGTGCTTTCAGCGGTCGACTCGTAGCGGGCGAATGGGATGGTGCCCGCTTCCACGTCGAAGAATTGCATCGCTTCTCGAACGTTGCACTGCGCCTGGGGTAACTCTTTGCTGGAATGTGCCAAGCCTGTGGAACAGCATTCTGGAGGGCTTGCGAAAGTTCCGGCAAAGAATGGTTCTTCTCCTGTCGGAGTTGGAGTTGACGCCTGGGGCGTGGACTTCGGGCTTCTTGGTGACGGTGGCAATTTGATGGGCAACCCCGTGCATTACCGCGATCGTCGCACATTGTGCGATTTGGATGCCGTGACTGGCAGAGAGTTCAAGGTGGTGCGCCTGGTCGGGGGGCGCGCACAAAACGCATTGCTTTGCCAAATGACCGCTGATGCCTGTAATTGTGTCGTGGTGGCCGGCCCGGTCGAAGCTGCGGCTCTGGGTAATTTGGTCGCACAGGCGGTGGCGACACGGTATCTGGCGGGTTTCCGCGAAGCGAGCAGAGTGACGGCGGGCACAGAGCAGACTCGCACTTACCTGCCAAAAGACAACAGTATGTGGCAGGAAGCAGCTATGCGCCTGAACACGATTAGTGAAGCACGCGCCGCGCGCCAAGATGCGGCCCCAACGGTTTGAGAGCGCACCTCAATGGTGCGGGGAGAGAACGATGTCAACCTATGTCATTCCTAAAGTAGACGAGGCCGTTCCAGTAGCATCCAACGAAGTTCTATTGGTTGCGAATGGAGATTTGCGCCAGTCTGCAAACAAAGTCTGTTGGGCTGCCCAGGAGAATCTGGAGAAGATGCTCACCGAGGCGTTCGCGGCTCAAGGAATCCGTCTGCGACGGGCACATCTCTACGATCCCGAACTGGGTCACGGCTTCATCTACAACCAGCGGATGGGCATGAAGATTTTTGAGAAGATTCATCCTGATGCGCCGCTGGTCGTTGCCGAGTCCGTGTGGCAATACAGCGGCCATCTATTGGCTGGCCTGTTTTCCCATCGAGGCCCCATTCTTGTTGTCGCGAATTGGTCCGGGCAGTGGCCAGGTCTCGTCGGAATGTTGAACCTCAATGGATGCCTGCGCAAGGCTGGAGTTGAGTTCAGCACGTTGTGGAGCAAGGATTTTACCGACTCTTTCTTTCTGAAGGGTCTCCAGCAGTGGATCAGAGAGAAGAAGATCACACAGAACCTCTCGCATGTGCGCCCATTTGAAGCGTCAGCAGTTGGAGAGGACGAACGTACGTTGGGCATTGCCCTGGCCCGCGAGTTGCGCCATCGCAAAGCCTTGATCGGTGTCTTCGATGAGGGCTGCATGGGTATGTATAACGCCATCATCGAAGATGCATTTCTTAATCCTGCAGGAATCTACAAGGAAAGACTGAGTCAATCGGCCCTCTTCGCGGCTATGCAAAGCGTGTCTGACGCTGAGGCTCAGAAGGTGCGAGACTGGCTGGACGCGAAGGGGATGCGCTTCCTCACCGGGAAGGACGAGGCAACCGAACTTACAGATCGGCAGATCCTTGGACAGGCAAAGATGTATATCGCCGCGATGCGCATTGCAAGCGAGTTCGGGTGCGATGCGATCGGAATTCAGTACCAGCAAGGATTGAAGGATCTGGCTCCCGCCTCCGATCTGGTCGAAGGTCTCCTCAACAATGTGGACCGGCCCCCGGTCTACTCGCCAGAAGGCAACGAATTGTATGCAGGCAAAGCATTGCCTCATTTCAACGAAGTGGACGAGTGCGCAGGAGTTGATGCCGTTGTTACGAATCGTGTATGGAGCGCGATGGGATTGGATCCGGCCACCACATTGCATGACGTACGCTGGGGAGAGCATTTCAAGGGAAGCACAAATCAGGGTCCAATTGACGAATTCGTGTGGCTGCTTCAGATCTCCGGCGCCGTACCGGCCTCGCACCTTGTAAATGGCTATGCAGGTGCCGTAAGCGAACGCCAGCCTCCCATGTACTTCCGGCTGGGCGGAGGCACAGTGAAAGGTGTTTGCAAACCCGGCGAAGTGGTTTGGAGTCGGGTCTACCTGGAAAGTGGCGTGTTACAAGTGGACTTGGGCCGTGCTACAGCCATCCTCTTGCCAGAGGAAGAAACGCAGCGCCGCTGGCAGGAAGTGACCTCGCAATGGCCTGTCATGCACGCCATTTTGCATGGAGTAACACAAAACCAGTTCATGGCGCGCCATCCCTCCAACCATGTCAACGTCGCCTACGCACCAACCGCCGAAGTAGCGGATCGAGCATTGGATGCCAAGGCTGTGATGTTGCACGAAATGGGTCTGCGTGTGCATCGCTGCGGTGTTTAGTGGAGAAAGGAACCGGGCGCCGGCATATGCTGTGCGCCCGGCGCGTTCGTACGCGGCGTGTCGATCAATGGGAATGAGGGCTACGCGGGGTCGGCGTGCGCGTCTCGGCCCATCGCTATTATGCGTTACGCTTCGCAAGAGACGCTCTGAGGCGCTCTTCAGCTTCACGTGTCCAGTATCCACAGTCCAATTCGAAAAAGACGGATGTATAGGGAATGGTGAGAGTGGATTTCAGAATCAGAATGCGAAACAGACGCGCGCTTTCGTCCAGCTTTGCAATGATCTGATCGTGAGCCAGAAGTCGAGTCTCGCGATTCCCCATGAGACGAATCAACTTCTGCCTGTACCGCGTGACGCCGGGGCCATCCTGTTCGATGACGAATTTGAACTCGGAGTCGATGTAGATATTCGGTCGAACGTGACGACTGCTCCCGATCGCGTCGAGCGTCGTCTTCAGCACCTCGAGATGGTCTGCACCCGTCGCGATTGTTTCGATGCCGGAGTTCGCTTGCGCTGGATACGCGGAATCGGCAACAACGATCCAGTTGCGGTGTCCTAACAAGGGAAGCTGACGCCTCAGCGAAAGTTCCCAAGGCTCAGCCTTGTCTGGAATTCTCCTAATCACATTGAACCTCGATCGGTAGCGCTGCCGTCAGCTTACTGGATGGAGCGAGTTGCGATCCCCAAAAGGCATAGTACGCAACAACGATATAGCAAGCCATGGGAACGACCATACTGAGCGCCATGCTTTTTGTGAACTGAAATGCAATGCCCATGACAGGAGTGAAGACCGCGCCGCCAATAATCGCCATAACAATGAGGGACGCGCCCTCCTTTGTGTGCACCCCAAGGTCCTTGATGCCAAGCGCAAAGATCGTCGGGTACATCAACGACATGAAGAAACTGGTCAATAGTACGGCGATAAGTCCAACCCATCCCGGCAAAAGAATGCCCACCGCAAGAAGCAGAATGTTGGCGATCGCAAAAGCACCGAGCATGAGGCCGGGCCGAATTCGCTTCATCAGATAGCTGGATGTAAATCGACCCACTGCAAAAGCCGCCAGCGTCGTGGTCAGCAGATACCCGGCTGTTTTCTCGGCAACATGCGTGTAGTCCTGCGCATACTGGATGAAATAGCTCCAAGTGCCCACCTGGGCACCGACATAGCAAAACTGTGCGCCGACCGCGAAGAGGAAACTCGGAAATCGAAGCAACCGGATGTACCCGCCATCCTTGGTTTCCGTAACCTCGGCGTGCGCACCGACGACTGCCGGAAACTTGGTCTTGAGAATTAGTATCGCCCAAGCCACGACGACGAAACCCAACACTACATAGGGCACGAGCACCCGTGCGGTTTCATGCTGCAGGTATGTGTCATAGACGCCTTGCGCTTTCATCAGCGCAACCTGTCGCGCGCCTGGCTCGACGCCGGAGAAGATAAACAATGTGCCGATCATCGCACCGCAAATCGACCCAATTGGATTAAAGGCCTGCGAGAAATTAAGCCTGCGCACAGAACTCTCAGGCGCGCCGAGCTGTGCGATAAACGGGTTTGCGCCCGTCTCGAGAAAGCCGAGTCCGCTGGCGATCACAAACAGCGCCATGAGAAAGAGAGGATAACTTCGTGCCGACGCCGCCGGCACAAAGAGGAACGTGCCGCCGGCGTATAAGATCAGACCGGCTACAAGACCGGCCTTGTAGCCGAAGCGTCGCATGACAAGCGCTGCGGGAATTGAGAAGCAAAAATATCCGAAATAGAAGGCCGACTGCACCAGCCCCGCTTGGAGGCGCGTAATCTCAAACGACTTCATGAACTGGCGAATCAGAACATCGTTCAAGTTATTGGGGATCGCCCAGAGAAAGAAAAGCCCCGTAACGAGGAAGAATGCAATCCTGCCGTGCTGTGGGATGAAATTCTGCGATCGGGACTGCTCCCGGCCATCAGTGATTGGAGATGTATACATGCGCTATACTCCGGCCGGGCAGACTGCGACTTTTCCGCAGCGCCCCGAGGCCATCAGCCGATAGGCCTCGTCGGCTTGGTCTAAGGTGAATCGATGGGTGACTATGTCTTCAGGGTGAAGGTTCCAGCGCACCAACCGTTCAACCAACTCCTCCATCAGCCAGGTCGAGGTCACCCAGGAGCCGTAAATTGTCTTCTGATCGTGAATGATGTCGGGTGATGGATTGAATGTCACCGAACCGCCTTCGCCGACCAGCACGATCCTTCCCCATTTACGTGTGGCGCGGATGGCCACCGCGCGTGCCTCGGCATTGGCCGAGCAATCGACTGCACGCTCCACTCCAGATCCTCCGGTTAGGTCGCGCACCTCCTTCACGTTGTCCGATCCGGCGGCGAGCACGGAATCGCAAAGTCCCAAACGCAAGGCAAGGTCGCGCCGTTCAGCTGCGATGTCGATGCCGATGATTTTGTCTGCGCCTAACTTGCGACAGAGCGCGCCTGCGGCCAACCCTACCGGTCCAAGACCGGTGATGAGCACGGAATCGTTGCCACTGATTCCGATCTTCTGAAGCGCTTCGTACACCGTCCCAAAGCCGCAAGCGACCTGCGCGCCATCAAGGTAAGTGAGCTCATCGGGCAGAAGTATCAGATCCTTCTCCTCGGCGAGTAGATATTCGGCCATGCCCCCATCGCGCTGCCAGCCGTACGCCCGTCGATACTCGGTGCTGGTGCACGAGATCATGTATCCGCGCCGACAGTCGTTGCAAACGCCGCAGCCCGAGATGTGATACACGATGACGCGATCGCCGGCCTTGAATCGGCGAGCCCCAGGACCGGTTTCGACGATCTGGCCACATGGCTCGTGGCCGGCGATTACTCCCTGATATCCTTCCGGGCCCTTGCCAAGATGTTCGTGATAGATGGCGCGTATATCCGATCCACAGATGGTTGAAGCCTTGACCGCGATGAGGACCTCTCCATGACCAGGTATCGGTACAGGGACGTTTCTCATCTCGACTGTGCTGTTGCCTGGAAGAAACGCCGCCATCATTGTTTTTGACATTGGACCAATCTCCTCTTTCGTCCTATCCTCACGATCGACTTCGGACCAAGCATTAGGAACATAAGTGATGATCTGCAGCGCATCCCCAAAGGACTATGCCGGCGTAATCGACCCATTCATGTCCCAGAGATCTTCCCAGGATTGGTTGTCCTTCCATAAAAAGACCTGACCTTTGATCAGCCGGCAATTGCGATCTAGCTTCGCGATCGTCTCCATATCTTGCGGAGTGAGCGGTTTTTCAAAGATGCCCTGCAAATTGCCCAAGATGTTCGTCGGGTTGGTCGAGAATGGAATCGGTATCTGACCGCGTTGAACGGCCCATTTAATGCAGACGACAGCCGTGTGAACTCCAAGACGCTGGGCGATTGCGCGAATCGCAGGGTCCTCCGTCGGCGACGTATCATTCGGGGTTCGATCCCTCTCCGGCCGTCCCGGAGAGCCAAGAGGCGAGTAGCCGATCGGCTGAATTCCGTTGTCCATCAAGAAACGGAAGAACTCCGGCTGCTGAAAATGCGGGTGAAGTTCCATCTCGTTGGCGACAGGCTTGATCCGCGCATCGCGCAGCAGCAACTTCATCTTGGGGATCGTCATGTTCGACGTGCCAATGTGGCGCACCAGACCGCGATCGACCAGTTCCTCCATCTTGGCCCAAGTTCGCATGTAGCTCTCGTGGATGTAGGGCACGGCATGTGGGTTGCGGGCCGACACATCGCAGCCCGGTGGATGATGGTTGGGAAAAGGCCAGTGCACCAGATAGAGATCGAGATAGTCGAGTTGCAGATCTTTCAGCGATTTTTCGCACGACGGGATCACATCATTCTCGCCATGCTTATCGTTCCAAAGCTTCGATGTGATCCAGACGTCGCCGCGACGGAGGCCGCTCTGGAACAACTCCTTGAACACCTGTCCGATCCAGTTCTCATTGCCATAGACCGATGCGCAGTCGAAATGGCGGTAGCCGATTGAGGCCGCGTATTTGACCGCCTCTGCCACCTTCTGGTGCGGCACGTGGTCCGAACCGAAGGTTCCAAGCCCGATGGGCGGGATCCTGGCTCCGGTGCTCACTATCCTGCTTTCGGCCCCGTTGTCCGGGCCCGTACTGAAATCGACCACAGGGATCTCATCTTTCATCGGTTAGAGGCTCCGAGAGAGTAAAGTAATCGGTAACTTAAGCGCTTAAATGATAATAATGGAACCATGGGCTGTCAAGAAAGCCCGTCCCGGCTGGGCCGCGTGCCCCCTGGACAAGTGAAGATCGGCGAGGGGCCTTTTAGCCTGGCGACTCACCGCGGAGAGTACCGTTCCAAGCGGCTTATCCTTTGAGCGGATAGAAATGTGAGCGGATAGAAATGGAGATTTGTTGAAAATGCACGATCCACTCCTCGGACTCTCAGAGCTGAGAGCCCTATCTGCCAGGCTTGGAGCTGACGAAATGTTGGTCCAGGCCGGCGGAGGCAATACCTCGCTCAAAACAGAATCCGGGCTTTGGATTAAGGCTTCGGGCACACGGCTCTCAGATGCTGAATCCGGCGATATCTTCCTGCTTCTGCCTTGGGACCAGTTAAATCGGTGGTCGGCTGGTGTCGACGAAGTGCTGATGGGTTTGTCGCCGGGCGGAAAGAACGTGCGGGCCTCTGTTGAGACGGCAATGCACCTCGCGCTACCGCACCGATTCGTTGCCCACACCCATTCGGTGCGCGGCATTCGCTGGCTCGTTTGCCCCGATCGCACGGCTGAACTGGAGCAACGGCTAACCGGACTTCGCTGGGCCAGGTTGCCATACGTTCACCCCGGTCGACATCTCGCCGATGCCATCCGCGACGCCATCGATGCGCGCGATATAGATCTGCTTCTTCTCGAAAACCATGGTCTGGTATTTGGAGCGGACGATTCAGTGGAGCTGATGAAACTGATCTCTGAGGTCGAATCTCGCTTGGATGTGGCCGTTCGTTCGATCAGGAGAGCGTCCAGTGCGCCCAAGGAATCGGCGCCTCCAGGATGGGTTCCACAATCAGACGATGTTGGATTGCTGGCGTTCGATGGAGATGCGCTACGGGTCGCAAGTGGGGGCACTCTTTACCCCGATCATTGCGTCTACCTAGGCCCCAGCGTGGCTGTGGCGCAGGATTTGGGGGCCGTTCCGCTTGCCCTCGTCAGGTATAGAGAGTGCCATAGCGTTGATGCCAAGGCTCTCTTTGTTCATGGCTGCGGAGCTTTCTTGCGCGAATCGTCAAGTGATGAGGCTCGCGCGATGCTTCGCTGCCTGGTCAATGTGGTGAATGGCATCGAGCCAGGAACACGTATCCAGTACCTCCCGGACAGCCAAGTGAGATCACTCATGGTCTGGGATGCCGAAGAGTACCGGCGGAAGGTAGCTGCTGAGATCCGAGAATGAAATGCCCAGTGTGATCGACACTTGTCTGTATAAAGTCCGATCTTCCCTCCTGGGTCATGTGCTCCCGTTTCGGTCCGCAGCCGTAGCTTTGCGGGTCATGGCAGAGAGGTGCTCGAAGTGTCCGGCTGTGATCCAGTTCCGGCCCATGCAATAGACATCAATCATCTTGCGAATCCATCCCTCGGAGCTGACATCGGCCACACCTGCGTTCGGTTGATCGCCCATATCATTCTCTCGCCGTCGCTTGACGGCATCTCGCTCTTCGAACAAACAAATGGCACATACGACAAAAGCTAATCCGCGCTGCCCTGACGTCTTCGGGGGGAAAAGTGACAGCCGTCACGTGAGTTCGTTACGGGGCTGATGATTGCAGTAGCGGATGCCGATAGCAGTGCGACCGGTTTCCAGAGAGGAACACACTCAAGCACGGAAACCTAGTCGAGGGCCGCGAAGTGAAGATTTTGTTGGTTGACGTTAGCAAAGCGCTGGGGGCTAGCGTCGAACGCCGAGAATCGGGCCATGTAACAGGAACCACCCTGAAAGTAGCCGATGGGAATGGAGCCACTGGCCTCATTCCAGGCGATTGTCTGGACCTCTTACTCAACAAAAGGAA
>Ga0335069_10003525_pt1 | contig 23596 bp, 22 predicted proteins | sample Lox_Sample_11_FD_206714 | JGI IMG/M metagenome (GOLD analysis project Ga0335069, IMG submission 206714) | Soil microbial communities from Loxahatchee National Wildlife Refuge, Florida, United States - Lox_Sample_1.1 | ecosystem: Environmental > Terrestrial > Soil > Wetlands | place: USA... | reverse complement strand
GGCACGGGCACGAATTTCTCGAGCTTGCGCGGCGAGAACGAGAAGCTGTCCGGCGGCGGCAAGTCGTCGGGCCTGATGAGCTTCCTCAAGATCGGCGATCGCGCCGCGGGCGCCATCAAGTCGGGTGGCACGACGCGGAGAGCTGCGAAGATGGTCGTCGTCGACATCGATCATCCCGACATCGAGAACTTCATCGACTGGAAGGTGATCGAGGAGCAGAAGGTGGCGGCGCTCGTCGCCGGCTCGAAGATGGCCGAGAAGCATCTGAAGGCCGTGCTCAAGGCCTGCGTGAATTGCGAAGGCTCGGGCAACGACTGCTTCGATCCGACCAAGAACCCGGCGCTTCGCCGCGAGATCAAGCGCGCCCGCGCCGCGATGATCCCCGACAACTATATCGAACGCGTCATCTCCTTCGCGAAGCAGGGCTACAAGGACATCGATTTCCGCACCTACGACACGGATTGGGATTCCGAGGCCTATCTCTCCGTCTCGGGGCAGAACTCCAACAATTCCGTGCGCGTGACCGACACGTTCTTGCAGGCCGTCGAACAGGATAGGGACTGGAACCTCACCTATCGCGGCAGCAAGAAGCCGTCGAAGACGCTGCCCGCGCGCGAGCTGTGGGAGAAGGTCTGCCACGCGGCGTGGTCCTGCGCCGATCCCGGCATCCAGTTCCACTCGACGATCAACGACTGGCACACCTGCCCCGCCGGCGGCGAAATCCGCGCCTCCAATCCGTGCTCCGAATACATGTTCCTCGACGACACGGCCTGCAATCTCGCGTCGCTGAACCTGATGGCGTTCCGCAAACCGAGCGGCGATTTCGACGTGGCCGCTTTCGAGCATGCGACGAAGCTCTGGACGGTCGTGCTCGAGATCTCGGTGATGATGGCGCAGTTCCCGTCGAAGGAGATCGCCCAGCTTTCCTACGACTACCGCACGCTGGGTCTCGGTTTCGCCAATATCGGCGGGCTCCTGATGGCGGCCGGCATTCCGTATGACAGCCGCGAAGGCCGCGCCATCGCCGGCGCGATCTCGGCCGTCATGACGGGCGTCTCCTATGCCACGTCCGCCGAGATGGCGGGCGAGCTGGGGCCATTCCCGGAATACACCGCCAACCGCGATGCGATGCTGCGCGTCGTGCGCAATCACCGCCGCGCGGCCCATGGCGAGACGAAGGGCTACGAAGGTCTTCTGACCTTGCCCGTGCCGCTCGATCATCCCGCGCTGAAGGACAAGGAGCTCGCCAATGCGGCGCGCAGAGCCTGGGACACAGCGCTGTCGCTCGGCGTGGATTTCGGCTTCCGCAATGCGCAGGCGACTGTCATCGCGCCGACCGGCACGATCGGCCTCGTGATGGATTGCGACACCACCGGCATCGAACCCGACTTCGCGCTGGTGAAGTTCAAAAAACTGGCCGGCGGCGGCTACTTCAAGATCATCAATCGCTGCGTGCCCGAAGCGCTTGCGACGCTCGACTATTCGCAAGCCGAGATCGACGAGATCGTGGCCTATGCGGTCGGCCACGGCACGCTCGACGGCCTCGCCTCCGGCATCACGCATGCGGCGCTCACCGAGCGCGGCTTCGGCATCGAGGAGATCGGCAAGATCGAGGCGGCGCTGGAATCCGCGTTCGACATCCGCTTCGTGTTCAACAAGTGGACGCTGGGCGAAGCCTTCTGCACCGGGACGCTGAAGCTCGATGCGGCGCAGCTCGATGCGCCGGACTTCGACATGCTGAAGGCGCTCGGCTTCTCCAAGACCGATATCGACGCGGCCAATCTCTTCGTCTGCGGCGCCATGACTCTCGAAGGCGCGCCGTACCTGAAGGAAGAGCACCTGCCCGTTTTCGACTGCGCCAATCCGTGCGGCCGCATCGGCAAGCGCGCGCTGTCGGTCGAGAGCCACATCCGCATGATGGCGGCGGTGCAGCCGTTCATCTCGGGCGCCATTTCCAAGACGATCAACATGCCCAACGCGGCGACGGTCAAGGAATGCGGGGAAGCCTATATGCTGTCGTGGAAGCTCGGGCTCAAGGCCAACGCGCTCTATCGCGACGGCTCGAAGCTGTCGCAGCCTTTGGCGAGCCAGGTCTTCGCCTTCGACGACGACGAGGACGAGCTCGACGAGGTGATCGCGGCACCGCAGGCGACACGCACGACGGTGGTCACCGAGCGCGTGGTCGAGAAGGTGATCGAGCGCATCGTCTCCAGAGAGCGCGAGCGCCTGCCCCAGCGCCGCAAGGGCTATACGCAGAAGGCGGTCGTCGGCGGCCACAAGGTCTATCTGCGCACCGGCGAATACGAAGACGGCCGTCCCGGCGAGATCTTCATCGACATGCACAAGGAAGGCGCCGCCTTCCGCAGCCTGATGAACAATTTCGCCATCGCCATCTCGATCGGCCTGCAATATGGCGTGCCGCTGGAAGAGTTCGTGGAGGCCTTCACCTTCACGCGCTTCGAGCCGGCGGGCCTCGTGCTCGGCAACGACTCCATCAAGAACGCCACCAGCGTGCTCGACTACATCTTCCGCGAGCTCGCCGTGTCTTATCTCGGCCGTTACGACCTCGCCCATGTGCCGCCGGCGCAGGACGAAGACCTCGGCCACGGCGACAAGGCCGGCGCAGCGCCCGAGCAGCACGAAGCGGCGCGCGAGCTGGCGAAGAGCCTGGCGCGGGCAACCTCGAAGGGCTATGTGCGCGGCAAGATCCAGCCCTTGGCGGTGGTGCGTGGCGGCAGCGCGCAGGCGGTGATGCTGGCCGAGCCGGAGCACGATCATCATCACGGCCAACACCACGTGCACGAAGTGTTCGAGGACGAAGAGGAAGACGCGGTCAGCAATGCCCTGAGCGAGATCCGGGCCAGCGTGCTCGAAGCGGCGGAAGCCACCGCGGGCAATCCGATCGGCTCCGTCATGGCGACGCTCGAGACGCGCCTTACCGAAACGACGTCGCGGCGCGAGGTCTATGCCAAGCGCGCGGCGGAAGCGCGGATGAAAGGCTTCGAAGGCGATGCGTGCGGTTCCTGCGGCAACTTCACGCTCGTCCGCAACGGCACCTGCATGAAGTGCAACACCTGCGGCTCGACCAGCGGCTGCAGCTGACGATATCGGCATGACACCGGCACGCCGGCGGTTCCAGTGGGGATCGCCGGCGTTTCTTTTCGCGCTCTGCCATGCCGGCTCGCCCCTACTATCAGGGGAAAAAGCAGGGGTGCGGAAAAACCGCGCCACGGGACGAAACGCATCCAGGGCCCATTTCACAAGCCTTTCAGCCCCGCACATTCCGCCGAGCATGGCGAAAAGCAGGGGCACGCAGGGCCAAATTCCTCCGTGCACGGATGTTCTGTGCCTGAAGCCGGGCGGACGGGGATGGAAGCGAACCAAAGCGGCACCCTTATATGGCTGAAACAGTATAATATAACCAATACGGTTATGAATGTCAAGCAGAAAGTTCTTGTTGTGTTCTCAATGGCTTGACCTCCGGGCACCCGAAAATCGGCGGGAACGGGGAGCCGCTCTGCGGGTTGCCATCGGGACGGAGTCCGGGAGGGTCCCCTGCCAAGATTTTTCGCTATCGCGCTGCCGCTTCTTCTGGCCCCGCAGATCGCTGCCGCGGAGATGCTCAAATTCGATTGCACGGCGAGCGACGGGATCACGAAAGCGCCGCTGAGCATCGACCTCGGAACGGAGTCGGTGACATTCGGGCTCGGCTGGCCCGCGCCGGCCGTCGTCCGGGACGACACGATCAGCTGGGCGGGCTGGCAGGATCAGCAGAGCGTCACCTACACCTTCTTCCGCAAACGCGGCGTCGTCGCGGAGTCCCCGGCGAGCGAGAAGGCCGACCCCGACAAGGACGGCCAATACACCTGCACGCAGCTCTATCCTGGCCAGGGCAGCTGAACTGAGCGGACATCGAGCACAAGGCCGCGGACATTAGCGTCAGGCCTTCACCGGGACCGCGCGTATCCAGTCCGCGTCTCACTCCCCATCCGGCACGAACTCCAGGATCTCGCCCGGCTGGCATTGCAGCACGCGGCAGATCGCATCGAGCGTCGAGAAGCGGATGGCGCGCGCCTTGTTGGTCTTCAGGATCGACAGATTGGCGAGCGTGATGTCGATACGGTTCGCCAGTTCGGTGAGCGAGATCCCGCGCTCCTGCATGACGCGATCGAGATTGAGCTTGATCATGAGGCGTTGCTCAGATGGTCAGTTCGTTTTCTTTTTTGAGCGCGATGCCCTGGCGGAAGACTTCCGACAGCGCGAGCACCAGAAGTCCGTAGAAGAACATCGCACCGTTCAACGTCAGGCGATGCCTCGGGAACACGCCGACGCTCGCGGCGGGAAGATGGACCTGCGTTCCGGACACCGTGATCACGGCATGCTGCAGCAGATAATTGATCACGGCGTGGCCGAAGAGGTTCTGGGCGAAGGACAGGATGAAAGAACTCACAATCAGGAGGCCGCCGATCAATTGCACGAGACGAACCGTGCCCGGACTGAAGCTGTCACCGCGCCCGACATTGCGGAACAGCCGGCGCAACAGCTCGAAGAGTGCGCCCAGGAACAGCACGTGCAGAAGCCACAGCGGCAATCCGAAGTGCTTCAGCGTTTCGATGAGGCCGCCGGCTCTTCCGATGAAGAAGCTGATGGTTCCGTGGAAGGCCGTCAGCTGGAAATCGAAATCGCCGTTGGCGGGATGGAAGTAAACCGTGCCGGGCTCGCCCACCTGGCCGAAATCGACCGTCGTCGGCCCGAAATGGGCGCCGGCCGGCACATGGGGATTGATCAGCATCAGGACGCAGATGGCGAGCGCCGCCAGGGCCATCAGCCCGACCAGCACTGTGAATATCCAGCGGAAAATGTTCGGCAAAACGCCGCTCACGGAGGCCATGGGGCCCTCCTCTTTTTATCGACAATCGATAATATTTATCGATATTCGATAAGTGTCAAGAGCGTCTCTCGACAAATTCTGTCCCGAAATCGGTCCGGCATGGCGCTTGCTGCGGTAACCCCTGCCTGTTTCGGAACGGTACGAATGCTCCGCATGGTGGCCAACGTCCTGACCTTCGCCCTGGTCTACGCAGTGATCACCAATGCGCACGCGGTCGCGCAGGTGATCGCCGAGGTGTCGAGCCGATAGCCACGCGATGTACGCGGGATCGCTCCGCAACGATTTTCTGTAAGCCTCCTCGAACTTCCCAAACCCCGCCCATCCCGGCGGGGTCTTTTTTTGCGACGCTCGCCTCCCCCTTTGCCTTGCGGGGAAGTGGTACTACCTCGCCTTCCCGAATCCGCTATTTTGCGCGCGGGCAGATTCGCGTTGTCATCCGAAAATCAGGAGGGAGTCATGAGCCGGCGTGTGCTGAACAGCGCCTTGTTGGGTGCATCTTTGGTGTGGGCGGTCGCTGCGTTCGCCGCCGACAAGCCGCTTTACGGAACATTCGGTCTCGATGTGGCCGGCTTCGACAAATCCGTCGCGCCCGGCGACGATTTCTTCCGCTACGCCAACGGTACATGGCTCGACCATCACGCCATCCCCGCCGACAAGCCCGGCGTCAGCCTGCGTCTCGAAATGACGGACCGCACGGAAGCGCGGCTGCACGCGATGATGGAAGCGGCCGCCGCGAAAGCCTCGCACAAGCCGAACGATCTCGAAGGCAAGGTCGGCGCGTTCTACAAATCGTTCATGGACGAAGCCCGCATCGAGAAGGTCGGCCTTCAGCCTCTCGCCGCAGATTTCGCTGCTATCAACGGCGCCAAAGACCGCGACGAACTCGCCGCCGGCATGGGCACTGCGAATACGGATTTCGTCCCCTCGCTCTTCAATCTGAGCATCGACGTCGACCTCAAGAACCCGAAGAAATATGCGCTTTACATGGGCCAGGCCGGCCTCGGCCTGCCCGACCGCGACTACTACATCGAAAAATCCTTCGCCGACACGAAGGCGAAATATCAAGCCTATGTCGCGCAGCTTCTGAAGCTCGCGAAATGGCCGAACGCCGACGAAGACGCGGCGTCCGTCGTCGATTTCGAAACGAAGATCGCGCAAGCGAGCTGGACGAAGGTCGAGGAGCGCGACCTCAACGCCATGTACCAGCCGATGGCGGTAACGGATCTCGAGAAATTCGCGCCGGGCTTCGCATGGAATCGCTTCCTCACGATCGCGGGCGTCGGCTCCATATCGCCCGTGGTCGTCGGCGACAAGACGGCCATTCCGAAGCTGACGGCGATCTATGCGGCGACGCCCCTTCAGACTCTGAAGGCCTGGCAGGTTTTCCACGTGATCGACAACGCGGCGCCGTTCCTCTCGAAGCCCTTCGTCGACGCCTCGTTCGAGATGCGTGACAAGACGCTCTCGGGCCAGAAAGAGCAGCGCGTGCGCTGGAAGCGTGCCGTGACGGCTGTCGGCGGCACCGATTTCGGCGCCGGCGGCAGCTTCGGCGTGTTCGGCACGATGGGCTTCGGCGTCGGTCAGCTTTACACCGCGAAATATTTCGGCCCCGAAGCGAAGGCCAAGATCGAAGCCCTCGTGCACAATCTCCTCGCCGCCTATCGCGTACGGCTCGAGAAGCTCGACTGGATGGGCCCGGCGACCAAGGCCGAGGCGATCAGGAAGCTCGACACCTACACGATCAAGGTCGGCTATCCCGATCATCCGCGCGACTATACCAATCTCGTCATCACCGACGATGATCTCGTGGGCAATGTGCGCCGTGCGGCTGCGCTCGACTGGGCCTACTACGTCGGACGGTTCGACGCGCCTGTGGACCGCTCCGACTGGTCGATGACGCCGCAGACCAACGACGCCTATAACGGATCCTTGCGCGACATCGTCTTCCCGGCAGGCATCCTGCAGGCGCCGATGTTCGACGCGAATGCGGACCCCGCGATCAATTACGGCGCCATCGGCGGCGTCATCGGCCACGAGCTGACGCACGGCTTCGACGACGAGGGGCGCAAGATCGATGCCTCCGGCGCGCTGCGCGACTGGTGGACGAAAGAGGATGCGGCAAAGTTCGAGGCGCGCGCCAAGGCGCTGGGCGCGCAATATTCATCCTTCGAGCCCCTGCCCGGCGTGCACGTGAACGGCAACCTGACGATGGGCGAGAACATCGCCGATCTGGGCGGGCTGACGCTGGCGCTCGACGCCTATCATGCGTCGCTTGGCGGCAAGCCTGCGCCGGTCGTCGGCGGCCTCACGGGTGACCAGCGCGTGTTCCTCGGCTGGGCGCAGGTCTGGCGCGGCAAGGTCACCGACAGCTATGTGAAGAAGCAGGTGGTGAGCGACCCGCACTCGCCGCGGCAGTTCCGCGTCAACGGCGTCGTGCACAACATCGACGCTTGGTACGCGTCGTTCGACGTGAAGCCGGGGCAGAAGCTGTACGTCGCGCCGGAGAAGCGCGTGCATATCTGGTGAGGCGACCAGCGTCCGTGCGACCTCGTGGGAGTGCGCGGAGAGATACCCCTCACCCGGACCTGCGCAAACTGATTGTTCCGTACCTCGCATCCCTCTCCCTCAAGGGGAGAGGGGACATCCGCGCATTGCACAAACATCGCTTCGCGAGCACTGAGTTTTACAGATGCCTGCGCGAGGCTCAGAATTCCCCCTCTCCCCTTGAGGGAGAGGGATGCAGGGCCCGGAAGGAGACATCTGCTCAGGTGCGGGTGAGGGGTTCTCTACTCCGCCGCCTGCTTCACGTCGTCCTTCGGTTTCCAGCGCAGCACCGGTTTCCGCGCCGCCGCTGTTTCGTCGAGGCGATGGCGCGGGGCGAAGCGCGGGGCACCTTCGAAGCGTTCCGTCTTGCCGGACTTGGCTTCCAGCGCCATCTCGCGCAGCACGTGAATGAAGCGGTCGAGGCTTTCCTTGGATTCGGATTCCGTCGGCTCGATCAGCATGGCACCGTGGACGACCAGCGGGAAATACATCGTCATCGGGTGATAACCCTCGTCGATCATCGCCTTGGCGAAATCGAGCGTGGTGACGCCGGTGCCTTCGAGGAAGGAATCGTCGAACAGGGCTTCGTGCATGCACGGCCCTTCGAACGGCGCGCTCATCACGTCCTTGAGCGAGGCGAGAATGTAGTTCGCCGACAGCACCGCATCTTCCGAGGCCTGCCGCACGCCGTCGGCGCCGTGGCTCAGCATGTAGGCGAGCGCGCGCACGAACATGCCCATCTGGCCATGGAAGGCGCACAGGCGGCCGGACGGCTTGGTGCCCGTCGGCGCTTCGTCGGCATGCTCGACCAGCCGGAAGCTGCCGCCGTCATGGATGAGCAGCGGCAACGGCGCGTAAGGGGCGAGTGCCGCCGACAGCACGACGGGGCCCGCGCCCGGACCGCCGCCGCCATGCGGCGTCGAGAACGTCTTGTGCAGGTTGATGTGCATCGCGTCGATGCCGAGATCGCCCGGGCGCACACGGCCCGCGATGGCGTTGAAATTGGCGCCGTCGCAATAGAAATAGGCGCCCACCCTGTGCACCTCGTCGGCGATCTCCTTCACCCGCCGCTCGAAAAGCCCGCAGGTGTTGGGATTGGTCAGCATGATCGCGGCGACATCGGGTCCGAGTTTCGCCTTCAGCGCGTCGGCATCGACATGGCCGTCGTCCTTCGCCGGCACTTCGTCGACCGTGAAACCGGCCAGCGCTGCCGTCGCCGGATTTGTTCCGTGCGCGGACGAAGGCACGAGGATGCGGGGGCGAGCCTCGCCGCGCGCCTGCAGCGCCGCGCGGATCGTCAGCAACCCGCAAAGCTCGCCATGCGCACCCGCTTTCGGGCTCATGGCGACGGCGGGCATGCCCGTCAGCGTGGTCAGCCATTTCATCAGATCGGAGATCAGCGCCAGCGCGCCCTGCACCGTCTGCTGCGGCTGCAAGGGATGGAGGTCGCCGAAGCCCGGCAACCGCGCCATCTTCTCGTTGAGCCGCGGATTGTGCTTCATCGTGCAGGAGCCGAGCGGGTAGAGCCCGGCATCGATCGCATAATTCATGCGCGAGAGGCGCACATAGTGGCGCACGACTTCCGGCTCGGACAGTCCGGGAAGCCCGACGGGACCTTTGCGGCGCAAACCTCCGAGATATTCCTCGGCGACCTGCACCTCGGGAATGTCGACGCCCGTCATGCCTTGGCGGCCGAGCTCGAAGATCAGCGCTTCTTCGTGATCGAGCCCGCGGTCGCCGGAGATCGTCGCCAATTCGCTTGTCTCGGCCGCACCGGCCACGCTCGGCCGCCCCTGGTTGTTCATCATGAGAGAACCTCCGCGAGCCCCTTCGCATAGGCTTCGCAATCTTCGTCTGTTGCGGTTTCGGTGGCGGCGACGATCAGAAGATCGCGCACGCCCGTTTCATGCGGCAGAAGCCGCGAGGCCGGAACGCCGGCGATGATGCCCTTCTCGGCGAGATCGTCGACGACGATCCCGGCGGGCCGCGACAGCTTCAGCGTGAATTCGTTGAAGAAGCTCGGCGTGACGAGCGTGACGCCTTTGATCTTGGCAAGACGCGTGGCCAGCGTGCTCGCGCGCACATGATTGGCGCGCGCCAGGCGTGCAAACCCTTCTTCGCCCAGGAGCGACAGATGGATCGTGAAAGCAAGGCAACAAAGCCCGGAATTGGTGCAGATGTTGCTCGTCGCCTTCTCGCGGCGGATATGCTGCTCGCGCGTCGACAGCGTCAGCACATAGCCGCGCTTGCCGGCCGCATCGACGGTTTCGCCCGCCAGCCGTCCCGGCATCTGGCGCAGGAACTTCTCGCGCGTGGCGAACAGGCCGACATAGGGTCCGCCGAAATTCAGGCCGTTGCCGATCGACTGGCCTTCCGCCGCGACGATATCCGCACCCATGGCGCCGGGGGATTCGATAAGACCGAGCGACACCACTTCGGTCACCACCGCGATCAAGAGCGCGCCCTTGGCGTGCGCGGCTTCTGCGATCGGTTTCAGATCGCGCACCAGCCCGAACATGTCGGGGCTCTGCACGACGACGCAGGCCGTCTCGTTGTCGATGAGGGCGATCAGGTCTTCCGTCTTGCCCGGCATGCGCGGCGCGTAGACGACCTGACCGCCAAGCTCGACGAGCGTCGCCGTCGTCTCGGCATAATGCGGATGGAGCCCGCCCGAGAGGATCGCCTTCGGCCGCTTGGTGATGCGCTGCGCCATCAGGACGGCCTCGGCCGTCGCGGTCGAGCCGTCATAGAGCGAGGCGTTGGCGACTTCCATGCCCATCAGCAGCGCCACCTGCGTCTGGAATTCGTAGAGATATTGCAGCGTGCCTTGCGCGATCTCGGGCTGGTACGGCGTGTAGGAGGTCAGAAACTCCGAGCGCTGGATCAGGTGATCGACCGCAGCCGGAACGTGATGGCGATAGGCACCGGCGCCGCAGAAGAACGGCACCGAACCGGCGGCCACGTTCTTCGCGGCCATTTTCGACAGCACGCGCTCGACGGCGAGCTCGCCCTGATGATCGGGAAGCTCGAACACCTCGCGACCGACGACCGCCTCTTTCGGCACGTCGCGGAACAGCGCGTCGATGGAATCCGCGCCGATCTTCGCCAGCATCTTGGCGCGATCGGCCGGCGTCAAAGGAAGATAACGCATGCTCTGTCCTACAGCCCCTTCACAAATTCCGCATACTGAGCATCGCTCATCAGCTTGGCGAATTCGTTCCTGTCGGCGATCTTCAGCTTGAAGAACCAGCCGTCGCCCTGCGGATCGGCATTGACCTTCGCAGGATCGTCGGAGAGCGCGGCATTGGCCTCCGTCACTTCGCCCGACATCGGCGCATAAACTTCGCTCGCCGCCTTGACGCTTTCGACAACGGCCGCTTCGCCGCCGGCGCCGACCTTCTTGCCCTGCGGAGGGAGCTCGACATAGACGACGTCGCCGAGCTGGTCGGCCGCGTATTTGGTGATGCCGATGGTGGCGACGTCGCCGTCGAGGCGCACCCATTCGTGCTGATCGGTAAAACGGACTTCGCTCATCTTCGACTCCTGTTCGAATTCTGTTGCGGCTAGCGCTTGTAACGGTGCGGTGCGAACGGCATCGGCGCGATGCGCGCCGGCATCGGCTTGCCGCGCACCATGAGATCGACTTCGGTGCCGTCGGCGGCGAATTGTGTTTCGACATAGCCCATGGCGATCGGCGCGTTCAGCGTCGGGCCGAAGCCGCCGCTCGTGACATGGCCGATGACGCGGCCGGACTTGTCGGTGATCTCGCAGCCTTCGCGCGCCGGAGCCTTGCCGTCGGGACGGATGCCCACGCGCTTTGTCGGCGTGCCGTTGACGAGCTTGTTCATGATCGCCTCGCCGGCCGGAAAATCCTTCGCCAGCTTGCGGCGCTTGCCGATCGACCAGGCGAGATTCGCCGTGATCGGATCGATCGTGTCGTCCATGTCGTGGCCGTAGAGGCAGAGCCCGGCTTCGAGCCGGAGCGAATCGCGCGCGCCGAGGCCGATCGGCAGCACTTCAGGATCGGCGAGCAGGCGCTGCGCCACGCCTTCCGCGTCCTTTGCGTGGACGGAAATCTCGAAACCGTCTTCGCCGGTATAGCCCGAGCGGCTGATGATGGCGCCGGCGCCGCCGATATCGAAGCGCGCGATCTTCATGAAGCTGAGCTGCTCGACGCCGGGCACGTGCCGTTTCAGCACGGTCTCCGCCATCGGTCCCTGCAGCGCCAGAAGCGCGCGGTCGGTCTGCGGATCGAGCACGGCCGCGCCGTCGACCTTCGCGGCGATATAGGCGAAATCCGCTTCCTTGGTGGCCGCATTGACGACCAGGAACAGTCCCGGCTCGTCCATCAGGCGCGACACCATGAAATCGTCCTTGATGGTCCCTTCGTCACTGAGGAGCAGTGCGTAGCGCTGCTGGCCTTCCTTGAGGCCCACCACATCGGCCGGCGTCACGCGCTCCAATGCCGCAGCCGCATCGTGACCGGTCAGGAACGCCTGCCCCATATGCGAGACGTCGAACAGCCCCGCCTTCTCGCGCGTGTGCAGATGTTCTTTGAGGATGCCGGCGGTGTACTGCACGGGCATCTCGTAACCCGCGAACGGTACCATCTTGCCGTGCAGGGCCAGGTGCAGCTCGTAAAGCGGCGTGCGGCGGAGATTGGCTTGAGGCATATCAGTCATTCGGGCCCGACAGAGTCGTTGAGGAAACGCGCTCCGGCGAACCGGATCTCGCGCCCCTCTGTCATCGGACCTGAGAGATTTCGCCTACGGCGGGGAACCGGCGGCTTACCCCTTCGGTGGGGATGCCCGTCGAGGGCTATCCCGCTTTCCAGAAGTTCATCACCCTGACGCGGTCCTTTTGCCTGAGAGTTTCCGGGGCGGTTGCTCCTTCGGCGCCCGTTTGGACGGGTCTCTCCCGCGAGGGGTCTTATGCGTGCCGTGCCGGCGCGCCATCACGGCGGGCCGACACGTTGCGACGCATCATAAAGTGCGGTTATCGCAAGTCAATTACCACTGATTTTCGCTCACAGTCGCGTTGCCGAGATCGATGACCGCGCGACGATTCTGCGGTTCCCGCACATTGGGTCCCGTCGGCACGAGCAGATCATGGAAGCCTTTGCCTTCCATCGAGATCTGCAGCGGGCTGAGGCCGTCACGCACCATCTCCGCCTTCACGGATTCGGCACGGCGCATGGACAGACGCATGTTGTAGCTGTTCGATCCCACCGTGTCGGTATGACCGGTGATCTTTACACGGACCATTCCCGTCTGCTGTGCGATCGCGACCGCTTTCTGCACGACCTCGCGGGCTTCGGGCGTCAAGTCGGAACGATCGAAGTCGAAGAAGACGAGGAAGTGCTGCGGCGGCGGTGCTGCTGCGACCGGTGGCGGAGGCGGGGGAGGCGGCGGCGGGGGTGGAGGCGGCGTGACTTCGCTCAGATGCATCACGCCAAGACCCGCGGCAACGTCGATATAGCCGGTGCTGCCTTCGAAGCTGACAGGCTGAAGTGCAAAGGAATGGTGCAGGCCGCCAAGCAGGACATGCGTACCAATTCCGCCGCCCACCGTAGCGCTCGCCGTCCCGCCGATATAATCGCCGTCCAGCGCGCCTCTTCCGATCGTGCCTGCCGGCGCGATCACAGCCCAGACAAATGTCGCACCGCGCGTATAGCCGATGTCGACACCGATCTTGGTCATTCGACCGGTATATTCGTCCGGACCACCGACACCCTGATAGTGACATTCAAGGCCCCTTGAAGAGCCAAGGACAAAGCCCCAGCCGCCTTCCACGTGACAATTCAGGGTGCCGACTTTGATGCCGCCTTCGGCATAGGCTCCCGAACTGAGAAAGGCAGCGCAGAGCGCAAGCGCTCCTGCTGCCCACCGATCAATCTGACGCATGACTGACTCCCATCTGGTTACGAGGAGCCTTTGCATCCGGATGGCCCGGCGAAAGGCCCCGTGCAGACAACGCGCAACAGCGCGACTTATTCCATCAAAAGGTGCAGGATGTTTCGTCGCGGGCATCGCTTGCTCCGTGGACGACGCTCGTGAAATGCTGCTGACGACAATCAATCTCAGGGGAGACGTCGATGAGCCTTCGCACGCCGCTGTGTAACATTTTGGGAATCGAGATTCCGATCCTGCTCGCCGGCATGGGCGGTGTGTCGTATGCGGAGCTTTGTGCCGCAGTGTCGAATGCAGGCGGTCTCGGAACGCTCGGAATGGCGGGACGATCGTCGAGCGAAATCCGCGACGAGATAAAGAAGACGCGCGATCTCACCGACAAGCCGTTCGGAGTCGATCTTCTGGCGGCTGTCCCTGAATCGCTCGAGCGCACCGCGGACATCATCATCGAAGGTGGCGCGAAGGTTTTCGTGTCGGGCCTCGGCGTGCCGCCGCCGCATCTGGTTAAGCGCTTTCACGATGCCGGACTGAAAGTGATGAACGTCTCCGGCACGGTGCGGCATGCGCGCGCGGCCGAAGCGGGCGGTCTCGACGCGGTGGTGGCGCAGGGCACCGAAGCCGGAGGTCATACTGGGCGCGTGGCGGGGATGGCGCTCATTCCGCAGGTGGTCGATGCGGTGAAGATTCCGGTCGTGGCGGCAGGTTCGATCGTCGACGGACGCGGGCTTGCGGCGGCGCTGGCGCTCGGCGCACAGGGCGCCTGGATCGGCACGCGCTTCATCGCGTCGGCCGAAGCGCATGCGGGCGCGATGTACAAGCAGGTGATCGTCGATGCCGACGACGAGGACACGATCATCACGCGCTGCTATTCGGGCAAACCCATGCGCGTGCACAAGAACGAATATGTCGCCGACTGGGAGCGCCGCCCGAAGGACATCCAGCCCTTCCCGGCGCAGGCGATGCTCTCGTCGCAGGCGGGCGTCATGGGCGGCATCGGCGGGCAGATCGAAGGACTTGATGTGAACCGCTCCGCCTTCGCCATGGGACAGGGATCGGGCGGCATCCATGAGGTGAAGCCGGCAGGCGCGATCGTGCGCGATATCGCGGCGGAAGCTGAAGAGGTGCTGGAACGGATCGCGCGGCTCGCGATCAGAAAATGAGATAGCCGAGCACCACGACTCCCGATGCGGCGACGAGCCCGCCGGAGATGTGATTGATCCACTTCATCACGCCGGCGTCGATCTTGGCATGGAAATACCCGACGATCGTCGTCAGCGTGAACCACCAGAGCGTCGAGCCGCTGACCACGCCGATGACGACGAATGCGGCATCGACGAAGCTCGCATTCGGGCCCGACAATCCGCCGAGCGTCGCGAACAATGTCGCGAAGCCGAACAGCGTCGCCGGATTGGTGATCGTGAGTGCGAAGGTCGACGCGAAGGCGCGCACGAGCGACGGCGTGCCGACCTGGCGGGACGCCACCTGGTCGATGCCGCGTCCGTGCAACGGATCGGAAAAATAGGTGCTGACGCCGAAGAAGATGAGCAGCACGCCGCCGATGAGTTCGAGCGTCGGCGAAGCGCCGTGGAACCAATGCGCGACCGCGGTGAAGCCGAAGCCCGTGATGATGGCGAAGACGCCGTCGCCGAGCGCGGCCCCCAATCCCGACACGAAGCCGTTGACGGGCCCCAGCATCAGCGTGCGGCGGATGCAGATGAGATTCACCGGTCCGATCGGGAGCGCTACGATCAGCCCGATCACGAGGCCCGACAGGATAAGGATGATATAGCTCATTCCGGGTGTTGTGGAGCGATGCTCACGTTCCGATCTCGACGATGAGCCGTCCGCGAATCTTGCCGGCTAGGATGTCCTCAGCGGCGCCTCGTACGTCGCCGAGCTTGATCGTCCGGGTCATGGCCTGAAGCTTCTTCACGTCGAGGTCCCGCGCCAGCCTCTCCCACGCCTTCTGGCGGCGGGCCATCGGCATATAGACGGATTCGATTCCAAGAAGCGAGATGCCCCGCAGGATGAAGGGTGCGACGCTGGTCGGTAGATCGAGGCCCTGCGCCAGCCCGCACGCCGCCACCGCACCGCCATATTTCGTCGACGCGATCACATTCGCCAGCGTCTTGGAGCCGACACTGTCGACGGCGCCCGCCCAGCGTTCCTTCGCCAACGGACGCGGCTCGCCGCCCAGCTCGCTGCGGGGGATGATTTCGCCGGCCCCAAGCGATTTCAGATACGCCTCTTCTTCAGTGCGGCCGGTCGAGGCGACAACGTGGAAGCCGAGCTTCGCCAGCAGCGCGACAGCCACCGAACCGACGCCACCCACAGCCCCCGTCACCACAACCGGTCCTTTGTCCGGCGTGACGCCCGCATCTTCCAGCGCGAGTACACACAGCATCGCCGTGTAGCCCGCCGTGCCGATCGCCATTGCATCCGCGGCCGAGAACGCTTTCGGCAACGGCACAAGCCAGTCGCCCTTTACGCGCGCGACTTCCGAATAGCCGCCGAAATGCGTCTCGCTGAGACCGAAGCCGTTGAGGAGAACCTTGTCGCCCGGTTTGAATTTGGGATGCGTCGAGGTCTCGACAGTTCCGGCCAGATCGATGCCGGGGATCATCGGGAATTTGCGCACCACCGGCGAACGCCCGGTTATGGCGAGGCCGTCCTTGTAGTTGACCGTCGAGTGCGACACCGCAACGACGACGTCGCCCTCCATCAGGTCATCCAGTCCCAATTCGACCTCATTCACGCTCTGGGCATTGCCGGCGTCCTTGCTGATCAGGACGGCGCGAAACCGCGATTTCATATGGCACTTCCTGCTTGAGACTGCTGCCAGGGCGGGAGGCTGTGGCCAGTCGGAAACACAACGCACAAAATTCGAGGCCCCCCGTCAAGCGCAGAGGTTGCGAAAGCCCTTCTCGGCTCGACAAGGCGGGAACCCTTCCCCCAAGCTTTTTCTTAGGAATCGGATCGCATGATAGCGAAGGAACAAAGACAGGCTGGGCGAAAGGAAGTTGCGTAGCATGTACACGTTCGATTTGGCGATGCGGGGCTATCGCCTGACGACCGCGGAGATCCTCTATCACATGCCGGATCATCCGGACCTTCTGCAAAGCTATATTTGGCAGGACTTGGACCAGGCGCCACGTTTTCCGGTCCTGAACAAATTCTTAAGGTTCTGGCAATCGAACCTCGACGGCAAGGTGCACTCGGTGCGCGTGGCCGCGCGGGGGCTCTTCTCGGCGGCCGAGCTGAAGCACACGGGGGCCGAATTCACCCTTCATTAGCTTTGAGCGTCGACCAGAAACGCACGGGCTCACCCTGCCCGCCTGCGACCAGCGCGCGGTCGCGCATGACCGTCCGTCCGCGGATGATCGTGGCGACAGCCCACCCGGTCGTCTGCATACCGTCGAACGGCGTCCAGCCGCAGCGCGACGCAATCCAGCTGTTCTCGATTTTCTTCTTCGCCTTCAGATCGACGATCGTGAAGTCCGCATCATAGCCGAGCGCGATGCGACCCTTGCCGGCGATGCCGAAGATGCGCGCCGCGCCGGCGCTCGTCAGATCCACGAACCGTTCCAGCGACATCCGCCCCCCCGCCACGTGATCGAGCAGGACCGTCACCAGCGTCTGCACGCCCGGCATGCCCGAAGGTGTATCGGGATAGGTTTTGTTTTTTTCCTCGCGCGTATGCGGCGCGTGATCGGAACCGATGACGTCGATGAGTCCCTCGTTCACCGCCTTCCACAGCGCTTCGCGATGCGATGCGTCGCGGATCGGCGGGTTCATCTGCGCGTAGGCGCCGAGACGCTCGTAACATTCGGGCGCGGCCAGCGTCAGATGCTGCGGCGTGGTTTCCGCCGTTGCGAAATCATGCGCGTCGGCGAGCAGCGGCAATTCGTCGGCGGTCGTCACATGCAACACGTGAAGCTGTCGTCCCGCCTTGCGCGCAAGCCTCAACACGCGCTCCGTCGACAGCCGCGCGGTTTCGGCGTCACGCCAGACAGGATGCGTGCGCGGATCGCCGGAGATAGCGAGCGATTTGCGTTCCTTGAGGCGCGCTTCGTCTTCGGAATGCACCGCCATGCGCCGCTGGCCGCCCTTCAACGCTGCAAAGATCGCATCCTCTTCACTGAGCAGCAGCGTGCCGGTGGAGGAGCCGAGGAAGGCCTTCACGCCCGCAACGCCCGGCAGACGCTCGAGCTCGGCCAGCGCGCCGACATTCTGCGGCGTGGCGCCGACATAGAAGGCGTAATCGCAATGCATGCGGTTTTTGGCGCGGGAGAGCTTGTCCTCGATCGCGGCGCGCGTGGTCGTCGGCGGATTGGTGTTGGGCATTTCGAACACGGCCGTGACGCCGCCGAGGACCGCCGCGCGGCTGCCGGTCTCCAGGTCTTCCTTGTGCTCGTTGCCCGGCTCGCGGAAATGGACCTGTGTGTCCATGACCCCGGGCAACACATGCAGACCCTTCGCATCGAACTCTTCGGCCGCCTTGGCGCCCGACAGCGCACCCACGGCGGCGATCCGCCCGGCCACCACACCCACATCCGCCGGCGCGATGCCGGAAGGGGTGGCCACGGTTCCGTTTTTGATGAGAAGGTCGAACGCCATGGTTTTTTCCTTATTGGACGGCTACACCGGCCTCGGATCGGTATAGTCGTCAGCCCGCCGACCGCAAGCCTTTTTCCGGATTCCGCTGCCGCCCCATGAAAATCGTCCACGCTTCGAATTTCTCGCTGCGCGAGAACGGCGCGAACTACTACGCCATGCCCTACAAGCTCTCGAACGGGCTGACGCGGCTCGGCCATTTCGTCTTCAATTATTCCGACCGCGACGTCGCCAATGCGAACCTCTTCCGTGTCCGCGAGCTGGGTCACGGCCGCGCCAACAGGAAGCTGATCGACATCTGCAAGGAAATCAGGCCCGATTTCCTGCTCCTCGGTCACTGCACCATCATCACACCGGAGACCATTTCCGCGATCCGCGCGGCGCATCCGGCTATCCATGTCGCGCACTGGAATTGTGACGGGTTGTTCGTGGAGAAGAACCTCGCACGGCTGCAGGCGCTGGCACCGCTGGTGGATATGACCTTCGTTACGACGGCGGGCGAGGACTTGAAGCAGGTCGTCGGGAACGGCGGGCGCGCCACCTTCATGCCCAATCCGCTCGACAAGGCGATCGAGAATCTGCGCGTCTTCGAGCAGAATCCGGTGAACGATCTCGTGTTCCTGACCGGCTTCAATTCCTACGACAAGGAAAAGCTCGAGGTCTGCAACGCGATCCGTGCGAAACTTCCCGATCTCAAATTCGATGTGCGCGGGCTTTATGGTGTGCCCGGCGTCTGGGGTGCGGAAGTGTTCGACGTGATGGCGAATGCCAAGATGGGCCTCAACATCTCCAAGCGCAACGACGTCTATCTCTATTCGTCCGACCGCATGGCGCAGCTGATGGGCCTCGGGATACTTACGCTGATCGACAAGCGGACGCGCTTCGACGAGATCTTCAGCCCCGACGAACTCGTGACTTACGACGGCGTCGACGATCTGACGGGCAAGATCGACTATTTCCGCAAACACGATGACGAGCGCAAAAAGATCGCCGAAAACGGCTGGCGCCGCGCGCACGACATCTTCAGCGAAACGGTCGTAGCGCAGTGGATATTGGACAGGACGTTCGACCGGCCGCTGTCGCAAACCTATGCCTGGCCGACGGAGATTATTCAGAAGCCATAGCCTTCTTCGTCGGCCAGCGTCGACAGCAGGATATCGGCGATCTGCTGCCCCGCGGTGCCGTCGCCGTATGGGTTCTTCGTCGAGGCCATCTGCTTGTAAGCCGCGTCGTCCGCCAGAAGCCTGTCGACATTCGACACGATCGTCTCGACATCCGTGCCGACAAGCTTGTTGACGCCCGCGGCAACACCTTCCGGCCGCTCCGTCTTCGCGCGCATGATGAGCACCGGCTTGCCGAGCGACGGGCCCTCTTCCTGGAGGCCGCCGGAGTCCGTGAGCAAGAGCTTGCTTGCATCCATGAGCCGCACGAACGGCTTGTAGGAGAGCGGCGTTTCCAGAACGATGTTGGGGATCGCATCCAGCCGCGCGCGCACGATCTGGCCTACGGCGGGATTGAGATGCACAGGATAGACGAATGAGATGTCCTTGTGCTTTTCGGCGAGCTGTTTCAACGCCTCGCAGATGTTCTCGAATCCCCGGCCGAAGCTTTCGCGGCGATGGCCGGTGATGAGCACCACCGTGCGTTTCGCGGACAGCGCGGCCTCGATGGCGGGCGGCAGCGCCGGTGGCGCTTTGCGAATGCGTTCGCGCATCTCCAGCAGTGCATCTATGACTGTGTTGCCCGTGACGTAGATCGATGTCGGCGGGACTTTTTCGTCGACAAGATTCTGCTTCGCGAGTTCCGTCGGTGCGAAATGCCAGGTGCCGACCATGGAGATGACGCGGCGGTTCATCTCTTCCGGGAATGGCGCTTCAAGATCGTGGCTTCGAAGACCGGCCTCGACATGGCCAAGCGGAATGCGGCGATAGAAAGCACAGAGCGCAGCGACTTCCGCCGTCGTCGTATCGCCCTGCACGAGAATGGCGTCCGGCTTCTCGCGTTCGAGCAATTCGTCGATCGCCCTGAACAGCCGCGAACTCAAGCTCGCGAGCGTCTGCGCGGGCGCCATCACGCCAAGATCGACATCCGGCTTCAGGGCGAAATCGGCGAAGGCCTGATCGAGCATTTCGCGGTGCTGGCCGCTGGCGCACAGCGATACCTGGAAGGCATCCGGCATCGCGCGCAACGCGCGTACGACCGGCACCATCTTGATCGCTTCCGGCCGCGTGCCGGCGAAGACGAGGATCTTCTTCACGCGGCTCTCGCAAGCGTGGCGCGGTAGACGTCGACGGTCTTGCGCACGATGACGGGCCAGGTGAATTCGCGCTCAACCTTGGTGCGCGCGGCCGCACCCAGGCGCCGCCGCAGATCGGCATCGGAGATCAAAGCCCCAAGCGCACGCGCCATTGCCTCGGGCTCGCGCGGCGGGACGAGGAGCCCCGTCATCTTGTCTTCGAGGATGGTCGGGATGCCGCCGACATTCGTGCCCACCAGCGGAAGCGCGCACGCCATGGCTTCGAGGCCGGCGATGCTGGTCGCTTCCGCGAGCGACGGAAGAACGGAGAGATCGGCGGCGCGATAGAGATCCGGCATATCCGTGTTGGCGACTGAGCCCAGGAAAATCGTCCGCTCGAGCATACCGTTTTCCGAGAGGATCGCCTCCATGGCCGTCCGCTCCGCGCCCTCCCCCGCCACCACCACGCGGAACGACCTGTCCTTCAACGGACCTAACGCGCGGGCGAACCAGACGACACCGTTCTTCTCGACCAGCCGTCGCGCCAGCAGGATCACCGTCTCGTCCGCGCCGATGCCGAGCTTGCCGCGAATGGGTGATGGGCCCGGGCTGAAGCGCGCTGGATCGACACCATTGGGAATCATCACGGCCGGCCCCCGGTAGCCGAGCGTCCGCGCCGCCTCGACGAGTTCGTCGCTGGGGGCGATCAGCGATGCGATGTGCTGCATGAGCGCAGCTGTCCGATTCTGCCGTTCAGGCGATGCCTTAAGACGCTCCAGGAACCCCGACGAATGGTTGGTGAAGACCGTCGGCACACCGAGCCTGCGGGTCGCACTGAGCGGTCGTACGCCGTGGACATGGACCAGATCGAACGACGCGCGCCGCTTCGCGAGCCAGCGATGGAGCATCGCACCGTAGAACGGCTCGCCCTTGATCAGCCGCGGCCGCTCGATGCCGAAACCCTGCAGCTCTGTCCGAGGACGGCTGGAACCAAAGCTCTGCGGATGCACGACCGTGACGCTGTCGACACGGCCCAGGAGCCCCTTCGCCAGCTCGGCCACATGGCTGCCGATGCCGCCGACATCCGGGGGGAATTCGCTGGTCACAAGCAGGACGCGCAGGGTCACGGATAGGGTCTCGGACGGCGCGCGAGGAGTAAGGCCCGATCCCCGCCTTGGCAACCACGCCCGGGCGCATTAACTGAGGCCTATGACCTTCTGGCTCGACGACCGTGCCGTCATCGCCGTGTCCGGGCCCGAGGCCCGCGACTTCCTGCAAGGCCTCATCACCAACGATATCCACCGCGTCGCGCCGGGTGCTTTGTCCTATGCGGCTCTTCTGACCCCGCAGGGCAAGATCCTCTTCGATTTCCTGATCGGTGCCGACGACGGCACGCTTCTGCTCGACGCGCCGGCCGGCGCGCGCGACGCGCTCGTCAGGCGGCTCACGCTTTATCGCTTGCGGGCCAAGCTCGAGATCAAACCGCGCGACGACCTCTTCGTCGCGTGGAGCGAGAGCGAGGCCCCCGCGCCGTTCCTTCGCGATCCCCGTCATCCGGGCCTGGGCTTTCGCGCCATCCTTCCCAAGGCGGAGGCGCCCGCTCAATCCGGCGCCGCCACATTCCTGGCCGTGCGGCTTCGCCTCGGCGTGCCCGAGGGCCGCGACTTCGGTCAGGACAAGATGTTCGCCCTCGATTCCGATCTCGACGAGCTCCATGGCATCGCCTTCGACAAGGGCTGCTATGTGGGACAGGAACTGACTGCGCGGATGAAGCATCGCGGTACGGCGCGCAAGCGTCTCCTGCCAGTCGCTGCCAAGTCGGCACTGCCGGCCGTCGAAACGTCCGTCACCGCCGGCGACCGCGAGATCGGATCGCTGCAATTCGCCTATGGCACTGTCGGCTTTGCACTTGTGCGCCTCGACAGGCTCGAAGAGGCGCGCGATGCCTCCTTCGCGGCGGGCGATGTCCCCGTCGAGATCGCAAAGCCGGACTGGCTTTTCTCTTGACGAGTGACGCCAAAGCGTAAGAGTCGCGTTCCCTCTTTGCTCAGGAGAACAGCACACATGCTTCATCACGTTTCCGTCGGCGTCGCCGACGTCGAACGCGCGGCGAGGTTTTACGACGCAGTGTTGGGCACGCTCGGCTACAAGCGCGTCATGGAGTTCCTGCCCTACGCGATCGGCTATGGCGACAAGGCCCCGAGTTTCTGGATTCAGCTACCCCACAATCAGCAGGCCGCATCACACGGCAACGGCGCCCATGTCGGTTTCTCCGCGCGCACGCGGATCGCGGTCGACGCATTCCATCATGCGGGACTGGCGAATGGCGGCGGCGACAACGGCGCGCCCGGTCCGCGGCCCGATTACGGTCCGGACTATTACGGGGCCTTCGTAATCGATCTCGACGGCAACAAGATCGAGGCAACGTATCATCCCGAAGCGGCGGCCCCCGAGAAGCCGGCGGCGAAGAAGGCGGGGGCAAAGAAGCCGGCGAAGAAAGCCGCCAAAGCGAAGGCCAAAAAAGCGCCGGCCAAAAAGGCAAAGCCCGCGAAGAAGGCGAAAAAGAAAGCCAAGCGCCGGTGACGGCAAAGAGTACCGGCCGCTGCACCTGGCCCGGCGAGGATCCGCTTTACGTCGCCTATCACGACGAAGAATGGGGTGTGCCCGAATTCGACGCGCGCGCGCTCTATGAGAAGCTGATCCTCGACGGGTTTCAGGCGGGACTTTCCTGGATCACGATTTTGCGCAAGCGTGAGAATTTCCGCCGCGCCTTCGATCAGTTCGACCCGGAGAAGATCGCGCGCTACGGCGAAAAGCAGATCGGCCGCCTGTTGAAGGACGAAGGCATCATCAGGAGCCGCGCCAAGATCGAAGCGGCGATCAAGGGCGCGCAGCTGTGGCTCGAGGTCGAGGAAAAGGACAAGGGCGGCTTCACCGAGTTCATCTGGAAGCATGTCGACGGCAAACCGAAGGTCAACCGCTTCAAATCCATTAAGGACGTGCCGGCCAAGACAGAGATGAGCGAAGCCTTGTCGAAGGATCTAAAGAAGCGCGGCTTCAATTTCTGCGGACCGGTGATCGTCTACGCCTTTGCGCAAGCCGTCGGTATGGTCAACGATCATGTCGTCACCTGCCCCCGCCACAAAGCGTGTGCGGCGCTAGGCAAGCGCTAACGACACAAACCGACACTTTCGACATAGGGCTGCGACCTGCTTCGGGCAATTTTAGCGCAGTGGACGCGGAGGTAGCGCGGTGGACGCAGTGGGTTCGAGCCTAGATGCCCCGGAAAATCGGATCGGGACCGGGATCATTGCGGCGAGCATGCGCATACATTCGGTTTTAGGGCCCGGATTGCTTGAAAGCACGAAGCTTGCCTTGCTTACGAATTATCAAAGCGAGCGC
>Ga0335069_10003524_pt1 | contig 23605 bp, 18 predicted proteins | sample Lox_Sample_11_FD_206714 | JGI IMG/M metagenome (GOLD analysis project Ga0335069, IMG submission 206714) | Soil microbial communities from Loxahatchee National Wildlife Refuge, Florida, United States - Lox_Sample_1.1 | ecosystem: Environmental > Terrestrial > Soil > Wetlands | place: USA... | reverse complement strand
TGCATTAAGTTCCGAGGAAGATCCGCGGTGAGCACCACGAGATTTCTTTTTATTTTAGGGCTGAGTGGCGCACGGGAGTGTCCGGTTTACCGGACAATAACTTCTACGGATGGTTAGGATCGATCTTTAAAGAAGCGAACAAGAGGGTCTTATTACTCGGTTTGTGGCTGCCTCCTTGCGGCTCGACAGTCACAAATACCGCATCGATGCGGGCAAGAGTTTTCGGATCGTCACACTTTAGAATCCAACGTTTTTTCGCCGAGCTGTCTTCGAAGAAGACACCGAGGTTTATCGCCTGCTGTCGGTCTGGGCCGCGTCGACCCCAAGCCTGGAAAGCGCTTGCCCGTTTCAGTCCGGGCTGTTCATCGAGATCGTACGCGTAGAAAATAAGCGACTTGCCGCGAGTGTAGAAAACCCGCCCATATGGTTTCTTAGTCTCCCCGGTTCCGGCAACGTCATAGATTTCGGCAATGTAAAGATCACGCGCTCCCATGACGTCGCGAATGTCGCGGTCTTTAGCCAGCATTTCGTCACGTTGCGCAACTGCGGCATGTTGCTGCTGAAGCTCCCGCGTCAATTGGTCGACCTTGGCCTCTGACGCCTTCGCCTGTTCTGAATCCTGGGCAGACGATTGGGACAACGATTGGAGCTTCTCCTCGAGCGCATGGGAGTTGCTTTCTGCCAATTCCAACTTCTGTGACACCAAAGCCTTTTGCTGGATCAAGTCCTGGCTGCTCGCATCGCTCGCGCGCAGATCGTCTTCGAGCCTGGCTTGCGCGGCCCGCAACTCATTCATTTCTGCCGATTGCGTGGCCATCTGATGTCGAAGTTCAGCGATGACTTTGTCACGCCTGGCAATTTCCGCATTGGCCACCGCGCGATCATGGCCCGCATCACTCAGCTGTTCTTCAAGCGCGATCTGGGCGAGAGGAGTTTGTGGGCTTGTCGGTTGCGGCTGAGACGATCTGGCGGTTTCGGTCGCTCGGTGCGACCCGACCCGATAGGCAAAAAAACCGATTGCGCAGAACAGGAGAATTCCGGCCGCATAAAGCACCCAGACATTCCGCCAGGTGGAGTCGGTCGAGAACGGAAGTATGCGATGGGGAAAGAATGAGGAACCGTTTCGGCGGCCAATTCGATCGGCAGAGCCCTTTTCTTCAAGGGCAAGACGCTCGAACAAGGCCTTTTCCGATGTTTCCTGTTCTTGTTGAGACCAGCTGTGATCAACCGCGGTGTTTTCCGGCACTTGGGCCGCGACAGTTGGAATTACGTCAGTGACGATGGACTCGTACTGCCGAAGGGCCTGGCGGCAGGTCGCACAAATAGCAAGGTGGTCTTTGAGCTTTTTCTGCTCGTCATCGGACAGATCACCGGTGGTCGAAGCGGCGCAAAGCTCTAGGAACTCGTCATGGGGTCCGCTTTGAGACAACGGCCCTGCTCCTGGGCTGGATAATCCCTGTATCATACTGCTCTCGTGCCCGGCAATTCGCCACCAAAAATCAGTTTTCGCAGACGCTCCAGTCCTCGGAAAGAATGGTGCCGGATATTGCCCTTCGTCTGACCAAGCATTTTCGCGATTTCATCCAAAGTGTAGCCTTCGATGAAGTGCAGGCGAAGGGTCTTCTGCTGGTCTTCGGATAGCGACCGGAACATCTTTTCCAGATCCAATTCAGCCGTTTTCTGGTCGGCCGATACATCGGGGGGCCCGAATCCGCTAGGCCCGGTTTGGATCATCTGCTCGTCGAGTTCCACCCGTGTGTAGAAGTGGCGAGAATTAAGGTACTGGCGCCGCGAAATGCCGCGGCGATATGTCATCTGTACGATCCAGAATTGGACTGAGCCCTTGGAGCTGTCGAAGGTTCTGGCGAAACGGTGGATCAACACGAAGATGTCCTGCAGCAAATCATCTGCTTCAGCGGCATCCTTGAGGATCCGTAAAGCCACCGCTCGGACGGTCTGGGCGTAGCGACGGAATAACCCTGCGAGTGCTTCGCTGTCACCTTGGCAAACAAGCGAAATCAGCGCTTCGTCTGAAGGATCGTTCGCGCTGTCAAGTTGATGAGTGGTGGCATTATCAGCCGCTCGGTCGGCAGTTAGAATTGTTAGCGCCGAAAACCGAGTTGTAAGCGAGGAACTCACCCACCACTGCTCCGAGTCCAACGAGCATCGAGACGATTACACACTATAGGTGGGTCGCACAATTGTGGTCAATAGAAGAATGTTGGCTACATGCCCCGCAAGGGAAGGCGCAACTGGAGGACCCGGACACCGCAGATCGCTTTTGGTGTCGTCCTTCGTCGGCTACGAGAGGATGCGGGTTTCTCTCAGGACTCTTTCGCGCATGCTAGTGGGTACCATCGCAACTATATCGGTCAGTTGGAAAGGGGTGAAAAAAGCCCCTCGTTGGCCGCCTTGTTCAATCTGTCACAAGCCTTGAATCGCGTTCCTTCTGATGTCTTGCCGTTGGTAGAGAAAGAACTTGGGGCGTCAGCCTAATCAATTCTGCCACGCTGCAAGCCACCCACATACTGCACACAATTAGGCTCAGAATTGACGTATGGAGATTGTTGCGGGCTGTCCGACAGTCAGCCGCTTTGTCCTATCGGTTGCCTGTGTTGCTAGAGAAGTCCCCACACACAACTGGCACAGTGCGATCTGAAGCTGCTGAACATGATTGTTTGACAAGGAGGAATGATCAGACCGTGCGTCCCATCGCACGTAGCCTACGAGGTAGAGGCGGAGCGGCAACAATCCGTCTGAAGCCCTCGGACAATGTACCCACAACCGAAAGGTTGACACCAGAACCGCGAGGCAACGGTGTATCTGCCAGCATAAAGGCGGAAAGGGCCTAGGCTTGATAGTACGGTCAGAATACACAAACGCTCGTAAGCGTCGTGACTGTGAGGGAGCCTAATATGCTGAGTGGCTCTTGCTGTCGTGGGTACGGAGACTTGTGCTTGCTCCGTCATGGGCAATCCACACGACCGGCGTAGAGAGCGGACCTAACCTATCGCGTCATTTCAGCGGAACAGAGCAAATCCGTATCGCTCCCCAGCAAGAAGGGGAAAGTCCATCGTGAGACGGTCCTACGGCGGTGCGGACATGACATCAGGGAGGAAGCCAATGCTGTTCTGTAATGGAGCAGATATCGGTTGCGTCGGTTGTATCGACAACATTACCGGACGCGAAAGCGAGCAGACTTCCCTGTGGTACTTCCCGCGAGAAAGCTGGGCAAATCGGCTCATGAGACAAAGCAGATGACGACAGCGCAAGCTGTTGGTGCGGTCTCAAATGAAGCGCAAGAATGGTACGCCATCGATTGGCGAACCATCCAGCGCAACGTTCGCCGACTCCAAGTGCGTATCGCGCAGGCGACGAAGGAAGGCAGATGGAGCAAGGTGCGAGCCTTGCAACGCCTGCTGACCCACTCGTATAGCGGCAAAGTTCTCGCCGTCCGACGAGTGACTGAAAACAATGGCAAGAAAACCCCCGGTGTGGACCGGAAAATCTGGGATACACCGGAAAAGAAGATACGGGCAGTTCAAGAACTCAAACGCAGGGGATATCAACCTCAACCCTTGCGACGTGTCTACATTCCAAAATCAGACGGCAAAACGCTGCGGCCTCTTGGTATCCCCACAATGACCGACCGAGCCATGCAAGCATTGCATCTGCTTGCACTCGATCCTGTTGCGGAAACCACGGCTGACAAAAACTCCTATGGGTTTCGTCAGCAACGGTCCTGCGCGGATGCGATTCAACAGTGCTTCAATGCGCTGACGAACGCAAGCACGCAGTGGATCCTAGAAGGCGACATCCGAAGCTGCTTTGATCGGATCTCCCACGATTGGCTCGTGGCTCACGTCCCTATGGACCGGGCCATTCTCCAAAAGTGGCTGAAATCCGGGTACATGGATAAACACGTCTTTCACGAAACAACGGATGGAACTCCCCAGGGAGGAATTGTTTCGCCAGCGCTCGCCAATATGGCGCTGGACGGACTGGAACGAGTCTTGAAGGAGAAATATCCATCAAGAAGACCGGTCAAGTCCTTTGGAAACAAGAACCCCTCAGTGAATTTCATCCGTTATGCGGATGACTTCATCATCACGAGCAAATCGAAAGAGCTGCTCGAGAGAGATGTCAAACCCCTGATTGAGCAATTCTTGCGAGAACGAGGGCTTGAACTTTCTCCAACGAAGACGGTCATCACGCACGTGGAAACCGGATTTGATTTTCTCGGGCAAAACGTGCGGCGGTATCCTGATGGGAAACGACGCATCAAGCCTTCCAAGAAGAATGTGAAAACCTTCTTGGCCGACGTCCGCAGAACCATCAAAGCCGCTCTGGGTTCATCTGCCGCCGATCTGATCAAGCAACTCAACCCCAAGATACGAGGTTGGGCTAATTATCATCGGCACACCATGAACAAATCCACATTCGCACGTGTGGATCATGAAATCTTCTCTAGCCTATGGCGATGGGCACGACGAAGGCACCCAAGAAAGCCCGCGCGCTGGCGTAAACAGAAATACTTCGCACAGCACAGCGGACAGGATTGGTCGTTCTTCGGCGAAGCGTGGGATGGCGATGGACAGCCAAGCAAGATCTGGCTACTACGCGCCAGTAGCACACCCATCAAGCGACATACCAAAATACAAGGAGACGCGAATCCCTACGACCCCGCCTATGAGACCTACTTCGAAAAACGCGAAGAAGCTCACATGCGAGAGTCGTTTCGGGGCACTCGTATCCTTCGCTTTCTCTGGTATGAACAGAGCGGTCTCTGCCCTGTTTGTCATATCAAGATCACCCGGGTTACGGGCTGGCGTTTGCACTATTGCGTCTCTCGCATCATGGGTGGTTCGACCAGCGCCGAGAACTGTCTCTTACTTCATCCCGAGTGCCATGACAGGGTTCATCGCCTACGTCTTTCCGTATCCAAACCGCGTCTCCTTCAAAGAGGCGTTCGAAGCGCTTGAGCCGGATGACGGGAAACTGTCACGTCCGGTTCTTAGAGGGCCGGGCCTCAGCGATGGGGTCCGGCTACTCGATCAGGGATCTTCCACGATGCAGTTTCCCGGTGGGACCGAAAACGTCCTGGCAGCACTTCCTAGAAGCCCGTTTATGGCCAACTTCCGAATTGGCCGGGAAGGGGACAGAGCCCCACGCCGGGCTGCACGGCTTTCGCATGGAAGGGATATAGATTCGAACCCTTGGAACGCGGGCTAACGACGGCATGGCCTGAGGGGCGGCGGCCCGGGACTTGTCAAATGAACCATAGGCGTCGTTCGCGTCCGCTCAGCGCCTTGGTTGGGTAATCCTTCTTGTTCTCCGGAATGTCCTTTCCAAGGTCACTAGATCGCTGTGTTGTGTTGCTATTATTTCCAATCGGCCGAACGTCTTTCTCGCGCGATCGCCAAGCGCTTGGTCACCCTCCCCACTTCCTTCCCTTCGATCTTCTGGAGCACTGCAACATCATAGGCCCCTGGCCGGACATTGGAGGGTAGCGTTACAAAAAGATCGGCTTGCGAGCGCATGCCGGGCTTAAGCCGGATATTTCGCAAAGCGCTCGTGGCAGTTGGCGTGACGATGTAATGCGCTAGACGCCCGTTGGCTTGGATCTTCTTCATTTTTTCGAGTTTGGCTCCTTCACGCAGATATTCTGCGATCTGCAGCTGGACCTTCGCTCCTTTGGGGAATCTACCAAGCTTAATTTCGAGGTCGCCGCGATATTCCATCTTTGGCCACCCTTGTATCCAGAAGGGAATCTTTATCTTTTTGCCGCCTTTTGTATTAATAACGTCGAAGTTCTTCCATGTTGCATTGTTACTCTGCCGAATGAAATTGTAGAAGTCGTTGATGTTCTGAATGCTATTGATATTCGGTTTCGGATCTCCACTCGTACCCAGTACTGCCACAAAGCAGTAATGCCCCGCCTGCGGGACAGTGTTCCAGGAGATCGGACCGACCACCCGAAATTCAGTCGGCACAATAGCTGGTGTCGTTAATGAGCCGATAAAGGTCCAGCTCGCTGGAGTCGGCAGCGTCGAGGGAAGCGCGTAGTACAGATCCACGGCAGCGCTGGCGGCTGCATTGCCCCGGTTCTGAAGCCGAAGGTAAATGTAGTTCGTCTGTCCGTGTTTGATCGGCTCGAACAGCGTGTCCTGTGCTTTTGCGGCAGGAGTTCCAAGCATTCCCTGCGGGTCCACAAGCGCCTGCTGATAGTGGTTTACGTCCGGACTCATCGAGATCCCGCCATTGGCCACAGGAGTTACACCCGTGTCCTGCAGGTTGTCCCGGATGAAGACGTCGGCTTGGCAGACAGCATAGGGCGGGGGCGGAACTTCATTCTGGAGAGCACTTCTGTAATACGTTAAATCGGCATCCAGCCATGGATCCGGCTGGTTGTAGGCGTAGGGGTCGGTCGTGTTGCCGATATAGATCGTCCAGGAAGTAACGGTGAGCGTTGCGTTCGGGTCTCCCTGGACGCTGGCCCAGACCGCCTGGGGAACCGGCTCGTCGAAGATGGACGGGTCTATGACAAAAGATTGCGGCCCGTTACCCAGGTCCACGTCCACGATCGGCGCGACGTGCCAACCCCAAGGCACGATGCAGTTCGGGGAGTTTGTCGACTTTACCGTGAGAGATCCATGGATCCATACCTTCTGCGGAGTAATGCCTTGGACCAGCATACGGCGGCACATGTCATGTGCGCGCGCCCAGCAGCCGTCGAAAGGGTACATAAAGGGAATGCACGGGGGCGCGGCGTTCGACGGGTCGCAAGACAGAACGGTCATGTCGTTGAACAACTGTTTTACCTGCTGGAGCGTGAGACTCATTGCGCGCCTCCTTTCCCATATCGGGGGCGCCTTTTCTTTGGGGCCGATGATGATGCTGTGGGCGGCTTGAGCTGGGTCAGCGGAGCGGAGAGATAGCCAGGTACAGACACGATCTCCGGGATGAGCCGCACGTCGATGATTTCATTTCTATCCCGACTGTCGGTCACAAGGACAGGGGTTTCTGTCTTGAGGGCGTTCTCGAAAATACTGAGCAAGCCATTGAAGTTTGGGTTGGATCGCCGCAGATAATGCCGCATCTGGGAGACTACCAATTCAACCTCGACATCCCTTCTCTTGTTCCCTGACTTCAAAGTCGCCACCTTGACTGCCCGCGGGATCAGCAGTTCGGTAACAATGTTGGTTTTAGGATCGGTTTCGAGGTACACGGCCTGTTTGGCCCGCTGCATCGTACCCAGGATGCCCGCCCAGGTCTTTGCTTGGGGACTCGACATGTCCAAGTGCACCGTCTCGCCGCCATGAAGCTTCACGGCGATTTTAGGGGGGGCGGGCCTTTCTTCGCCGCCAGGCGAAATGCCCTGGACAGCATCAACGATTATCCGGGATTCCGGCATGATGACCTCCTCGTACTGGCTAACGTTAACGCCAGAATGCAGCGACCGAGCCGTTCACGACGCTGCCTTCTTCGGTCTTGAGGGCACTCCTTCGGCCTGATGCCCCGCTTACACGCGAAATGCTTCTCAACTTCTCACGATTCAGTCTGCGAAGAAACAGAGTCAGTCTTGTGTTTGTGCCTTCTTGAGTTTCAGATTTGATAACGTCACTCCGACTGAGCATATTCAAAATCGTCTCTTTTGGGGCGATGACCATGCGCGCTGCGCAAAGCTTCAACCACCCAGTCGTAGGGCCTCAGTGCGGGCTGAGCAGGAAATAATTCCGGTGGTACGCGACGATCAGTGTGGGAGTTGCTCATGAAACTCCTCCCGCTGGAGCGTTACAGCGCACAAGCATATCAGATGTAAGCGGGCCGCCCGGATCTGGCCGTCCAGTGTGGCGGTCGGGATGGACCACTGCAGCGCTCGGACGATGGCCTTCCATTGCTTTTGCGCCACTCGCCGTGTGGGGTCATGTCGGCTGCTCCCTGCGGATCGCGAGCGGATGACGCTCAGCACAATCCAGAAGTTGAACCACGAAAAAGCAGGCGGGCCATAAGTCGGCTTCGCGGAAGTGGCCCGTTGGCGGGCAACCTCGCCCACTTAATGGCTAAAATTGCGATGTCACATTAATCATCCAAAAATCTATTCGAAATCAGCTTGTGGGAAGGTGGACTCGTGTGATGGAGAATCCGACCAACAAAAGCATCTCACCCGTTTGCTACACTCTCGTCTGCTGACATCGCCCGAGGTCAAAATGAAGCGCATCGCGCTCGCACTGCTGCTGCTCCCCTCTATCGGCCTTACCGCAGAGGTCGTCCCGGCAAAATCCAATCCAAGAGTTCGCGCCATCACCGCCTTCGTACGGCTCGACCGCTCAAAGTTCTTGCAGCAAATCGAAGATACATTGGTGGTGCTCCGTCGCGCCGAATCAGAATTTAAAGCCAGCGGATACGAGGTCCAAACCGTTCGCATCACGACTCAACCTCTCGCCGAGCTTGTTTCGGGACTCTCCGAAGAACAGGCTCTTCCCTTTCTAAAGGAGCTGGATGATCTTTCCGCAAAGCAGAACTTCAACGCGAACATTGGTCCTGCCGCGATGCGCGATTCCGACGATCCCTCAACCATGCACCTTCTCGAGCGAGTGCTTACGACGTTACCCCATCTGAACGCCAGCACTATTGTCGCTGACGAAAGTGGCATCCATTGGAACTCAATTCGCCGTTCCGCTGAGTTGGTTAAGTACCTCGCAGAACACAGCGCGCGTGGTCAGGGGAACTTCAATTTCGCGATAACGGCAATGCTCAAGCCTTACACTCCTTTTTATCCCGGCTCCTATCACACAGGCAACGGACGGCAATTCGCATTTGGCTTCGAAACTGCTAACGTCGTTCGGGATGTGCTTGCCAAAGACAAGGGCGATGTCGAAAGCGCTATCTCTGACCTCACTGCTGCGTTGACTGTACACGCGAGACTAGCCGATTCGGTGGGAAACAAAGTCGGGGCTGCCACCGGATGGACGTATCTTGGTTTAGATCCTACGGCTACAGCGCTCGGTGATGTATCAATCGCGGGCGCGATCGAGGCTTTTACCGGAGCTCGCTTTGGCTCCAGCGGAACTCTCACCGCTGCCAGAATTGTCACGACTGCTGAGAAGGGCATCCCCGTCCGGCAAGTGGGCTACTCCGGGCTCATGTTACCCGTTCTGGAGGACAAACTCCTCGCCCAGCGGTGGGCTCAGTCAACCTACGACGTAGACTCTCTGCTCGCATATTCTTCCGTTTGCGCAACTGGCTTGGACACGGTTCCGCTGCCGGGTGACATCTCCGCTGAACAAATTGAACGCATCTTCTCCGATATCGCTTCACTGGCATTTAAATGGAACAAGCCTTTGGCCGGGCGGATTCTGCCTGTGAAAGGTAAAAAGGCTGGAGATGAAACCGACTTTCAGGATCCTTATCTGTTCAATACCGTATTGCGCCCACTTCCCTGATGCTCCGCAACATCCAATCATTTCAGCAGGACTGTCGCCACTGATTCCTCGAAACCCGTTTATGGATGGCTAGCCGACGCGTTGAAGGAATCCCCGAATTCGGCAGTGTTGATTAACCATGTAGACACACTGGAAGTCTCAGAATGAATGTGACCACCAATTGCCACGCTGAAAAGTCGACGTGTGATTCAGATCTACACGACGGCTTCGATTATTTCGCTGCCCCACACGGCCATGAATTCCGGAGAGTATTCTGATCTACCCGATATGACGAGCATCAAAACATTCGCGGCCTCCCTCGCCGGCCACATAGCATCGGAAGCGGCGCGAGGCTAGATCGAAGAGAGAGGCCGCTGTGAATGATCTTCGATAACAAGGCTATTATGGGATTGCTCGGAAGCATGTCAGTCTCGAGCATTGAATTCTATGATGGCCAAAGCAGCGGAATTGAAAGAGAAGATCGCAAAGAAGGCCTTGGGAAACCTCGATTGGCCCGCGCTGAAACACCATCTCGATGAAATTGTGCTCGACGAGGATAAGTTCGGTGCTCTGCTGGGGCATATCCGCCGCACCAACAGCCTTATCATGGCTTATCCGAATGACAAGCGGGAGAAACAACGAGAAGAATTCCTCGACAGCTTGCAGGGTTATGCTCATGCAAAGTTGGGCCAATCCGCGCTTCAACTGGCCCAGGAGACAAATGTCCTTAATAAGATCGAACGGGGTTATCGGAGCATCCTTGAGTGGCTGGAACAATGCGACATTTCCAAGTTTCCTGCTGACGTAAGAGTAGCTGCCTCCATCGGTCGGGCTGCACGTCAATGTGAACTGGTGACAAGATCGTTTCATGACGCGCTTAAGGCGCGAAAGGAGATCGGTCTGCCAGGTTTTCTACTTAGTGGTGAAAATCATGTTCCATTTTCACCTGACGGAGCGATCACTGCGATCGTGGAATGCTTGAGCATGACGCTCGTGATGGAGGCATATAAGAACAAGTGGTTTGATGCCGAGCGAGACGTGGTTCTCCCGACACTCCCGACCGTCGGCGATCAGGAGCGATATAAAGCAGGTTCCACAGAGCTGCTAGCGCAGTGCTGGCGCCGATGGCGAAGAATGGAGCAGAGACGCCGTTTTCGTGGCGGTGAATTGAAGGAGATGTCCAGACCCGATCTTCCTGACGGGATACCAAGCACGATCGAACACCTTATCATCTATGATCCACCGAAGACGGAGATTTTCGACTATGTGGCGAATGAGCGGCTTAATGACCGGCTTGGGCAAACGCTCATGGAAATGTTGGTTGAGACGAATCTTCGGGAAAAAGCATCAGGAATAGAAGAGAAGGTTGGCCTGCCGCCTGTCGGCATAATAAGCGCCGAAGAAGGACACTCCGGCGTGAGCCTGTCCGAGATTGTCAACTATTCGATTGTGGATGACTGGGAGCGACCCGGCGGTCTCCGGCTTCTGGAATGGATACGCGCATACTGCGTTCTGCAGCAACTCGCACGCAATCGCGCATCTCGCGACAATTCGTCTGGTAATCTGGTTTTCGTTGTAGCGCGAGAAGAACTGATATCCGTCCTTAAGCGTTGCGGTCTTTCACAACAATCTGCATCGCGTTTTGTAAAAGCGGCCGCGCTGAAGGAGTCGAGCGCAGACTTATTCGACAGTCCGTTAATCAACATGCAGGACGGGTTGCTTGTTTTTGGTCCGGCGCTAATCGCAGCCAATCCTGCCCGTGTCGTTCTTTCCATCATCTCACAGCTAGGGGAGCCTTTGGCTCGAAAGGGAAAAGCGTTTGAAGCAGATATCTTGTCATTTCTGAAAGAGGAAGGCTTCCAGGCACAGACATTCAAGGTCAAACGCGATGGAGAGGAGTATGAATATGATGTTGTTCTCTGCTGGGGTGACTACATCTTCATCTTTGAATGTAAGAACCACAGTCTCTCCAACCATCACCCTATCCAGGCATATTATTTCGAACTTGAAATGCGATCTAGCGCAAAGCAGGTCATGCGCCTCGCTGACGCTCTTCGCCGTTACCCAGACATTCTGAGCCAGAAAATGCGGGTTGACGTAACGACCAAAACCGTAGTGCCGTGCGTTCTTAATGCACTTCCGTTCTCTCTTCCGAGCCCAATCGACGGCGTGTATTTCACGGATGCTTCTGTGCTGAAGCGCTTCTTCCAGGAGAGATATTTCCACATAAATAGGCCATATCGCATCGACGAGAACGTGCAGCTTCTTCACCGCACAGCACTGCATTCCTTATGGATGGGCGACCAGCCCACGCCTGAGGACTATCTGAAACAGTTGCGAGAACCATTTCAGGTGAATCTTATGTTGGCCCACACCGACTTGGGGTCGGTCCCATTCCCCATCAGCAGTACCGAACTCGTGGTTGCAGGCGAATTCACGCGCACCGAGATGAGCATCGACTCTTATGCCGGCCTCGTGGGCGCCTCGTCGGCATCAATCCGTGAAGGGCAGCTTGCGGTTGCGAAGGAAGTAAAGAAACTCCGGGCAAAGGCAAAACAAATGCGCAAGCGCAAGCCTGGAAGGAAGGTATGACTGCCAGAGGAACTGACGAACTTGGCAGGAAGGTCGTTCTTGGGGGCTCGCTTCACGAGTTCGTCCTCCGATTCGTGCCACCGCTTTGCCAACCCCGCTCGGAGGGTTTCGCTTGACTGCAAGACGTTGCAAGACTGATAGTTAGTGCGACTCTGGATAGGTCCCAGTTGCGCGCGAGAATTTTGTGTGGCATTACCATCTCGGCGATGTACTATACATTTGTTTAGTATGACTGCCGAACCAACGCCATCCCAACGACAAGTCCTCGACTTTGTGGAGGAACGGCTCGCAAACGGAGAGCCTCCTCCTACCTATCGAGAAATCTGCAAGCGCCTTAGGTATCGAAGTACCAAAGCTGCGGCGGATCATGTGGCTGCTCTGGAAAGGAAGGGGCTGCTCGTCCGCGACAAGGGACGTGCACGTGGGCTGAGGTTGGTTCGAAGAGCACTCGGAATTCCGGTGCTCGGTCGAATTGCTGCGGGTTCACCTCGCGAAGCATCGCCAGAATTGCAGGAGCGACTACCAATTGACCCTTCGGTTTTTGGTATTCGAAACCGGTTGACGGCCTTCGCCCTTCGTGTGGCCGGCGACTCGATGGTTGGGCGAGGAATCTTCGAAGGCGACATCGTGCTATTGGAGCGTGGCACCGATCCCCGGAGTGGTGATGTTGTGGCCGCTCTCATCGATAACGAATCGACGCTCAAGACATTCGTACGAAGCGACGGAAGCGTTTGGTTGCGGGCGGAGAATCCACTCTACCCTGACCTCATCCCGGCGTTGGATTTAAGAATTCAAGGTGTGGCGCGCGCAGTCATCCGGGTTCTCAGCGTATGAGCACGGCTCTGGAACTATTACACTTCACGGCGGCGGAAACTCTGCCGGGCCTCGTGCCTGTCAAGAGGTCTGCGACGCTGAACAGAGTGGAAGAGCAGTCTATCCTCCGCCAGGCCCAAAATATCGGCGACATCGACTACGTATTCTTTCGCCGATTCACCGACGGCCGTTCTTCTCATGCCGCTGCTTTCGTCATTGACAACAGTGACGACCATTTGGACGAAGCGAAGTTGGCGGAAATTCATCGGAAGCTTTGGTTGAACGGTTGTACGCCGCTGCTCTACGTTGGTTGGCAAACGCGGGTTGATGTGTTGAGCTGTGTCCGTGGTCCAGACTTCTGGAAAGACCCGGACATTGAATATGAGCCGGCCGAGACGATCGAAATCGCTGCGCAAGTTTCACGCGCTCTCCAGGAGCGGCAGATCCATCGCTTCTCCGCTTATCGCCTGAGCGACGGCACTTTTTGGGATGACCCAGAGAACACCGCACTCGCGGAATCCGGCAAAACCGCCCACCAACAACTCATCCGGGCAGTTGTGGAAACGGACAGAGAGATCGATGGACATAAATCGCCGGTGCTTCGTAGATTGTTGCTCCTGACGGTTCTCATCAAGTACCTCGAGGATCGCGACGTTTTCCCCCCCGGTTGGTTCGCGCAGTTTCACAAGGGGGCTGCATCCTTCTTCGATTTGCTCCAGCAGGGCTCGCCGGATTCCATTCGCGAACTCTTGAACAAACTCGAGCGAAAATTCAATGGCGATGTGTTTGAGCTGCCCGAGACCGAGCATAAGTTGACGATCAAGGAATTACGCCGCTTTGCAGATCTCGTCGAAGCGAGAACGCTCAAAGCGCAGCGATATCTGTGGCAGCAGTTTTCTTTTCAATATATCCCCGTCGAGGTGCTCAGCCACCTTTATCAACACTTTGCGCAAGAGGGTAAGGGTGCAGTATTCACACCGCCCATACTGGCAAATCTGATGCTAGATTTCGTCATGCCGTACGAGCGCCTTACGGGACAGGAACGCGTCCTCGACCCGACGTGCGGTTCCGGAATTTTTCTCGTAGGAGCATTTCGACGTCTGGTGCATTTCTGGCAGAGCCAGAGTGGATGGAAGCAGCCGGATGTAGCGACCCTGAAGGCCATTCTGAAAAAAAGCATCTTCGGGATCGAATTGCAGGAAGATGCGATTCATCTCACCGCGTTCAGTCTAGCGTTGGCGGTTTGTGATGCACTTCATCCCAACGTAATTTGGAGAGAACTCCGATTCGACAAACTGGTTGGAACGAATCTCCAGATTGGGGATTTTGCTGAACGGCTTGAAGGTGTGCGCGCCGCTGTGACGGGCGGGGCGTTTGATGTCGTGGTAGGAAATCCGCCTTTTCTGTCAAAACTCACCGATGCAGCGCGGCGCTACCGTAAGGAGAAAAAGCGCCATGGCAGCATTCCCGACAATCAGATGGCCTACTTCATCGCCGAACAAGGGCCATCCTTACTCAAGGACAACGGCAAGCTTTGCCTCATTCAGCCTCATGGTTTCTTGTACAACGAGAAAGCAAGACCGTTTCAAAAAGCGTTCATCGAAACAAACCAATTGGATGTTGTACTTGATCTGACCTCAATTCGCAGACTCTACGACGGTGCGGACCCAAAAACGATCGCTCTACTTGCTACAAAGCGGAATCCATCCTCCGACCATCGTATTCGACACCTTACCTTTCGCCGAACTTTCAGCGTTAAAGAAAGAATTGGTTTTGAGCTCGATCATTACGACCGGCACTTAATACCACAGGACGCAGCCGAGAAACATCCATGGGTGTGGCGTGTCAACGTCTTGGGGGGAGGACGCCTACATCAGTTGGTCGTCCGTATGAATGCTTTCTCAAGACTGAGGGACTTCGTAGAGATGCAGCGATGGGACTATGGGGAAGGCTTCATCGCGGCGACCAGCGGCAAGCGCGAGCCTGCACCGTGGCTGACTGGCAAGCCGTTTCTACCCACGGAGGCCCTTACCGACGCGGGAATCGACACATCTCGGATCGGAGTAGTAACAGCGAAGCGTTTCCGATCAGCGTATACGGAAGCTCGTTACTCAGGTCCGATTGTCATGATCCGAGAGAATGAAACGTTGCCCTGCGCTTTTCGGAAGCGAGGATTTTTAGCCTACAAGGCCAAGATTGTTGGGATCCATTCGAGTAAAGCGGACGACCAAAAGCTCGAAAAGTTCTTCAGAGCGTTCATCGCAAACCGAAGTGTTTTGCGTGCGCTCTGTATGCTTCTCGGGACTCAAGCACTCACGGGCAAATCATCGGCCATTCTGAAGCGTGACATCGATGTTTTGCCTTGGCCCCGGAACGGAGACGGTTGGGGTCTGTGTGAATGGGAAACGCTTCTGTGTGATGATGTCGTCAATTTCACGAGCGAGTTTGTGAGACTTGGGCAGAACTCGCGCCTGTTGAGTGAACAGGTGACGCCAGGTGTCCTCAGTTCTTTTTCCAAAGTATTTGTCGAGATGCTTGGAAGTGTCTACGAAAACCTTCGAATTGGAGAGGCAGGCCTTCTCGACGGCCTTGCCTTCCAGGCGTTCTATTTCGGAGAGCGGTCAGAGGTTGATTGGCCATCGGATTGGAGCCGTAAGCTACAAGAGATTGTGTACGTCACGCATGGCGATGCGTTGCGCACGGTGCGAATGCTCCGATTCTATGAACGCAACACCATCGTAATGGTCAAACCTGACCGGCTGCGCTATTGGATTTCGTCAACCGCAGTCCGTGATGCGGACGAGACCTTGGTCGATCTCCGGACGCAGGGATACTGATGACGGACCCCTTCCTGATAAGCGAACCCAGCCGCGGGCGAATATCGGAGGGACCAACAAGCACACTCATCGAACGTACTTTACAGTTTGTTAGGACTGAACTGCCCGCATGGCGTGATGATGCCCAACGCGCGCCTGAGGAGGCTGAAGAACGTCTCAATGCTCAACTCTGCAAGTACTTGAACGTGGCTGCTAGTCACCGGTTCCCGATGGTGCATTTTCATCACGAGGAGAAGCAGACGGGCACCCGCCGGGTCGATATGTCAACGCTTCCTGGCGTAGGCGGATTCATCGGCCAGACATATCACACAATTTATGATCCATTCCTTGTTTTCGAAGGCAAACGCCTGCCGGCTCCAGTCGTTAGCCGCGAACGTGAATATGTGACCGGCGGTGCGGAAAAGTCTGGTGGAATTCAACGATTCAAGCTGGGCCTTCACGGTGCGCAGCAGACGACTGCGGCCATGGTCGGTTACATTCAAAACAATGACCCGAAGAGCTGGCACTCATCCATCAACAAATGGATTCGCGATCTTGCAAGCGATACAGATGCCGCTGCAGAGGAATGGTTCCTTGATGAACAGCTGGGTGATTTGGCTGACGACGACGCTCTACGCATTGCCACTACATCATCGCTGCACAGGCGAATTGCGACCGCTATCTCACGACAAGTCCATATTCGACATCTCTGGATCGTAATGTGAATCTAAAGATGAGCACACGCGCGGTCAATATTTTCCACCGCTCGATGTTGGACATCGTGCGCCCTGATAAAATCTGTACCTTATGGCGGCCGCTCCGGACCCGCTCTCGCAGATTCCCGTGCTATACCACTTTACTGACAAGAGAAATATTCCTACGATCAGGCAGCTTGGGGGCCTGTTCTCAACGGCGTTGTTGAAGGAGATGGGATACGCATTCTGTGCCGGGGGAGATGAGGATAGCCTCGCCTTTGATATGCGGTGCGGGATGGATAAGTTTGTTCATTTGTGCTTCGTTACCGGACACCCGATGGCATTTCGAGTAAAAGAGCGCAAGCCCGATGCGGTTCTCGTGTATTTGCAGATTGATCGGGCTATTCTTCATCAGCCGGGTATTATGTTTGCAACCGGAGTGGGCTATGCGAATAATGCGTCAACGATGAGTCTGGCGGAGGCGGTCGAACGCAACCTGGTCGATTTCAAGGCGCTGTATGCTTGGACCGATTGGAGAGACCCAGAGGCGCAGGCGAAACGACACGCAGCGGAGCTGTGTGAGATTCTCATACCGAACTACGTGGCGAATGCATTTATCAGGAACCTTCCCAATGGCTGAACGCCCTATATTCGTTGCAAAGCCGGAAAGTCGCGAACTTGTCGATGAAGTTTTTCTTCATCTGACCTGGCGTCCCGGTTTCGGTGCCGCGGAAAAAAAGGAGAATATAAAGGCACTTCATGAGGCGGCAGAGAACGCGGGTTATCGTAACGTTCTGGAAGTCTCAACAAAGTCAGCCAATAAACGCGGGAGGCATCTGAGTGCCTTTCATCTGAGAGTCAAGAGCACACAAAAGGGTTCGGTTCCTCTAGAGTGCGCATTCCAGGGCAGCAAAGTTTTTGAACGTGGCGGCCCTTTCGTCGATCTATATAACAAGGAGGCGCGCGAAGCAAAGAAGGACCGCCGGCTAAGAGAGTCGGGGCAGCTTATCGCTTTCCGATTCGAAGGTATGGATTGGCCGGTTGAACCGAAAACCGCCTTCTACGACTGGCTCTACATAACGTGTATCTATCCCCATCGTGAATGGGCCGTGAAGCTTTATGCCTACGGAGGCTTCAGCGATATAGAGTTCGATCCGACGCGGTCGATCAGCTGCCAAGCTAGATCAATTGCACTATTTCTTAGCTTAATGAAACGAGGTCAGCTGGATGCGGCGATGAAATCACCCTCCGATTTCATCGATATCCTCCAAAGTTCGGACTATCGGCCTCATTTGCGAGTTGAAGAAGCCCCGCCGACATTGCTCTCTGCCTAACACTTAGGGAGATGCGACCGAAATTCACCATTCATTTCGCTAGAATGTTGGCCTATGCGTCCCCGCGATCCCCTCATTCGCGTTCCGTGTCTGTACCACTTCACGGATGTTCGAAACATCCCGTATATTCGCAAACACAAAGCAATTCTCTGCACGGCGATCCTGAGGGAGAAGGGACATGAATTTATCGCCGGTGGCAATGATTGGAGTCTTGAACAGGACCAGCGTTTTGGCATGGATTGCTACGTACACCTTTGCTGGACCGAGGGGCATCCCGTGGAGTGGCATATCAGACAAAGGGATCCTGACATACGGATTATCTATCTTCAGATTGATCGGTCTATCCTTTATGAGCCGGGAGTTCTCTTCACACCGGGCGTTGCAAATGCAGTTGGGATGACGTCTCACTCCATTCCGGAGGCCGTCAAAGGTGACATGATCGATTTCGAAGCGTTGTATGGGTATATAGGTTCGCTACGGGACGCGGGCCCGCAAGCAAGAAGGCAAAAGGTAGAAAGGGCGGAAATTTTGGTTCCCAAACGAGTTCCAATCAAGTTCATAAACAACTTACCCAATGGCTGAACGCCCCATTTTTGTTTCAAAACCCGCAAGCGAGCAGCTTGTTGAAGAGGTGTTTCTTCAACTGAAATGGCACCCTGGTTTTGCTGCGGTTCAAAAGGAAAAGAACATCAGGGCGCTTCATGAGGCAGCCGCCAGAGCGGGGCATCCCAATATTCTAGAGGTATCGACCAAATCAGAGAATCCGCGTGGGCAAGAACTCAGTGCTTTCAATTTGAAAGTGAGAAATGAGGGGCGACGAGAAATTCCTCTTGAATGCGTTTTCCAAGGGAGCAAAGTATTCGAGCGAGGAGGACCTTTTGTAGATCTGTATTCCGTGGACGTCCGTTCTGCGAGAAAAGATCCACGCTTGAAGGAATCGGGGAAGTTGGTGGCCTTCGAATTCGAAGGGAGCCGTTGGCCACTTGAACCCAAAACAGTTTTTTACGACTGGCTTTATGTGACCTGCATTTATACAAGCCTGGACCGAGCACAAGAGTTGCTTCAATATGGCGGATTTAGCGATATCGAATTCAACCCCTTTCGCTCAATCAATTGTCAGGCACGTTCTGTCGCATTGTTCTTGAGTCTGATGCAAAGGGGCAAATTAGGTGAAGCCGTGAAATCGTCGTCCGACTTTCTGAGGATCATTTGTAATTCTGACTATCGTCCCGCACTTAGAGTAAAACCGCCCGTTTCCAAATCGCGCTTCGCTAGATGATTGCTTCCGTTTCCATGCAAGTCTCTTCGATTCACATGGCCTACATACGATGAAACCATGAGCACGGAATCACAGCTCCCTCTGGTTGGATGTTACTCAGTAACGCTACTCCTAAAAGGAAAATCCGACACACAACGAGCACACCAGCAACGGAATAGCGCCCAATTCTATACCGGCTATTCTGAGAGGTCGACTGATCGGCCGTCAGCCATCCATTCTTGTCGATCCCTTTTCGTCGTTACACCAGTAGTGTGTGGCTTGGATGTTATCTGGGTGATCGTCTCTCCAGGCTCCTCCCATTCCCTTGGGATTCCTGTGGTCCGGAACGGAATGCCGACTTCCAGAATATGCCGACTAGATGGGTTCTCATCGGCAGACAGCCAACGTGTTGTGATTTCACTGTCGGCATAGTCCGAACAAGCGATTTCCGGCCGCTCAGGGATTTATGAGCGACTACTCGTAGCGCAGCGCCACCATCGGGTCGACTTTGGCCGCACGGCGTGCTGGGAGAAGACACGCTAACAGCGCAACAAACGTCAGGACCACAGAGACGGTACCAAGGATTAGCGGATCAGTTGGTCGCACGTCGAACAGCAGGAGCAAGCGCACTTTAAAAGGTAAGCCCGAAAAAATACGCCCCATGGCCAAGGCCCCAAGTAATCCAGCACCAAGGCCGATCAGAACGAGCAGCAAGCCTTGGCGCACGACCATGCTTGCGACGCTTCCGTCACTCGCTCCCAGTGCCATGCGAATGCCAATTTCGCGTGTTCGCTGGCTGACGCTATAGGAGATCACGCTGTAGATACCGACGCCCGAGAGAACCAGCGCAAGAGTGGCGAGCGATCCCAGCAACCACATCACGGCTTTCCCTTGCTGTACGGGGCCCGCGGTGATTTCTTCCATGGTGGCGATGTCGGAGACTGGCACATCCTTATCCAGCGCGGCGACCTGGCGACGAATCTCCGGAACAATTGACAGCGGCTCGACCGTGGTGCGCAGGACAATATTGCGTGGGTAGAGAATCCACGGGAACTGAGTGTAAGGAACATAGATTTCGGGACGGAAGGGCCAGTATTGTCCATCGCTTCGGACGTTCCCAGCGACTCCGACGACTGTGCGCCAGGGCTGAGTGTTGTCGTTCGCGTCTCCGCTGATCTTGAGTCGCTTTCCGATTGGGTCCTGTCCAGGCCAGTATTTGGTCGCGAGCGATTGGCTGACGATCGCGGCCGGTTCGGAACTTTGCGTATCGAAAGCGCTAAATACCCTGCCCCGAACAATCGGAATCTGCATGGTTTTGAAATAATGTGGTCCGACGGCAACATAGTTCGCGTCCGGAACCTCACCGGCGGCGGGATGGGGATTTTCGGCCGTTACGAAATTCTGGCCGTCCCAATTGCGGACCGGTACGCCACGAGAGAGACTGGCCGATTCGACTCCGGGCAGCGCTTCGATTCGAGCAACAAGATCGTGAAAGACCCCGGCCTGCTTTTCAGGTTGTTCGTATTGTGGACCTTCGAGTGGGACCTCCACTGTCAGTAGATGATCAGGATTGAAACCCAGATCAACATGATGCAGATGGGTCAAGGCCTTGATCATCAACCCGGCGCCGGCGAGCAATGCTAGCGATAATCCGAACTCGCCAATAACAAGCAGATCGCGTAGCCGTCGGTCTCTAGCTCCTCCGCTGGTCGCGCGAGTAGTGTCCTTTAAAGATTCGTTCACATTCACTCGCGCGGAACTGAACATTGGAGCCAATCCGAAAACAACTCCCGTGCCGAGTGCAAGGCCGGCGGTAAACATCATCACCAGACCATTGATTGCGACACCTTCGACGTGCGGGACGTGCGGGGCATCGGGAGGAGTCAGCAGAACCAGAATCCGCGAGGCCAATGGGGTGAAAGCAAGGCCGGCAACCGCGCCGCTGATCGACAGCAGAACGCTTTCGACAAAAAACTGGCGAGCGAGCCGGCTGCGGGATGCACCGAGGGCGGTGCGAATTGCGGTTTCCTTCTGGCGTCCCGTGGCACGCACAAGCAGCAGATTTGCGACGTTGGCGCATGCGATTAGCAGGACAAGTCCAACCGCCACCAGCAAGACGATCAACGTGGGACGAGCGTACTTGACAATCTGGTCGTGCAAACTGATGACGGCGACGCCCCAACCTCGCGATTCCGAATATTGCTGCTCGATTTGTGCCGCAATCGAATTCATGTTGGCCTGAGCCTGCGCCAGGCTGACGCCGGGTTTCAGCCGCGCGATCGCGTGATACGAATGGGATTCGCGCCCTGGCTCAAAGGGCTCGATTCCGGAGAGCCAAAGTTGGGAGTGCGGGTCCAAGAACGACGAGTAGTCGTCCGAGAATGTGGGCGGCAAAATGCCCACAACGGGATAACTCTCGCCATTGAGCAGAATCTGCTTGCCGATCACATCAGCGTCTCCGCCGTAGCGTTGCTGCCACAGCCCATAGCTCAAAACGACGGCGGCTTTGTCCTGTCTGTTTTCATCGGGCAAGAACAAGCGTCCGCGAAACGGCTGGACACCGAGTACGGAAAACAGATTGGCGCTGACTCGCTCACCCGCGATCTCCTCCGCCTGCTGATTTCCGATGATGTTGAAGGAGTTCGATTTAAACGCCGCCATGCCGGCGAATACCTGATTCTGTTTTTGCCAATCGAGGAAGTTTTCACCAGAAATAATGTTCTCGAACCAGCCCCGATGCGGATTCTGCTCCCAGAGCATGACAAGCTGGTCGGAGTTTGGATATGGCAGTGGCCTAAGAAGGACGGCGTTCACCACGCTGAAGATGGCGGTATTCGCTCCAATGCCGAGGGCCAGGGTAACGACAGCGACCACGGTAAACCCCGGGCTCTTGAGCATCTGCCGCAACGCGTAACGAAGATCCTGGCGCAGTCCGTCCATTTCAGGTTCCTCCTCCTTCTCGCGCAACAAGCGCTTAAATCACTCGTTACGCAGCGCCACCATAGGGTCCACTCTGGCCGTCCGCCGCGCGGGAAGAAGGCTGGCCAGCATTAGCGAACGTCCTGTGTCAGTTCGCTGATCTCAGCTTCGTCCTCCTGCTCGCATAAGGACGCCCCGGCGTGCGCCCGGTTATCAGGCGAGGGAGTGCTTGGCCTTCCAACGAGCAAGACTTTTGCCAATCTAGTGAAAGCATAACCCTCTAATGGCAAAGGATAAGAGAGTGCCACGGTTGAACCAAAGCGTTAGAACGTGTCCGCCATCGACCTTAGAATGTCCGGAAGCGGACAGACGACCATCGGTCTGCTCAGTTTGCGAGATCGATCGTAGATTGGCGGTCCGCGAGAGAGCAATCTCGGCGTTTTCGGCATGTTCAGAGCGCCTCAAGAAATGCAAGGAGCGTATCGGGCGCCCGGTAACGACCGGGACGGGTATTCACCGGCGTGGTCCTAGCGAGTGCCTTTTCTTTAAGAGCGAGGTCCGCATGAAGATAAATCTGCGTGGTCTCCATCTGCTCATGACCCAACCATAGGGCGATGATCGATAGATCGATGCCCGCACGCAAAAGTCTCATCGCGGCAGTATGGCGAAGTACGTGAAGCGTGATCCTCTTTCCTTGGAACGACGAACACCTAGTAATAGCTTTGGCGACGCAACGTGCAAGCCGGTGTTCGAGTGCATCGCGGCTGAGCATGCCTCCCGAGCGTGTTGTGAAGACCAACTCCCTGCCTTGGCTACGAGGTTCGGAGAGCCAGCTCCGCAGCACTGCGGCCACTGGCGTGGTGAGCGGTGTGATCCGCTGCTTCCGCCCTTTTCCTAGGCAGCTAATGTGCGGTCCGACGCCCAGGTGAACATCGCTGGTTCGCAAGCCAATGAGTTCTGATGCGCGAAGTCCCGTCTGTACTGCCGTCGCGATCAGCGTGTGATCGCGTCGACCCACCCATGTGGCTCGGTCCGGTGCTGAGAGCAACGCTTCGACTTCTGCATCTGTGAGAAAACTCACGAGGCGGCGCTCGAATCGTTTCGGGGGGATCGAGAGTACGCGCTGGATAATTTCCGCATGCTCCGGATGACGAAGAGCCGCGTAGCGAAACAGCGACCGAATCGCCGTGAGCCGGGTGTTGCGTGTGCGCACACTATTACCACACTCGTGTTCACGATGATCAAGAAACGCGCTGATCAAAGCGGAATCCAGATCGCTGATTTCTAGCTGAACGGGTTGCACCTTTCGACGTTCGGCTGCAAAACGTACGAGTAGTTTCATCGTGTCGCGGTACGAGGACAACGTATGACTACTCGCTTGTCGCTGACGCATTAAGCGGTCAGTGAAGAAGGCCTGCAAAGTTGGAGCGAGCGCGCTCATGAGACACCTCCGAGATGTCTCTCGAGACGCTCAGCAGCTAACTGCATCAACTCGGGTGCAGCAGACAAATACCAATATGTGGCCTTCGGGTTCACGTGGCCAAGATAGGTCGACAAAATCGTAAGCCGCGCTTCTGCGTCTTCGCCACGGCGATAAGCGTCAAGCATGGTTTGGACTGCGAAGCGATGCCGAAGATCATGAACTCTGGGACGGCACACTGCTGAGCGGCGTGTGAGTCCGGCACGGTGTACAAGCACTTGAAATGTGTACTGAACGTTCGGGTAAGACAACCGGGTGCCAGTATTCGAAACA
>Ga0335069_10003523_pt1 | contig 23607 bp, 26 predicted proteins | sample Lox_Sample_11_FD_206714 | JGI IMG/M metagenome (GOLD analysis project Ga0335069, IMG submission 206714) | Soil microbial communities from Loxahatchee National Wildlife Refuge, Florida, United States - Lox_Sample_1.1 | ecosystem: Environmental > Terrestrial > Soil > Wetlands | place: USA... | reverse complement strand
TCGCCGCTTCGGCCTTGGTATCTTCCATCGCCTTGTCGAGTTCGCGCTCGACGATCCACTGGATCTTTTCGTCGATGGTCAGCACTAGGTTATCGCCCGACTCAGGCCGTTTTTCGATGCGTCCGAAGCGGCGCTTGCGCGCGTCCATCGAGACAACCATCGTGCCCGGCTTGCCTGCCAGCGTGCCCTCGTAGGCGTGCTCGAGTCCGGCAAGGCCTTCGTCGTCCATGCCGACGTAGCCGAGAATCTGCGCGCCAAGTTCTCCCTTGGGGTAATAACGACGGGATTCATCCTGGAAGTAAACACCGCGAAGGTTAAGCGCGCGCACGCGCGCGCTGACCTCGGGATCAAGTTTGCGCGCGATCCAGCAGAACGAGTGCGAAGACTTCATCTTCTCCAGCAACTCGTCGGAATCGACCTTGAGAATGCGCGACAGCAGGTGCGCGGTGTTGACCTGGTCGGGAATCTCGCTGGGAACGGCGAACACCGAGTCGACGTTGACCGACATCGCCAGTTCATGGCCACTACGGTCGTAGATGACGCCGCGGCGAGGCGAGACATCTATCGTGCGCTGCTGCTGCTTCTGCGCGCGCTGCTCAAATTCCCCGTACTTTACGATTTGCAGGTTTACGAGCCGAAAGACAATGGCCACGAGCCAAAGGAATAGAAAGCCGCCGAGGAAATAGAGACGCCTGGTCGCGCCATTGGAGGGATTGCTATTTCCGGCCACTCATCACCCAGCATTTCAACCACGAAGGGCACCAAGGGTCACAAAGGATCTAGCAATAAAAACTCCGAAGAACCCTGGTGAAACTTCGCGTCCTTGGTGGTTTCAATTACCAATTACAAATTACGAAATTACCAATTGAAGGGAATGGCGGCCCGCATGCCGCCATCCTCGAAAATTCGCGGTCCGGTCATCTGGCGCTGGGGGAGGGTTGAGCGCCAGAAAACGGCTGTTTGACCACCCGGACCGTTTGGTAAACCTGTTACGGCGTCGATATCACCGTCACGTCCGAATTACGCGCCATCACCGCCCCGCCCGTCGTGTTCGGATCCGTTTCCATCCGCAGCACCTGACCCGCATCAGGCGGTTGCAGACCCATCTGCTTGGCAATCGCGTCTATCCGCTGGGGATCCTTCAACTGCGCCAGTTCCAGGCGCAACAGGCGATTGGCTTCCGTGACATCGTCGCGCTTCGACTGCAGGGCTTCGATCTTGTAGCCGTACTCGATGGCGCTGAAGTGCTGCCACGCATAGAGCATGACCATGGCGAACAGGACGGAGAGCGCCACGCACAGCATGCGCATCTCGCGCTTGCGCTGCGGATCGTCAACTTTTACCAGTCGGGAGTTGTCGATCTGCTTGGCGAAGTACACCTCGGGCGTCCCCGCCCAACTGCGGCGTCCGGCGTAAAACTCCTGCCGCGGACGAGACCATTGTGACGTCGCCGGATTCGCAAGCGCTGTTGCCGCCATTAGACTGCTCCCATCCAACCCTGGTTTGCGTTGCTCATTTCAGCCATGAAACCGTGGAAGATTACGCGCGCATCGTCGTGTGCCTTGATCTCAAACGACTGCGCTGATTCTTCCGCGTGCACCTCAGCACGCTCCACGATTTCGAACAACTCGTCAATCACCATGCCCGTGAACATATCCACCTCCGACGCCTTACCGCCTTGATCCCTGGGCCTACCCGACCTGGTACACGAACCGAATTTCCAGTGCCCTGCACTTCTTCACATCTCGCACAGCCTTTTCCACTCTGCTGTGGATTCGGCCGCTAAAGCTTTTCCGCCGCCCTCAGCTTCGCCGAGCGCGATCGCGGATTGCTATCGATCTCTTCTTCACTGGCCGTTACCGGCTTTTTCGTCAGCAACCGGTACAGGCCGTGGTGCGCTCCGTCGCGCATCGCATCTTTCACGATGCGGTCTTCCAGCGAGTGGAAGCTGATCACCACCAGCCGTCCTTGTTTCCTGAGCGCGGTTGGCGCGCTTGCCAGCAGCGCCCTTACATCGTCTAACTCTCGGTTTACGAAGATTCGGATTGCCTGGAAAGTCAGCGTCGCCGGATGAATGCGCTCATGTTTCATTGGCCGGGCCGCGGCCGATATAACTTCTACTAAGTGTTGCGTAGACCGTATCGGCCGCGCCCGAACAATGGCTCTGGCGATTCTCCGCGACCTCCTTTCCTCACCGAATTCGTAAATCACATCGGCGAGTTGTTTTTCGCCAATCCGATTTACCACTTGTTCGGCAGATTCACCCACCGTCGGATTCATTCGCATATCCAACGGGCCCTCCGCCTGAAAACTGAATCCGCGGCTCGCATCTTCCAGTTGCAGCGAGCTAACACCCAGGTCCGCCAGCAGTCCGTCGATCGAAGCCGGATCCGCCACCTCGCCCAACCGGGCGAAAGACCCGTGCTCCAACCGAATCTCCGGCCAGTCGCTCTGCAACTCTGCCGGAAGATCGCTCAGCCTCTGCCGGGCCCGTTCCAGCGCCGCCGGATCCTTATCGAACCCGATCAGCCTGCCTTCCCGTCCCAGCCGCCGCGCGATCTCGTAACTGTGACCTCCCAGGCCCAACGTGGCGTCTACATACGTCCCACCACGCCGGACGGCTAAGAAATCGATCGCTTGTTGTAAAAGAACCGGTATGTGACTGAACTTCTTCTCTGCCACACGCCCCTCGGGGCTGCTTCGCAGTCCAGCGCTAAAGCGCCGGCCTACCTAAATTCCCAACTTGTCCAACTCCGCCTGGTCCGCCTCGGTGAAGCCCTGCTCCACTTCCGACTTCACCGCTTCCATTCCGCGAACTTCCAGGTGATTCAAATAACCCATCACCGCGACATCGGCCTTAAGCCCGGCCGCCTCGCGCAAAACCTGCGGCAACAACAACCGCCCTTGGGCGTCCATTTCCACTTCCTGACCGTAGTAATTGGTCATGGTGAGGAACTTCTTCTTCGAGGCGTTGAAGTTCGACAACCCGTTCAACTTGGCCTCGATCTTTTCCCATTCCTCGAAGGGATATACCTGGGCAACCTTCCCATCCATGGAAGTGATGTAGAATTTGGCGCCGTACTTCTCGTCGATCACCCGTTTGAAGTCCGCCGGGACCTTTAACCGTCCCTTTTCGTCGACTCGAGTTGGGTGATTGCCGCGAAACATTGGTTAATCCGTCAAAAGAGGTGAAAGTGAGGCCGTTTTCCTTGGAATCGAACCCGAATTGGCTGTTACGACCGGCCTTTTGGCTCATTCCATCCTCGGAGACTTAAGCCGCTCCACCGGGCTCCCTTCGAGCTCCACTTTCTACCACTTTTGACCACATCCTACGCCTAAACCGTTGCCTGTCAATGGGTTTTTTCAAGGTGAGACGTGTGGAAAACAGCACTTTGGGGAATGCACGATAACTTGTGTTTTCCAGATTGGCTCGTACTACCGGTTGGGTTTACTCCAGAGATGCCGCTGCTGAATCATTTTTCGATTCCTGCTTGCGTCGCCTGAATCGGACGCAGTGCTGAGGAAAACTTTCCCGTAACAGAACTGCGCTAGGTCGTCCCGCCCCGCCCCACTGACCATCCCAAGGTCACTATCCAGATACAAACCTGCCCGTCTCTGGCTGCGAGGTACGCAGCCATGCGAAGGGGCGCCTGGTCGTTGCTACTGCTGGTAGGATCGCTTACGGCATTCGGTGCCGGGCCCAACTCCGTCATCAACGCACTCAATTCCGGCAACCCGGTAATCCACATCCCGCGCATCGACCACGCGCCCAAGCTCGACGACTTCGAGGGCATGCAGCCGATCACCGAAGTTGCCAAGGCGATGGTGAAGATCGACCAGTTCGTGGTGCGCGAGCCCGTCTACGGCACCAAGCCCACCCAGCCCACGGAGGTCTACATGGGCTTTACCGAGCAGAACCTTTACATGGTCTTCCTGGCGCACGATTCCGACCCCAAACACCTGCGCTCGCACATGAGCCGCCGGGAAGACGTGGACGACGATGACCAGATCGGTTTCTTCTTCGACACCTTCTCCGACCAGCAGAATGCCTACCTCTTTTATCTGAATCCGAAGGGAGTGCAGCAGGACGGTACCGTCGCCCAGGGCTCGAACTATTCGCTCGCGTGGGACGGCATCTGGAACGATAACGCTAAGGTTACGCCGGAAGGTTACATGGTCCTGGTCGAGATCCCCTTCAAGACCCTGCGCTTCCGCTCCAACGGCGACAACACCTGGCGATTCGTGCTCCATCGCGCCGCCGCGCGAGTTTCGGAGAACTCCTACTTCCCTGCTTACCCGAATGGCAAGTCATACCCGCCGTTCCAGGATATGGCGCAGCTCGACGGATTCGAGGGCGTTCACCCCGGACACAATCTGCAATTCATTCCCTACATCAATGCGCGCAGCTACCAGTCGCTCGACGCGCGCGACCTGAACAATATCTTCCTCACCGGCAAGACCGTTGATCCGCGCGTCGGCCTCGACGCCAAGGCCGTTCTCAAAGACAGCCTCGTGCTCGACGCGACCGTCAATCCCGACTTCGCGCAGGTCGAATCCGACCAGCCGCAGATCACCGTCAACCAGCGCTTCGAGACTTTCTTTCCCGAGAAGCGCCCGTTCTTCATCGAGAACTCCGGCTACTTCCAAACTCCTATCAACCTCGTCTTCACGCGCCGCATCGCCGATCCGCTTTACGGCATTCGCACCAGCGGCAAAATCGGAAAATGGTCGATCGGCGCGCTCTACGCCAACGATCGCAGCCCGGGGCAGGAAGTCCCTCCGGGCGATCCACTCATCGGGCAATCGGCAACTTACGGCATTCTGCGCATCAACCGGCAGCTCTCCGGTGACAACACCATTGGCATGATCTACACCGACCGCGAACTGAACTCGCCGCCGGGAACCGTCTGTACCGACCAGTTCTGCGAGAACCGCATGAATCGCGTCGGCGGTGTAGATGGACACTTCCGCTTCTCGCCGGCGACCGACATGTCCGTCCAGTTCGTGCAATCGCGCAGCGAATACAACGACGGAACCTCACTCAAGGGCCACGACTACTTCGGGGCCATCGCGCGCCGCACGCCGAAGTGGTTCCTGCGTACGTCGTTCAACGACGTTTCGCCGAACTTCGAGACGCTTACCGGGTTCTTCCAGCGTCCCGACGTGCGCGACTGGCAAACGACAGTGCAATACACGAAATACCTGAATGGAGGGGCGCTGCAATCGCACGGTCCCTACCTGAATACCGATTACATTTTGGACCACAACAACGTCCGCCTCGACTATCTCGCCCGCGCCGGATACAACATCAACTTCACCCGTCAGACCTTCTTCTCGCCCTTCGCCGAAGTCGAGCACGAACGCCTGCGCCCCAGCGACTTCGATGGACTGGTCACGAATCGTGACTATCCGCACCACCGTTATGGCATCCAGTGGTTCAGCCGCTATTTCCGCTTCCTCAACCTCAACGGCCAATTCTCGACCGGCGAAGCGACCAACTACTCCTCGCCCGACAACATCCCTCGCCTCTCCAATGCGCAGAACTTGCAGTTCACCGGCATCGTCCGCGGAGGCCACGGCATTACGGTCGAGAACACGTATCTCTGGTCGCGCATCTTCGACCAGCAGACGAACCTCACCGCCTTCAACGATTACATCTACCGCCAGAAATGGAACCTGCAATTCACGAAAGAGATGTCGCTGCGCTTCATCACCCAGTACGAGTCAACGCTGGCGAATCCAACGCTCGCCAATCTCCCTCTGCGCAAGAATCTCAACTTCGACGTGCTCTTCACCTACATGTGGCACCCGGGCACAGCGCTCTACGTTGGCTACAACAGCAACCTGCAGAACCTCGACCGCGCGCTCTATTACGACAACAACCTGGGCGACTACCGGCGTTCCTCGAGCTTCCTCAACGACGGCCGCCAGGTATTTGTGAAGTTCTCGTATGTGTTTAGGTACTAGGGAGGTTTGAAGTGTAGCTGAAAGTGGCAACCGAGAAGGGTCTGCCGAATGTGGGAAGGGCTTCCAAGCCCGTTCAGCGGAGCCCAAGTCTCCCAATACCTGGGACTCACTGGGGGAGGTCTACGCCGATGCCGGCGACATGACAAATGCCGTCGCCAGCTACCGCAGAGCACTGGAGATAGACACGGATTATCCGAACGCAATGGTGGCGAAAAGATTTGTGGTGGATCACCAGAGGAAATAATCCAACAGATAAGCGTTCATTTGTTTTTGGGATAATACGCGATCTCAACTGGTCGCCCATCCCACATACCGATATGGACAATGTGCCCGATTCCCCCACCCAAATCTGACAAATTGTGATCGCTCGAAGCGATAGCGGCAGTCTGATCACACCATTGTTGTTCGACCTCGAGCGCAAGCGCATAAGGCAAATACTCTTCGTACGTGCCCAGCCTTTTTGCCGGCGCGTCTGGCGAGTCCATGGGAAGGCGCTTTACCATGCAAAGGAAATGTCGGAACCCTTCGATTTCATCGATGAGTTGGCGACCCTGCATGGTCGGAGCTTTCATCAAATACAAAAACAGCAAGTTCACTGCGGTTAACAAGACAGCCGTTGCCAATAGTACCCACCCAAACTCGACGCCCAGGAAGATCGCCCCAAATCCAACGGCGCATGCGCTAGGAAGTTCGAGCAGCAGCAGCAGCAGGAGGCGTTTCAATACGGAAAGAGTCGGATGCTCACGGCCAACGCGTAACAGTTCGAAAATTCGCTGTGAGAGGAAATAGCTGTAGAAGGAGCCTACCGCAATTAGTACCGAAGGGAGTAACAGGATGACCCACTGCTCGGGAAACACAGGCTTCGCCGTTAGGAGCAATGCCAGCGCCGACAATGCTGCTCCTGCCAATACCACTCTTCGGTTTTCCACGAACCACAAACCTTGGTTGGTGCTGCGTAAAGTCACCGCCATGCGCACCGCCATCTTCGCCATGGTGTCGTCGAGGAATGAGAAACGGACACCCTTTCTGCCGCGCGCTGTAGCGAGTTCGTCGTACAACGAAAACTCTTCTTTCGGCAGCGCAGGCTTTCGTTTAGGCGGCCATACTGGCCTGATGTAAGTAGCGTCGGGTTTCTTCTCGAGAACTGCGAGTCCGCGCGAAACTAAGTTCAACAGTCCGGACCAAACCACTCGCTCATCGAAACCCTGCTTCCAGATGTACCGCATCAGTGCGGGCGACAGGTCACGGGGCGGTTCATACTTCGTGACGATGGTGCCTGGCTTGGGGTCTTTGCCGTACCAGAACCACATGACGAGATAAAAGATGATTACTCCAGAAATCAATACGCCAGACTGGAACCATGCTGGCATGGCTTTACACCAACAGCTCCTGCTGCATCCACGCCGGTTGCTCCACAACTCGCTTCTCCGATGCCAGTTCCAGCACCAAGTTCTCCAGCACCATGCGCTTGCTCGGAGGATTAGAGCGCAGCGCCAGGTCGGCCCGCGCGATCAGCCGCAACGCCCGCGACAGCTCGCGGCGCGACTGGTAACGCCGGGCCTGCCGGATAATATCTTCCGCCGCAAACGGGGGCACCCGAAACCCTTGCCACAGAGCCTGCCACAGCATCCGCGAGTCGCGAACTTTGCGCTCGAAGATGACCAGCATCTGGCGAAAAGTCTTAGCGAGCATGTACAGGTGACCGATGGCAGCCTCTTCACCATCGCCGGTCGAGAGAATCGCGTCGAGAACCTCGAGCGCCTTAACCCGGTCTTTGGCCGAGATCGCGTCGGTCAGTTCGTAGAGCGATCGCTGCTTCGCCGCCAGAACCATGGTCTCTACATCGCCGAGCGTAATGCGCTTTTTCTCGCCGACGTAGAGCGTCAGCTTTTCGAGTTCGTTCGACACCAGCATCATGTCGCCGCCGAGCGCGTCTACCAGCTCGCGCGCCGCGTCGGCGTCGACCTTAACGCCATCGTTACCAGCCTGGTCGGTGATCCACTTGACGGCTTCCCCTTCTTCCACGCGCGCCAGTTCGATGGTCTCGGAGAATTCGCCCAGCGTCTCCTTGATGCGCCCGTAACGGTCGCGGTCCGTCATGTCCATTTTGCGCGGATCGGAGGGAATAGAAACGTGATCGGCAACAAAGATCAGCATCGCATCGGGATTGGGATTCTCCGCGTACGCCTTGATCGCTTCGAATTCGTCGTCGTGCGAGCCGCGCCCGTAAAGCTCTTTCACACCGCGAACGAAGAAGACCTGAAACGGAGCCATCAGCGAAGGCGTTCTGGCGCGATCGAGAACTTCCGCCAGCTCGGTTTCGCTCAGATCGAAATCGTAGAGGCTGAACTCGCGCATGTCGCTTGGAACCAGGAACCGCAACACGGCATCGCGGCAGCGCTTGCGGAAGAACGCCTCATCTCCGATGAACAAGTAGAGCGGCTTGGTCTTGCGCTCTTTCACTTCGGCGACGAACCGATCGGGTTGGGCAAATGCCTTCATTCGGTCATTTCGTCCCTAACGGGACTCAAAACAGGGATCCTTTCGTCTACCCGGCTCTCACGAGCCGGGCTATGGAATGTCGTCGCTTCGCGACTCAGAAGCCCTCCAGTATGTTTGACACCAGGCTTCTGGCCACATCGCGTGACAAGCGATCGACCGCAGGCGACTCTTCGTTGAAAAAGCTGGGGAGCTCGCGGGAGATCTGGTACTCCTCGCGGAACGTGTAGTTCGGGTTCGAGAACAACACCGTTCCCTTCTTGTTCACCAGCGACACGTTCATCGTGATTGTCACCAGCGAGCTTGAAGCGCGGCCCGTCGTTGAATCGTAGGTAACTGGAGCTGTTGTCGTCTGCGTCACTTCGGCGCGCAAGGTCGCGTCAGCATCGTCGCTCTTGTCGTTGACGATCTTGTATTGCGTGCGCGTTGTCAGTTCGCGGATCACCGCAGCCGTCAGTATTTGCTCGACACGATAAGCATGAGTTTGATTGACGAACGTCGGGACGGCGAGGACTTGAATCTGCGTGGGAAGCGTGCTGACCTTGCCCGCGGTGTGATAGCCACAACCTGCGAGCATAAGAACGACGGTCATCGCGAAGGCCGCAGCGGCCCTGTTCATTGCACCTGACCCCTTGGCCGGCTCGCGACCAGTTGCTCCGCACTACCGATAGCGTTAAGCGCCTGCACGCGCAGGTTGTCGGCCGCGGCCCAGATCCAAACGCCGTTCTTGTGCTCCAGGTCTGGCCGCAGTTGCACCATGATCGCTTCCTGCCCGGCGGCGTTTACCGTATTTGGCGCCTCTTCTTCGGGAGGATGCACGATCTCCAAATGCTCGCCGGCAAGCGCTTGCGCCACCTCGCCGAGTGAAACTTCCTTCGGGAACTCAATGTAGAGCGAGAAGGCGTGTCCGTGAAAGACGGATGCCTGCACCAGCATCAGCGAAGGCACGGGCACTTCGCCTCGCGTGACGGACTTGAAGTGATCGACAACTCTCTTCTCGGTGCTCGCCAGCGTCGGCTGCGCGTTGCCGCCATAGCTCGACAACAGGTTGAACGCGACCTGCGCATCGTAAACATCTTTCGGCAGTGCCTGGAACGACAGGATGTTCACGGTCTGCTGATGCAGTTCGTCGAGGCCTTTGCGCCCGCGTTCCGAAGCGGGCTCGAAAATCACACTCACCGCCGATTTCGGCTTTCCGAGTTTTTTGAGCCTCAGCATCAGCACGGCGAGGACGACCGCAGCGGGATGAGCGACAATCACGGGTCCGGGCTGCAACTCCATGGGCGCCACTTCGCCGAGTTCGCGATCGATCCATGGCGCACGAACGCTCGCGCCCTTCTCATTCTCCAATCCATACGAGAGATCGACAACGGCACTTCCGGCGCGCGTCGCCAGGTTCCAGTGCTGCTTGGTAAACGCCGCATCGGAGCCAAAGAAGACAACGTCTGCGCCTTCAAAGTTGTCGGCAGCCACACGCTGCACGAAGGTCATCTCTTCGCCGACGGCTTCCAACTGACCCGTGGTTTCTTCGTTGTCGAGCAGGCGGACTTCGGCGGCAGCCAGCGCGCTGTCCGGAAGAATTTCGGCGAGTTCTTTTCCTTTAAGTGTGCTGGAACCGACGATGGCAAAGCGCAAACCTGCACCACCTGGTCCAAGATTCGTTCGTGAACTCATCTAGTGCGAGGCCTCCGTGGCGCTCTCGCCGGTTGGCTGAGGATGGTGTCGGCGGCGGAAGAAAAATCCCATGCCCATAATAATGCCGGACAGCATATACCCAATGGCGATGACGAACAGCGTAATCTGCGACGCCACGACAATGCAGAAGACGACCGCGGCGATAATGACGACTAGGCGAAACGGGTGCGGCGTGCGGAAGTCGATATCCTTGAAGCTGTAGTAGCGCCAGGTGCTGACCATCAGAATAGCGGTGCAGAACACGAGCATGCCCCAGCCGATGGAGAGCCACCACTTGTCGATGGGGTTGCCGCCGAAGAAGTGGACGACGGCGGCGATGACACCTGCACCCGCGGGAATCGCCATGCCCACGAAATATTTTTTTCCTGGACGTCCAGGGTTCCAAGGCTTGGGATTCGCCTGGATGTTGAACCGTGCCAGCCGGCTCGCGCCCGCGACCAGGAAAATGAAGGTCATGAGAGCGCCGAACTGGACGATACGGTTCAGAAAATCGTGCCCGTTCAGCGAAGCGATCTGGCGGAATCCCCAAACCCACCCAAGTACCGATGGCGCAACGCCGAAGGTGATGACGTCGGCGAGAGAATCGAGTTCGCGGCCGAAGTCGCTGGTGGTATTCGTCGCGCGCGCGATCTTGCCATCGAGGCCGTCGAAGAGAACAGCAAATCCGATCGCCTTGGCGGCGTTATCGTAATGCCAGGGTTCGGCGGCCGATCCCATGAACGTGTGCCAGATGGCGTAGTAGCCGAAGGCCATGTTCATGGCCGTGAACAGCGACGGAAGCACGTAAATGCTGCGGCGAAATTTTCGCGATTTATCTATCTTGTCGGTGGCGCGGCGCATGGGATGAGGAAGGATCATGCGCTTTCTCCACTGCGGGTCGCAGACTGCTCCACTTTCGGAATCGTCACAGGAGCAACGGCCAGCACGCTCGATCCACCAGAAACCTTTTCACCAACTTTGACTTTGACCGCGACGCTGGTGTCGAAGATTACATCACAACGTGAGCCGAACTTGATGAGCCCGATGCGCTGGCCGCGCTCGACGGAATCTCCCACGCGATGATTGAAAACAATGCGGCGGGCCAGCAACCCTGCAATCTGCTTGAATACGACCGTGTGCCCTCCGCCTTCCACCGCCACAATGTTTTGCTCGTTGGCTTCGGCCGAGGCCTCGCCCATCGCATTGTGGAACTTGCCTTTTCGGTATTCGACGTTAGTAATGACACCGCCGATCGGCGAGCGGTTGACATGCACATTGAAAACGTTCAAAAAAATGCTGATGCGCGTTTGCGGGCGCCCTTCCACAAAAATGTCGCCGACGTGAGTCACGAGGCCATCGGCAGGAGAAACAATAGCGCCGGGCATAGTCGTGATGGAACGTTCCGGATCGCGGAAAAACCACAGAAAAAATGCGCCCAGCAACAAAGGAATGACGGCCAGCGGGAGATAGAACCACCCGAGCAATATTGCGAGCACGAGCGCTGCCAGACCGTAATAGTAGCCGTCACGAACCATGGAGACCATCTTCGATTATATAGGGCGTAGAGCGTTTGCCCTGCCGGCATTTGCTGCTGGAAACGCGCCAGCCAGCAAACATTCGTCCCTGCTGCAGTACTCTACGCACCATCAGCTTACAATCGCGTGAAAAATGCATAGTATGTACCACGCATGCGACCCCTCATTCGCATCATCGTCTGGCTGCTTTGCGGCGTTGCTACTTGCTTCGGAGCGGACAAAATCACTCTCGATCCCGCGACATTCCCAGCGGAGATGAAAGTCGAGGTACGGGAGGTTGACGCAGTCTTCCGCAAGTTTCCGACTGACGCCTCAGTTCTCTACCAGGTCGCGTCGCTGCACGCACGCGCAGGACACTATGCGGCCGCCGCGGAAGCCTTGCACAGGATGGCAGACCTGAACACCGGGCTGCAGCCACGGCCCCGCGATTTTCCCGGGCTCGACAAGAGCCTGGAGTTCCGCAACCTGGCGTTTGCAATCCAGAAGAAGAATCCGCCGCGGCAGAATGCACGACTGGCGTATGAGATCCCGGAAGGAGACCTGGTTCCGGAAGGAATCGCGTGGTCACAGACAACACGCAAGTTCTATCTCGGGAGCGTGAAAAGAAAAATCGTCGCGCTGGCGGAAGACGGCAGCGTAATGGATTTCGTGAAGCCCGCTGCCGACGGATTGGGCCAGGTTGTTGGCTTGCGTGTTGACGATCAGCGCGGCGAATTGTGGGCGGTATCGGAAGCGATGGGGACAAAACCACCGGATCTGGTTGTCGGAGTCTTTCGATACAAGCTGAGCGATGGATCGCTAGTTCACGCCTATGCCATCGAAGGAGCGGAGAGAGAACTGCTCAACGATCTCGCGGTAGCGAAAGATGGATCGGTTTACATCACCGCCACGAATGCCGGAGCGCTATACCGGATCAATCCGCAGACGAACCAGGTTGAAAAGTTTCTGCCAGACGGTTCGCTGCCCGATCCTAATGGGATCACTATGAGCAGCGACGATCGCAGCGTCTTTGTCGCGGGCTGGTACGGGTTATCGCGGGTGAACCTGAAGAACAAGAAGATCGAACTGCTCGATCATCCCGATTCGATTGCTGACGGCTGTATTGACGGGCTGTACTGGTACGGGAAATCGGATCTGATCGGAATTCAAAATTGCAATGATGATCCCGGTCGCGTGCTCGACTTTCATGTGCTGTTCGATTCGCGCATAGACAAAGTCACGGTATTGGAGTCGTACAATCCAATGTTCGAGGGAATCACCACGGGAGCGATCGCGGGCGATCACTTCTTCTTCATGGCCAACACGCAATCTCGCAAGCTGGATAAGGATGGGAAGCCGACGGGAAAGTTCGATCCGCTGAAGATTTTGCGGCTGGAACTGAAGAAATAGTCATTCGTGGTTAACAATTTGACGGCGATTTCGGCTGTAGGGCAACACGGAGACCACATAGCAAGCCAGACCGAGGAAAATGCGAACGGCGAAAGCACACACACCCGGTGACGCTTCCGCCGTTGGAGCCTCTGGACAAAGATGAATTGACGAGCAGATCAGGCTACATGGCCGCGCTGGTACTGCGAGGCTATGCGCTCCATCTCATCCTTCAGACGGAGTTTCAGCTTCTTCAGCCTTACTTCTTCTAATTTTTCGTCTTCGGAGAGGTACCGCTTTTGGATGAGACTATCGAGGCGTTGTTGATATTGTTGGTGTTCCGAAGCCAGGCGGCGAAACATTTCGCTCCTGGCTATTAGTTCTTCGCGAACGGGAGAAGCCATTAAGGCCTACCTCCTAGCCAATCGGCAGAATCATAAGCTAGCACCGAATTAACCGCTCTTCAACAATTTTCGAGGGTAGCTGGAGTGCACAAAAATCGGTACAGCAGACCATCTTCGGATGGGTTGGAATAGTAGCCTCTTCGGCGGCCGTACTGATGAAATCCGCAACGCTCGTAGAGGAGTTTTGCCGCGGTGTTGGATTCGCGGACTTCAAGCAAAATGCTTTTCGTCGCGTCTTTGCTGGCCTCGGCGATGAGGGCCTCGACAAGCACCTTCCCTATACCGGAGCGTCGTCGACTTGGCGCGACGGCAATATTCTCCAGTTCCCACTCGCCGGCAATGTCGTGAGCAACTACGAAACCGATGATCTGACTGACGCGTTCTGCGACCAAAAGTAACCGGTGGCTGTGGAAAATAGCGTGGTAGTCGGCCGCCTGCCAGTGGGGGGCGGTTTCGGCGTCCCGGGCAAGTGCCATGACCTGGTCGAGATCATCGGTCGTGCCGCGGCGAATCGTAATGCCTTGGCTCATGGCATCAGCTTCGGCAGGGAAAACAGTTCGGCGTCGGAGGCGCGGATGTAGTTGGCCTCAAGCGTTTCTGCGGGAGTGATTTCCCCAGCGAGAAGTTTCCAGAGGCCGATGCGAGCGAAGGTGTCAGCCTGAGGAACGGCGACTTCCGCGACGGTGACGCCCTGAACTGCAGCGGCCTCGCGGATGTGTTGGTCGGGAGAGAAGAGTTGGGAGTTCGTGCGACCTTGGGATCCCAGAAACGATTCGAGGCTCACGAGTGATTCTTGCGACCGCCGGACTTTGCGATCTTTATCAAAGTCGAACGCGCCTACGAACACCTGTTTCCGACCGGCATCGAGAGCGACCGTAACCTCACCGTCGGCATTTGTCATCCGCGCCGCCGCCTCTAACACAGACACCGCTGCGATCGGCTTATGCAGTACCTCGCTCAACGCCTTTACGGTCGAGAGGCCGACACGCAGGCCGGTGAACGATCCCGGACCAGAGGCGACGACGTAGGCATCGATGTCGGACTTGTTGAGATTCTGGCGGGAGAGGGCGTTTTGCAATTCGGGAATGATCTGCGCGGAATACATGCGCCCGGCAAGCGGGACGAGTTCGAGAATTTCGACATCTTGGGTGCCCCATTCAAGCCCTCCTGGGGCTTGAGTGGGGTTGTTCGCCCGCGTCAGTGCCAGGCTCCCGCTCTTCCCCGAGGTGTCGATTGCTAGCAGGAGCATTAGACGCCCTCGGGCTGCTCCTGCACGAGTTCGAGAAGCACGCCGCCGGCGGATTGCGGATGCACGAATACATAGAGATGTCCGCCAGCGCCGATTTTGATTTCGTTCGACACCATGCGTGCGCCACTCGCCTTCAACCTGTTCACCGCTTCCTGCAGGTTATCGACATGCAGCGCCACGTGATGCAGCCCTTCGCCACGCTTCTGGATGAACTTCGCAATCGGCGAATCTTCCGACGTCGCTTCCAGAAGCTCAATTCGGCTCTCGCCAACTGGCACCATCGCGACGTTGACCTTTTCGGTCTCGATGGACTCTTCGCCATGAATTTCCAAGCCTAGACTTTCGTAAAACTTGCGCGCCTGTGCGAGAGATTTAACGGCGATGCCGAGATGATCGATGGAGTAAGACATTCTGATCCCCTAAATGATGCGGGTCCCCCGCCCTCTAGCCTTCTTTTGGCGTAAGGGTGGGGTGAGAAACAATTTCTTCGACCAGCGAATACGGGTCTCGCTTGTGTTCCGCGATCTCTTCCGCGTACTGCGACAGGCGCCCATCCTGCTCTTTCATCACGCGTTCGAGCAGCGAATCGCGCAACATCTCCACAAGTCGCTCCTGCCAGTTCTGCAGGCGCTTCTGGCGGCCAACGTCGCTCTTCGCGAGGAACTCCTGGTAATTCGCGATCGCCGATGCCAACTCGGGAACTCCCGTCCCGTCATTTGCGACGGTCTTCACCACCGGTGGCACCCACTCGTCTTTGCGCACGGAGAGCGATTGCATGGCGCGAATCTCGCGCTCCACGCGTTCGGCGCCGTCGCGGTCGCTCTTGTTGATGGCGAAGACGTCAGCGATCTCCATGATGCCGGCCTTGATGGTTTGGACGTCGTCGCCCATGCCGGGCACGAGAATGACCACTGTGACTTCGGCGAGGCGCACGATGTCGATTTCGTCCTGGCCGACACCGACGGTTTCGATCAGAATCACGTCTCGCCCGCTCGCGTCGAGCACCGATGTAACGTCAGCGGTAGTACGGGCCAGGCCGCCGAGCGAACCGCGAGTGGCCATGGAGCGTATGTAAATGCCCGGATCGGCGTAGTGCGATCCCATGCGGATGCGATCGCCGAGGATCGCACCGCCGGTATAGGGACTGGTGGGATCGACAGCGATGATGCCGACGGTCTTGTCCTGCTTGCGATACTCGCGCGCGAGCTGATCGACCAGGGTGCTCTTGCCTGCGCCGGGAGAACCGGTGAGTCCGATGACGCGTGCGCGCCCGGTGTGCGGGAACAAGGCTTTCAACAGCTCAGCGGATTGTGGCGCACGATTTTCGACAGCGGTGATCGCGCGCGCCAAGGCACGCGGATTTCCTGAGCGAAGTTGCTCGACCACAGTTTGGATGGAAGCGGACACGGAACAGGGTAGTTTAACAAAGCCACTCCAGATCTATCTGATATCCGCCCACCGGTGTAGAGTTAGAACTCTGCTCCGGTCTTGTGAATATCGACAATCAGGCTAAGCTCGTCGTGCGCCCCAGTGACCCTGTCGCCTGGATCCCGGCATTTACTCTGCCTCTGCTCGCCGCCCTTGAGCGCAACGATCTCCCTGCTTGGGCGTTCATGTGGCTCATGGCCTTCGCGCTGTTCGCAGGATGCAAATGGCTGACCTGGTGGACAGCACGAGAGGTATCCCAATCGGGGGGGCGCTCGATCGGTTATCTTCTGCTCTGGCCGGGGATGGACGCGGTCGAGTTCCTCGACGCGCGCCGTATTCCGCCAAGACTTGCGCCGAAGCAATGGTGTTTCGCGATCCTGAAGACGGCTTTCGGCGCCGTGCTGATTTGGGCTGTCGCTCACCGCTTCGCCAGTCTGATGCTGCAGGGCTGGATCGGCATGATTGGACTCATCTTCCTGCTGCACTTCGGGACGTTCCATCTGATCGCCCTCGCATGGCAGGCAAGCGGAGTTGATGCCGAGCCGATCATGCGCTTCCCTCTGGTGTCGCGTTCGTTAAGCGAGTTCTGGGGAAAACGCTGGAACATGGGATTCCGCCAGCTCACCTTCGATCTGGTGTTCCAGCCAATGCGGCGGACCCTCGGCGTGACCGCCGCAACATTCGCCTCGTTCGTGGTATCGGGATTCATCCACGAACTGGTGATTTCGGTTCCAGCACGCGCCGGATACGGTTTGCCCACGGCCTACTTTGCGCTGCAAGGCGCGGGCGTTCTCCTCGAACGATCCATCACCGGAAAGAGATGGAGCCTGCATCGCGGATGGCGAGGATGGCTCTTCGCGGTGGTCGTGGCCGCAGGACCAGCGTATGCATTGTTCCATCCCTGGTTTGTGCTTAGGGTAATGGTGCCGTTCTTGCGAGCGATAGGAGCTTAATGTCTGGGCAAGCGCTGATGAGCGAGGCTTTGTGGCTGGCGGGTATGGGTCACTTCGTCATCCTGATCGCCAGCTTCCAGGTCCCGTCGAAGTTAGGCTGGAAGGAAGACCTGGCTACGCTGCGTCCGTTCAACCGTAAGCTGCTGTGGGTGCAGGGCAGCTTTACGGTGCTCACCATCATTGCCTTCGGCACGTTAACGTTGTTGTTACACCAGGAACTGCTGCGGGGAGACCGGGCAGGCCGTGCGCTGGCGGCATTCATCGCCGTTTATTGGACGGTCCGCATCGGCGTGGATGCTTTCTACTTCTCTCATGAAGACTGGCCGAAAGGCAGACAGTTTGTCGTTGGCCACTTTCTGCTGACATCGCTCTTTCTCTTCCTGGCTGTCACGTATTGGATTACCGCACTTCGCCCCTACTTTTGAGCAGCCGGATCTGGAGAGGGGAATAAAAAGCGTCGCCGTTGACGACCAGACATCTACTTCCGGAAACCAGCACCGGAGGTCCAGGCTTGCCCTCTCACCACCTTGCCCAAATCAACATTGGGCGTTTTGTGGCCCCCATTGACCATCCGCGCATGGCCGGATTCGTGGCGCAACTCGATCCGATTAATGCGCTCGCCGACCGCAGCCCGGGATTTGTCTGGAGGCTGCAATCGGAATCGGGAAACGCGACCGATATTCCTTATAGCGACGATCCACTGATGGCGGTAAACATGTCTGTGTGGGAGAGCCTTGAGGCGCTGAAGAACTTCGTTTATGCCTCCGATCACATCATGCCCTTCCGCGACCGCGCGAAGTGGTTCGAGAAACTGGACAAGCCGCACTACTGCCTATGGTGGGTTCCCGCGGGACACATTCCTACCGTGGCCGAAGGGCGCGAGCGTTTGGAGCATTACCAGCAGCACGGCTCGACTCCTTATTCCTTCTGGTTCCAGAAGCCGTTTCCGGCGCCCGCTGAAGAACTCGAGTTGGTGTGAATTATGACGCAGAAGGAAAAGGCAATACGGTTTCGGGCGCTGCACGAAGGGCACACGTTTGTCATACCGAATCCGTGGGACGTGATCTCGGCGCGACTTCTGGCTGGGCTCGGATTCGAGGCGCTGGCGACTTCGAGCGCGGCCTCGGCTGCGGCATTCGGGCGGACCGACGGCCACATCACGCGCGAACAGGCGCTGGATCACGCGCGGGCGATTGTTGAGGCAGTTGATGTTCCGGTTTCGGCGGATCTGGAGAATGGATTTGGAGATCGGCCGGAAGATGTAGCCGAAACGGTTCGCCTTGCTGCCGAAGCGGGAGTCTGCGGCTGCACAATTGAGGATTCGACCGGCAACTCTGCACATCCGCTTTACGATTTCCAACTCGCAGTGGAACGAATTGCTGCCGGAGCCGAAGCTGCCAAGGCACTTTCCTTCCCTTTCATGCTGACGGCTCGGGCGCACAACTTCCTCTATGCCGGTGCGACCCTCGACGAGACCATTCGGCGATTGCAGGCTTACGAGAAAGCCGGAGCTGAGGTGCTGTTTGCGCCCGGGTTGCCGGACGTCGAATCGGTTCGCACGGTTTGTTCGGCAATCTCGAAGCCGTTCAACTTCATGGTGGGAATTCCCGGAAAGTCATTTTCGGTAGCGGAACTCTCCAAAGCTGGGGTCAAGCGAATCAGCCTGGCTACATCGATGTATCGGGCCGCGATGACGGGATTGCTGGATGCCGCGAGCGAAATCAAGGAAAAAGGCACATTTGAATTCGTCGACCGGATCAAGTCGACTGCGGAATTGAACAAGCTGATGAAGATTTGAGGTTGTCAGTTGTCGGTTCTCAGTTTTGGGTCCTCAGTTATTAGTCTCAAAAACGCAAGCAGCCGCCGCTGACGAAGCTGTGAACTGAGGTACTGATAACTGACAACTGAAAAACTAATCCTTCAGTATCTGCCGCGCGATCACCAGGCGCTGAATTTCGCTCGTCCCTTCGCCGATGGTACATAGTTTCACGTCGCGATAGAACTTCTCCGCCGGGTAATCTTTGATGAAGCCGTAGCCGCCGTGGATCTGGACCGCCTCATTCGCTGCTTTGACGGCCACTTCTCCGGTGTAGAGCTTGGCCATAGACGACTCCAGCGTGGTCTTCATGTGGTTGTCTTTCATCCACGCGGCGCGATTGGTGAGCAGGCGGCCGGCATCGATTTCGGTGGCGAGATCGGCCAGTTTCCACTGGATCGCCTGGAACTCGCTGATGCTTTTTCCGAATTGTTTGCGCTGCTTCGAGTACTTCAGCGCCGATTCATAAGCGCCCTGGGCCATGCCGAGGCCGAGGGCAGCGATGGAGATACGACCTCCGTCGAGCACGCGCATGGCATCAATGAAGCCGTTCCCTTCCTGGCCGAGCAGATTTTCGGCAGGGATTTCGCAGTCCTCGAAGATCATCTCCGAGGTGTCGCTGGCGCGCAGGCCGAGCTTGTTTTCCTTTTTGCCGGGACGGAATCCCTTGGTGCCCTTCTCGACGACGAAAGCCGACAGTCCGTGGGTGTGCGCGGTTTTGTCGGTCACGGCAATGACGACCATCACGTCGGCATAGTGGCCGTTGGTGATGAAGGTCTTGGTGCCATTCAGGATGTACTTGCTGCCCCTTTTGACCGCCGAGCAGCGAGCGCCACCGGCATCGGAACCCGAGCCCGGTTCGGTGAGACCCCAGCAGCCGATCCATTCGCCGGTCGCGAGTTTCGGGATGTACCTCCTCCGCTGCTCGTCGTTTCCTGCAATAAAGATGTGATTGGCCCCGAGCGAAGTGTGCGCAGCAACGATGATGCCAACCGATCCGTCAACGCGCGACAACTCCTCGATGGCGATAACGTACTCGATGTAGCCCATGCCGGCGCCGCTAAGCTCGGTTGGAAAGATGGTGCCCATCAGGCCGAGGCGGCCAAGTTCCTTGACGGTCTGCAGCGGGAAGCTCGAGGCTTCGTCCCACTCCATCACATGGGGCGCGATCTCTTTTTCGGCAAATTCGCGAACGGTGCGGCGCAAGTCCTGCTGTTCGTCGGTGAATTGGAAGTCCAAACCATCCTCCGTGCTGCTGGTCGTGGGGCAACTACTACGATGCCAACCTGGAGAGCGGAACAGCTAGATATAGCACGACACGAAGGCAGGAGCTAGGTCATCGGATCAGGCCAACAACCCCACTCAACCAGATGATGTTTGAGTGGAGCACCCATGCTTATGGCATTATGTTGCCATGCCCATGAATCGCCACCTCACCTGGGGTGACCGCCAAGCCGAAGTCGCCCGCGAAAAAAACCTCAAGAGACTGCAAAAACTGGCCGCCATGGCGCCTGCGCCTGCGCCTGCGGCACCAACCGTGGAGACACAAACCGCCGAAGCACCTAAGCAAGCTGCCGCCGAACCTCCGGCCGTCGCCAAGAAGAAGGCCACCACCGCAGACAAGAAGACTAAGCCGGCGGCGAAAAAACCTACAAAGAAGTAGGCGCGCCTTGTCGCTGCATGATGGCTGAGACGATGTCCGCGTTCTGCGGCATCTTCCCCACCCGCCCCTTGGAATAGAAGAGTTCGCGGTCGAGGTAGATGTCCATCGCTCCCGGCATCCCGGCCTTCAGTTTGACCGGGAGGCCCAGCCTCGATTCAATCTCGTGTTTCAGGCTCACGGCCTGTTCCTTGATGTCGTGTCAGAAGAAACAGCGTTTGATTGTGATTTCCATTTTGGAACTTGATTCCCCACTTAATTTCGCGATTCTGTGGCACAAATCACAGCGCTAGACTGGCGTTTCCCGCCACTCTGGCACTATGGCCACGGCTGAACTCATTCTCGAACGCCCGCAGGCCGCAACGCAAGCCTGGACGCTGCCGGCGCAAATCCCGGAACTGGATGGGATTCGCGGAGTAGCCATCCTCCTGGTTTTGCTTTGTCACGCGGCGATGTGGCTGCCTGAGTCGGTCGTCCGGTCGGTTTTGCTGGAAGGCAAGATCGGCGTGGACCTGTTCTTCGTGCTCTCGGGCTTCTTGATCACCGGAATTCTGCTCGACACAAGAAGCGACCGCCACGCATTGCGGAACTTCTATGTCAGGCGTGGGCTGCGTATCTGGCCGCTCTATTTCTGCTTTTTGCTGGCGGCGTTCGTCTCTCTCCGGACTTTGATGCCGCCATCCATTGCGCCGTGGGTGTACGTGCTATTCGCGCAGAACTTCGTCTATTGGGTGAGTGCCGGCCCGGTTTTGGAGCCGATGTGGTCGCTGGCTGTCGAAGAACAGTTCTACCTGGTGTGGCCCTGGGTTGCGCTCCGGGCAAGACGCGAAACGGTGCTGAAGATCTGCTGTGCCATGTTCGCCCTGGCGCCGCTCGTCCGATGCGCGTTTCGGATTGGAGGTGCGAGTGACACGTTTGTTTACGCGAATACGCTTTGCCGGCCGGACGGGATCGCGATCGGCGGTGCGCTCGCCGCCTGGGTGCGCAGCGATGGATTCGAGGTCGAGCAACTGAGGCGCCTCGCGAGATTCGCCGTTCCGCTAGGGATCGCTGGAGCCGGCCTTTGCTATGCGCTCGGCAATGCCCTCACATTCGGCACCGAGATCCGCTACTCGTTCGTCGCCCTCGCCTGCGGAGGCCTCGTCGCCTGGACACTCGCGCGGCTGGGCGAACCTTCACTCCTTGGCGGCCTGCTGCGCGGGTTCAGCCTGACCGGGCTCGGTCGAATCAGTTTCGCACTCTATCTGTTCAATCTTCCCGTCTACACGCTGATGCACGGGCATTACGCCGATCGCATCTTCCTGCGGGTACCGGGCCCGGCCGCGGAGATCTGCCGCACGCTGGCAGCCACGGCCGTCGTTGTTCTCGCCGGAGCGATGTCGTGGACGTTCTTCGAAAGCCGCATCCTGAAGCTCAAATCGCGGCTAGCACCGCGTTAATTCTTCACTACATTCCGCACAATCTCGACCGCCCTCTCGCAGGCCGCGCGATCCACGTCCATGTGCGTGACGAATCGGACCATATCTCCAAAGCCGCTGCCGATCTTCAGCCCCTTTTCACCGACACGCCGGATGAACTCCGTTCCGCTCATGCCGGTGCCACTCACATCTGCGACAACGATGTTGGTCTGCACGCTGGCAAGATCGACCTTGATTCCCTGAGATTTCGCCAATTCACTCGCCAGGAAGCGGGCATTCGCGTGATCTTCGTGCAGACGTGCCGGCATCTTCTCCAGCGCGATCAGTCCGGCTGCAGCGAGAATTCCCGCCTGGCGCATGCCGCCACCGAGCGCCTTGCGATACTTGCGCGCCTGTTCGATGAACGCGCGGCTGCCAACCAGCAGAGATCCAACGGGCGCGCCGAGGCCTTTCGACAGACAGAACATAACCGAATCGAACTTCTTCGTGATCTCCGCAACCGGCTTCCCAAGAGCTGTGGCAGCATTGAAGACGCGCGCTCCATCGAGGTGGACCGGAATACCGGCCGAATGCGCTTCGTCGCAAATTTCTTCGGCAACCTCGGTTGGATACACAGTGCCGCCCGCCATGTTGTGGGTGTTCTCGAGCGCGATGAGTCCGGTCTGCGCCAGGTAGTAAGTCTTACCCGCTATCTTCCTTCTGATTTGATCCCAGCAAAGGGCCCCGCCATCGGCCGCAATCGGACGAACCAGACAGCCGGAAAAGCTCGCCAGCGTGGCCATTTCGTAGTTGTAGATGTGGCCGCGCTCTTCGCAAATGATTTCTTGCCCAGGACGCGTGTGAATCTTGATCGCGACCTGGTTGCCCATGGAGCCGGTGGGAACGAAGATGGCCGCCTCACGGGCAAAGATTTCAGCAGCGCGCTGTTCCAGTCGGTTGACCGTCGGATCTTCGCCGTAAACGTCATCGCCCACTTCCGCTTCAAACATTGCGCGGCGCATCTCCGGCGTTGGCTTAGTAACGGTGTCGCTGCGCAGATCGACTACGGTGCGAGGCGCAACGGTATCGGCGGTTTCAGGCTGTGCTTGCGTGCTGGAATACATGCTGGCTCCTGGCAAAGAGTCTAAATTATTCGCGCTTGCGATAACATTTTGCCCATGCCAAGCGGCGATGCAATCGCGAACCTGCACGTCGGGACCTCGGGCTGGGGATACCCCACGTGGAAACCCGCGTTCTATCCGGAGAAAACGAAGCAAAAAGATTTCCTGCGCTACTACTCCACGCAGCTCAACGCGGTGGAAGTGAACTACACCTTCCGCCACATGGTGAGCGAAAAGTCTGCGACCGGATGGCTGGCTAACACGCCGGACGATTTCCGGTTCTCGATCAAAGCGCACCAGCTCATTACTCACATCAAGCGGCTGAAAAATGCCGAGGAGCCCGTCCGGCGGTTCGTTGATTCTGTGCGCACGCTTGATTCGGCCGGGCGACTTGGTCCGGCGCTGTTCCAGCTTCCGCCAAACCTGAAGTGCGACGTCGGCCTTTTGCGCGAGTTTCTGACTCTGCTACCTCCGAAGTTAAAGGCCACGTTCGAGTTCCGCCATGCGTCATGGTTCAGCGAGGAGGTATACACCGC
>Ga0335069_10003520_pt1 | contig 23615 bp, 20 predicted proteins | sample Lox_Sample_11_FD_206714 | JGI IMG/M metagenome (GOLD analysis project Ga0335069, IMG submission 206714) | Soil microbial communities from Loxahatchee National Wildlife Refuge, Florida, United States - Lox_Sample_1.1 | ecosystem: Environmental > Terrestrial > Soil > Wetlands | place: USA... | reverse complement strand
CTGCTCATTGCTCTCGATGTTTTCTTTGTGTGCTGCCAGTTGGACGTCGTGCGACGCGATATTCTGCCGATTCGCTTCGATGGCGTGCATGTTGGTAGAAACCTGTTCAGCCGTAGGACTGAGCCCCGCCTGAATCATTTCCGCAGTTTCCAGGTCGTCCCCATCTACGGTGATAGTTTTTGCTGTAACCCGTCCTTGCTCGTCAGTCATGCCGTCGACTGATACCTTCAGTCCTGGAATCAGCACGACGCTCGACATGTGTTGCTTGTCCAAGCCAAAGAGGCCTCTGTCGTCCTTGGTTGTGGTCTCGTCGGTGAGGACGACGGTGGTGGTGCCGTCCGCACTCTTCACAATTAATGTTTCTCCGGTTCGTGCTGTAATCATTCCTTTTACTTTGGCTTTGTCGCCAAAACTGAACAGCGATGTCAGTAAAAGCATCGCCACTAGACCCAATACAATCCTTGTTCTCCGCATAGCTGCCTCTCTTGTTTGAAGTTCACGAGTAGGCGGATCTGTCCGCGTCAGCTAGTCCTTCTTTGGCTTCCATGCAGAGTGTCTTGCCTGTAAGAGAAGGCAACTAGCCGTCCTCGTTCGGGACTCATCGTCCGCGCAGTTGATTCGTCCGGCTACTGTTTGAAATGCCAGTAAAACGCGACAACTAGCAGAATTGCTAGCCGCTAACTGTCAAATGATGTGTGTGGGCTGGGCTCGCCTTCTCGGAAAGGCGGGCTGGACAGTTCGTACTAGCCTACTTCGGTGCTGAGAAAGTGACCACCTAGAAGAATGGCCGCGACAGCGGATAGAAGTTCGGTTTTGGCATTTATTTTTCGGAGGTAGCCAGGGGCGCCAGTGTTCAAGGCGGCCGTGATGATGTCAGGATCGTCATGCTGAGAGACGAATAGAATCTTGGTCTCGGGAGCCAGTTCGGAAATTCTTATGGCCGCGTCAATGCCATTGAGGTTCGGTAGGCTGACGTCTAGAGTTACAAGGTCCGGTTTGAGTTCTTCGGCAATACGAACTGCTTCTGCGCCATCTGCCACTTCCGAGATTACTTGTAATTCTGGCATTTCATGAAGTATCGACGCTATGGTTTGCCGCCAGCCTGCAAAATCGTCCACCACCATGACCCGTATTAATGACACGATTGGAACCCGGGAAACGTTATCGAGTATGGTTTCCGTAGATACTGAATGCAATACAGCAAACCCCTTACAGCTCGCAGGAAAAAGACACAGGTACTCAGCTGACTCCCGATCCAATTTGTTTGCGAAAAAGACCGGACGCATCGGGACTTCGCCTGTACATTTTGCCAGATGACTGGGCGAAGACCTTAAATTAAGGTCGCCACGTAACCGTTAATTCCATCCGGCCAGAACTATCTTTCGCATTGCATAGCGGGGCTGGTGCGTGCCGTTACTCAGATTGACCTTTTTTGCGTTAAAGAACCAGACAGAGGTCTCGATGCCTCGAAAACATAGTATCGTCACATCGCGTTTCATCGTGGTTGCGCTTTGCATCCTTCTCCTTCCCGGAGATATCACAGCCTACACCGTGCCTCGGGGGTACACGCCACTACCTTCGCCGGAAGACCAGCCTTCCAAAATTCCCCCAGAACAATTGGATTCGCTGGTAGCACCGATTGCGCTCTATCCGGATCCCCTACTGGCACAAACACTGGCGGCGTCGACCTACCCGCTCGAGATCATCCAGCTTCAACAGTGGCTGCAGCAGCACAAGGATCTAAAAGACAAGGCATTGGCTGATGCAGTCGCGAAGGAATCTTGGGATGCCAGCGTCCAGGCTCTGGCGGCCTTGCCCGAAGTTGTAAATCGCCTGGCGAACGACATTCAATGGACTACCGATCTGGGCAATGCCTTCCTCGCGCAGGAAAGCGACGTGATGGACGCGGTGCAACGCATGCGCAAGAAGGCACAGGACAAAGGGAATCTTAAGTCGAATGAACAGCAGAAAGTGGAAACCAAGGTCATCGAAAGTAAGAGCGTGATCGTCGTCGAACAAGCCAATCCTCAAGTTGTGTATGTGCCGACCTACGACCCGTGGATTATCTATGGCGCGCCATTCTACCCATATCCCGCTATTTACTATCCGCCACCTGGCTACTACGCCGCGGGCATGGCAATCTCTTTTGGCATCGGTGTGGCAATGGGGGCGTTCTGGGGTGGCGGGTGGGGATGGGGCTGCGGTTGGGGCGGGAATAACAACATCACCATCAACCGCAACAACAATTTCAATCGCAACACGAATGTCGGCGGGGGAAACCGCAACAACATCGGCGGAGGCAATCGCCCTTCACAACTTCCCAGTAACGGCGGGAACCGCGGCGGCAACCTCGGTAATCGGCCTTCCACGCTGCCCGCGGGCGGTAATAACGCCGGGAATCGATGGCAGCATAACCCCGAGCATCGCGGTGGCGCTCCGTATCGTGATCGTGCCACTGCAGACAAGTTTGGCGGCACAACCCGCGGCGACTCTCTAGCTAACCGTCAGGCCAGCGCTCGCCGGCAGGTCCAGCGGCAGGGCGGAAATCTGCCCAGCAACCGCGGAGGAGCAGGTGTGAGCAATCGAGCTGGCACAGGACGCGGTGCTGGCGGTATTGGTGGTGGCGGCGATCGCATCGGAAACCGCGATCTTTCCCGTAGCGGGGGAGGAAATCGGGACGCCTTTGGAGGAGGCTCTCGAGGATATGACGGGTCGCGTGCCCGCTCGAGCGGAGACCGCGGCGCCTCAAGCATGGGATCGCGCGGCGGCGGCGGCTTCAGCCGAGGTGGTGGAGGGGGCTTCAGTCGAGGAGGCGGAGGCCGACGTAGGTAATTGGAGCGATGCATAGGAACGAAAGGATCCGCTTATGAAATCAATCCAGATGCACCGAGCTAAGGCACAGACGCGCTATGTCGTGCTTACCGTCATGCTGTTCGGTAGCTTGTGGGCCCTGGCGACCCAACAACCCAGAGCCACTACTGCGAAGACCACTACCGTCACTCCCAGTGTGAAGACCTTTGACACCCCACAACAGGCTGCGGATGTTTTAGTCGATGCGGCAGATCAATTTGATGTAGCTGCCCTCACCCAGATTTTTGGCGTTGATGGCGTGGACGTCATATTCAGCGGTGAGTTCGCCCAGGATCGCCAGCATGCCGCTGACTTCGTTTCTGAAGCCCGTCAGAAAAAGACAGTTTCGGTTGATCCAAAGACGGGCACCCGCGCGTTTCTGCTGGTAGGAAACGAGGACTGGCCCTTCCCAGTGCCGATCGTGAAAAGAAAGGGCAAGTGGCTGTTCGACGCTCCGGCTGGGCGCGAGGAGTTGCTCTATCGGCGTATAGGTGCGAATGAACTGGACGCCATTGCAATTTGTCGTGGATATGTCGACGCGCAATACGAGTTCGCGTTCCGCAAGCGCGACCTGTATGACGTCACCCAGTATGCGCAGCGCATTGTCAGTATTCCTGGGACACAAGACGGATTGGCCTGGCAAAATCCCGACGGCACATGGGGTGGCCCTATCGGCGACAAAATCGCCCGCGCCATCGAACAGGGATATACCAGTGGCGCTGAGCCGTATCATGGATATTTTTTCAAGATTCTGAAAGGGCAGGGCACGGCCGCTCCGCACGGAGAAATGGACTATGTCGTAAAGGGCGTCATGATCGGGGGGTTCGCTTTAGTGGCTGCTCCCGCTCAATACGGCGTGACTGGAGTTAGAACCTTCATTGTGAGTCAAGATGGTGTTGTTTATGACAGAGACTTTGGCTCACAGACGCTTGATGAATTTAAGAAGATGGAGCGCTTTAACCCAGATAAATCTTGGAATCCGGTTGCAGAAGATGACGATATCGATAACTGAGGCCGCGCTGCCATAAAAGGTTGAGGATGCCACGCACATCAGGCAAGATTTGCCGCCCAGGGTAGTAAGGAGTTTCGACCGTGAGACGAACATCTGTTAGATGGCGCGGGCTGGCGCTGGTTATTTTATTACTGGGGGTTGGTGCGAGTGCCGCCCCGGCACAAGACAAGCAATCGGCCGACTCAAGCGCTCACGCTGCCACATACGTCGGCGCTGATACATGCAAAACCTGCCACGAGGATCTTTACAAACAGAACTTCGAGAAGACCCCACATTTCAAGACAACTTTGCAGGACGGCCATGGCTGCGAATCGTGTCACGGGCCCGGATCGGCACACGTCGAAGGTGGTGGCGATGTCACCAAGATAATCAGCTTTAAGAGCCTGACCATCCAGCAGGTAAATGCGAATTGCCTGAGTTGTCACGGAGAGAAACACGAACAACGCCATTTTGCTGCGTCGGCCCATGCCGGGAATGATGTTGGTTGCATCGACTGTCATTCACCGCACCATGCCAAGGAACCTCAACACCTGCTGGTGCGCGCACAACCCGATCTCTGCTACGGGTGCCACACCACGGCTAAGGCCGATTTCGCCAAGCCGTATCACCATCGAGTTGACGAAGGTTTGATCGGATGTAGTGATTGCCACAATGTCCATGGCACAACAACGTTGCGCAATTTAAGAACCACGCCCAGTGGAGACGCCATTTGCACGAAGTGTCATGTGGACAAAGCAGGTCCGTTTGTCTATGAACACGTGCCCGTCAAGACGGAGGGTTGCAGCAGTTGCCACACTCCTCACGGGTCGACGAACCCGCGATTTTTGCGCGTCAACCAGGTGAACCTGTTGTGCCTGCAGTGTCATTCGTTCCCTGCACAAGGACCGGCGGGGCCGGTTCACAATCAGTCTACGAAGTACCAGGCGTGCACCATGTGTCACGCAGCAATTCACGGCTCCAACGCAAGCGACGTGTTCTTTCGATGAGAAGGTGCGACATGACGGCGAACTGGCTGCGGATGAGACATGTTTTTCTCGGGGCCCTCCTCTGCTACGGCGTGGCCGCGGCTCAGACATCGGGTACCGGCGCAAGTCAGAGTCCGATGCCGCCTGAGGGTTGGGAAGGCGGCGGCTACGTTGTTCATCAGTCGATCGAGTTCGGTTATCGCACGTCGGATGTGACTGGCAGTGAACCCATGTACAACACTCTTGTCGACCTTCGCAGCGGGCTGCGGTTGTTCGATCAGAGCTTGTCCATGCAATCGGAAGCCAACAACGGCCTGCTCTTTGACAATCTTTTCATCACTAGCTTTGGCTGGGGCGGGGAACCGAATAACGCTGTTCATGCGCGGGTGAGCAAGAACCGATGGTACGACTTCCGCGCCGCATTTCGCCGTGACCAAACGGATTTCGATTTCAACCTGCTGGCAAATCCATTAAATCCGCCGACCTCCAGCCCCAACATACCGGCTCCAGATTCTCCGCATAGCTTCTACACGCGCAGGCGAATGAGCGACTTCGATCTCACACTTCTTCCTTTATCGAAGATAACTTTCCGCGTTGGATACTCGCACAACAATATGACCGGGCCTTCGTTCTCGAGTGTTCACGAAGGAACGGATGCATTGTTGTTGCAGCCATGGAACACCACATTGAATTCATATCGCTTTGGCGCCGACCTGAAAATGTTGCCGAGAACGGTCATCAGCTACGACCAGTTTCTCGACTATTACAGGGGCGACACGAACTGGCAGTTGACTCCGTTTGCCCCGGCACTCTTGCCGGGCGGTGGTGGAGTAGAACTCGGCTTGCCGATCAATACCGGAGCCAAGATCCCCTGTGCCATCAATCCGCCGGCGACTAGCCTGATTGACCCGACCGGAACGCTGACTAATGTCAACTGCAGTGCCTTTTTTGACTACACTCGATACGACCGCATTCGCACCTCGACCCCAACGGAACGCCTAAGCTTGCACAGCAACTACTTTCAGAGAGTCGAATTCAGTGCCTCCTACGCGTACAGCTCGGCCGATATGAACGCGCCCCTCAACGAATTCTTTAACGGGCTCATCACGCGAACCGGTGTCCGCCAGCAAACCGTCACCGGGCCCGGACACGCCAACATGATTTCGAATGTGGCGGATTTCAGTGTCACTTTCCACCTTTCGCAACATCTGCGAGTCATCGATACGTTTCGCTTTTGGGCAAACCGTATTCCTGAAAGCTTCACTTCGACCGAGACCGACTGGACGTGCAATGCATCGTGTTCGTTGCTGACTCCCTTAAGTGGCACGACGGCAAGTTCAGCCAGTTCCGCTGCCGAACTCTCTTTCAATCAGAATTGGAAGCGGAATGAGTCGGACCTGGTCTGGGATGTTTCAAAACATTTTGGTGGACTCATTGGTTTTCGGTACGGCGACAAACTCTTTCATCACGTTCTGGACTTCGCCAGCGGAGATGAAGACCGAATTGTCGTTCACGAATACACTCCCGTGCTCGGGCTTTGGGCCAAGCCTATCTCGCACTTGAGATTCAACTTCAACTGGGAGCACACCAATAATAGTGACGCGATCGTGCGTATTGGCACGCGGAAAGAAAACCGTTACCGTGTTCAAGCCAACTACAATCCCAAGCCCTGGGCGGTGCTTGGCGGTTCCATCAATCTATGGGACGGTTCAAATGGGAACACTTTGTCTGACTATCAAGCGCACAATCGCAATTACGGATTCACGGGAACGATTACCCCAAAAGAGCGATTCGGCTTCGACTTTGCCTACAATTACAACGATTACCAGCAGAATGCTCTTGTCTGCTTCAACGACTCGGACGCAACATTACCAGTCGTGGCAAACGCTGGCAGCTGTGAGATCAACGGTTACAACGACAGCAGCAATCCTCTGCTAACCAATGGTTTGTATGAAAGTCACACGCACTATGGCATGACATCGGTGATGCTCAAGCCCATTCCCCGACTTACCACGCAAGTTGGTTACAGCATTACCAGCGTCGGAGGTCAGACCCCGCTATTTAATAGTCTGGAGCCGTTCGGGTCTCTGCAATACAACTACCATCAGCCCCTCGCCAATGTAGCGGTTGATATCGGACACAATTTGACCGCGAAAGCCGGTTGGAACTACTACCAATACGGAGAGAAGTCTTTTGTGGGGCCGACCGATCCAAGGTACTTCCACGCGAACCATGCTACGTTCTCTTTGCGCTGGGCGTTCTAATCCAGTCGTGGCGCCGCGATCCCACCGGGACTACAACAAGACATGCAGACAGCCAGTGTGTGCCCTCACCTGAAGATTTGACAATCGCTTCCTAGAAAATCAACCTACGATTAGATATAGTAGCCAGCACTCGAACCAGGCCGATTGACGGCACGTTCGGATGATTCTCCTGCCATTTGCGGGAGAGCCACCATCTAAGGAGATCTTATGAAGCCGTTTCTCACCCTAGCTGCATGTAGTTCTCTTGCGGTGTTATTTTTGATTTCTGCACTGAATGCCCAAACCTCCGCCACAACCAACGTGAATGACATTCGTGATTTTCCACCCGACTTCAACGATTATTTTCGGCCTGCGATTCCTGAGGACCTGCTTCCTATGGGCAGGCCGGCCCTGGGCACGCCGGAAATGAATCTGGGCGGACCGCCCGTTAAATTATTTGTGGCAGACGTGGTGGTTAATAATACCGACCCAAATTTAAAAAATACGAATACCTCCGGCGACTCTGAACCCAGCATCGCCATCAATCCGCTCAACCCGCATGAGATCGACATTCTTGCTTTCAGCGGCGCATGGGGGACGAATGCTCCGGTCTGGCATAGTTCCAACGCCGGTGCCCTTTGGACGTTAGAGCAGACAATTCCCAGACCCCCGGGAATTTCAGGAGCTGGCTGCCCGTGTGATCAGGCGCCGGACTACGGTCGCAGCAATCAGCTTTCGGCAGTATTTCTCGACATCGACAGTTTCGGTATCGATGCATACAGCGGCACCACTACCGATCCCACCACCGCAGCGGCGTGGCAGTGGTTTGCTCCCGGTGGTATTACTCAGCGCACCAACCATGACGGTACCGGCAACGCCGACCAACCCTGGCTTCTGGTGAACAAGGACCCTGACGACGAGGCGCAGGACGACGTGTATGTAGCCTACGATGACTTCTCAGGTGCGCCCGACATGCGCGTGGCCGTGGCGCCCGGAACTAACCCCCCGAACTTCACGATCGACAATCTGGCGGGTTTCTCGCAGGGAGCGATAAATCCTGGACAGCGGCTGGCCGTCGACCACCGGAACGGTGCGATCTACACGCTGTTTCAGCAGTGCCCAACCAACATCACCAATTGCAACAACATCGGCGCCGATCCTAAGACCATCAATTGGTTCCTGAATCGGTCCATTGATGGCGGAAAGACCTGGAGCCTCAATGGGAGCACGAGCGGCATTCAGGTTGCCACCGGGCAGAGCACACAACCTACGCCGAAGTTCGGAACGGTCAATGCCCTACTCGGTGGAGTGAACCATGTTGCCGTCGATCCGAACAATAGCGATGTTTACGTCGTGTTCGGAAACCGCGATCCCAACACCACAAATAATCGGTTAAGCATGGTGCGATTGACGAATGACGGCCACGGAGGCCTGATAATCGGCACACCTCATTTTGTAACCGGCCAGGTTCAGGCGGCGTTGCCATCGCTCGCGATTGCCAGAAACAGTACCGGAACGATTGCCGTACTCTACATGGTCTATAACGGAATCGACCCGCAGTCCGGCTTTCCCGCGTTCACCGCGATGGTCGCAGGCAGCGAGGATCATGGTGTTACGTTCAAGTCCTTCAAACTCGAATCGTTTCTTTCTCCTGCCAAAGACACTGGCGACAGCCGGCAGCGCGTGCTCGGAGATTACCTGCAACTGAAAAGCGTCGGCCGGACTTTTTTTGGCGTTTTCCCAGGGAATGGTGTTCCCTTTGGCCGGGCTATTTCCAACATCGATCCCATTTTCTTTCGCGCTACGGTAAATCCGTAACTGGGAAAGAATCGATTGTCCTCGGGAGTTCGGGGGCAGGACCCTCGAACTCCTTTTTTAACCGCCCTGTTTAAGAAACGCGTTGATCTTCTGCCAGTATTTTTGCACGATCATTTCTGTACTCAAGTGACCGCCGCGCGAGAGCAGGTTGAGCTGAACACCAGTCCTTCGGGCAAATCGCTCCACTGATCGCCAAGGAACGAAGGGATCATCTTTGGCATGGAACATCATGATCTTTGAAGAATCGATCTCGTCCGCATGATGTGCGGGATTGAAAAACTTGCCGCTCTGCAACTTCTTCCAATTCTTATCGGAAAGCCTGTATCCTCGGCCGAAGGCCTCGCGGATGTAGGCAGCGTAATTTTTTCTGGAAGTCTCGGCTCGCTCGCTGCCAGCAAGAATTCGCCAATCCACTACCGGGCAATTTGCGATCACACGCGAAACCCGCGAATCCAGCGACGACAGAATGGCCGCCGCTCCGCCGAAACTGCCACCAATTACAAAGATTCGCCTAGGCGAAACGAAGAACTTTTTTCCGAAAGCGGCGTCTCTCATGCCCTTTGGAAGTTCATCGATGACATCAAGGATGTCTTCATGCGGCGAACGTTCCATGAAATTGCCGTCGCTCTCCCACGCGCCCCGGTAACGTGGGTAGAAGACCCAATAGCCTTGGCGTGACAGGAACTCGGAAAGCGGCTGCTTTCGCGGAATCGAAGGCATGCCATCGCAGAGGATGATGACCTCATGTTTTTTGCGCGGGCGGGCCGGCGGCAAAAATTCCGCCACGATTTCTCTCTTGAATCGGGTGCGAAACACCTGTTCATGCTAGCAAAAGAGGCGGCCTGCGCTAAGCTCGCATAGGTTCCGGCATCGGGGTTGGAGGCACGATATCGGGCTCGGGACTTGGTGGATCGGGCATCTGTGGTGGAACAACGTCCGGATCTGAACCTGGTCCCGGTTCCGGGTCTGGCTTTGGACCTGGTCCCGGTTGCGGCGATGGAAACGTGGGTTGAATCTGGTTGGCGAAAAGGTTCATGCAGCAACCCGCCGGGCGGCGATTTTAATTTTGTCCGCAAGTGTGGGTCGACTGGCGGGGACGCTTGCCTCCCATGGTTCATCGACTCCCATCAAAGCCAGGGCGCCGCCTGCCAAAGCAATATTCTTCATGAGATCGACGCGGTTGTGATTTCGTTCGTTCGGGTCTTCATCATTCCAGAAGTTGTGCATGACGGGGGACACCCCCGCGAGAAAGCCTAAAAGTGCTAACGCCCCAAGCTTCGGTTTGACGCCAAGTAGAAGGCTCGCACCGCCAACCAATAAGGGGATCGCCGATCCCGCGACTGCGAGCTTTGGTTTCGGCACACCTTTTGCGTCAACGTACGAAGTCATCGCCCTCAAGTTCATCAAGTGATTTACTCCGCTGAATAGAAAAAATCCGCCGAACAGGACCCGTCCAATAAGAAACGGCACTTTCATGCATTAATCTCCACTTACATTTATTTAGATTCTTTATCTATATGCCGATTCATCCGCATCGGCTATTGGGGAAGCGAGGTAGCGAGATGGAAAAGTTCGTGTACTGAGATGAGCAGAATCAGAGAATTGGAGTCATATCGATACTGTCTGCATGGATGGCTTCTGTCCTGAATCAGGATTGATCCGTGCTCCCACCCCTAGGGGGAAATCGGTAGTACATCAGTCACGTATTTTTACAGATTTGCAATCGACTTTTTGTTGCTTCGTAGTAGGATGCTGCCACCTGAACAAGACGATTTCTAGAGTTGGGTAGTTGTGCAGCCGGTCGACAAGGGGACCGCGGCATAGCTTTGCTTCGTAAAGGGGGATTCCGTGGTCTTTCAGACGTTGGGTCGAAGTGTGTCTGCAGCCGTCGTGTTCCTGATCATCACGGCCGCAGGGTTTGCGCAGGTTCCTTCCTCACAAAGAGTCATCCTTGTCATCGACGAAAACACCAGTTTTAAAAGCGTAATGGCGAACATGCCCTGGCTGGTAGGGCAAGGTAACGCCAATGGTTACGCCGCAAATTTCAAGTCGGATAATGGCGGTTCTCTGCTTGACTATCTGTGGCTGGCCTCCGGAAGTTGCCACTCTAAGGCGAATTGCAAGTTGCCTGCCGGAACCCACGACTTCAATTGCAACGGAAACTCCTGCTACGATCCCGGCACAAAGCAAACAGATCCCATCACCGACGACAACATTTTTCGCGAACTGAACAAGGCCGGGATTTCGTGGAAAGTCTATGCACAATCGTATGCCGCGGCTGGCGGTACACCGACCACTCCAGATGGACACAATGGGGTCGATTACTATCGTCGCCACAATGGTGCGACCTGGTATAGCGACATTCTGAGCGACGTCGACCACAGCGCAGAAAAGATTGTTGACCTGTCAGAACTCACAACGGATTTGGCCAATGGCAAGCTGCCGCGGTTCATGATCATCGTGCCCGACGGTCATCACGATGCTCACGATTGTCCCGTGGGTATGAAGACCTGCACCCAGGCCGATAAACTCAGCGCGGCAGATGATTTCCTGAACGATACGCTCTCTCCGATTCTCAACACCAAGGATTTTCAGCCCGGTGGAAGCGGATTGCTTTTTGTCACTTTCGATGAATGCAACGGCGGCAACAATAACGGCTGCGGCGCGGCAGTCTACACCGGGGTCATCGGCCCGAAGGTAATACCGCACACAGTTTCGAATTCTCCCTACAAACATGAGAACACTTTGCGGACCATGCTGCACGCGTTGGGAATCTCGACCTATCCCGGCGCCGCGGCCACTGCTGCCGCTATGTCCGACTTCTTCAATCCAGTTGGCGACAAGCCAGAGGTGGTAATCAGTTCGCCTGCAGACGATGAGTCTGTGAACTCTCCGTTCACACTCGATGCCTCCGCGATCCCGACCAAAGGACACAAGATTAGCGGTTGGTATGTCTACATTGACGGAACGGCTGCTTATCATGTCAGCAATGTGGACTCTATTAGCCCAAGTCTCACGGCCAGTAATGGAGACCACGTTGTGACGGCGAGGGCGTGGGATACATCTGGCGCCTTCGGCGATCAAACTATCTCGATCACCGTGGGATCGACCCAACCGATCGTGCGTCTCGCTACGCCTGTAAGTGGTGCGAACATCGGGTCCCCGGTGAACATCATCGCGACGGGTTCGCCAACTCCTGGACATGCGATCAGTGGCTGGTGGGTTTATGTGGACGGTGTTCCCACCTACAACGCGCACGCGACCAATTCAATCAACACGAACGTGCCGATGTCGGTCGGCAAGCATTCCGTTCTGACTCGCGTCTGGGACAATTCAGGCGCCTTTGGCGACCAAACGGTCGCGCTTACTATCAGCGCCAAACCTGCGGTTGCCGTTTCCGTTCCGTTGCCCGCAATGAATGTCAACTCTTCCGTCAACGTGCAGGCATCCGCCACTCCGAGACCAGGGCACACGATTACGGGTTGGTACGTGTATGTAGACGGACAGGCCAAGTACCATGTCAGCAATGTGAAATCCATCAACACGAATATCAACATCTCCAACTGGTTGCACACCCTCTTGGTGCGTGCCTGGGACTCTTCCGGCGCGTATGGCGATCAAAGTCTCACCGTCAATGTGTCACCGGTCGCTGTCAACATAAGCACGCCCATGGATGGAGCCGAGGTCGACTCTCCGGTGAATATCCAGGCCTCTGCCACTTCCGCCCATGATATTACCGGCTGGCACATCTACATCGATGACGTCGATTCCTACAAGCAGAACAATGGCAAGCCGCTGAATGCGAGCCTGAAGATCGCATCCGGGTCTCACAGCGTCGACGTGCGCGCCTGGGATAGCACTGGCACTCATGGGGACGAGACGGTTGCGGTCACCGTGCCTTAGTTTGGTTGCCGCATTGATTAACGCGGGTTTCAGCGTGGTAGAGTTATAATCGTCCGGTTGCCATGCAGAGCCCGCGTTATGCCCTTGTGGCGTATATAAGCAATGAGGTTGGGGAGTTCGTGGAGAATCTTCGGCGGGAGCTGCATCCGGAGCTGCCCCACCTGCCTGCCCACATCACCATCCTTCCACCTCGAACCCTTCAGGGCAGTGAGACCTTGGCTCTCGAGATCCTGGAAGATTTGTGTAGCCAGCTCCAGCCCTTTGAAGTGGCCTTGGGCGAGCCGGCAACATTCATTCCGACGACTCCCACCGTATTCATTCGCTTACAAACGCCCGAAACAATTTGCGACCTTCACGCGCGGCTAAGCACCCGGGGGCTGCGCGCAGACGAAGAGTGGCCTTTCGTTCCTCATCTCACAATCGCCAAGCTCACCTCTCAAGAACTCGCCCAAAGGGCGTACCAGACCGCACGGGAAAGATGGTCAAAGTTTTCGGGATCGCGAACCATTCGCATCCAGGAGTTGACCTTCGTCCGCGAGAGCAAGAAAGATTGTTGGGAAGATGTTGCAGAATTACCGCTCGGTAGCAGCTTGGTTGGCCGATAACACCAGTCACGGTCGGTGACGCCGAAAGATGATATCGAACCATGGCGTCCAGGTCTGACCACCATCGGTGGATCGTACCGCCGACTCCCTCACGCCTTCCGCTACCGCCTTCCACGTTCCTCGAACCAGCCGCTCTCTTCCATCGGTCGTCTCATCCTTGCCGGTGAGAATCATCTCCCCGTTGTGGTAGCCGCCTTCGATCACCAGCAGCTCTCCGCGATTTGTAACCCAACTCTGGTGCCACACTTTGCGCGAGACGTCATAGATTGAAAAGCTCTGGCCCTTGTGTCCGCTAGTGTCCTGATAGTCTTCGCGCAGAACGCATCCCGCGAGAATGCGTCCAACTTTGGTGCGGGCTGAAACGACGTTCGGGTTGTCGGTATCGTAGGCGTCCCAGTCGCCGATCCAGAAATCGAATTGGTGATATTCGGGCGCTTGACACGGCGTTTTCGCTGCAGCCAGAGAGACCACAGGGTGAGTTGTCATGAAGATGAACAAAATGGCTGCGAGACTGGCGCGGTTACCCATGATTCAAGATAGACCGGTCTCTTTCGTGAAGCTGGACGTTTACGGACTTGACTGGTTAAGGCGTTAAGAGCAAAAAGAGGGCAGGAAAATTGTCCTGCCCCCAAGTCAGTATCAATTAGACCTGCCGCCTCCAATTCGCCCTAGGCCTAGGTTCTGCATGATCTGTTTCCGCGCTTCTTCCGAAATCACCGGCTTGGTCACACCGCTCGCGCCACGGACATTTTCGTCGTGGGTGGGCACAGCCAAAAACCCCGGCCCGAGTTCGCCGGTGTTGGGATCGAGCGCGCCTCCGGTAATTTCTCCACGATTGTTGATGTCGCCGGCAAACACCAAGTAGGGTGATCCGGGCGGCACCATTTCATTCAGATCCGAAATCTGGCCGTTCTGCCAGATGAAGGCTCGGGAATTACCATTCGCATCGATCGACTGCCCAACAACCTGACCCTGATCGTTGATCCCGTACGCGAGGCTGAAGGCATCGCCCGGAAGCGGCCCAATCTGGGTGATCTTTCCGTCAGGCGTCCAAAGCGCGCCATAACATGCCGGATTGCACAGATCCGTATCGTTTGGGGCGTCGAGCCAGCCTGCGATTACTCCGCTGCTGTTGATTGCCGCCGCGGTATTGAAATACTGGCCGCCAAAATCGCCCAAGTTAGTGACCGTCCCGTTCTGCCAAAGCACGGCATGCCTCGCTCCCATTCCATCGTCATCTCCGCAAGGCCCCGAGATACCGACGATCTGTCCTTTGTTATTGATCGCAACCGCGGCGCCGTCGGGATCGTTGGGGAGAGTCGGTAGAACCTGCATCTGATTTGGATTCGGTCCCCAGACCACGGGGACGTATTGCAAGACAGCAGGCGGAATGCAGGATGTGTCTTGCACCGCTGTTTCAGCCCAGCCAATTACCAGGCCTTGATTATTAGCTCCCGCGGCTCGGCTATTATTGCCGCCGAGCGTGTTCGGCAGGCCAATTTTCTTGCCATTCCGCCACGCGAACGCCTGACATTCGTAACCGCTGGCAAAGGCGCAAAAATTCTCACCCCACGGATCTTTCAAAGCTGTGTCGGAGATGCCCACCACAATTCCACGATCATCTTTCGCTGGAAAGGGAATGGAGCTGTTCGGACCGCCGAGCGTCCCCAAGCCTAGGCGCAATCCGTTCAGCCAGAGAAACGCCTCCTGAGTGCTGTTACCTTTGGTTTCACTTGTCCCTGAAATCCACCCGAGATTATTGATGCCGTTGCCAGAACTCGAACTGCCTCCGAGCGTGCCCAGGCTGTAGAGCTTGTAATGCGAATTGCCGTTCTGTGCGTTCTGTGCAACCGCTGATGCACAGCACATTGCCATCGTTATCGCGCAAGCCAGTGTCCTGAATTGCATCGCTGCCTCCTGTGTTAATCGATTTGTTGAATGAGCCGCGAACTGCCGGCTATTCACGATGGATGCGACGGCTTCGGACGCTTGCGGACGCTTCTGTGAGTGCCCAATTGGCTGGTCGCGAGCCTAGTCCGAAAACGTCTAGTCGGCCCCGAAAGATGGAGCTATCATGAAAATTAAGATATGGGGCTGGACTGGCAAACCTGTTCGCGTGCACGCCTGACGCGCGATGCGCGTTTCGATGGCAAGTTCTTCATCGGAGTGAAGACCAGTGGCGTTTACTGCCGATCGATCTGCCCCGCGCCGACGGCCAAAGAAGAAAATGTTCGTTACTTCTCGACTGCGGCCGCCGCGGCGGAAGCCGGCTTCCGTCCTTGCTTGCGTTGCCGCCCGGAGTGTTCGCCCGGAACGCCAGCCTGGCTCGGTACTCCCAATACAGTTTCCCGCGCTCTCCGATTGATTAGCGAGAGTGGATTGGAAGATGGCGGAGTCGAAGTCTTGGCTTCCCGCCTGGGAGTGGGGTCGCGCCATTTGCGGCGCCTCTTTCTACAACACCTGGGCGCGACGCCGAGCGCAGTCGCGCAAACTCGTCGTCTGCACTTCGCCAAGAAACTGATCGATGAAACCAGCCTGCCCATGAGTCAAGTGGCACTCGCCTCCGGCTTCGGTTCGGTCCGCCGCTTCAATGCTGCCATTCACAAAATATACAAACGTCCCCCAACGCAAATCCGTAAATTGTCCCGTCTGGCAGTCGCACAAAAGCAGAATCAGTACGAATTTCGCCTCCGTTTTCGGCCTCCTTACAACTGGCAAAACATGCTCGAGTTCCTCAGCCTTCGTGCTACGCCGGGCGTAGAGGTTGTGGCGAATAGCGTCTATCGACGTTCGATCTTTCTGAATTCCCACGCCGGATACTTTGAAGTTGCGCTCGATCCTACAGAAGATTTTCTGACCGTGCGCGTGCAGTTCGGCGATCCCCGTTCGCTTTTTCACATCATCGAACGCATTCGCGCCATGTTCGATTTAAACGCTGACTGGGCAGCGATCGCCGCCAGCCTTCGCGCGGATCCGCTCCTGGCCCGCCGCCTCGAGATTCAGCCAGGAGTTCGCGTGCCCGGTTGCTGGGACGGGTTCGAGCTCGCCGTCCGCGCAATCCTCGGGCAGCAAGTCAGCGTGAAAGGCGCCAGTTCACTCGCAGGCCGCATCGCCAAAATGTTCGGCCATGCCTTCGCGGGCCCCGACGGACTGACACAGCTGTTTCCGCGTCCGGATGTTCTCGCTCAGGCGGATGTCGCCAGCATCGGCTTGCCCAAAGCCCGTGGCGAAACCATTCGCAAGTTCGCCCGTGCTGTTGCCGAAAAACGTATCTCGTTTGAAGGCATCGTCGACAGGGAAGTATTTCTCACCCGCTTGCTGGAGGTGCCAGGCATTGGCGTGTGGACTGCTCAATATGTCGCCATGCGCGCCTTGGGTGAGCCGGACGCTTTTCCTTCCGGCGACCTCGGCTTGCTGCGGGCACTGAACATAACCAATGTTAAAGAGTTAGAAATGTGGGCAGAAGCTTGGCGCCCCTGGCGCGCCTACGCCGCCATGTATCTTTGGACAGTTCCGGACTCTCCATCCGAGAAGATCAAAGTTTTCGAAAAGCAACTCGTCGGCAAGAACGTCTCAAGCAGCACCGCATCTGCCGCCTGCATCTAGCCAGAGGGAACTGTTAACCACAAAGGCCACAAAGGGACACGAAGATGCTCTGCTGAGGTTCGCTCTGTGTAACTCCGTGCCCCCTGTGGTTAAGGTCTTTTCGCATGAACGGTGGCCCGAAATATCGCGCTGCAGTGTTTCCGGCCATCCTTTGGGGCGGCCTGATCTGCGGCGTCATGGACATCACAGCCGCCATCCTGGTCTACGGCCTTTTCGGCGCAAAGCCACTGCGAATTCTGCAGGGAATAGCCGCCGGACTGCTCGGCCCTGACGCTTTCAACGGCGGACTTCCCACAGCAATTCTCGGTCTCGCTTGCCACTTCTTCATTGCGTTTTCCGCCGCGACTATATTTGTCCTGGCCAGCCGTTTTGTACCGTTTCTCATTCATCACTCTATTCTTGCTGGAGTTCTTTACGGCCCGACGGTTTACTTCTTCATGAATCGCGTCGTGGTGCCGCTCTCCAACGCCCGCAAATATCCGTTCTCCCTGAAAATGATGTTCATTGGGGTAGCCATCCATATCGTCTGCGTCGGGCTTCCAATAGCCATTGCCACACGCCGCAATTCCAGCCTCTAATTTCCGTCTCGGACAGGTTGCAAAAAGCTACACATTACCGATTGCCATCGTCCCAAATCCCGCGCCCTAAGCGTCCTTTCGGGCAGGGTAATCGCGTCCTCCGTGCATTGCCCGACCCTGGGAGCAGGAGTAATAAAGAAGGTGGGCCCCTGGGCGCTGGCGCAGTGACTTATTTCCTGCTCCAGGTTGGCCGGCGGAGGCACTATGCAAATCGGGGTTTACGGAGCAGGCTATCTCGGCACCGTGGTTTCTTCCTGTCTGGCCGACTTTGGAACACCAGTGCTCTGCTGCCACCCCGACAGCTCACGCATGGTCGAAATGGCCCAGGGTAACGTTCCGTTTCACGAGAAAAACCTGGCCGAAGTCATAAAACGTAACGTCCGCTGCGGTCGCCTTGCCTATTCCACCGACGTCGAAACCTTTGCCCGCAAAGCCCAGGTGATTTTTCTTGCCGAAGATAACTCCGATCATCTCGGAGACTTGGTTTTACGCATTGCCAGGGCCAGCTCCAAGCCCTCAATTTTGTCGATCGTGACACCGGTCGCGGTTGGTGCGGCTTCAGCCATCGAGGCGCGCATTAAGGCCGCGGGTTTGAAGGCAACGATCGTTTCTCAGCCCATGTTCTTCACGCCCGGTTGCGCCGTAGAGGATTTCAACTGGCCCGACCGCATCATTCTCGGCACGTCGTCACATGAAGCGGTGCTCGTCCTGAAGCAGATTTTCCACTCCCTGGTGATGCGTGGCGTCCCGGTAATTGTCGCCAATCATGAAACGGCGGAGCTGGTGCGCGAAGCGTCAACGGCGTTCGTCGCGACGAAGATGTCGTTCATCAATGAACTCGCCGCCCTCTGCGAGCGAGTGAATGCCGATGCGGTCAATCTCTCTCTCGCTCTTGGTCTCGACAAGAAGATCGCGCCGCGCTGTTTACAGCCCGGTGCAGGGATGGGCGGATTGTTCGCCGAGTACGACATGGATTCGCTCGCCGAGCTCGCTCAACGAAATGGCGTCTCGTTGAAAGTTCTCGGTGCAGCCCGTGAGGTGAACCACAGCTTCACCAATCACCTGCTGGAAAAGATTTCCCGCTACGTTGACTCGGTGCAGAACAAAGAAGTCGGAATACTTGGTCTGGCATTCAAGCCCAACACCAACTCCGTCGCCGGCTCTTCCTCAATCCGATTAGCAAAGACTCTAATTGCGAATGGCGCCCGAGTGCGGGCCTACGACCCTGTCGCGATTCCCGACGCGCGCATGGAACTGAACGGCACGGTCTACTACTGTGAGTCAGCATACGCAGCTGCCGAAGGCGTCGATGCGCTGGTTGTGGGCACCGGCTGGCCCGAGTTCCGCGGCCTGGATTTCGGACGCATCAAGCACGTGACCCGGCGTCCGCTGATCGTAGATACCAAAAACCTGCTCGACTCCAGCCGCCTGCGCGCTCTGGGCTTCGAGTATGTGGGAGTGGGCCGCGGATAGCTGTGGGCCTCTGTGCCCTCGGTGTTTAAGGTTTTGCCTTCCGCTCCGAACTCTCATCCCACCTTGTTATAATCAAGACCTACGGTGGGAGTAGCTCAACTGGCAGAGCATCGGACTGTGGCTCCGACGGTTGCGGGTTCGATTCCCGTCTCCCACCCCAAGATTAAGCCCTCGCGGTTCTCGATCCCGCCCAGCGCCTCCAAACCACAATCGCTGTCGCAATAACCCCAAACGCAACCGGCACGATCCACAGTAGCCGATTGAACCCCCGAAAACTCGGCACGACCAGGACGCGGCTTCCATACTTCTTCTCTAAATCGCCCAGAATCGCATCATCCGTACCGCCGCCCTGCAGGGATGCAGCAATCTCCTTCTTTAACGAAGCTTTCGCTTTGCAATCCGTGTGCGAGCACTCCGACAGAATCTCTCCGCACCCGCAGTTGCAGAAGACTTTCCCCGTGAGTGATTTCAGCCGAGACGCATCGTCGCCAGCCCCCAACATTAGGCAGGTAAGCACAATCACGGTTAGAAAAGTGCCGCAAAGCCGGCGCATCAGTTCGCCTTCTTCACCTCGACCACCATCACTTCGATCGGACTGGATTCCGTATTCACGTCGGCATGGCGTCTCATTCCCTCCGCCGTTGGAAGCCAATAGGCTTTGCCGGTCTGCCACTCGTGCGTCTCCGAAGTGCCGTCTTCGTAGACGACTTTCATGGTTCCACCCGTAAGCGGCATGATCACCCGTGGATGCTGGTGGGTGTGCATAGTCAACGGAGCATTAGGTGGAACTACGGTCTTCCAGACAGCTACATCGTCGTTTTCAAACTGCGGTGTACGCTGTGCCCCAGCCGCTGGAGGCGTTGTTTGTGGAGAAAGTGTTCTGAACGCGGCAAAGACCAGTGTGGCGATTACCGCCAGGCGAAGCCATTGCGTCGACATGGCAGAAAATACTACCATCCCGCCCGCTACCTGCGGCTAATACCGCCCGATTTCGCCTGTTGACAATGCCACCCGCCGAAGTCACAATTGTTGACGCTCGGGACCAACCTTTCCCCCAGTTGGTCGAATCCCCCGCAAATCACACCAGCCGCACCGCATTCAAGCGCGGTGCACCAGGAGATTCGAATGAGAACAACTCAACGCACCGCTTTTTGTGTCACCGTTTCGTTTGTATTCGCTCTATTGACCGCGACCGCGGTTCGTTCGCAGGTTTACACAGACCTCGTCAATCTCGGAGAGACCAACACCGACCCGCTGAATCCAGCCTGGATGGGCACCTTCGCGCAGGGTCGCGACGGTAATCTCTACAGCACAACTCAAGCCGGAGGACAGTTTACTCAGGGCCACCAGTATGGAACGGTTTTTCGGCTCACCCCTTCCGGCGACATGACTGAGTTGTACAGTTTCGCCAACACGGGGGATGGTGCACTCCCCAATAGTGGCCTGACGCTTGCGACCGACGGCAATTTTTACGGCACAACCCCAGTTGGCGGCGCCAATGGCTATGGAACTATCTTCAGGATCACATCCAGCGGGAATTACACAGTCATGCATAGCTTCGTCGGCACGACTGAAGGATCCAATGCGAACACCCCGCCCATTCAAGGCTTCGATGGCAATCTCTACGGAACCACAGGCGACGGCGTCAACATGTTCGGCGCCTTTTACAAAATGACACCGGCGGGTGTCGTGACTGTTCTTTACAAGTTTCCCAGCACGAATCGCTATCCCCGCGGTATCGTGCTCGGAACTGACGGCAACTTCTATGGCACGACGGTAGGCACGAGCCAGGGCCTGGGCACCGTCTTCAAAATGACGCCGAAAGGACAGATCACCATCCTGCATCAATTCGCGGGTACGGATGGTGCCAACCCGATCGGGCAGCTTATTCAGGCGAATGATGGCAATTTCTACGGCACGACGGAGAAGGGCGGTACCGGAGCCCAGGGCGTGGTTTTCAAGACCACCGCTTCTGGAGTGTTCACCGTGCTGCATAACTTCGCGAATGACTCCAATGGGATGGATCCCCTCGCCGGCCTGGTGGAAGGAACTGATGGAAACTTCTACGGCACGCTGCTGGCGAACCCGGGCGTCAGCGGAGGTTTGCTCTTCCGGATCACCCCCTCCGGCGCGTACACGATCTTGTATCAATATCTCAGCAAAAATAAAGACGGAAACGCACCGCAAACCGCGATGATCCAGCACACCAGTGGAACTTTCTTTGGTGACACCACCAGTGGCGGTGCCGGTGCCTTCTGTGGTTGTGGAGTGCTGTACAGCCTTGACATGGATCTCGGACCATTCGTGACTTTTCTGCCGCCGCAGTCACAGGCCAAGGTTGGGAAATCGATTGGTCTCTTCGGACAAGGATTCACTGGGGCAACCAACGTAACATTCAATGGAACCCCGGCATCGTTCAGCGTGGTCTCCGATACCTACATCACGGCGACAGTGCCAAGTGGCGCTGGAACCGGCGCAATCCGCGTAACCACCTCCGGTGGCGCGCTCATCAGCAACAAAGTGTTCCGCGTCACTCCGCAACTTCTGAGCTTTGCCCCGCCGCAGGGCCCAGTCGGAACTCAAGTGACGATTACCGGCGTCAGTCTGACTCAGGCGAAGGGCGTCGGTTTCGGTGACCGCATTCCGGCGCAATACACGGTCAACTCCGACACGCAGGTGACGGCAATCGTGCCTGTCGGCGCAAAGACGGGTAAGGTCGGGATCGAGACCAAAGGCGGCACGGCAATCAGTTCCGGGACGTTTACCGTGACCCAATAGGCGCAAGACGAGGACCTGCGGTTGTGGCAGTGATTCAAGCTGAGCCCGGCCCGCTATTGTCACAACCGTGCGTTCCTCTGGCAACTCTCCTCCCTTCTTAGGAATCGAAACAGCTTCGAAAACTCGATCTTCGCGACCCCAACGCCCATTGCCACAAAGCAAAAGCAACTCCACCGAAGTCCCGGCAGTTGAAACCAGGCGTCTCACTGCCAACGAAATCTTTGCCGCTGCGGTCGACAATGCCCGCTCCGAGCTTCGCCGTTCATCCCGTAAACTCGCTTTCTCAGGATTTGCCGGCGGCATCGCCATGGGCCTTACCGGTCTCGGAGTCGCATCCATGCGCTCTTTACTGGGCGAGGGCTCCTGGCGCGAGCTGGTTTCGTTTCTGGCTTATCCTTTAGGCTTTATCGCCGTCATCATTGGGCGTGCGCAACTCTTCACCGAAAACACTCTTTACCCCGTGATCCTTGTGCTGGATGAGCACAAGTATTTTGGCCGCACCCTGCGGCTCTGGGGAGTTGTTTTCGCCTCGAATATTGCTGGCGCGTTCTTATTCGCCTTATTAGCCGCGAGAACTCCCGCGCTCGCGCCGCAAATCCTGAGGGAACTGGTAAACATGGGTAGCGCTGCTTCCACCGGAACCGCGGTTCACTTCTTCTGGAGCGGAGTGATCGGAGGCTGGATCATCGCGCTGGTCGCATGGACGGTCACCGCCAGCCACTGGACCATCGGCCAGCTCGCCATCATTTATCTTTTTACGTTCGTGGTCGGCGCCGGGCGGTTCTCCCACTGTATTGCCGGCAGCTGCGAAATTCTGACGGCGGCGTTTAGCGGCGCGATTGGTTTTTCTGACTTCTGGGCATGGCTGGTACCGGCAACCAGCGGCAACATTTTCGGCGGCGTGTTGATTGTCAGCCTACTTAATTACGGGCAAGTCAAAGAGCTGTAATCGAAAGCCCACCTTTTTCACACGTCTCATCATTGCTAAACTCGTTGTACGCTAAAAACGTCGGTACTGACTCATGACCAACAGGAAAGTTCTGATTACGGGTGCTGATGGTGGACTCGGGACACACGTGACGCGCGCTTTCCTGGCCGCGGGAGCCCGCGTTGTCGGTATCTCTCGGAACATTAAGCAGGAAGACTTTCCGAGCGCGTCATTCATCGCACTTCCGGCTGAGGTTGCCTCGGCAGTGGGTGCGCAATCTGCAGCAGAAAACGCCGTGAAACAGTTGGGAGGACTCGACGTCGTTGTACACACTGTTGGCGGATTCGCCGGAGGCCAGCGTGTAGACCAAACCGATGATGCAACCTTCCAGCGTATGTTTAATACGAATCTAAACAGTGCTTTTTACTTGCTCAGAGCCGCCATCCCTCATCTTCGCAGGTCAAGGTCCGGCCGCATTATCGCTATCGGCAGCCGTGCCGTCGTAGATCCCGGCCCGGGTATTTGGGCCTACAGCGCTTCCAAGGCTGCCCTGGTTTCTCTGATAAAAACTGTTGCCTTGGAAAACAAGGATGTCGGATTGACTGCAAACGTGATTCTCCCGGGCACCATCGACACTCCAGCCAACCGGAAAGCCATGCCGGATGCTGATACTTCACCATGGGTGCAACCCGGAAATATTGCTTCGCTGGCGATCTGGTTGGCTGGGGACGCAGGGAAAGATGTGAATGGCGCTGCAATTCCGCTTTATGGAGCTGGATTGTAAGACCTATCGCAGCAAATTCATACACTCAGTTTGGACGACCGTACCACGAATATTGCCAGCCGAAAGAGACGC
>Ga0335069_10003519_pt1 | contig 23616 bp, 19 predicted proteins | sample Lox_Sample_11_FD_206714 | JGI IMG/M metagenome (GOLD analysis project Ga0335069, IMG submission 206714) | Soil microbial communities from Loxahatchee National Wildlife Refuge, Florida, United States - Lox_Sample_1.1 | ecosystem: Environmental > Terrestrial > Soil > Wetlands | place: USA... | reverse complement strand
CCGCGCGCTCGATCGCGGCGGCGACGGAGAAGACGGTTTCCTCGTCGAACGGCTTCCCGATCACCTGAAGGCCGAGCGGCAGTCCGTTGGCGTCGAGGCCGGCGGGCACCGACATGCCTGGCACGCCCGCCATGTTGGCGGGCACCGTGAACACGTCGTTCAAATACATCTTGATCGGGTCATCCATGTTCTCGCCCTGCGCGAACGCGGCCGACGGCGCGGTGGGCGTGAGCAGCGCATCCACCTTGCCGAACACGTCGGTGAAGTCCTTCAGGATCAGCGCGCGGACCTTCTGCGCCCGTAGATAGTAGGCGTCGTAATACCCGGCCGAAAGGACGTAGGTGCCGATCAGGATGCGCCGGCGCACCTCCGCGCCGAAGCCGGCCGCGCGGGTGCGCTCATACAGGTCGCGCAGATCCTCGCCGTCCTCGCGCAGGCCGAAGCGGACGCCGTCGTAACGCGCGAGGTTGGAGGAGGCTTCGGCGGGCGCGACGATGTAGTAGGCAGCAAGCCCGTATTTCGTGTGCGGCAGCGACACGTCCACGATCTCCGCGCCCTGCTCGCGCAGCCATTCGAGCCCCTGCTGCCAGAGCAGCTCGATCTCCTCCGGCATCCCATCCATGCGGTACTCGCGCGGCACGCCGATGCGCAGCCCCTTCACCGAACGCTTGCAGGCGGCCTCGTAATCCGGAACCGGAACGTCGGCGCTGGTGGAGTCCATCGGGTCGAACCCTGCCATCGAGCGCAGCAGGATCGCGCAGTCCTGCACGGTGCGGCCGAACGGGCCGGGATGGTCGAGCGAGGAAGCGAAGGCGACGACGCCCCAGCGGCTGCATCGGCCATAGGTGGGCTTGATGCCGGCGATGCCGCAGAACGACGCCGGCTGGCGGATCGAACCGCCGGTGTCCGTGCCCGTGGCGCCGAGCGCGAGCCGCGCCGCCACGGCGGCGGCCGACCCGCCGGAGGAACCGCCCGGCACCAGCACCGCCGCATAATCCTGCCGCCGCTTCCATGGGTTCTCCACCGGGCCGAAGGCGGAGGCCATGTTGGACGACCCCATGGCGAACTCGTCCATATTCGCCTTGCCAAGGAACACCGCGCCGTCGCGCAGCAGATTGGCGCTGACGGTACTTTCGTAGGGCGGAATGAACGGCTCCAGGATGCGGCTGCCGGCGGTGGTGCGCACGCCCTCGGTGCAGAACAGGTCCTTGATCGCCAGCGGGATGCCGGCCAGCGGACCGGCCTTGCCACCGGCCAGCGCGGCATCCGCCGCCGCCGCCTGGCGCAGCGCCTGATCGGCGGTGACGGTCACATAGGCGTTGAGGCGCGGGTTGAGCGCCTCGATGGCCTCCAGATGGGCTTCCGCGAGGCTGCGCGCGGTCACATCGCCGGCGCGCAGCGCGTCCCGCGCGCCAGCGAGCGTCAGATCGGTCAGCATCATTCCACCACTTTCGGCACGGCGTAGAAGTCGCCTGCCCTGTCGGGCGCGTTCACCAGCACACGGTCCACGTAACCGCCATCGGTGACCGCGTCCTCGCGCATGCGCAGCGCCATGCTGGCGGCGCCGGTCAGCGGCTCCACGGCGGAGACGTCCACCTCCTGCAACTGCTCGATCCAGCCCAGGATGCCGTTCAGCTCCTGTTGCAGCGTCGCGACCTCATGCTCCGCCACGCGGATCCGCGCGAGATTGGCGATGCGGCGAACGGTCGCGGCGTCGAGCGACATGGGCAGCATTGTCCTTGTTGGGAGGGAGAGCGGCGGACCATAACGGGGCCGATGCCCTTGTTCAACTTGACCGCCCTGCGGGCGCTTCTCGGGCGCGACCAGCGCCTGATCGGCCTCGATCCGGGCGCGAAGACGATCGGCGTCGCGCTGTCGGACGTGCGGCTGACGCTGGCGAGCCCCTACGGCAGCCTCAAGCGCGGCAAGCTGTCGGCCAACGCTGCCGAGATCGCCGCCATCGCGCGGAAGGAGGGCGCGGGCGGGCTGGTGGTGGGGCTCCCGCTGTCGATGGATGGCACGGCAGGGCCGGCGGCGCAGGCGGCGCGCGACTGGACCCTGGCGCTGTCGGACGCGACCGGCCTGCCCGCCGCGCTATGGGACGAACGGCTGTCCAGCGCCGCCGTCAACCGCTTCCTGATCGGCGAGGCCGATCTGAGCCGCCGCAAGCGCGCGCAGGCGGTGGACCGCGCCGCCGCCGCGTGGATGCTTCAGGCCGCGCTGGATGCAGGCCGAGCCGGCGGCGTAAGCTCCGCCTGAGACGCAATGCGGGGGAACGCGATGCCCGATCAGGCCCTCCCGGCCGGGGTGCCGGCGCTCGACCTCGATCCCTTCTGCCGGGACTTCTTCGACGATCCCTACCCGCACCACGAGGCGGTGCGCGAGGCCGCGCCCGTGGTGTGGCTGCCGCGCATCGGATGCTACGGCACCGGGCGCTACGAGGAAGTGCGGGCGATGCTGATGGACTGGGAGAGCTTCGTCTCCAGCCGCGGCGTCGGCCTTACCGACTACAAGACCCACCCGCCCTATCGCGGCCCGAGCCTGGTGCTGGAGACCGATCCGCCGCTGCACACAAATCGCCGGGCGGTGATGAACGCGGTGCTCTCGCCCGCGGTGATCCGGGAACTGCGCCCCGGCTTCGCCGCCGCGGCGGAGGGGCTCGCCGAGCGGGTCGTCGCGATGGGCGCGTGCGACGGGGTGCGCGACATCGCGGAGGCCTATCCGCTCAGCGTGTTTCCCGACGCGGTCGGCATGACGCCGCACGGACGCGAGTGCCTGCTGCCGTACGGCAACTTCGTCTTCAACTCGATGGGGCCGCGCAACGCGCGGCTTGAGGCGTCGCTGGCCGAGCTGGCGCCGCTGAACGACTGGGTCATGCGCCAGTGCCGGCGCGACGAACTGACCCAGGACGGCATCGGAGCGGCGATCTACGCCGCCGCCGACCGCGGCGAGATTGCGGCCGAGGAAGCGCCGCTTCTGGTACGCTCGCTGCTGTCGGCCGGCGTGGACACCACGGTGAACGGCATCGGCGCGGCGCTGTGGTGCCTCGCGCGCTTTCCCGACCAGTGGGACAGGCTGCGCGCTGACCCGTCCCTCGCCCGCAACGCCTTCGAGGAGGCGATCCGCTTCGAAAGCCCGGTGCAGACCTTCTTCCGCACGACCGCGCGCGATGTCGCGCTGGGCGGCACGGCGGTACCGGAAGGCCGCAAGGTGCTGATGTTCCTGGCCGCCGCCAACCGCGACCCGCGCCGGTGGGACCAGCCCGACGCCTATCTGATCGACCGGGCGGCCAGCGGCCACGTGGGCTTCGGCGCGGGGATCCACCTGTGCGTGGGCCAGGTGCTGGCGCGGCTGGAGGGCGAGCTGATCCTGTCGGCGCTTGCGCGTCGCGTGGCTCGGCTGGAGATCGCGGCCGAGCCGGTCCGGCGCTACAACAACACCCTCCGCGGGCTACGGTCCTTGCCGCTGCGCCTGCACGCCGGCTGAACCCGTCCGGCGCAGGGCCGTCGCGCCGTACACCAATCTTTACTTTGAAAACGGAACCGGCCGGAGGCTAGTCTCCGCCCGGGCCGGACAAAGTTCCTGCCGCCGGGAAGCCCCCGGGACGAAGCGTCCGACCGGACGCGTACGAACACGACGGCCGGGCCAATCCGGCCGCAAAGGGAGGTTACCATATGCCGTCAACGCAACCGCTTTCGCGGCGTTCCGTGCTGGCCGGTGGGGCCAGCCTCCTCGCCGCGCCCGCCATCGTCCGCCCCGCCTGGGGTGCCACGCGCGGCGTGACCGACACCGAGATCGTCATTGGCTGCATGGCCGATCTCTCCGGCGTCACCGCCGTGCAGGGCGTCAACAACGCCAACGCGATGCGGCTGGCCTTCGACGAGGCGAATGCGCGCGGCGGCGTCCACGGCCGCAAGATCCGTTTCGTTGTCGAGGACATGCAGTACATCGTTCCGAAGGCGGTCCAGGCGATGAACAAGCTACTGAACCGGGACGACATCTTCTTCGCCCTCGGCAACGGCGGCACGCCGATGAACGATGCCGTGATGCCGGCGATGTTCGAGAAGGACGTGCCGAACGTCTTCCCGCTGACCTGCGCCCGGTCGATGTACCAGCCGTTCAACCGGCTGAAGTTCGGCCAGTTCGCGTCCTATTACGATCAGATGCGCGCCTGCGTGAACTACTTCGTCGGCCAGCGCGGCAAGAAGGTCGTCGGCGCGATGTACCAGGATACGGACTATGGGCGCGACGTGCTTGCCGGCGCGGAGGCGCAGCTTGAGGCGATGGGCCTGAAGCTCGCCGACAAGGCGGGGTTCGTTCCGACCGAAACCGACTTCAACGCCTCGGTGGCCCGGCTTCACCAGGCGGGATGCGATCTGGTCGTGATGGGCACGATCGTGCGCGACACCGTCCTCATTCTTCAGACCGCCCACAAGATCGGCTGGGACCCGGTGTTCTGCGGCAATTTCGCCAGCTACTCGACTGCGGTCGCCGAAGCGCCCGGCGGTCCGGCGGACGGCTTCTATTCGATGTCGCCCGCGGTCTATCGCTATCCCGACGACAAGCGTCCCGAGGTGCAGGCGTTCGCCAAGCGCTACAAGGCGGCCTTCGGCATCGACCCGAACTATCTGGGCGAGGCCGGCTACTCGGCGGTCAATTTCGTGCTCGCGGCGCTGGAAAAATCCGGCCGCAACCTCACGCTCGACAGCTTCATTGCGGGAATGGAGAGCATGAAGAACTGGACCGACCTGTTCAATGGCCCGCCGCTGTCGCTTAGCGCGACCGACCACCACGCCTCCAATCAGTCGTTCCTTTCGGTCGTGAAGGGCACGCGCTGGACGCCGGTGGAGGACCGTCCGCTGAGCTTCTGAGCGATCCGGCCGGATGATTCCATCCGACCGGATTTTGCTCCAGGGCCCGTCAGGGAGGGGCGTGCTGACATCGTTCGCCCCACCCTCTCGTCGTCATGGCGGACAAGGTCCGCCATGACGTGGTCGATTCAGGGCCCGCTCGACAAAGGCCCTAGCCGGGCTGCTTGTCCTTGTCGGCGGTCAGCGACAGCGGCACCCAGCGCAGCCCGTCCTGGCTCTGGATCAGCATCAGCACCGACTTGCGGCTCTGCTTGCGCTGCGTGTCGATGCGGCTCTGCACGTCGGCGGGGCTGGAGACCGGCTGTTGCTGGACCTCCACCACCACGTCGCCGGGCTTCAGCCCGCGCTCGGCCGCCGGGCTGTCGGGCGCGACGTCGGTGATCACCACGCCCTTCTGGTCGGCGCCGAGCTGGAACTTGTCGCGCATCTCCTGCCCAATCGGCGCGAGCTTCAGGCCGAGGCCGGCAATCTCCGTGGGTTTCTGCTGGTCCGGCTGGCCGGCGGGCGCGGCCGAGGCAAGCTGCGGCTTGTCGTCCGGCTTTTCGGCGACGATGGCCTGCACGGTGACTTCCTTGCCGTCGCGCCAGAGCACCACCGGCACGGTCTGGCCGACCTGCGAGTCGGCGACGATGCGCGGCAGGTTGTGCATCTCCTTCACGTCCTGATTATTGAACTTCAGGATGATGTCGCCGTTGCGGATCTTCGCCTTATCGGCCGGGCCGCCGTCGTTCACGCCCGCCACCATCGCGCCCGAGGGGTCATGCAGGCCCAGGCTTTCGGCGATGTCGGGCGTCACCTGCTGGATGCGCACGCCAAGCCAGCCGCGGCGCGGATGGCCGAAATCCTTGAGCTGCGCGACCACCACCTTCGCCATGTTCGACGGGATCGCGAAGCCGATGCCGATCGAGCCGCCCGAAGGCGAGTAGATCGCCGTGTTGATGCCGATCACCTCGCCGTCCATGTTGAACAGCGGGCCGCCCGAGTTGCCGCGGTTGATCGCCGCGTCGGTCTGGATGAAGTCGTCATAGGGGCCCTGGCGGATGTCGCGGCCGCGCGCCGACACGATGCCGGCGGTGACGGTGCCGCCGAGGCCGAACGGATTGCCGATCGCCACCACCCAGTCGCCGACGCGCTCCCTGTCGCTGTCGCCGAACGAGACGAAGGGCAGCGGCTTGTCGGACGACACCTTCAGCAGTGCGATGTCTCCCGTCTCGTCGCGGCCGACGATGGTGGCCTTCAGCGTGGTGTTGTCCTGCAGCGTCACGGTCACCTCGTCCGCGCCGTCGATGACGTGGTTGTTGGTCACCACGTAGCCGGCCGGGTCGACGATGAAGCCGGAACCCAGGCTCTGCATCCGCCGCTCGGGCGCGGGCGACGGGCCGGGACCCTGCCCCTGCCCCGGTCCCCGTCCGCCGGGCCGGTTGCGGTCGAGGAAGTCCTTGAAGAACTGCTCGAACGGCGAGCCCGGCGGGAAGAGCGGCATCTCGGGTCCGCCGGCGCGCGCCTCCACATGCGAGGAGGAGGCGATGTTCACCACCGCCGGCAGCAGCTTCGCGGCGAGGTCGGCGAAGCTGTTGGGGCCGGTTTGCGCGGCGGCCAGGGAGGCGGCCGAGGCGGTGCCGGGCAGCGCCAGAGGCGCGGCCAGGAACAGCGCCGCGGCCAGCGCGGCGGCCGGGCGGAGTCGAAGGCGTGAAACTGGCATAGTCTGTGATCCCACGGGCTATCACTCGATATGGTCCGGGTTCCGCCAGGGCGCAACCGATCCTGCGGCGCAGGACCGGCGCGCCCCGGCGGGCGCGGTCCGGGTCAGGGCCCCGCCGGCTCGGGCGGAGCGGAAAGGTAGCGCAAAAACGGCGTGTCGGGGGTCAACACGAGTCTTGCGTTGCCGCCCGCGAAGGCGTCCCGGTAGGCCGACAGGGTGCGCCAGGCGGTGAAGAAATTGGCGTCCTGGCCATAGGCGTCGGCGTAGAGCCTGGTGGCCTGCGCCTCGCCCTCGCCGCGCAGCTTGTCGGCGCTCGCCCGCGCCTCGGCCAGCAGCACGGTGCGCTCGCGTTCGGCGTTGGCGCGGATGCGCTGCGACGCCTCGGCGCCCTCGGCGCGGGCCTGCGCGGCGACGCGCTGCCGCTCGGACTGCATCCGGCTCAGGATCGCCTGCGTGTTCTCCTCCGGCAGATCGGCGCGGCGGATCCGTACGTCCTCCACCTGCACCCCGAACCCCGCCATCTCGCGGTTCACCTGCTGGCGGATGTTCATCATGATGTGCGTGCGGTCGGCCGAGAGCACGTCGAGCAGCGTGTTGCTGCCCAGCACGCGCCGCAGCGATGACGAGACGATGGAATTCAGCCGGCTGCGGATGCCGTCCGCGACCGGCCCGACCGCCTGATAGAACAGCAGCGGATCGACGATGCGGAACATCGTGAAGCTGTCCACGATCAGGCGGCGCTGATCGCCCAGGATCACCTCCTGCCCCGCGGTCTCCACCAGCAGGAGCCGCCTGTCGAAGGTCAGCACGTGCTGGATGAAGAACGGCAGCTTCACGTGCAGGCCCGGCTCCGAGATCACGCGGACCGGCTTGCCGAACTGCGTGATGAGCACCTGTTCCGTCTGCTGCACCACGAACAGCGAGGACAGGCCCAGCAGGATCGCGACCACCAGCGCGGCGATCAGGATGATCGGCGCGCGATTCATTTCGCACCCCCCGGCGCGGGCGCCGAACCGGCCGCGGGCGGCATTGCCGCCGCCGGTTTCGGCAGGTCGTTCAGCGGCAGGAAGGGCAGCAGGCCGCGCATCTTGTCATCAAGCACGATGGTCCCGGAGCGGGCCAGGACGTCCTGCATGGTGTCGATATACATGCGCTGCAGCGTGATCGCCTTGGCCGCCTTGTAGGCCGCGAGCACGCTGAGGAAGCGCTGCGTCTGGCCGGTGGCTTCAGCCACGGCGGCGGATTTCGCGCCCTCGGCCTCGGCGATGATGCGCGCCGCCTCGCCGCGCGCGCGGGGCACGATATCGTTGTGGTAGGACTCCGCCTCGTTACGCAGGCGCTCGGCGTCGGTGTTGGCGCGCTGCACGTCGCGGAAGCTCTCCACCACGGCCTCGGGCGGATCGACCTTCTGCAACTGCACCTGCGTGATCTCCACGCCCGCCTTGTACTGGTCGAGGATCGACTGCGTTTCCTTCAGCACGTCGGCCTCGATGCTGGCGCGCAACTGCGTCAGCGCGGGCTGGATCGGCGTGCGGCCGATTACTTCGCGCATCACGCTCTCCGCCACCGCCTTCACCACGATGTCGGGGTCGCGCACGTTGAACAGATAGGCGACGCCGTCGCGGATGCGCCAGAAGACGGTGAAGTTGATGTCGATGATATTCTCGTCGCCGGTGAGCATCAGGCTCTCCTCCGGCACGTAGCGCACCGCGCGGTCGCGCGCGGAAATATCCCCGCCCGCCGAGCGGTAGCCGATCTCGGTGCGGTTGATGCGCGTGACGGCGAGCACTTCCACGCTCTCGATCGGCCAGGGCAGGTGGTAGTTCAGGCCCGGCAGCGTGCTGCGGTCATAGGCGCCGAACCGCATCACAAGGCCCTGCTGGTCGGGCTGCACGTGGTAGATGCCGCTGGCGAGCCACAGCGCCGCGAGCGCGATCGCCAACAGGCCGAGGCCGCGCCCGCCCGTGGCGCCGCCCCTGGGGAGCAGGCGGCGCGCCATTTCCTGCAGCCGCGCGATCAGCTGGTCGAGGTCGGGAAGCTGGCCGGGTCCGCCGCCGCGCCCCGGCCCCCACGGCCCGCGCGGCGGCGGCCCGCCGCCCCCGCCAAATCCGCCGCCTTGGCCGCCTCCCCCTTGGCCTCCCCCTTGGCCGCCCCCCTGGCTGCCGCCGGACCCGCCCGGCGAACCTCCGGGAGGGCCCCACGGGCTAGGCCCGCCACTGTTCCAAGGCATGCGGCTGTGCGCTCCTGCGTGTTGCGGGTGGCCCGCCGGGGCGGGGCGTTGGCGTCGCGCGGACCATGCGCCATATGCTGGTCGGATGCGGACCCGCGCGAGGCGGCTGCATCATCACCACCGCACGGAGCAATGCAAGCCGATGGTCTTTGGTCGCTTCAGATCCTCCCCGTCGGCGTCTGGGGAGACATCCGGCCAGGCGCCCCCGGCAATCGAGGCGCTACGCGAGGCGCTGCGCGGCATCGCCGACCCCGCCTCGGGCCGCGACATCGTCAGCGCCGGTCTGGTCGATGGGCTGGAGGTGAAGGGCGGGCTGGTGCAGGTCGCGCTGATCACCGACCGCGCCCATGCCGAGGCGATGGAGCCGGTGCGCCGTGCCGCCGAGGCGGCGCTGGCGGCGGTGCCGGGAATCGTCAACGCGACGGCGGTCCTCACGGGGCACCGCTCCGCCGGATCGCAGCCCGCCGCGCCGCAGCCTGCGCCGCATCATCATGCGCATGGCGCCGCTCCCGGCGGCGGACCCGGCGCGCAGGGCGCGGGCGCGAAGGCGCCGCTCCTGCTGCCGGAGGTGAAGCACATCGTCGCCATCGCCTCGGGCAAGGGCGGCGTCGGCAAATCGACGCTCGCGGTGAACCTCGCGGTCGCGCTGGCACGGCAGGGCCATGCGGTCGGACTGCTGGATGCCGACATCTACGGGCCGAGCCTGCCGCGGATGCTGGGGGTGGCGCGGAAGCCCGAAGTGCGGGGCGGGCAGATGCTGCCGCTGCCGGCCTGGGGGCTGCACGCGATGTCGATCGGCTTCCTGGTCGAGGAGGAGACGCCGATGATCTGGCGCGGCCCGATGGTGATGGGCGCGCTGGAGCAGATGATGGGCCAGGTCGAGTGGGGCCCGTTGGACGTGCTGGTGGTGGACATGCCGCCCGGCACGGGCGACGCGCAGCTTACGATGGCGCAGAGGGTTTCGCTGGCGGGCGCGGTGATCGTCTCGACGCCGCAGGACATCGCGCTGATCGACGCGCGGCGCGGCGTGCGGATGTTCGAGCGGGTGAACGTGCCGGTGCTCGGGCTGGTGGAGAACATGTCCTATTTCTGCTGCCCGAACTGCGGCCACCGCTCGGACGTGTTCGGGCATGGGGGCGCGCGGCTGGAGAGCCAGCGGCTGGGCACGCCGTTCCTGGGCGAGGTGCCACTGCTGCTCGATATCCGCATCAGCGCCGACGGCGGCACGCCGATCGTGGCAGCGCAGCCGGACGGCCCGGCGGCGGCGGCCTATTCCGCCATCGCCTCCGCTCTGTGGGACGGGCTTGCCGGGCGAACGCCGGCGGCGGGGCCGCGTATCGTCATCGAATAGCGTTCCAGGCTACGGCGTGGGCGAAGTAGCGGATCGCGCCGCCCTCGCCTTGCTGCCAGGCGCCGGGGTGGTGGCGGAAGCCTTCGGCGATCACGGTCGAGACGGCGTTGTCCGACCCCGCCTGCGCTTCCTGCGGGCCGTCGCGGTCGAGTTCCGCCTGCGTCTTTTCGCTCGGGCGCAGGACCGCGATGTGGCCGGGACGGTGAGGATCGGGGTTCTCGAACACCGCGACGACGAATTCGCCCTGGTTGGCCGCCGCCTGCGCGTCGCGCGGCGTGGCGAGCGGGCGCCAGCCATCCTCCTGCCCCGCGCCGCCCTGGAGCCATTCCATCTGCGCGTTGGCGAGCAGGCTCTGTCCGTGCTCGGGCGGGCGCAGCAGATAGACGCCCGCACGCTCGGCCATCGCGGCGGCGAAGGCGCTGCAATGGGTGTTGTGCCGCGTGCCGCCGGGCCGCGCCGGGTCGGGCTCGCCGGTCTGCCAGACGATGTGGGTGGCGCGCAGCCACAGATGATCGACGCCCGACCCGTCGAGCAGCGTCGCGAGCCGCTGCCCGTCCGGGGTGACGGGACCGCAGCACGGCGCCGCCGCCGGCTGGGCACCCGCGCTCGCCGAGGCGGCAAGCCACAGCGCGGCCACGATGGCCGCGGCGGCGCCGGTGCGGATGGATGCCGGTGTCATTGCGGCGCTGGCCTAACGACGACGTGTTTCCGAACTGTGTCGCCGCCGGGGTTTCGCGTCCACGTGCGGCCGGTTAGAGTGTATGCAGAATAAGACGCCGCGCCCCGGCACGATTCCAGGGCGCCGTTCCCCGTTCTCCATCCGCGAGAGGCTGCCATGACCCCGCCCCCTCCGTCGTTCGGCGCCAACTCCGCCGCCGCGCGCGACATCGCCAACGTACTGCATCCGTATACCGATCTGGTCGCGCATCAGGAAGTCGGTCCGGTCGTGATCGAGCGCGGCAAGGGCGTGCGCGTATGGGACGACACCGGCAAGGAATACATCGAAAGCGTCGCCGGCCTGTGGTGCGCCTCGCTCGGCTTCGACAACGAGCGGCTGGCGCAGGCGGCGCTGAAGCAGATGCGCAAGCTGCCCTTCTACCACAGCTTCACCGCCAAGTCGCACGAGCCCGCGATCGACCTCGCGGAGATGCTGATCGCCCGCGCGCCGGTGCCGATGAGCAAGGTGTTCTTCGCCAACTCGGGCTCCGAGGCGAACGACACCGCGATCAAGATGGTCTGGTACTTCAACAACGCGCTCGGGCGCCCGGCGAAGAAGAAGATCATCGGCCGCATCAAGGGCTACCACGGCATCACGCTCGCCGCCGCGTCGCTGACCGGGCTGCCGGCCAACCACAAGGCGTTCGACGTGCCGCTGCCCGGCTTCATCCACACGATGGCGCCGCACCACTACCACGGCGCGCTGCCCGGCGAGTCCGAGGAGGACTTCGCCACCCGCTGCGCCGACGAGCTTGAGAAGCTGGTCCTGAAGGAAGGCCCCGACACCGTCGCCGCGATGTGGGCCGAGCCGGTGATGGGCGCCGGCGGCGTGATCGTTCCGCCGCGCACCTACTACGAGAAGATCCAGGCGGTGCTGCGGAAATACGACGTGCTGTTCGTCGCCGACGAGGTGATCTGCGGCTTCTGGCGCACCGGCAGCTACTGGGGCAGCCAGACGCTGGGGCTGAAGCCCGACATCCTGACCTGCGCGAAGGCGCTGTCGTCGTCCTACCTGCCGATCAGCGCGGTGATGGTCAACGAGCGCGTCTTCCAGGGGCTTGCCAAGCAGAGCCACGAGATCGGCACCTTCGGCCACGGCTACACCTATTCCGGCCATCCGGTGCCCGCCGCCGTCGCGATCGAGACGCTGAAGATCTACGACGAGATGGACATGGGCAGCCACATCGCCTCGGTAGGGCCGCACATGCAGGCGGAGCTGAAGCGCCGCTTCGCCGACCATCCGCTGGTGGGTGAGGTGCGCGGCGTGGGCCTGGTCGCCGCCTGCGAACTGGTGGCGAACAAGGAGACGCACGCGAACTTCGACGCCTCGGCCAAGGTGGGCGCGCGCCTGACCAAACTGTGCGAGGCAAACGGCGTGATCGCGCGCACGCTGCCTGGCGACGTGCTGGCGTTCAGCCCGCCGCTGATCATCAGCAAGGCCGAGATCGACGAGATGCTGGACCGCGTCGGCAAGTCGCTCGACGAGCTGACGGTGCAGCTCCGCCGCGAGCAGATCGCGGTCGTCAGCTAGTCCGGGGGCAGCGGGGCAGCGCCGGCGGCCGAACAACGCTCGGCCGCGGGCGAGTCTTCGAACGCCGGCATCTCGGCAACGATGAACCGGCACCACCCGGTGATGGACCAATAAGCCAGCGTCATCAGGACGATGTCTCCTGTGGCGCCCGCGTGTATCGCGAGTTCCTGATCGACGAACGGCACGGCCGCGATGCCGCTCTCCCGAACGATCAGGCCACGTCCAACGATCACGTCCCGGATCATGCCAAAATCCGGTACATCCGCCCTATGGGTCGCGTCGTCGAAATAATTGCCGGTCATCACGTTCACACCGAGCTCGGCAAGTTCGGATGCGGTCGGCAATGCTATCGATTCCGGCCTCGGCCATTCAAGGTAAAGCCGCCCCCCCGGAGTCAGCAGCGAGATCGTGAACTCAACGAAGGCGACCGGATCGTCGATATGCTCGATGAAGTTCGCGGCCAGGACGGCATCGAAACGTCGGCCCCCGAACGCGGGCTTCTGCCCGGGCCACACGCCGATTTCGTAGCCATCGTAGCTATCGAAGCTGCCGCCTTTGATACCCGCCCAGGCGAACATTTGGAGATCCTTTCGCGGCGGGTCGGGCCACGTACGATAGACCTGCAGGCTGCCATCGCCAGCCCCTGCATCCAACAAGCTACCTCCGCGCGGGAGGGTCTTGACGAACCTGCACCGCGGGCTCAGCACGTGGAAGGCCGCGATGGCTTGATCGAGCGAAAGTGCGGCACCGCGATCAGGCCGACAAAGCGCCTTACAAGATTCAGCGTCCATGGTTGTCTCCTCATCTCACGCCCAAGGCGAAATCGAGCCGGTCTGCGCGCGCTTGGTCAGTTGGGAACGAACCATCGGTGCGAGGCGGCTTCGCCGCACTTGAACCGCATTGTTGCGCTCTTCTCATTCCGCTATCAATGTGAAGTTTACTCTCCCGCAAGATTGATGGCCCTCGAACGTATCGTTAGTTGTGTCGCACGGATTAACCGGACTGCGCGTTAGCGGGCTAGGCAGCATGCGGAACAGGCCGTAAGCAGACCAACGGAGATCACTAAGACCGAGGCAACGATGCCTTCTGCTGATTCGCCTTCCGCCGCTCCTCTTGGAGCACGAACCTATATCGCGGTCGCGGTTGCCACCGTGCTGCTTAACCTGCCGCTGCTCGCCAATCCGGGCTTCTTCAGCCACGACGAATGGCAATTTCATGACATCGTAACCTTGTCAGGCCTGTTGAAATTCATCGATGGCTTCGGACGGCTGTCCTCCGGTAGTTCATTCGGGGTTCCTGTTCGTCCGCTCGGGTTCGTGCAGCTCGGGCTGACGACGTTCGGCATGGACAGTTTTCCGCTCGCTCCGCATGCCTTCAACGTGCTGCTTCATGCGGTGGTGGTGCTGGTCTTTGCGCGCGTGTTGAATCTTGCCGGATTTCACCGCCTCACGGCAACGCTAGCCGCGCTCCTGTTCGCGACGTCGCCGCTCGCCGCATTCGCGACCGGATGGACGGCGGCATCCTTCGACCAGTGGTACACGCTGTTCGTGTTGCTTGCGCTGCTATGCGCCCTGACCATACGTGGCCAAGGCTATAGCGCCATTCGTATCGCGCTTCTGTTCCTGGTGAGCGCCGCAGCACTCCTGTCGAAGGAAACCGGAATAATTGCGCCCGTCGCCGTGGCCGGCGGCTCGCTTGCGCTCGATCTGCTTCGCGGCACTTCGATCAGATGGAAAACGGCTGCCGCCCTCGGGGCCGTGTCGGCCGCCCCTTTCCTATTCTACGTTCCGATACGTGCCCAGGCAATCGTCGCGAGCCTGCACCAAACGGGCGGCGCGTACACCCCAAGCATTCGGAACGTGCCATACAATGCCCTGACGTACTTCGCGTTTCCCTTTCTGCCGAACGTCGGCGAGCTGGTTACCGGCATGCCCATAGCGATGCTCGACTGGGTAGCCGCCCTGGCAATCCATGGCGCGATCGTCGCGTGCCTCGCCTGGCGGTACGGATGGCGCGGAGGCTTGGCGTATTTCTTCTTCTACTACGTGTTCCTCCTGCCCGTTCTGACGATCCAGAGCGTGGGCTCGCACTATCTGTATGCGTCGGGGCTGGCGCTGGCGGCAGGCCTGGCCTGCCTGATCGCCGACGCATCGGCGCCGCGTATGATTGCCCCGGCGGCGCTACTGGGTATCCCCGCTGCGGGCGTCCTGGTCTGGCACTTCGCCATGTTGCAGGACAAGCTCTATGGCGACGGCGTATGCCAGCGTGCCTTTCTCACGTCACTCGACACGCAGATCGAATCGAATGGTGATACGGCTGTCGTAATCCACCCTGCCCAGGACGCGAAGTGGTGGGTCGGCGCCCGCGCCGTATTCGAACGGCCTCGCTACCCCAACGTTCGTTTCGTGATGGACGATCCGAAGACGACAGCAAATTATACGATGAACGCCGATTGTCATGTCGTGGCCATGCATGCGCGACATTAGTCCGCTTGGAAGAGCACAACGCTGGGCCTACCGCCACGCGTCCAAGAGGAGCACGCCCGCCAGTCCGGTCGAGACCAGGCCGTACTGGTGGGAAGACCAGAACTGCATCGACGGGTCGGCGAAGCCGGCGCGGCGGCAGCGCTCGATGATGTCCCAGCCGGGCACCTGAAAGACCAGCGATCCGGCTTCGGGATCGGCGGGATTGCCGTGGTACTCCGGCGGCGCGAGATGCGTGACGCCGTCGGACCCGAGCACCGCCCGCTGCTCGGTCGTTGCGCTGTCCGACAGGAAGGGAAAGCTGGCCACCATGCGCCCGCCCGGCCGCATAACGCGCGCGCATTCCGCCAGCGCGGCGTCCAGGTCCGGCACATGCTCCAGCACGTCGCCGCTCAACACGATGTCAAACACCGAGTCCGGCCACGTGCAGCGCGTCACGTCCTGGAACGGGATCGGGAACAGCGCGGCCCGCCCGGCCTCGGTCTCAGCGTATTCGGAACCGACATATTTCGGGAACAGCCCACGCAGGAATAGCGCGAACGGGGTCACCGCCTCGTGCCCCCAGATCGTCACGCGGTGCCGCTCGCCGGCGAGCGGGTGCTCGATGAAGGTCTCCAGCATGGCGCGGTGGCGCGGGCTGAATCCCGCGGCCAGGAACGTCTCGCGATGGTTCCCGTCCGGGCAGGTCACTTCGGACGGGGGCACCCGTCCGCGCAGGCGCATCGCGATGCCGTGCCGCTGGCCGAACTCGACGATGCTGCGCACCGTTCTCGGGTCCAGCATGTCCGGCCGAAGCGCGAGGAAGGCCCGCCACTCGTCGAGCGAGCGGAACCATTCGCGGTGATCGGGCGGCGGGTCCGCACCGGCGGGGCCAGTCGCCTCGGCCTGCCTTCGCCGCAACACAGGCGCGGCCCTAGCGCGCCCGTTGCAGCGTGTAGTCGGCGACGCCGACCATGGCGCGGCGCAACGGCGAGTCGTGGAACGGAGCGAGCGCGGCCTTCGCGGCCGCGGCGAAGGCGGCGGCGCGGGTCAGCGTCGCCTCGATCGCGCCGGATTCGGCCATCAGACGTAGCGCGCGCTCCAGATCGTCGGCGCGCTGGTCCGATTCCTCGATGGTGCGGCGCCAGAACGAACGGTCCGCCGCGCTGGCCGCGTGGAATGCCGCCAGCACCGGCAGCGTGATCTTGCCCTCGCGGAAATCGTCGCCGACGGTCTTGCCGAGCACCGCCTGATCGGCGACGTAGTCCAGCGCATCGTCGACCAGCTGGAACGCCATGCCGATATTGCTGCCGTAGTCGCTCAACGCCCGCTCCTCCTCCTCCGGGCGATCCGCCAGCACTGCGCCCACCTGGCAGGCGGCGACGAACAGGGCGGCGGTCTTGCCGCGGATCACGTCCAGATAGCGGCTTTCGGACGTCGAGAGATCGTTCTGCGTGGCGAGCTGCAGCACCTCGCCCTCGGCGATCGTTGCCGCCGCGCGCGACAGGATCGCGAGCACGCGGAGCGAGCCGTCCTGCACCATCAGCTCGAAGGCGCGGGCGAACAGGAAATCGCCCACCAGCACCGACGCCTTGTTGCCGAACACCGCGTTGGCCGAGGCCATGCCGCGGCGCAGCGTGCTTTCGTCCACCACGTCGTCGTGCAGCAGGGTCGCGGTATGGATGAACTCGACGCAGGCGGCGAGGCGCACATGCCGCGCGCAGCCCGCCTCGGACCCGGCGGCCGGCGGGTAGCCGCACATCCGCGCCGAAGCGAGCGTGAGCAGCGGGCGCAACCGCTTGCCGCCGGCGGCGACGATATGCGCGGCAAGCTGCGGGATGAGCGCGACATCGCTGTCCATCCGCGCCACGATCTCGCGGTTGCAGGCCTCCATGTCGTCGCGCAGCAGACCGAGCAGCGCGGTCAGCGCATCTTCGGTTCCGGGCACATTCGCGCGATGGCCGGCGGAGGCGCCTGCTTGTGACGAGGCGACGCTGGCAACTGCCCCCAAACGCAGGCTCCCCGGGACTTGATTGCTGAACTGGGCGGGGCACCATATCGGCGTGCTCGAAACAGGGTCAAGCCGACGCCCTTGCCGCCATGAGCACGATCCGGCGCGCCGAGACAGGGAGCGAGACAGGGAGTACGTGATGCGCACAGTGGCGACATCGAACGATCCCGTGCGCCTGAGCTTCCTGGTGGCGCTGCTGGCCGATGCCGGGATCGACGCGCGCATCCTCGACAGCCACATGTCGATCGCCGAAGGCAGCGCGGGGGCGATCCAGCGCCGGGTGGTGGTGGCGCCCGAGGACGAGGCGCGCGCGCGGCGGCTGCTGGCCGACGCGGGCGAAGCCTGAGCGCAGTGCGGACCACGGACGGCACGCTGCTGGACGGCCGCGTTCCCTATGCGCAGCCTGCCGAGGGCTTCCGCAGCGGGATCGAGCCGGTGCTGCTGGCCGCCGCGATCGCCGCGCGGCCCGGCGAGACGGCCCTGGAGACCGGCACCGGCGCCGGCGCGGCGCTGCTGTGCCTGACCGCGCGCGTCGCGGGCCTGCGTGCCGCCGGCATCGAACGGGACGCGGCGCTCGCCGCTCTGGCCGCCCGCAACCTCGCGGCGGCGGGCCAGAAGGACGCCTATGCGGTCGTGGCGGACGCTTCGGCGCTGCCCTTCGGCGCGGTCTTCGACCATGCCTTCTCGAATCCGCCCTATCACGGCGCGGCGGGCACGCAGTCGCCCGATGCCGCCCGGCGCGCCGCCAAGATCGCCGATGCCGCGCTCTTCCCGCGCTGGGCGGCGGCGATGGCGGGCGCGCTGCGCCACCGGGGCACGCTGACGCTGATCCTGCCCGCCGCCGCGCTTCCGGCCGGGATGGCGGCGATGGCCGCCTGCGGCTGCGCGGCCAGCCTCCTGTTCCCGTTCTGGCCGATGGCCGGGCGTCCGGCGAAGCTCGTGCTGCTGCGCGGCGTGAAGGGCGGCCGGAGCGCGCTGCGGCTGCCGCCCGGCCTGACGCTTCACGCGCCGGACGGCCGCTTCACCGCCGAGGCCGACGCGGTGCTGCGCGGCGGAGAGGCCCTGAATCTGGGGTGAGAGGAGGCGCCCGCAGTCGGCACGGAAGCGGGGCCGTCAGACGTCCTCGACACGGGCAACGCCGGGCAGCACCTTCATCGCCTGAACGAGGCGCGGCGACACGCTGTAGCCGCCGGGCAGCGCGATCTCCACGCTGCGCGCGGTATCGACGCGCGGCACCAGGACCACCCTGCCCTTCCCCCTGCCCTCGCGGTCCAGCAGCGCGCGGATATGCGGCACCGCCTCGGTGCGTTCGAGCCAGATCCGCATCCCGACCGTCGCGCCCGCCGCCGCCTCGTCGAGCGGCTGCACGTCCTGCGCGGTGATGCGCGTGGTCTCGCCCTCGACGCGCAGGTCGGCGGTGACCAGCACCACGTTGCCGTTCACGAGCAGGTCGCGCCGGCGCGCCAGCACCTCGCTGAAAAGCGTCACCTCCACCGAGCCCGAGGCATCGGAGATGCGCACCCAGCACATCCGGCTCCTGGTGCGGGTGACACGTTCCTTCAGCGCGACGATGCTGCCCGCGAGCTTGAGGCGCGAGACGCCCGCCTGCGCGCGCGCCTCGACATGCGCGCAGCCGACGACGCCGAGCTGGCGAAGCGCCGTGCCGTAGGAATCGAGCGGATGCGCGGTGAGGTGAAAGCCGATCGCCTCCGCCTCGAACGTCAGCCGGTCGAGCAGCGCCCAGTCGGGCTGATCCGCAATCAGCAGCGCCTCGGGCCGTTCGCCGGCGCCGCCGAACAGGCCGATCTGGCCGCTCTCGCGCTCCTCCGCCACCGTCTGCGCGCGGCGCAGGATCATTTCGGCGGCGCCGAACAGCTTGGCGCGGTTGCCGTCGATGCTGTCGAAGGCGCCCGCGCGTACCAGGTTTTCGATCTGCATCCGGTTCATCTGCCTGGAATCGATGCGCGCGGCGAAATCCGCCAGATCGGCGAAGGGCCGGTCGCCGCGGATCGCGACGAGGGCCTGCATCGCGGCGACGCCGACCTTCTTCACCGCCGCCAGCGCATAGCGGATCGCGAGCCTGCCGTCAGGCTGGCGCTCGACCGAGAAATCGGCGCCCGAGCGGTTGATGTCGGGTGCAAGCACTTTGATGCCGGCGCGCTCGGCTTCCTGCTTCAGCGCGGCGAGGCGGTCGGTGTTGTTGATCGCGAGGCTCATGCACGCCGCGATGAACACCTCCGGATGGTTCGCCTTCATCCATGCGGTGTGGTAGGCGACCAGCGCATAGGCGGCGGCGTGCGACTTGTTGAAGCCATAGTCGGCGAACTTCGCCATCAGGTCGAAGACCTCGGCGGCCTTCGCGGAATCGACGCCGCGCTCGATCGCGCCCTTGACGAAGACGTCGCGCTGCGCGTCCATCTCGGCGCGGATCTTCTTGCCCATCGCGCGGCGCAGCAGGTCCGCGCCGCCAAGGCTGTAGCCCGCCATCTTCTGCGCGATCTGCAGCACCTGCTCCTGGTAGACCATGATGCCGTAGGTCTCTTCCAGGATCTCGTGCAGCCACGGGTGCGGCGCCTCCCACACCTCGCCGTGCTTGCGGCGGCAATAGTCGGGGATGTTCGCCATCGGGCCCGGACGGTAGAGCGCGCCGAGCGCGATCAGGTCCTCGAACCGGTCGGGGCGCATCTGCCGCAGCGCGTCGCGCATCCCCTGGCCTTCGAACTGGAACACCCCGCCCGCATCGCCGCGCGCCAGCATCTCGTAGGTACGCGCATCGTCGAGCGGCAGACGCTTGAGATCGACCTCCACGCCGAGGCCGCGCAGCATCATCACGGCGCGCTCCAGGATGGTCAGCGTCGTCAGGCCGAGGAAGTCGAACTTCACCAGCCCCGCCTGCTCGACATGCTTCATCGAGTATTGCGTGACGAGGAAATCCGAGCGCGGATCGCGGTAGAGCGGCACCAGCTCCATCAGCGGGCGGTCGCCGATGACGACGCCCGCCGCGTGCGTGCTGGCGTGGCGGTAGAGCCCTTCCAGTTGCAGCGCGATTTCGAGCAGGCGGCGGATGCTTTCGTCCTCGTCACGCATCGCGATCAGGCGCGGCTCGCCGTCGATCGCCTGTTGCAGCGTGACCGGCTTGGCGGGGTTGTTCGGGATCAGTTCGGCGACGCGGTTGACCTGCCCAAACGGCAGGCCGAGCACGCGGCCCACGTCGCGCACCGCGGCGCGCGCTTGCAGCTTGCCGAAGGTGATGATCTGCGCGACGCGGTCCTCGCCGTATTCGCGGCGGACGTAGTCGATCACGCGGTCGCGGCCTTCCTGGCAGAAGTCGATGTCGAAGTCCGGCATCGACACGCGCTCGGGGTTCAGGAAGCGCTCGAACAGCAGGTTGAACTGCAACGGGTCGAGATCGGTGATGGTCAGCGCCCAGGCGACGACCGAGCCCGCGCCGGAGCCGCGGCCTGGACCGACCGGGATGCCCTCCGCCTTCGCCCATTGGATGAAGTCCGCGACGATCAGGAAGTAGCCGGGAAAACCCATCGCGGCGATGACCGACAGCTCGTAATCGAGCCGTTCGCGGTAGCGCGCCGCGGTATCGGCATCGGCGCCTGCGGCTTCCATGCGAAGCTGCAATCCCTCCACGGCCATCGCGCGGAGCGTCTCCTCCTCGGACGCGCCTTCGCGCACCTTGGGACAGACTGGCAGCAGCGGCTTGCGCGCCTCGGCCATCACCGCGCAGCGGCGGGCGATGGCGAGCGTGTTGTCGCAGGCTTCTGGCAGGTCGGCGAACAGCGCGCGCATCTCAGCGGCGGGCTTGAACCAGTGTTCGGGCGTCACGCGGCGGCGGTCGCGTTCCGACAGCAGCCGGCCCTCGGCGATGCAGAGCAGCGCGTCGTGCGCCTCGTACATGCCGGGCGTGGCGAAGAAGCAGTCGTTGGTGGCGGCGAGCGGAATGCCGGCGGCGTCCGCCAGCGAGATGAGGCCGGGCTCGACCGCGCGCTCGACCGGCAGGCCGTGGCGCTGGAGTTCCATCACGCAGCGTCCCGGGAACGCCTCCGCGAAGGCGGACAGGAGCCGTTCGGCGTCCGGGCGCTGTCCCTCGGCAAGCAGCCGTCCGAGCGGTCCGGCGGGGCCGCCGGTGAGCAGGATCAGCCCTTCGGCATGGGCGGCAAGGGTTTCGAGCGCGTGTTGCGGGCGAAGCGACGGATCGGTGTCGAGGAAGCCGCGCGACGAGAGGCGCTGGAGATTGGCGAGACCCGCGGCGTCCTGCGCCAGCACCACGACCGGGTCGGGCGGCATGCGCGGATTGTCGCGCCGCGTGAGGCCGATCTGGCAGCCGATGATGGGCTGGATACCCTTGCCGGTGCAGGCCTGGCTGAATTCGAGCGCGCCGAACAGGTTCGCCGTGTCGGTGATGGCGACCGCGGGCATCCCCGCCTCTCGCGCGAGGAAGGCGATCTTGTCGGCTTTGATCGCGCCTTCGCTGAGGGAATAGGACGAGTGGACGCGCAGATGGACGAAATCGGCGTGCGGCATGGGAGGAATGTAGGGGCCGCAGCGAGTCCGGGGAACGGTGCGCGGCCGAGGGAAATACGTACTTGATCCGGTACGCAACGGCGCCTAAATGCGAGGCGGAACCGGGAGTGCCCGATGCCCCATATCTCGTTCACCGACCTGCGCCGGAACCTGGCGCGCTTCCTGGACGACGCGGCGCAGAGCCGCGCGCCCATCGTGGTCGCGCGCCCGGGCGGCAAGGGCAACGTGGTGCTGCTGGCGGAGGATGAGTTCAGGAGCTGGCAGGAGACGGTCCACCTGCTGAGCAGCCCCGCCAATGCCGAGCGGCTGTTGCGCGGGATTCGTGACGTCGATGCCGGAACCTTCGCCGGGTCCCTGCCCGATCCCGCGGCGGGCGGTTGAAGGTTGTCTTCGCGCCCGACGGCTGGGAGGACTTCCAGCACTGGGCCCACGCCGACCGCGCCGTGCAGCTTCGCGTCCTGGAACTGATCGTGGATATCCGGCGGCATCCATTCACCGGGATCGGCAAGCCCGAACCGCTCAAGGGACAGCTTTCGGGATGGTGGTCCCGCCGGATCACCGGAGGGCATCGGCTGGTATACCGCGTCCAAGGACGGCCAGGCGCGGATCAGCAAGTGGAGATCATCCAGTGCCGCTACCATTACGGATAGCGGTACCAGCTAATCAGATTCAGTCCTCCATCGTCAGCACGACGCGGAAGCGGGCCTTGCCGCTCATCATGTGCTCGTAGGCTTCCTGAGCGCGCGAGAGCGGGTAGATCTCGTTCATCGATGCGATGCCGTGCAGTTCGCTGAAGGCCAGCGTGTCCTCGGAATCGGCGGAAGTGCCAGAGTACCAGCCGCGGACGGAGGCGCTCTTCAGCAGCAGGTCGAGCGAATTGACCGTCAGGTCGCCCACCGCGCCGATCACCATCATCGTGCCGTTCGGGCCGAGGCCGCCGGCGATGGCCTGCATCGCGGGCGCGCTGGTGACGGTCGCGATGATCGCCTTCGCGCCGCCCATCGCCTGCAACGCGGCGGCGGGATCGGCCGCGTCGCTGTCGATGTAGTCGTGCGCACCCAAGCTGCGGGCGAGCCCTTCCTTGTCCCGCCCGCGATTGACCGCGACGGTGCGGAAACCCTGTTTGGCGGCGAACTGGATGCCGAGATGGCCGAGCCCGCCGACGCCGTGGACGGCCACCAGGTCTCCCGGCCCCGCGCCGGAATGGCGCAGCGCGTTGAAGGTGGTGATGCCGGCGCACATCAGCGGCGCGGACTGCACGGAATCGAGCGATCCCGGCACCCGCGCCACCGCGGAGACATGGGCGAGCACATGCGTCGCGTAGCCGCCGTCGCGGGAGACACCGGTGGCGCCGTGGACGTTCTCGCAGGCGAAGGCCGCGCCGCGCCGGCAATGGCGGCAATACCCGCAATACCCGGGCGACCAGCCGACGCCGACGCGCGTGCCGACGGTGAAGCCGGACACGTCCGGCCCGAGCGCGTCAATCAGGCCGATGATCTCGTGGCCGGGGACGAGCGGATAGGGAAGGCCCGGAAGCAGTCCCTGCACGCTGATGGAGTCGCTGTGGCAGACGCCGCAGGCCTGCACGCGGACGCGGATCTCGTGCGGGCCGGGTTCCGGGACGTCGCGCTCGACGCGCTGGAAGCGCGCGCCGGGTTCGGGAATGGTCATCGCCACCATCTTCGCCATCCGCGCTCTCCTGTGCCGGTGAAGGGCGCAGGATGCGGTGCGGCGGACGCCGCCGCCACCCCGCGATTCGACCGGGGGCGGATCAAAGCGCGACCACCCGTCCCTCGCACAGCGTCACGATGCGGTCCATGCGGGCGGCGAGATCGGGGTTGTGTGTCGCGATCAGCGCGGCGACGCCCTGGCCGCGCACGACGGACAGCAATTCCGCGAAGACGGTCGCCGACGTGGCGACATCGAGATTGCCGGTGGGCTCGTCGGCCAGCAGCACGGCGGGCCGGTTCGCCAGCGCGCGGGCGATGGCGACGCGCTGCTGCTCGCCGCCCGAGAGCTTGCCGGGCAGGTGGTTCGCGCGCTCAGCGAGGCCGAACATCGCGAGCAGCGCCGCTGCCCGCTCACGCGCGGCGGCGCGCGGCTTGCCGGCGATGAGCTGCGGCAGGACCACGTTCTCCAGCGCCGAGAACTCGCCCAGCAGATGATGGAACTGATAGACGAAGCCGATCTCGTCGCGCCGGATCA
>Ga0335069_10003518_pt1 | contig 23618 bp, 28 predicted proteins | sample Lox_Sample_11_FD_206714 | JGI IMG/M metagenome (GOLD analysis project Ga0335069, IMG submission 206714) | Soil microbial communities from Loxahatchee National Wildlife Refuge, Florida, United States - Lox_Sample_1.1 | ecosystem: Environmental > Terrestrial > Soil > Wetlands | place: USA... | reverse complement strand
TGAGATCGGGCGCATCTCCGTAACGCTTGCCGAAGATACAAATTGCGCGGATGTACCACTCGCCTGATTCGGGCACCTTGAAGCTCCGCCAAACCGCAGCGCCTCCAAGAGACATCTCCCCGCCTTTGACACCGCAATCCACAGGGAGCGTGATCGGTTTGCCGGTTAGTCTTTCCGCCGCAGCACGACCGGAGAGAACGCGCTCAAGAGCTTGCTCTGGGTGAAGCGCGGTCCAGCGGACGCCCACCATGCCGTCAAGGCCGCTTCCTTTCCCTGGTACGACTTCACCAATGTCGCCAACAATCCGCCGGCTGGTTTAGCGGGTTCCACCGTCGTCGAGTTCCACAGAATGAACACGTTTCGGAACATGCGCCGACCAAGGATCTCCTCTAGTAGCAACCACTCGCCGGCTGCGCGGTCCACACCAGATGGATTGGCGGCTGCCAGTGCACTACTCAACCTACGCGTGCCATCCGCGCGATAGTCGTACGGATCGGGCCACAGAGCTCCGCCCTTCATCTCATAGACGCGGTCCACGACTCGGGACCGGCGTAATGCGCCCACCCCTCAGCCGCATCGCTTGTCATCCAATCGCGTCTCTTCAGCAAGCGATACATCGCAATATGACCAAGTTCGTGGCACATCCCGTACAGGTTGAAGTGCCCACTCGCAGATGGCTTCCGCAGATCATCTTTCGATTTCAGCTTGAGAAAGACGAAGTCGATGCCGTCGTTGTAAAGCTGCGTGTCCGCCTGCGGATCGACGGTCACTTCCAGTCGCACCGTGTCTGGCATGTCGAAGCCGTAGTCGCTCACGTAGACCTCGCGTGCTGCGGCCAATGTCTCAGCGAGTGCCTTGGCCGGCGCGTCTTCGATACCGGTGTAATCAACCTTAACGTGCGGGATGGCAAGTTCCTCGCCGGAAACCAGACCGGCAAGAGTGATGGCCGCAAGAACCACAATGGCCTCCATGGAGCGACTCCTTTCGAGCAACACATTGCGGTGCGTAGTGGTCGATTTGCGAGCTTTTTGGAACGAATTGCCGCTCAATCCGCATTGTCCTTAGGCGGTGAAGATTGATCTGTACTTTTCCCAGTACGCGTACCCTAAATAAGCAGTTAGTACAAAGACCGTTGCACCGATCCACAGGAACGAGGGCATCAAGCGGGCGTTGACTAACACAATTCCAACAACATCGGGTGCAAGGAATAATGTCGCTAGGGCCGGAAAGATGCCAAACAGCAGCATGAACCCCGCCACGATCTCAGTAACCTTAACCATCTGGAAAATGCCTGAAGCCCAGAATACCTGCGTGAAGGCGACCATCTGGGCGGGCACGGCTTGCGTTGAGTTGCCCATCAGCAGCCCGCTGATGCCGCTTGCGAGCATGATGAGGCCAAGCAATATTCGGATAACGATTACCAGATAGCGGTTGCGATAATTCATAATCTTTACGACATCGACGACCCTTAGTTGTTTTCGGTAGGGACTAACTTCTGGCACCCTACAAAACGGCTTCTGCGGGAACTGATACTGCGGGATTTGCAGACTGAATTCCCGGCATGTTTTTTGGCCCCCTTCAGAACCCGCCTCACCGTCGAGCGTGGCACCCCAGTAGTCTGCGAGATGGCCTTGTAGCCGTACCGATCGGCACGTAGCCCGTGGATTCGCTGCTCAACGTCGTTTGCTACCTCGCGGGGCCTGCCGATCTCTTTACCCTGTGCCCTAGCCCTCGCCTGACCGAGCCGCAGGCTCGCGACGAAGCAGCTGTCGAAAGGCCGTTTCAGGTGGTGGCCCAGCGGTTCGGAAGCGGCGCGCACCCTGCGTGCCCATCAGGCGCAGTTACTGCTGGCTGCCGCGAATCCGGATGCTGAGGCGCCGCCGGTATGGCGACAGGTGATTGCGTAAGGTTCCACCAAGACCGAGCAGTGTTGTGCCTACCAAAAGGATGCTGGACGGCTCCGGCACAGGGCTGGGACCTTGGTCCGCGACGGTTAGAGTGGATACGCCTTTTATCTCCGTAAACGTCCCGGTGGTTCCGTCAGTCCCCGCGAAGAAGTAGGGGATTACATATGGGCCCGACCCGCCGAAAGGGTCATTTATCGCCATGTTTATTTCAAAGCACGGGGTTCCGGCGTTTGAACACACAGAGTTGCCGGATTGCTCGCCTCGGTCACCGATCCCGATGAGTGGACCGTAATCGACGCCAAATGAAAAGAAGTCTGTGGATGCGGTGAGAAGGCCTACGACGTTCGTATTATTAGGGATAAAACCGCTTGAATCGACAAGGGTCCAATCGGTACCGGCGTCTCCGCCCGCTCCGGTGAATGTGTAGCTTATTACGTCGGCGCATGCCAATGCAGCACTACAGACAAGAAGCACCAGGATGGTGGCTGCCCTTCTCAGCATTCTCATGAGTGGTGGACCCTTTCGATGGAAAAACATACTCTAAGCGGTTCGCTGCCGTCAATTTGTTTCGCCTTTTAATCGCCTCCATAAAGTACTAAACGTACTGATGCTCCGATGGCTGGAATGTCTTTGCTCCTGTCCGCCTTCACCTCTTCGAGGCTGACGATTCGGTTTTTGCTTCGCGGCATGGTCATCTGACCGCCTGAGTTGTAAACGAGCGTCACTGTTGCGTCCAGACGGCCATCACCGTTGGTGTCCTCGTATGTAATCTGCTGGATCTCCAACGTCGGGCATTTCGGTTCGCATGGCTCGTTATCGCGGAAAACGAGTACGCCATCCCGCAGTTCTGCGCCGCTTTCAAGCGAGCGCAACCAGCGAAAGGCTCCGGGGCTATCCTCCGCTGCCAATCCCCATGGGTAACGAAAGTTCCTGAAGTCAATTGCACGAATATCTCTTTGTATTCGCGCACCCTGCGCGATTGCGAGCTGAGTGAACCCAAGGACTCCGATGCTGAGGATCAGGAGCAGTGACCTGCGTGTGTGCATTCCTATGGCCGCCAGTTTACAGCACCTAGCTAGCGTTGTGGAGGAAAACGGCAATATCGGAAAGTTCGCGACGCGGGTCCCGCGCCCCCGCCCGGCCCAGAACAATCAGCCCGCGACTACCACCGCCACTGCGACCGCGCGCCCGGCCCTGCCCTACACCTTCGCGCAACGCGCGGCCCCGGCCTGCCTGACCATCGCCCTCGCCCAACGCGCCCAGCGCGGCCAAGACCGGCCCTCGGCAGTCTGCATAAAATCTATTTATATTAATCAATACAACTATAAGTAGAATTTATCTAAGTGCAACTTTGGAAGCCCTCTATCCCCTATCCCCCCACCCCGGTGGCCTCTTGAACAGCGGCCCTTGTATACTACGGGTTTCGGCAAGGAGTCGCCTTGATGAGTGCTCCGGCAATCTTCGAATCCGAGACACGTGTGCACACCGATCGCGAGCTGGCCATGCAGTCGCTACGCTATATGGCCATGATGCGGGAGATCGAGGACCGCATCGAACGGAAGCTCTACCGGCAGGGCAAGATTGTGGGCGGCGTCTACGTGGGGCGCGGGCAGGAAGCCATCCCTGTCGGCGTCGGGCTCACGGCCGAGCCGGATGATGTGCTATGCCCATCGCACCGGGACCTGGCGCTGTTTCTGATCCGCGGCGTCCATCCGCGCCAGATCTTCGCGCAGTACATGGGGCGTGTCGGCGGGCTCACGCGCGGCAAAGACGGCAACATGCACATGGGCGACATGAACCGGCGCATCGTTTCGATCATCAGCGCCATGGCCGCATCGGTTCCGGTGGCGGCGGGCGCCGCTCTGGCGCTCAAGTACAAAGGCACGCACAACATCGCCTACTGCTTCTTCGGCGATGGCGCCACCAGCCGCGGTGACTGGCATGAGGGGCTGAACTTCGCCGCCGTGCAGAAGCTGCCGGTGGTGTACGTGTGCAACAACAACCAGTACGCATACTCGACGCCCCTCACCAAGCAGATGGCCTGCGCCAATGTAGCCGATCGTGCGCCTGGCTATGGAATTCCGGCCGAGATTGTGGATGGCAACGATGTCTTCGCCGTGCACCAGGCCGCGCAGCGCGCCGCCGATCATGCCCGCAACGGCGCCGGGCCGTATCTGATCGAGTGCAAGACCTTCCGCATGACGGGCCATTCGGCGCACGATGCCGCGGATTATGTCCCGGAAGGACTGTGGGACGAGTGGAAGCGAAAAGATCCCATCACACGGTTGGAGAAGCGCATCGCCGAGAAGAGATGGGCGACGCGGGATGAGGTCAAGCACGTCCACCAGGACATCCGGCAGGAAGTGGACGAGGCGATCGAGTGGGCGGAGAACAGCCCCTACCCCGATGCCTCGGAATTGCTGGACAACGTCTACGAGCAGAGTTAGCCCTATGCAGATGACATATCTCGAGGCGATTCGCCAGGGCATTCGCGAGGAGATGGAGCGCGACTCGGGCGTATTCCTGATGGGCGAGGATATTGGCGTCTACGGCGGCGCGTTCAAGATCACTGCGGGGCTGCTCGATCAGTTCGGCGAGAAGCGGGTCATCGACACGCCCATTTCCGAATCGGCCATTGTGGGCGCGGCGATTGGCGCGAGCTTGATGGGGCTGCGGCCGGTCGCGGAAATGCAGTTCGCCGACTTCATCACCTGCGGTTACGACCAGATCGTGAACTTCGCGGCGAAGTGCCGGTACCGGTGGGGTGCTCCGGTCCCCATGGTGATCCGCGCGCCTTCGGGCGGCGGCATTCACGGAGGTCCGTTTCACTCGCAGAATCCGGAAGCCTGGTTCGTGCATACGCCCGGCCTGAAGGTAGTGGCGCCCTCCACGGCGGCCGACGCCAAGGGGCTGATCAAGTCAGCCATCCGCGATAACGACCCGGTGCTCTACTTCGAGCACAAGGCGCTTTACCGCCGCATCAAGGACGAAGTGCCGGAGGGCGATTACACGGTGCCGATCGGCAAAGCGGCGGTGGTGCGGGAAGGCCGGGATCTCTCGATCATCACGTACGGCGCCATGGTGCACGTGGCGCACGAGGCGGCGGAAACGCTCGAGAAGGAAGGAATCTCGGTCGAGATCGTCGACTTGCGGACGCTGGCGCCGCTCGATGAGGACACGGTCCTCGCGAGTGTGCGCAAGACCTCGAAGGTGCTGCTGCTGCATGAGGACGTGCTGACCGGCGGCATCGGCGGCGAGTTAGCCGGGCGAATCGCCGAGAAAGCCTTTGAGGATCTGGACGGGCCGATTGTGCGGGTCACCGCCCCGGATACGCCGGTTCCTTACAGTCCGCCGCTCGAAGAGGCATTTCTGCCGAACGCGGCGAAGGTGACGGAACGGGCACGCTGGCTGGCACGCTACTGAACTGAGTTGTACTTGGCCGCGGTCTTGCGCATGAGCAGCCGCTTCAAATCGAGCAGGTGCTTGGGGCGATACTCCCGGGGCGACCATTTCGTAGCCGGCCGGAAATGAACCCCGACGTAATACCCGATTTCCCGGAAGAAGCAGTAGCACACCGAGCCTTCGAAGCGCCCTTTGCGGTACTGAATGACGACGCTCGCGCCGAGCGGTAGGGGAGAATCCAGGTTCAAGCACGCGCCTGAGGTGGAGATGTCCTCGAGGAGCGCCGAAGCCTGCTGCTCGACCCCGGACTCGTCTTTCCAATGGACGGCCACTAAATCGGCGCACATCAACCGAGGTTCCACGCGGCGTTCTAGCATACGTAATTGAGATCGGCAGAGTGTGGACGGGGCTTTAGGCTGGATAACGTTCGGGGGTATTGCACTGGTGCCGCAGGTTGCGGGATACTCGCTCGGACATCCCACTCAAGGAGGGGAAAATGAAAAGACAAATGTTGCGTTTCGGGCCGTGGCTGGCGCTCATGGTATTAGGTGTAGCGGGTACGGCGAGACTGGCGAATACAGCGCCGCCGCCGGAGCATCCGCATATTCGCGCCGCCGTAGCGGAGTTGCGCGAGGCGCGCGAAGAGCTCAGGACCGCTGCCCATGACTTCTGCGGACACCGCAAGGAAGCCATCGAGAAGACGGATCAGGCTCTGCACCAACTGCAACGCGCTCTGGAATGCGCGCGCTAATATAAGACCGGCGTGATACGAGCCCTCGTCTTCCTCGCTCTCGCATGGGTAATGGCCGCGCAGGAGCCGTCCGCGTCGAATCATGATGCTGCGCAGCTCCTGCGCGAACGGACCGATAAGGTCTTCGCCGCGTGGGATTCCACCGTGCGTCCCGGCTGTGCGCTCTCGGTCATGCGGGACGGGCAGATCCTCTACAAGCGCGGGTACGGCATGGCCGACCTGGATCACGACGTTCCCATCACAGCGGAGACCGTATTCCACGTCGCCTCCATTTCCAAGCAATTCACCGCGGCCGCCATCGTGCTTCTGGCGCAAGACGGCAAGCTCTCGCTCGACGACGAAGTTCACAAGTACATCCCGGAACTGCCGGATTTCGGCGTGCCGATCACCATCCGGCATCTCATCTACCATACGAGCGGCTTGCGGGATCAATGGAACCTGCTCGGTCTCGCAGGCTGGCGCTATTCGCTCGATCTCATTACCGACGACGATGTCATGGACCTGATGTCGCGCCAGAAGGACCTCAACTTCAAGCCCGGTGAGAAGCACGTGTACTGCAACACCGGCTACACGCTGCTCGCGCAGATCGTGAAGCGAGTGAGTGGTCAATCGTTCCGCGAGTTCACCACCCGCCGCATCTTTGAGCCGCTCGGTATGAAGAGCACCCACTTTCGCGACGACCATGCGGAGATCGTCAAGCACATCGCCTACGGTTACGAGGAGGGCCAAGGCAGAAACGTCTACCGGCTAAGCGTGACCAATTTCGACACCGTGGGTGCCACCAGCTTGCTCACCACGGTGGAAGACCTGGCGCGTTGGGACGAGAACTTCTACCATCCCATCGTCGGCGGCCCGCGCATGGTTGAGCAGCAATTGCAGCGCGGCCGGCTCAATAGCGGCAAGGAGATCGAATACGCCTTCGGACTCCAGCACGGGAAGTATCGCGGCCTTGCGACCGTCGACCACGGTGGATCGGATGCCGGCTACCGAGCAGACTTGCTCCGTTTTCCCGCGCAGCACTTTTCGGTGGCCTGCCTTTGCAACCAGGCGGAAACGCGCCCCGGAGAGCTGACGCGGAAGGTCGCCGATATCTACCTGGCCGAGCAACTGAAAGAGCCGCCGCCGGACCATTTGGAGTCTTCCGCGAAGCCGGTGACCGTCCCGGACGAACGCCTGGTCCAATACGCCGGATTGTACTGGAAGAAGGACGACGAGACAGCTATGCGCATCGTGCATAAAGAGGGCAAGCTGTTCCTGTCGCAGTCCGAAGGGGAGGACCTGGAGTTGAAACCAATCGCGGACAACCGGTTCGAGCTGGCTGCCTTCCACCTCTGGTTAACCTTCGACCCGTCGCGGTTGAGCGTCCAGGGATGGGGACAGGAAAAGCCGGAGTTGTACGAAGCCGTTACCGCGTTCGTTCCGACGGCGGAACAGTTGACCGGATACGCCGGTGCGTATGTAAGCGCGGAGATCGATCCGGTCTACCGCATTGCCGTCGAGAAGGGCGGGCTGGTGCTGAAGCGGCTGAAGTCAAAACCGGAGAAGCTGCGGCCCACGATCGTGGATTACTTCGAGAGCTCCAGCGGGGATCTGCATTTCGAGCGGGATTCCGGCGGTAAGATCACCGGCTTCCTGCTGAATTCCGGGCGCATCAGGAACTTCCGTTTTACCAGAGCCGCTGGAGATCGATGAGCTGGCAGAGGCTAGTGTGCACCCAATCCTTCGTGGAAGATCTGGTCCGCCCAGCCCACGGCTTCGAGATAGAGATCGGCGATGAGCTCGGTCGGCACGCGCAAACGCGCGGCGGTGTGAGGCAACTCGTCCCAATCGCCGGTTTCGTATTGGCGGACTAAGGCATAGACCCCAGCCAGCGGCTGACCAGGCGGCGCGGTTCCCAGCAGGGCCTCGGCAATGTCACCGCCCAAGCGCATCTCCCCCAGGATCTCGGCGACCGGCCGTCCCAGCATGGCGTCCAACGCCGAGAACAGGCCGATGAGGAACAGGTCTGACTTCCGGTGACCGATTCCGGCCCAGGGCGCAATCAGTTCGGAAAAGCGAGCGCGCAGAAGGGCGGTGCGGATCAGTTCATCGGGCCGGTTGGACGCAAGGGTCGGCAGTGTCGCGAGTGAAACCCAGTTGCGGATTTCCTGTTCACCTAGAAGCGCCAGCGCCTGGCGAATCGAGTGCACAGGGTTGACCCATCCGAAGATGGATGAGTTGATGTAGCGGAGGAGCTTGGAGGCAAGCGATACCTCGCGTTGAATGAGCTTCTCCAGTACCGACAACTCCAACTCCGGCCGGTGAATCTCCTGGAGGATTTTCAGGTAGGCGAGCTTGCTGCCGGGGATCTCACGGCGGGACACGATCACGGGACGGGCGAAAAAGTAGCCCTGGAAGTAGTGATATCCCATGCGGCAGGCGCGAGCGAACTCTTCCTGTGTTTCCACCTTCTCCGCCAGCATGCAAATACCGCGGCCGGCGTAGCGTTCGACCAACGCCTGCTGCTCGGCCTCGGTGGTGGCGCGGAAGTCGACCTTAATGATGCTGACCAGGTTCGCCAGGCGGTCCCAGCCTTTCAGGTGCGAGAAGTCGTCGAGCGCGAGCACGAAGCCTTTCTCGCGAAGCGCGCGGCAGGCTTCCACGACGGGCGGATCCGGCCGCACCGTCTCGAGAATCTCGATCACGGTCTGGGAGGGTGGCAGCGAGAAGACGCGCTCATCGGAGAGCAACTCCTCGGGAAAGTTGATGAAGGCGCGGGTACCGGCGAGCAGCCGTTCCATTCCGATGGAGAAGAAGCTGTTGGTGATGACTTGCAAGCTGGCCGAGCAGTCCGCCGCTCCGGCGGTATCGCAATCGCGACAGGGACGAAACAACAGCTCGTAGCCGTAGACTTTCAGCCGCCGGTCAAAGATCGCTTGCCGGGCGACGAAGACTTCCATCACTCTTCTATCGAGAGAATCGTTCGATGGCTGTAGCGGGGGTGGATGGGAGGGAGACGGAACTGGAAAGGCCGTTGCCAACACGCTCATAAGGGCTTTGAGCCACGCGGAACGGCGTGGTGGAGAGGGCGGAAACTAAGTGCTCCGCCCTCAACCTGTTATGACTAGCTGGCAGAAGTGTTGGCGGCAGCCAGACGGGTATTGGTCGCGGTCCAGATTCCGGCAACGCTGCCACCGGCGCTGATGAAAAGCGCGGCGGACGCCAGGCAAACAAACGCCAGCAAAAGCGTGTACTCGATCAGGTCCTGTCCTTGTTCGTCTTGGATGAAGTTGTGCAGCATCGTTTTCATGGTTGTGGTTGACTCCTCGCCGCCTAATAGAGCACCCCGGGGGCCAATGTGTAAATGGCTGAAAATAAGCAAGTTATAACCTTAGTAAGGGATCGTTCGACGCGTGCCAAACTGTCACATTGCACGAGGTTAGGTGACAGGTTGGCCGGTAGTTATCCTTCGGGTGACGAGGCAAATCGAACGATACGTGCGCGAATCTCATCGCGCACACGGCGGAAGACGGCCTTCCGCTGTTCCTCCGATCCGGGTGCTGCAGCAGGGTCTTCGAAGGACCAGTGCAGGCGGCGGGCATGGCCGGGGAACACGGGGCAGGTCTCGTTGGCGTGGTCGCAGACCGTGATGACGCAATCGAACTCCTGCCCGGCAAACTCGTCGATAGACTTTGATCGATGCCGGGAGATATCGATGCCGAGTTCGTGCATGGCGGCGACGGCTTCGGGTCGAACCTGAGTGGGGTGAGTGCCGGCCGAGAAGACGTCGAACCGGTCGCCGGCTTCATGGCGAAGCAGCCCTTCAGCCATCTGGCTGCGGGCCGAGTTGCCCGTACAGACGAATAAAACTCGCTGGGGTTCCGGCATATTCACGCTGATTGCCGGGGGGTCAGCCACGCGAACAGTATAGTAGCCGCGGCAGCGCCGGCCAATTGCGCCAGCACGAATGCCGGGGCATCCATTGGCCTTATGCCTGCGAAGGTGTTGGTGAACGAGCGGGCCACGGTCACGGCCGGGTTGGCGAACGACGTTGACGCGGTGAACCAGTAGGCTGCGGTGATATACGCTCCGACCGCGAACGGGACAGCGGAGGCGCGGAATCGGCTGCATCCCCAAATCACCGCGAGAAGACCGAAGGTGGCGATGAATTCACTGAAGCATTGCGCGAATCCGGCGCGGACATGGCTGGAAGCGGAGAAGAGCGGCTCGCTGAACATGAGGTGCGCGGACGCGACGCCAGCGAAGGCACCGGTGAACTGAGCCGCGATGTAAGGCGCCACGTATCGCCACGTGGTGCCGCGCTGCCAGGCATCTGCCAGGGTCACGGCCGGATTCAGATGCGCTCCGGATATTGGGCCGAAGGTGAGGATCAGGGTGACGAGTGCAGCCCCGGTGGCGATGGTGTTGGCCAGCAGGGCGATGGCGACGTTACCTCCGGACAGACGCTCACCCATGATCCCCGAACCGACCACGGCCGCAAGCAACAAGGCCGTGCCCACGGCCTCGGAGACCAGGCGGCGACCGAGCGTCACGTGCGGGGCCTTGTGCCGGCAGGTTTCACGGCACGGATGAAGGCGCTCATGAACTTTCCATCCACTTGAGGCGCGATGGCGTCGACGTCAACGCCCTGGCCGGCGAGAAACGCCCGCGCGTCTTCGATGCGATAGATGCGGGTGGGTTCGATCTCGATCCGGCCGAAGCCGGCGAAGGAGAGCTTGGTGCGGTATTCGGCTTCCGCGAGCGCACCTGCCACGCAGCCGACCCAGAGCAGAACGCTGGAGCGGATGGCCGAGGGCATCTCGCCGCGAGTGACGACGTCTGACACGGCGATCCGTCCACCAGGTTTGAGCACGCGAAAGGCTTCGGAGAGCACGCGGTCCTTGTTCGCCGAGAGATTGATGACGCAATTCGAGATGATGACATCGACGGAAGCATCAGGAAGCGGGATGTTCTCGATTTCGCCTTTGAGGAACTCGACGTTTTCGACGCCGGCCTTACGCTTGTTTTCATGCGCGAGGGCCAGCATCTCATCGGTCATGTCGAGACCGTAGGCTTTGCCGCCGGGAGCCACGCGCCGGGCGGAGAGCAGGACATCGATACCGCCGCCGGAGCCAAGGTCGAGTACGATTTCGCCGGGCTTCAGTTCGGCCAGCGCGGTGGGATTGCCGCAGCCGAGAGAAGCGGTGAGCGCGGACGCGGGGACGCCAGCGATGTCGCCGGCCCCATAGAGATTGCTGGTGATGGGGTCGCAGCAGTGGCTATCGGCGGGCGCCGCGCCGCAACAGGAACTACCGCCGGTTGAGGCACGCCGCGCGGCTTCCGCATATTTCTCTCTTACGATTTCTTTGATGCCGCCTGAGGACGACATAGGGTATCCTTTCCGATCCGCAGATGCACGAGGGACTCGGGCGCGATGGCCTTGCTGCGCGTGCAGCATTCGGCGTACAGGAACGTCAACAACTCGCCGAGGGCATCGGTATTGGCCACATACCGGAGGTAGGTGCCTTCACGTTTGACCGAGACGAGATCCTCGTTCTTGAGTTTTTCCAGGTGATGCGAGAGCGTCGAGTTGGGAATATCGAGCTCGGACTGGATGTCGCCGACCACCATCCCTTCCGGATGCGCGGCGAGCAGCAGGCGCACGATCCGCAGCCTAGGCTCTGTTCCCAGAGCGGCAAAACGATCGGCGTAGACGGGGATGGGGTCGGGCTTCACGGTCGACTGTTTCTACAATACTGGAAATATAGAAACAGGTCAAGGAAAAGCCGCGGGTGTCCCGCAAAAGGCGCGGTACCCCCGCGCTACAGGCCCGCGAACCAGGTGCGCCAGCCGGGGCGGTCGAAGCCTTCGAGCATCCAGATGTCGGCGGTGGGATGGCTGGCGGAGGTGGCGAAAGATTTGCCGTCGGGCGAGAGGCTGTAACCGCTGAGGTCGGCGATGGCCGGGAGTTGCAGGGGGCCGATGATTTTTTCGGCGCGGGTTTCAATGTTCAATGACGCGATGACGCGGTGGAGGCTATCGACCTGCTTGATGCCGTAGAGGAATGCACCGTCGGCGCTCCAGCCGTAGATGGGCCAGTCGGACTTGCTGACGGATTTAGCGTCTTTACCGTCGTCGGATACCAGCGTCAGGCCATCGGGCGTCAGGCATGCGATCCAGTGGCCGACTTTGTGCTGCCATTTGGGATGCGAAGGCAGACAGCCCTGGCGCAGAACCACGGGCCGGCTGCCGCCGCCGGAGCTGGCCTTGACCAATGCCCAGCTGCCCTCGATGTTCTGCAGATAGGCGATCCAGGCGCCATCGGGACTCCAACTGGGGGAGCGCTGGTCGTACTTATCGTCGGAGATGCGGACGGGTTTGCCTCCGGCGACGCTCGATACATAAACCGCGTGGCCGGAACTGCCCTCGATGGTGTAGGCGATGCGTTGATCGTCGGGGGAGAAATTGGGCTCGTCGAAAGACGCGATCCAGGTCTGATCGAAATCCTTCTCGGTGACTAAAGGCCGCTCCCAGCCATCGCGCTGGCGGACCCAGATTTGCGAAGTGCCGGTGCGGTCGGTGGAATAGGCCAACTGGCTGCCGGACCACGACCAGCCGGGGTCGAATTCATTTCTGCCGGTGGAGAGCAAGGTGCGAACGGGCGTGCCGTCGAGCGGAACGTCGATCAGGTCGAAATCATCCTGCGCGACGGTGTAGGCGATGCGGCGGCCGTCGGGCGAGACGGAAGCCTGGACGGCATCCTGCGTGGTCACAGACAGTGGGTGGATCGTGTCGCGGCGGGTGTCGACCATTTGGAGATCGCTGCCTACTGACCCGGGAACCTGGCCGCCGAAGACGAGGCGACGGTTGTCGGGCATCCAACTGAATGGATACGCGGCGTGCAGCATGCTGAAAGATTGGCGCGCCGCGCCTGCGGGATAAGGCAGGAGCCAGAATTCGGAGCCGCCGTCCCAACGGGAGAGCCAAACACCGAGTTGTTTGCCGTCGGGCGAGAAGGCCAAGTAGCCGAGGGAGTACTTATTAGAAGCCGGCCCAAACGGCGTGGCGGTGAACTGTCTGGGAGCGCCGCCCGACGGTGGCGCGAACCAAAGCGACAGAGGCGCCTTGCCCGTTGCATCGGTGCGGAGAAAGGCAAGCGTCTTGCCATCGGGAGAAATGGCGGCGGCGGAGGCATTCGGCTGGACGAGGTCAGGAGAGCCTCCCGTGGCGCCCACCTGCCAGAGGGAGTCCTGGCCTTTGTCCGAAGTGAGATAGTAAATCCGGTCATTGCCGGGAGACCAGAAGGGGGCATCGCACAAAGTGGCTGACTTGGTGATTTGCGCGGCGGTGGGAGAGCTCAGCGAGCGCACGAAGACCTGGCTGACGCCGTCGATATAGGCCGTATACGCGATGCTTTTCCCGTCGGGCGACCAGGCGGGCGAGCCTTCATACGCGGCCGTGACGGCGATGGGAGAGATGCGATAGCGAGCGACATCGACCGCGGAATCGGGAATCAGCAGAACCGGCGCGAGCAGACAGCCCGCGGCGAAGCCTGCCAGCCCCAGCAGGACGGGGATGAGGCGGCGTTTGCGCTGGGCGGGTTGGGCGGCGGCGGGTTCGGGCGGCGTGGCGACGACTTCGTCGAGATGATCGCGAATGGTTTTGAGCTCACGCTGCAAGTCGTTGGTGCAGGCGAAGCGCTCTTCGCGATGCTTCGCGATGCATCGCTCGACACACCAGCGAAGCGGAGCCGGGACGGCGGGATTCAGTTCGCGGATGGGTGGTGCGGGCTCTTCGGCGATGGCGGCCATGGTGCTCAAGTCGCTCGAACGCGCGAACGGCGCCTTGCCGGTGAGCATTTCGAACAGGACGATTCCGAAGGAGAACTGGTCGCTGCGCGCATCGAGCAATTCGCCGCGCACCTGTTCGGGACTCATATAGGTCGCGGTGCCCACGATGATGCCGGGCATGGTGGCGGTGTGTTGGGTGTTGGCGCCGGAGATCTCTTTCGGGACGGATTTCGCCAGGCCGAAATCGAGGATTTTGGCGGACCCGGCTTTAGTGAGCATGATGTTGGCGGGCTTGAGATCGCGATGGACAATGCCGGCCTGGTGCGCGGCGGCGAGGCCGTCGGCGATCTGGATGGCGATATCGAGTGCGCGGCGGATGGGGATTTTGCCGCGGGCGATGAGTGACCCGAGCGGCTCGCCATCCACGAGCTCGGAGACGATATAGGGAATGGCCTGTTCCATGCCGACATCGTGGACGGTGAGGATGTTGGGATGATTGAGGGCGCTGGCGGAGCGGGCTTCGATGGCGAAGCGGCGCTGGAGGTCGGGGTCGGCGGATCCTTCCTGGCGCAGAACCTTAATGGCGACGTCGCGGCCGAGGCGCTCATCGCGGGCGCGATAGACTTCGCCCATGCCACCGGCGCCGAGAACGCCGAGGATTTCGTACCTGCCGAGACGGTTTCCAGAATTCAGCGGCATATCTGGAAATAATCGGCATTAATAGCGAAACAATTACCGATTTTCAATACGTGCGGGAACATACGCTCATGATAGCGGCGGCCTGGCGGCTGGCGCAGTTAGTCAAAGGTTAGCGATATGGGGGAATGAGCTCCACCCGCCCTGCTACTCTTTGCCGAGTCTTTGGATCTCGCGCTCGGCCTTCCGCCCTTCCCTCCAAAACGCGAACCAGATGAATGCCAGTACCAGAGCCGTCACAATCAACGGCTCATATTCCGTAAGAAGGCCCGGCCACCAGGAAGGCCGAACTCCCAATGCCTTGCCCCGGAGCGGTCCGCCTCCCCACCACGACGCCAGGACGGCGGGAATCAACAACAGCACGAAACGTCGCAACCAAATCGACCCTTGTCGCTTCCCCTCGAACTCTCGTCGCAGGAATTGTACGCATGGTTCCCCAGGCACCATCCTGTTAGGGCCTTTGCGAACCAATCTCCACACTACATAGCAGAGTGTAACCAGTGTCCAAGCGGTTGCCGCAATGAGCCAGGGCTGGCGGAGCCTTATTAGGTTATAAATGAACACCGCCACAAACAACGGCGTTAAGCCCAACATCACCCAGTAGAACAGCACGTTCTCTCTCTCGTATTTGCGCACTCTGGCACGCACTTCGCCGGTTGTTATCTGCATGGGCCCGTCCTCCTGAGACTTCCATAAATCCTGATAGGATGGCTCTCGCTCATTCCCGCGCATGGATTGCTCCTTCACCTAATTGCCTGTTGAGCAGCGCCTTGATCCGGTGAATCTTGGTGGCAACGTTGCCCGCAGAGAGTCCTGTCACTTCGGCAATTGAGGCTGCCGGTTCGCCCTCAAGGTAGAGCAAGATGACCTGGCGATCGAGCGGCTTGAGCCGGTAGATCCGGTCGAAAAGCCTCGAAACCGAATACTGCTCGTTGGCTTGGGCCTCGCCATCGACAAAGCCCGGCTCCGTTTCGAGCGCGTCGAGTTCTACTAATCGGGCCCACGCGCGACGCATGCGCACGATGTGCGACGCTGCCACATTGTGGGCAACCCGATAGACCCAGGTCTGTAAGCTGCATTGACCATCAAACAGACGGAGACTCCGCCAAAGTTGAACATGAATCTCCTGCAGCAGGTCGCGCCGCTGGTCCGGGTCGGCCTCATAGCCTTTGGCGAGCCGCCGGAGAGCCGCCCCATACTTGAAGCCGGCCTCCTCATACAACTCGTCGATGCTCTTCACTGGCCGCTACCTTGTCTTCTACATGAGACAGTCGCCGGATCGCTGTGGATTCTTACACGCATTTTGACGGGCGAGCAGCATTCGTTCGGTCGCGCCAAATGTGCGGGCGGCAACCAAGTGGTGCCCTGGGGTACACGACGGTAACGGTACGGGGCAACCCGGCTCGGATGGCTTTTGCACGAGGTTCGCGTCCACTGTTTCCGGCGGTTCTGTGCTCGCCGAGGTGACCGGTTGGGGGGCGGGATCGGGCGTCCGGTTATGGGAATGGGTTTGATTTTCCGAATTGTTTTCCGGTGAAGTGGCGCGGAGGCGCTCGAGCTCGTGTAGGGCGCGGTAAAAGGAGCGCTCGATGCGGGTTTCGTAGCGCGACAGGCTCTCGATGGCGCGGGAACCGGACGCGTCATAGGCGAACGCGCGGGACGACGGGTCACTTGCGACGGCGTTTTGGTCGCGGGGGAGTTGTGACATGCGGAGGCTGAACAGACCGGTTTCGAGCGCGCGCATGCGGCGGAGGCGCCAGGCTGCCATGGCCATTTGTTCGACTAGCAAGGTTTCGGTGGGCCCGATGGGCTGGTATTCGGCGAGAAAGGCGTCGAGCAATTCCTGGAATTCCTCGGGACTTTCGTTGGGAAGAACGGCGGTTTGGGCGGTGAGTCCATGGCGCAGGGCGTTGAGGCCGACGGCGGCACGACCTTCAGGAGTACGCGGGCCGGTGGAGAGTTGGGCGTTGCGGCGATTGGCGTTGAGTTGACGTTGGGAGGGCATAAGGTTGGCGAAAAGCCGATCCAGGATAGTGGGTGGAGATCGTGTGGCGAGGGTGCCGGGAGCGGATGCGGTTGAGGGATTGAGGGAAAAAGATCGGGCGGGGGAGTGAACGAGAGTGGCGGGCGACGTTGGTCGGGTGACGATCTTCGTACAGTCCGATCAGTACTGGTACGATATGGGCTTTTGGCGTCGCCTCAAGGGCCGTTCATGGGCTTGCACAAATGTTCGATGCGTTTAGAATTCAATAGGTGTACAAGCCCGAGCACGGTAGAGTTCACGCTTTGGACGCGGTTCGCGCCTTCGCAATGCTCTTAGGAGTTCTCTATCATGCAAGCTTACTTTTTGTCCCGAAGAACTTTCCGGTAACTCTTGCCGAGCGGTCGATCGACTCGCTGCCGTTCGTGCTGACTCAATACATTCACATTTTCCGGATGCCATGTTTTTTCCTGGCGGCGGGCTTCCTGGGGCGGCTACTGATGCACCGGAGAGGAACGGTAGGCTTCCTTCGAAACCGGCGGGATCGAATCCTGATACCACTCGTCCTGAGCTGGTTGCTGATCTGTCCAATGATGACGTACATGAAGATTTGGAAAGGCACGAGAGAAAATGCAATCGCTGCCACGGTTCAGATCTCCGCGTGGCGTGCGACTCTGGCAGCCTTCACAACCGGCCAGATCTTTCGTGATAATCACGGAATCCCGCTGCATTATCTCTGGTTCCTCTATGAGCTGATTCTCATTTATGTGCTAGTGCTAGGCCTGCGATGGATGTGCGGACGATGGGCCGGCGCCATCCGCATTGCCGATGTGACCTTCAAAGGCTTACTCGAACACTGGTATGGGGCAATCGGCATGGCAGCGCCTTTAATGGTGTTGCTGTGCCGAACGCGCACGCATTTCACGGGCCTGCCAGCTCCTCTGATAGCCAGGCTGGGAGTCGATAAGCCGGCTTTGCTGGCATACGCCACTTTTTTCCTGATCGGCTGGTTTCTCTGCCGGCAGCCGGATCTTCTAGGGATCATCGAGAGACGCGCCTTACGGAACGCGGCGGTTGGCATCGTTGCAGGGGCTTGGCCGCTCGTATTAATCGCTCATACGGCAAACCAGGGCGGCATGGAGCCAAGTGCAATTGAGAACTTGTCCTACGGCGTCGCATACGGACTAGCGATGGTATTCCTGTCTTTCGGCTTTATCGGGTTCTTCCTGCGCTGGCTGTCGGCACGTAACAATGTGGTTCGCTATTTGTCCGATTCGTCGTATTGGATTTACCTGGCCCATTACCCGTTGGTCATCGCACTGCAGGTGGCGCTAGACCCGTGGTCAGCCCACTGGAGCGTAAAAATCGCGGTTATTACCCTCGCTGCGCTGATGATCCTGCTACTTAGCTATCAGGTTCTAGTGCGCCATTCATGGGTAGGGGTGCTTCTGTCCGGCCCTCGCAAAACGCCGCAAACGCTCAAGGGCCGGGAATATGCGGAAGCAGCAGCGTGACTCCGCCGCGGAAAACTAAGCAGCAAATACGCGAGTATCGTTAGATTAGGGGTGCCGCGCCATGCGGTTGAGAAAGACCTGCACAATCGGATGCCTTCTTGCCTGGGCTGCTCTTGCACAAACGGACGGCGGCTTACGAGCCAAGGTCGCGGCCGTTCACTATCCGCCGCTTGCCGAGGCGGCGCGAGTTCAGGGAGATGTTCCTCTTGAGGTCAACTCGGGCGTAGTTACACTTGTTTCGGGACACCCACTGCTGGCGGAAGTGGCCATCGAAAACGCGAAAACGCTGGGATCAATCGAAGGCCAAACGAAGTTCGACATCACTTACCACTTGGTCATTGTCGATACCAACGCATATAAGGTGCCCACAGTGACGACTGTCAAGAGAGGAAATGCGCTCGAAAGGGCCATATCACGGGTGTTGGAACTCAAGACTGAAAAGGTGGTGCACGATATCCGATGCGTGGAGAACCCTGCTCCGGCGAGCGACGTAAAAACGGACGGTGGCGCTCTCGAAATATGGGTGTACGGTAGGGATATATGCCTCCAGACCCAGACGGCGACGCTCAGTGCCAGCCGGTGACGATGGCGCCTTTTGCGTGGGCAAACTTACTATGTCACAAAGGGGTCATTGCCAAATGGCTGAAATCCAAGTACACTAGGCCTGAATAGTCGACACCCCCAATTACTGAATGTATCCTGGCAGAAACTTCCCGCCGCGCAAACAAAGCCGTAGAGAAAACGTAAACGAATCGATCCGTTACAAGGAGGTTCGTGCCGTTTTCCCTGATGGCACAGCCGAAGTGATGGCCACGCCCGCGGCCTTGCGCCGAGCGCAGGAGCTGGGGCTCGACCTGGTCGTGGTTTCGCCCACGGCGGTGCCGCCGGTGGCCAAGGCGATCGACTACGGGCACTATCAATACGAGCTGAAAAAGAAGCAGCACGACGCCAAGAAAAAGCAGCATGTGGTGCAGGTGAAGGAGCTGAAATTCCGGCCCAATACCGACGACCACGACTACGATTTCAAGAAAAATCACGCCATCCGGTTTCTGAAGGAAGGGAACCGGGTGAAAGCGGTGGTCCAGTTCCGCGGGCGCGAGATCGCGCATACGGATCTGGGAAAGAAACTGCTGACGCGCTTTGCCGAAGACCTGGCGTCATTCGGCACGGTGGAAGGCACGCCGCGCATGGAAGGGCGCAACGCCCACATCCTGATTAGTCCCAGCAAGTCGATTAAAACCACGTAAGCGAAAGAGGGCGAGGCATGCCTCGCCCCAACATTAGTTGCCGGGTGTAAGATTTGGAAATCTATGCGCCCGATTTTGCTATTGCTTTTTCCGGCCGTGCTTTGTGCTGCTGACGCGGAAAGCGCCGCCTGGGACCTGTTGAATCACGGTCTGACAGACGGAGGGACGGCGCGGCGCATCCAGACGCTGACGGCGCTGGGGTCGATCGGTCCGGCCTCGCACGTAGTGAATCTGCTGGAAGTGGGCCTCTCGGATAAAGAAGTCACGGTGCGGATGACGGCGGCGGCAGCGCTGGGCGAGATGCAGGCACGCGCGGCGATGCCCCGGCTGCGGCAGGCGCTCGATGACGTCTCGGCCGAGGTGGACTTCGCTGCTGCACAGGCGCTCTGGAAAATGGGCGATCAAAGCGGGCGCGAGATCCTGTGGGGCGTATTGGCTGGAGACCGCAAGTCGGGGCCGGGCCTGATCCAGGGGGAAGTGCGCAGCGCGAAGAACAAGCTGCACGATCCGGCGGCGATGGCGCGGATCGGCGTCGGCGAGGCTGCGGGACTGTTGGGCCCGTTTTCGATTGGGGTGTGGTTCGGCGAAGAGCTCTTAAAGGACAAGGGGGCTGCGGCGCGGACGCTCTGTGCGAGGCTGATGGCGACGGATTCGGATCCGCGATCGATCCAGGAGCTCGAAAGCAATCTCGACGACAAGAGCTCGGCTGTGCGGGCAGCGGTGGCGCGGTCGATCGGGCAGCGCGGAGGACCGGCGGATATTTCGAAGCTCGAGCCGGTGATGAGCGACGGTAACGAAGGGGTGCGGCTGATGGCAGCGGCTGCGATTGTGCGGCTGAGCCAGCCACCGGCCAAGGCGCCAGTACGGCGAACGAAGAAGGCAGGGGCGACGGCGGGGAAGTGAGGAGCTTTCCTTTAGTCCAGCTCGGTACTGGGCGGGAAAGCCGCAGGTCACCGCAAACCGCGCGGAGCCCTGCGCTACGTTAGGCTGGCCGCGGGGCGGGGTTCCTGGTACACTAGATGGGAATTTGATCGCCCTGCCGATTCGGTAAGTAGCCTATGACGTCCGGATGTACGCGTCGTTCCTGTCTGCCCCATTAGCTGCCGTCAAATCAGAAAAGGAAATTGCATGAAGAACATTTTTGTTGGGAACCTCAGTTTTGGGGCGACCGAAGACAGCGTGAAATCGCTATTTGAAGCTCATGGAACGGTGGACAAGGTCAACATTATTACAGATCGTGATTCCGGCCAGCCCAGGGGTTTTGGTTTTGTCGAAATGCCGAACGATGCCGAGGCGGAGCGGGCAATCGCCGCTTTGAACGGCACGGATCTGGGTGGACGGACGCTGAATGTGAATGAAGCGCGGCCGAAGGCCGAGCGCTCGTCGGGTGGCGGAAACTTTCGCCGCGGCGGCGGTGGCGGCGGCCGATCGCGCTGGTAAGCGCCAAGTAAAACGGGCGCGCGGATTTGACAACCGATTCGCGCGTCCGGTAGCCTGAATAGTTTGAACCGAATAAGTGGAGACGTGTGTCGATGAGTACCGAATTTCCATCGAAGCCTGAGATCGAGCGTCAATGGCACGTTCTGGACGCGGATAACGTGGTCTTGGGAAAGCTGGCGAGCGAAGCTGCCAGGCTGTTGATGGGCAAGCATAAGCCTACGTTTGCGCCCTTCCTGGACACGGGCGATCACGTGATCGTGATCAACGCCGCGAAGGTGAAGCTGACGGGCAAGAAGGACGAGCAGAAAATGTACCACCGGTTCACCGGGTATCCGGGCGGGCTGGTGTCGGTGGGTGCGCGGAAGATGAGGGCAACGCGTCCGGTGCACATGGTGGAAAACGCGATTGCGGGCATGCTTCCGAAGACCAAGCTGGGGAAGCAGATGTATCGCAAGCTGCGCGTGTACGCGGGCGATAAGCATCCGCACAGCGCGCAGAAGCCGCAGACCAAACAGGTCGCATAGAGCAGGAGAGACGAGCGAGTGGCAGCAACGATGGTGCAGTATTTGGCAACGGGCCGGCGCAAGACGTCGGTGGCGCGGATTTTCTTACGGCCGGGCACGGGCGAGATCAAGGTCAACGGGCGAACGTTCGAATCGTACTTTCCGACCGAATCTCTACGCGTGCCGGTGCGGCAGCCTTTGCTGGCTACTGAAACCGCTGAGAAATTTGATGTGTTGATTCTGGCAACAGGCGGAGGCGTTGCCGGCCAAGCGGGAGCAGCACGGCTCGGAATCGCCAGGGCCCTGGTGGAATTCAACAGCGAGCTGCGGCAGCGTCTCAAGAAGCTGGGGCTGCTGACGCGCGATCCGCGACAGCACGAGCGCAAGAAGTACGGCCAGAAGGGAGCGCGGAAGCGCTTCCAATTCTCCAAACGCTAGTCATGTACACGGAGTGCTGCGGTTTTGCTTGTAGTCGATCGGCACTCCTGGTTCCAAGCCGCCGGCTGAACCAATGCGCGCAAATCTCGCTTTGGATCGCGAGCGTTGTGGCAGCCGGTGAGGCAGGCTCACGCCTGTCTCAAATCTGATGAGGAGGTAGTTTGCCAGCAATATCAATGAAGGAATTGCTCGAAGCGGGCGTTCATTTCGGGCACCAGACCAAGCGCTGGAATCCGAAGATGAAGGAATACATCTTCGGCGAACGCAACGGCATTTACATTATCGACCTGCAAAAAACCCTGAAGATGTTCAAGGACGCTGCCCGTTTCGTAGGAGAAATGGCGGCGCAGGGCAAGAATGTTCTGTTCGTGGGCACCAAGCGTCAGGCTCAGGAAGCGGTGGCCGAGGAAGCTACACGATGCCAGATGTTCTACGTCAATCAACGTTGGCTGGGCGGCCTGCTTACCAACATGATGACGGTGCAGAAGTCGATCAAGCGGCTCAAAGAGCTGGAAGCCATGGCCACGGACGGCGGTTACGCCGCGCGTCCCAAGAAAGAAGTCATTCGCCTGGAGCGCGAGCGCAAGCATCTGGATCAGAACCTGGCGGGCATCAAGGATATGCCGGGTTTGCCGGATGTGGTGTTCGTGATTGATTCGAACAAGGAAGCCATCGCGGTGAAGGAAGCGCGGCGGCTGGGCATACCCGTCGTGGCGATTGTGGATACCAACTGCGACCCCGACGAGGTGGATTGGGTGATTCCGGGTAATGACGATGCCCTACGCGCCATCCGCCTGTTCACGAGTAAGATTGCGGATTCCGTGGTGGAGGGTCGCGCCCTGGCCACTGAGCAGGATTTTGTGGCGGAGAAGATCGTCACCGAGGCGCCGGCCGAGGAGCGAATCGACGACTATAGCCAGTACGTCGATCCCAAGTACGCGGAAGAGATCATGGCGGAGACGTTCGTGGACGAAGAGCCGGTCGTGTCGCCGCGCAAGGGACCCGCGTCGGAAACCGCGGCTCCGGTGGCAGAGCCGGTGGTCACCGAAAGCGGACATTAGATTTCATTTCTCCGTGAAGTCGCCGGAAGATCGGGGATTCTCTCCCTGCTCCCTGCGGCTTCGCGGTAGTCCAGATCCTAGGAAAGAAACATGGCGGAGATTACCGCACAACTTGTCAAGCAACTACGGGAGCGCACGGGCGCCGGAATGATGGAGTGCAAAGGCGCGCTGGTGGAGGCCAAGGGCGACCTGGCGGAAGCGGAAGTCGTGCTGCGAAAGCGCGGTATTACCTCGGCCGGCAAGAAGGCGTCGCGCACCACCAAGCAGGGGCTGATCGGCAGCTACATCCACCACGGCGGACAACTTGGCGTGATGGTGGAAGTGAACTGCGAATCCGATTTCGTGGCGCGCACCGAGGACTTCATCGAACTGGTACACGACATCGCGATGCATATCGCGGCGGCGGATCCCCGTTTCATTCGGAAGGAAGACGTTACCGAGGACGTTCTGAATAAAGAGCGAGAGATTGCCCGCGCCCGCGCCGTTCTGGAAGGTAAGCCGGAGAAAATCCTGGATCGAATCGTGGAAGGGCGGATCGCTAAATTCTACGAAGAGGTCTGCCTGCTCGACCAGCCATTCGTGAAGGAAGCCACCCTTACGGTGGAACAGTTAGTGAAAACCAAAATCGCCAAATTGGGTGAGAATATCACGGTTTCGCGCTTCGTCCGCTTCAAGGTGGGCGATGTAGCCGCGGTCGAGTCCGGGCACGGCGCGGGCGGCGACGCGATTCCGGTTGCTGAGCCAGCGGCGCAATAAACAATATGCCCGGCTACCGACGCGTCCTCCTGAAATTGAGTGGGGAAGTGCTGGCGGGCGGCGCCTCTTTCGGCATTGATGCCGAAAGAGTGAAATCCCTGGCGCGCGAAGTGGCGGATGTAGCCGCGGCGGGCGTCCAGATCGGGGTGGTTG
>Ga0335069_10003517_pt1 | contig 23622 bp, 26 predicted proteins | sample Lox_Sample_11_FD_206714 | JGI IMG/M metagenome (GOLD analysis project Ga0335069, IMG submission 206714) | Soil microbial communities from Loxahatchee National Wildlife Refuge, Florida, United States - Lox_Sample_1.1 | ecosystem: Environmental > Terrestrial > Soil > Wetlands | place: USA... | reverse complement strand
GGAGCAACCCGGAAGTCTTCGACCCGGAGCGCTTCGCGCCGGAGCACGAGGCGCAGCGGCCGCGCTTCGCCTACATGCCCTTTGCCGCCGGCCCGCGCCATTGCATCGGCGAGAGCTTCGCGCTGTATGAGATGCTGGTGCACCTCTATAAAGTGGCGCGTCGCTACCGGCTGCGGTACGTGCCGGACAAGCCGCTCGAGCTCGAGGCGCAGATCAATCTGCGCACCCGTCATCCCCTGCACATGAGGCTGGAAGCCCGGTGAATGCCAGAGCCACGACCCTCACGGAGGTCATCGAGAGCAACCGCAGCGTGGCGCGCTCTCTGACCTATCTCGAAGGCGAGAGCGATACGCACGAGGTGTCGTTCGCGGAGCTCTACGAGCGTGCGCTCGGCATCCTCTATCACCTGCAGCGCCTCGGCGCACGCCGCGGCGACAAGCTGATCCTGTTCCTCGGCAACAACGAGCAGTTCATCGATGTGTTCTGGGCGGCCGTCCTCGGCGGCATCGTGCCGGTTCCCGTGGCGCTCGGGATCAGCGATGAGCACCGTCACAAGCTGTTGCGCATCGCGCGGCGGCTCGGCAAGCCGTTCCTCTACACCGAGCGCCGCTCGCTCGAGCGCATCGGCGCCTTTGCTGCGCAGGCGGGCGAGACGGAGCTGTTCGAGTCGCTGCGCGCCCGCGCGTTCCTGGTCGACAACCTGGATGACATCTCGCGCGCCGGCGCCGTGCAGCGCGTCAGCGCCGATGACATCGCCTTCATCCAGTTCTCCTCCGGCTCGACGAGCGAGCCGAAGGGCGTAGTGCTGACTCACGGCAACATCCTCGCCAACGCCTATGGCGCTACCGAGGCGGCCGGCTTCACACCGGACGACGTCAGCCTCTCGTGGATGCCGCTCACGCACGACATGGGGCTCATCGGCTTCCACATCGTCATGTTCGTGAATCGCATCCACGCGCACCTGATGCCGACGGAGCTCTTCATCCGGCGGCCGCTGCTGTGGCTCGCCTTCGCCTCGCGTATCCGTGCCACGATCCTGTGCTCGCCGAATTTCGGCTACAAGCACTACCTGAAGGTGCTCGGCGACCGCCGCGTGGAGGGGCTCGATCTCTCGGCCGTGCGCTACATCTTCAATGGCGCGGAGCCGATCTCGGTCGAGCTGTGCAACGAGTTCCTGACACGTCTCGAGCCGGCGAAGCTCGCGCGCAACGCGATGTTTCCAGTGTATGGCCTGGCCGAGGCCTCACTCGCGGTCAGCTTCCCCGAGGTCGGTGCGCCGCTGCGCACGCTCACGCTCGATCGCCACCGGATGAACGCCGGCAGCGCAGTGCAGACGGTCGCCGCGGGCGAGCGCGACGCGGTGCAGCTCGTCTCTGAAGGGCGGGCGATTCCGTACTGCGAGGTGCGCATTGCGGACGATCAGGACCAGGAGCTGCCGGCCGAGCACATCGGACACGTGCTGCTGCGCGGCGCGAACGTCACGCGCGGCTACTACGAGGACCCGCAGGCGAACGCCGCGGCCTTCAGCGCCGACGGCTGGCTGCGCACCGGAGATCTCGGCCTCTTCCACGGCGGCGAGCTCTACATCTCCGGGCGAGCCAAGGAGATCATCTTCGTCAACGGTCAGAACTACTATCCGCACGACCTGGAGGCCATCGCGCAACGTGTGCCGGGGCTCGAGCTCGGTAAGGTGGTGGCCGCCGGGGTGCGCCGCCGCGGCGAGGATGTCGAGCAGCTGGTGCTCTTCGTCCTGCACCGCGGCGCGCTCGCGGACTTCGTCGCGACCGCGCGGGCGGCGGCGCGCGTGATCAACGAGCAGACCGGGCTCGAGGTGGCGGAAGTCGTGCCGGTGAAGCGCATCCCGAAGACCACGAGCGGCAAGATTCAGCGGCACATGCTCGAGGAAAGCTACGCCGGCGGGGAGTTCGATGCGGAGCTGCAGGAGCTCGCGGCGCTGCGCGCCGCGCAGCAGGCCCCCGAGGTCGGCTCGCGCAGCGCGATCGAGGACAAGCTGAAGACGATCTGCGACGCCGCGCTCGAAGGCAAGCGCGTCGACATCCACGACAACCTGTTCGAGATCGGCGCGAGCTCGCTGAAGCTGATCGAGATCCACGAGCAGATCGACCGCGAATACCCGGGCAAGGTGGACCTCACCGAGCTGTTCGACTTTCCGACCATCGCGGAGCTCGCCCAGCACCTGCAGAGCAAGCTGGCCGAGGCCTAGCGTAGCCGTCTCGCCCGCCCCCGCCTCGCAGCCTATAATCGCGGCCCATGGAATTTACTGCCCCGCCGGGTGCCGCCGGCGCAAGCGGTTACGAGCGGCGCCTGGCTGAGTGCGGCATACGGCCTACTGCACAGCGGGTACGCATCGCCGCACTGCTGCTGTCGGCTCCCCAGCACCGCTCGGCCGAGCAGATACTCGCTCAGTTGCGCAGCGCCGGCGCGCGCGTCTCGAAGGCCACCGTGTACAACACGCTGAACCTGTTCGCAGCGCACGGACTGATCCGGCAGCTGTCGGTCGATGGGTCGCGCGCCTGGTTCGACTCCAACGTCGATCCTCATTATCACTTCCACGACCCCTCGAGCGGTGCACTGATCGACGTGCCCGTACCCGCGGTCGAGTTCAGCCGCCTGCCCCCACCCCCGCCGGGCACCGAGGTGGCCGGCATCGACCTCGTGATCCGCCTGCGGAAAAAAATGTAGAATGCCCGGCCTTTCGCCGGTCGCCGGGATAGCTCAGTTGGTAGAGCAGCGCATTCGTAATGCGCGGGTCGTAGGTTCGAGTCCTATTCCCGGCACCATTAATACCCTATAGACCCTTGTTTTATAGGCTTTTTCTCTCAAGCCGTCTAAAGCAGTTACCCCGATAGTTACCCCGCATTTATCAGTACAGCGCAGCCATGAACAAGGCAGCTAAGCGACGGTCTAACACAATGCCGGCAAGAGCCGGCGAGCTTGCTGCCAAGGGCAGCTATGAGACGCGCACGGAGCGATGATCGAACTCTGCCGCTGTGGCCTGCTGCGGCTGGATTAACACTCGCGCAAGCGATCGCTGTCGCTGCGCTTAGCGCAGGCGTACAACTGGAGCTGATCGAAACACACGAGCCGGTCTACGCTCCGCTGGCGGAAGTCACCCTGCGTGCTCCGTCAAAAGACAGGCTACGCGCCAGCGTAGACCATACGCATCTCGAATACGTCGTGCCGACGCCGCCGGTCAACGTCACCATCACGCCGCTTACAGGCCATCTGTCGCTAGGGCATATCACCGTCAGCCAGACACCGACGGAGCCGGTGCAGCTGTCTCTAGCTCTATAACGCTGCAATGGTCAGGCATCCACCGCCCCCGTCGAGTCTCTACAAATTCATACCCCGACAGTACGGTGAGGCATTACTGCAACGTGGCGCGCTGAGAATCACAACCCTGTTTGAGTGCCGGAAGATCGAAGCTGCGGGCCCCGGCCGCGCCGATCCGGGGGAGAACACAAAGCACACATCGCATTACGTGCATGGCGGCTTTCTGCGCTCTGACCCTCATGCGGTTCCCCGGCCCCCAGGGATCGTTCTGTCACAGTGTTACGTGCAGGGCAGCTATGACGGGCCTGACATTCCGGCGGCTTTGGTGGAGCAGGCGTGGGGGCGGGCGTGGGGGCTAGGAATGGCAGGACAGATCTACGCCGCACGATCGATGTTTGAGTCGAGATACGACGGCCCTGACATGTTTGTGTTCTGCACCACCAGCTTCCCCAGCCGATGCCTGCAGAGCCGTTGGCGCTCCAAAGATGGCGATGATGTCTGGATCGAGATTTTTAATCCGCCGGCATTCTTCTCTGCGCTCGAGCAGGCAACCCGCCACCTTGGTCAGTTCTGTGGTGTTCACCAGGTACAGTACGGACCGCGCGTATCTACTCGCGGTGTGTTTCCCGAGTTTGAAGATCCCCGTTGGCCGGCTGTACCTGCCGCGATATTGAAGCCCCCGGATTTTTGGATTGAGAGGGAGTGGCGGCAGCTTTGGGCACCCCCAGCTTGGCCCATCAAGCCGGAGGTCATACGTGCGCCCGAGCTGACGAAGTTCTGCCGTCTGCTCAGGGAAGTGAAGAGCAGGCCGCAGCGAGCGGCGTAGACAACTACCACGAGCAGCCGCTGCCGCTAGCGAGGGCACTAGCTTCTCTGTCGAGGCGCGCGATGTGCCCTCCGATACGCTACCGTCTGTGGCTGGCGTTGATTGTCACGCAGTCACCAGCTTGTAAACCAGTATCGCGAGCCCGATAACAAACAGAGGCCATGCGAAACGGACGACTGCGCCCACGATGAAGGCTGCTACGATCGCCGGAATCCATCCCAACACGCTGCCGACAACCCACCCCACGGAGGAGTTGATAGCCGCAACGTAGACGAAGATGAACGTGACCAGCCCCGCAAGCGCGCCGAATCCAAACCCAGGCCCGGAATACGAAATGATAAACCGCTCGCCAGCCGCTCTGCTCTGAGCCTCTAATTCCTTTGCATCAACGTCCGGTGAAAACCGGTGTAGCCTTCTAAAATCCGCTTCCGCAAACCGACGAACTTTCCTACTAAAGCCGAAAAAGCGCTGGCACCAGACGAAGCCGTCTTCGACTTGGAGAACCTTTACGTAGCGCCCGCCCTGAAACAACGTCCAACGTAGATGAGCCCACACTTGGCCGGGAAGGATTGAGCTTTGAGTTTCGGATGTACTTAACAAACTAGAACGGTAGCCAGTTCGGATTCATGCACGCTCGCACGCGGTTCCACAGATCCTTGTCGTTGCACTCGTTGAGACAGGCTTCTACCTGCTGCTTGGGCAGCGGCGTACACTTTGCTGGACAGCGCTGCATCATGGCGTTTACGTCACGCCAATCCGCCTCGCCGCGCTTCATCGCCAAGCTCGTAGCAATCGGATCGAGCTGCATCATTCGCGGCACTAGGTAGGACTTGAGCCTCTCCCTCGCACTATCTAACTTGGCGATCATTTCCCGCCCCTCGGCATACTGCTGTTGCAGAGCCGCCTGCGCTTCAGCCGGTTGGCTCTTCGCTTTAGCGTCCATTTCGGCAAGTCCATTCTGCATATCCCCGATCCAGGCATTAAGGACCGGGATGCAATAGGCGCTCCGCAGCTCAGCGTCGTTAGGCGTCTGGAATTGGAATTGCGCAGAGGCGCTAGTTGCTAGCAGAGTTAAGGCAGCGGCGGTTGCTGTGATTCTTCTCGCCACGGATGGCGATACTACTCCCTCTTGCTGCGCCGGACCTTACCGACCTATGCGACTCTCGGCGTAAGATCACTCCATCTCTGCGAGGTAAAGCCCATGAATCTGCGTTCCGTATCGAGCACGACTCTAAAAGCCGCGGTGATCGCGGCCATTCCCAGCGCCTTTTTGGCCTATACCTTCTGGCTTCCCATTTGGGTCCCGTTCTACGCCTGGGTCCCGTTCTTCGCCTTCTTCGCGATCGCGTTCGCGGGGCTCTCCCGGCCCGGTCGGCGCCCGCGGCGATGGGAAAAAATTTTCCCCTAGCTTGTACCCGAAGGGCACTGCGCCGGAGGCACGCCGCGAACATGGCCACTAAGCACAACGAGCGGAAGCTGTCACTCCGGCGGCTGTGGGTTATCTACAAACAGACGGCCGTAGCGCGGGGATTCGGCAGCAGTCGGCGCGAGCTAGCCTTGGCCCATGTAGCCTTCTACAGTGGGGCGCGTGGCGTGCTGAAAGTGCTGGATTACGGCGACGAAACGCGAAGCGCCGCACCAAAGCTAAGTGCTGGGCATGGCACGGACCCGCGCAAAATTGCAGTGAGCGCGAGCACGCTACCGCTGACTCAGCAGCCCTGCTTCATCAGCTCTGCGGATGGCGAAGCCGAATATTCGCTCAAACAATGAGCCTGTAGCACTATCAAGGTTCTTCAGCATCCGCACGAACGCGGCGCGAGTGCAGATGTGCAGATGGCTTAGATGGTACGTGCCCGACGCGTATCGGCCTTTGACAACCCGCTTACGATCCACAAACAGCGTTGCATCTTCGGCGGGCGTGGGCGTGCCGCGCACCCCTTGCTCCGTGTAATCGACCACCCACAGCGTCCGGTCGTTTATTAGTAGCACTGGCATGACAAACTCAAAGATGGGCTTCTTCTTGTCGGCAGAGGCATTTGCGGCTGTTTCCACCAGCTCGGCGGCGGACGCCAGAGCCTGTGCCCATTTGTCGTACGTCTCTGCGTCAGAGGCGACGAGCCGCTTGCCGTCCCATCGAATCTGAGTGGCGGACTTCCCTACGGGCTGCTCGGCTGTGTACAGCCGCAGTTGATCCGTGCCTGACCGTTCGATGACAAACGACGAATCAGATTGCTCCGGTCGCCAGAATCGTCTGATGACGTCATGTTGGCTCTCAACTGTGGGCCTCGGCACGCGGGAAACAACAAGTGGAAACTCTGGAGAAAGGCTCTTGCACTCAACCGCAAGGTTGATATAACACCCAAGGTGAAAGGCACGTCGGCTACGGACGTCGAATTGTCTCGGTTTTTCGAGAGCCGGATCGACGTAGCTTCCTCCGAGCGACGATGGCCACCCGTGCTCCCTCAGTGACCGATACGCGAAAAGCTCCAAATCGAAGTCGTCCCGGCTATCGAGGTATTGCTGGATATCCTCGGCTTTAATTTCCCGGTTCTTAGTTTCTTGGTTCATAACGCAGGCTCACGGCGGTCTAGGCGCTATAGTTTGGCGCGGATCCCGCTTGGCCGACAGCGCCGCTGAATATCCCTGAGACGAGCCTACGCTCGTGACCAAAGTCACACCGAGCAGGCCGCTTCCTGTGAAAGTGGTCGCGCCTCGGAGTCTGCTTGAGCAGCTACGCTACAGGGCGGCCTTTCTTGGCGGCGCGGAGTAGCACCGGGAGCAACGATGAAAAGTACGCTCGCACTTCTGGTGCTGCTGACGGCGGTCTCGCCAGCCAATGCGTTCGACGTTTGGGGGTTCCGCAGTGGCATGTCTGTAGAGCAGGCTACCGCTACCGCCGAGCGCCAGGGCTACAGCACTCATGCATGGGATGCACAGCCCGGTGCGCGTTACAAAACTTTCACGTACTCAACCGCCGCTGACCCTACCGCCTTTATCGCAGGCTTCTGTGACGGCCGGTTGGTCTGGCTGAGTCACGACTACAAGTCAACAATGGTCATGTTGTTTGATCTGCTCGATGACCTAAAGAAGAACTACGGAACACCCACCGTCCAGACATACTCCCAGTTAGTCGCTCAAGGACAAGTGCGAAGCGTCAATTTCAATTTTCCGCCCAAGCCTGCCGACGTTCCCCAAGTGGGCATCAATCTCACGCTAGACTCTGACAATGGTTTCAATATTCAGGTTATGCACAGCACCGCGCGGGCAGTCTGTCCGAACTAGTCCGAATCACTGCGAGTTGTCCCTGTCCGTAGACTGCGCGTTGCGCATCTTGTCTAACAGCTCATCGTCGTACGCTTCGGCCATTGCCTCTTGCACGTACTGCGGATTCGGTCTCGGGATGGGCACGCTGGCGTCGGGCCACAGCGTTCTGTAGTCGGGCATCGGCACACCGACGTTGAGCGCTGAGTCATCAAAGGTAGGGAGTCGTGATTTGGCCATGTCTGGTTTCCTTGTGAATGTGAAGTAGCGACCCGTTCGGGTTGCGATCGGTAGGGACAGCCTCCCTCGTTAGGTGGCTTCGTGACCGCCGCTTTGCTCTAGCACTGCGATCCTGTCTCGGATCTGTAACGCCGTCTGCGGGAACTTGCAGCGACGGCGGCGTAGATCATGCGCATCCGCGGCTGCTGTACAGACGATCGCTGCGGATTCGAGCAGGCTGTCTCCCGCCAGCAACCAGAACACGCGCAGCGCTTCCTGTGGGTTATCGGCGCAGACGTCGCAGAGCAAGGTGCGCAACAGCTCTGCGTCTACGGCTAGGCGCGAAGCGGCACGGATGGCGTCATCAAGGCTGCCTGTCCCGGCAAGCAAGCCTTCGTTGTCCAGCTCGCGGCCTTTGAGCTGCGCCGTGGCGGGCCTGTGAATCGGATCGGTCATGGTTTCTGTGCGCCTCCGGCGCGTGGTCATGTGTGTACGGGCTTGGGCGTGGCATGGCAGCCGCGACGGCAGGCGGGCCTGCCTAGCTTGGTCCCGCATGGGACCGGCGCCGGCTCTCGCCTTTGGCTTGCGGAATTACTGTACGTTTGTACAGTATCGGCGCGCCGTCTGTGGGCTGAGTCCCTATCCCTACCCCGTACGCGGGGTAGACAGGCGGGGTAACGGAGCTGGACTCCGGCCAGATAAGGCTATGCTTTCAACGGGTTACGGCTGCGCTTCGGGGACTGACGCGGGCATCGCACCGCAATCGGTTGCGCGCTCTAAGCGCTGGCGCTGCGGCTCTCTGAATGACCCCCCGGGTACCCCCCTATGGCCCTCCCTGGCGCCGCGCCTGACCCATTCGCCCACCAAAAAAGAGAATGGAACCGGGGGGCAGAAAAGCGACGGAAGCGAAGCTTCCTAGCTTGTTGCCTTCGGCAACGGCGCTGAACGTGCCGGGAAAAGCGCCGATCGTCGCCGATCTGGAAGCTGGCTAAAACGCTAATCCTGCGCCAGAAAAAAAGAGCAATAGAAACAGTTGGTTACAGATCGCTGCCCAGGCAGCTAATTATCGCCCTACTGCCGGCTCTGCCGGCGGGGTTGCACCCTAATGCGGGCTCCGGGGCCGAAAGCCCGTATCGTGTCCGGTGTCACTAGCCGCCTACGCTGGGGCTCCGGCGGCGAAGCCGCGATGCGAGCCTTGAGGCTCGGTAGCTCGCCGGCTTGTGCCGGCTCGCGTTGCCGTATCGTGCCTTCGCTGCCGCGAGGCACTGACTTAGCGCTCGCTCGACTGTGTACACCACAGTCTCGCTGTCGCAGCCGCTAGGCTGCTCCCCGCTCGCGCATCGAGATGCGCTCGCTGCGCTAGTCTTACTGGATAGGATGACTCGTTAAACCTACTTTCTCTCGGCAGCGAAGCTGCCTGCGCTTTCTTCAGACAATAGGTTTCCTCTGGCAGCGCTCCCTCATGGTATGCAGCCGGCGCAGTTACCCATTCGCCGCCCTGGAAACCTGCCGGCATTGCCGGCTCGAAACAAGATGGCTCTGCTGCCTCCGCACTGCGCGGGTATCGTCCGGCCCGAGGGCAGAAACAGGCTAGTCAGCCTGTCCGCATGCTCCGGCTGGATTGCTGGGCAGCTCCGCGGCCCTATGGTGGGGGAATCGCGCGGCGGCTCCGCCTTTGGATCAAGAGGCGCGGAATACCCCTTTCAGGAATACCGGCCTGCTGGCCGGGATGACAGCCCGATCGAAACATCGGGCGATGACTCCTGCCCCTTGCCCCCTAGACTTCAGCCGAGGCGTGGGGAAAACGGCTTGGTATGGCAATCCCTCCGGGCGTCCGCCGACGCGGGCAAGGCAGGCCACTCGCTACGGATCCCAGCCAGAGGTTCCGACAGGGGATCACCCTGTCAGGGGTTAGCTGGCGTCGCATGTGGCTGCCGTGCCGCGATAGGCGGCGGGAAGGTCGGCCCCCTGTCCAAGGGCCTAGACGGACCGGGAATAAACCGGTCCTCTCATTACTCCCCCCGCAAACGGGGGGAACTACGAACCTATTTGCGTTAAGAAGTGTGACGCAGTTCACACTTTTGGCTGCTAGTCGGCTATCTCGCCGGAATCCGGCCCGCTGCACGCCCCGGATTCGCCCCCGCCGGCCCTTCCATGGCCGTCTATAGAGCCGCCAGCGCCGCCCAGCGGCTCCGTAGCCGCCCCCGGCATGCCCTGCTGCCGTGCCTTGCTTGCGATGCTTCGCATCGCTGCGTTCTGCCTCCGGGATCCGCCCCATCGGCGGAGCGCCCGCAGGCGTGTCCGATACTCGGCCACGGCTACCGCCCCGGGCGGGCTGTCCAGCACGGCCATAAGAGACCGCCGCTCCCGCTGGCGGGGATGGTGGGTATCCATGTTCCGGCACGCTCGCGCGTTAGCCGCCGCCTCATTCCGGACCGGCAGCCTACTCATGGGTTGCTACCTCCGGACGGCTGAAATCCGTACGGTGCCGGCGCGTAGCAGGCCTCCCGGCCTGCAAGCTAGGCCCGCCGCTCGCTTCGCGAGCTAGGTTGCAGCTCTTCTGCTGCCCTTCGGGCCGGCGCTCATGGGCATTGCGGTTGGCTTCCCGAATCCAGAAGCCGGCGGCATTACGCAGGTATCCCTTGGCGATCATTTCGGGCACGGACAGGCAGCGCCGGTTCGCCCCGCTGTCCTTCCAGTCGCCGACGCGGTGCAGATCAAACATGGACGAGCTGTTGAAGTGCTCGCCGCAGGCCGCGCAGCGGCACCGGTTTCCTGTCAGAGCGAAGCACAGCAGCTTCGCGTTGCTCAGCAGCTCCATCGGTTTCCTTCCTTGGTAAAAAGAGAATAGGTCTCCTGCATCCGATCGTCGGCGCGCTTCGCTCAGCGAGCGCCTTGGGCGTCTGTAGACGCCGTATCCGTCCGAGAGTCGTGCGTCTGCTATAGGGAGCACTAGGTGCTGTGTAGAGATTGGGCCGACTCAGGCAGGACTACGCAGTGCAGGAGATGCTGCGCAGTCCCTATGTACCGGACAGGACGATCGAATCTGAAAAATCGCTTATGCCGCTGTCCCCGCTGCGCGCGGACTCCGCCCCTGGCGGTATCCGGGCAACAGCCCAAGCAGCCGCCGCTCACGATCCATGCGGACATTCTCTAGATGCGTCCCGTACTTGAGATTGCAGAGACGGTTGTCTGTCGGATCATGGTTTAGGTGCAGCGTCTCTTGCCCGTCCGGGCATGGGCCGACGAAAGCGCGCAACACCAGACGGTGCACGTATTCCGCGCTTTGCACGCTTTGTGAGAACAGGCACACGGACATGTGTCCGCTAGGCCGACGTGTCGGTTGCATGATGCGGCCACGCATCACACGGCTGTGCGCCTTGTGCCGCACACACTTGTCTCTGCCGAGCGGCTTACGCCGCTGCCTTTCAGGAAACGTCACTACGCGGTCTAGCGATCTAACACGGCCTTGGTCGCTCACTTCGTAATAGCCTTCATAGCCGGGAATGTCTTTCCAGACTTCGCAGCCCGTAGGGCTTGCGCTTACTTCCTTGTTCACGGATCTCTTCTTTCGATAGCGCCAGCGCAGACGGACGCCCGCAAGGGCGCTGCTGATAGCGCAGGAGGGAGGGGAGAGTTTTATTGCGCAGCCGCTATTGCGGACTGCGGGGGCCAGCAGACTGAGGGGATGCCGGTGGGGATCAAGCAGCCTTACGGCTGCAACTATGCGACGTCGGTTACTCCGGCTTCATTGCAGCGCTCCGCCTACAGGGCGGCTTGCCGAGATGCGCTCTGCGATCCATTGGTCAATTTCCGCCTCAAGCCAAGCGCTCGCGCGCTCGGATAGCTTGATCGGCTTCGGGAATAGACCGTCTTTAGACAGCCGATAGATCGAGCTGCTAGACAGGCTTGTCCGCTGTCTAACTTCTTTCAGTCTTAGCAGCCGCCCCGGTGTGGGCGGCGCTGCCGTTTCGGTCTCCTGTGACAACATCATGGTGTTACTCTTCCTTGAGCGATGTAATGAATTCTGCCAGCGGCAGGCGCATCCGCATCATTGCGGCATGCTCTGCGCCTCTCACTGTCGGATCGCGCACGTCTGTGCTGTTGGTGCGCTTGTCGTGTCCGGCCTTGTCTGGCCGGTCCCTGTGTATCGTGAGGCGTAGTGTCAACGACTCTGTGCCGTCAATCTCGCCGCCTCCGGCGTGTATCGCCTCAATCTCAGCCGTGAGGCCCGCCATCGTCCCGCTACTCCTGCCCCCGGACTGCAAAGCAGCGCCCAGGACGCTGTTAAGCGGTACGTCCTCAGCGGCAGCGTGCCGCTGCCCATCCCTCGCCATCAGGCGCTTAACGTCTCGCTGTGCGGACTTGTGACGGCTCACGGCGGTTGTGTACGGAATATCCAGCTCTCGCGCCGCCTCGGCGACGCTGCCCTTGAGGCCAACCAGATCCAGTAACTCCCGCTTCTCCGGTGACAGTTGCTCGATCGCCGCCCGCGTGCGGGCGTTATGGCGCTCCTGCCTCTGCTCGGCAGCTTCCGCCGCTGCCCGCTTGTATTCCCAGGGCGCGCTCGGCGGCTCCGTGGCTTGCCCGGACAGCTCCGGCGATCCAAAGCGATCGCCATTGCCGCCTTCGGCGGCGTAGCCGTCAGCGACGTTGCCCCGCAGATCCCTGAGCAACACCAAGATGCGCTCTATCTCGCCGTCTGTCGCCTCGTGCCAGTGGCCGCGCAGGTCAAGGGCGATAGTCCGCACCAGCTGCGGCTGCCAGACGCTGCCTCCGACAGCTACGTAAGCCGCCGTCGCGGCGTCTATGCGCTCCTGGCTCCAAGAGCGAGGCACAGCCGTGTTGTTGTTAGCCGCTTCCATGCGAGGCGCTTTGTTTAGGCGGTTGCCGGCTTTGCCGGACCAGCCATGCCCGCTCTGCGGCCTGTCGCTCCATGGCGCTCGCGCCTTGCGGCGTAGATCCGAAGCGCTAAGGCCGCATCGCTCGGGCGAAACAGATTGCGCCCGCTGGAATCCTTGACAGGATTCAGTAGCCCATCGCGGACGTAGACAAGAATCGTCCCTGCGGACGGTCCCCTCCCATCAGGCCCTGTCGCCAGACGGACAACGCTGCTTACCGTCAGCCGGGGTGTTTCGTCGCGCAGCGGTGACGCTGCGTCGTTGCTGTCGTTCATTTGCCCTCCGTGGACAAAAAAATGTCGCCCCGTCCTGGGGCGTGCGGTCAGAATCCTGTGTCGTCGGCGGCGCGCCTTGGGCGCGTTGTCTCCTTCCCTATTACTACTTCCCGGTTTTGAGACAAATCCGGACGCCATTTTCAACTATTTTTCAAAACTGCCGGCCCCATAAGTATTAATACCGGCGCGGGGTGACTTTGTCCCACCTGCTCGACGGCAGAAGCAGGAGAAACCAACAACTATTTTTCTCCCTCCCTAAGTATTAATTACGGCCGCGCACGGTTTTGGTAAGCACTCTTCCGGCTCCGTCTGCCTGCTCAAGCCGATAAGCAGGTTAAATGCAGGAGTTATTTTCGATCCCTCTACTTACTAATCCCGGCGGCGAGGTACTTTTTAAACCTGCCGACCAACTTTTTTTCAAAAGTGCTCCCCTGATAGGGATTAATACCGGCGGCAGAGAGTTTTGTCGGAGGCTCCGATGACTTTTTCTGTCCCCGTAAGTACTAATTACGGTGGCTCGTAACTCTTTCAACCTGTCTCTCTCCTGCTCTGCGGTAAAAGCAGGGTAAATCACCAACTATTTCCTCCGTCCCCTAGGTATATATGCCGGCGGCGAGGAGTTTTGGTACGCAACATCGTTGCGTTTTAGCTGTTAGGTTCTGTTGGTTCGCGTAAGTGCCTGTGCTTCGGCCAAAAGTATTTTGGTCTGCTACGCAGTACTTGCGCGCAGCTGCGTCGCCTTGCACCTTCGAAAGCCTAACCCTGCCCCGGTCATCGGGATCTACGGCGAGGATTACCGGCAGCGTGCGCTGCGTCTCGGATTGAGCAGGATTGTGTGGACCCGCACAGAGTCGCGCGGGGTGCTCCGCTATCTTGATGCCGTGACCATCGTACAGTTCTTCGCTGGTGTCGGCGCGCTCGTGTCCCAGGTCGCGGTGCTGTACGCCTTCGCTGGCGAGCAGGGTCCGCTCAAGGACTTCGGCGACTCGCACCCCGTGTTGGGGGTCGCGTTGTGGTTCGCCCTGGCATTCGGCCTGGGCTTCGCGTTCCTGCAGCTGATGTAGAAACGCCCGCCCGATCGAAGATCGGGGGTATCAGCCGTTGCCGCGTATTACGTGCCCAGGAGGGAAGCGGCAGGGATTGCGGAATGACGGCGGCTGCGGACGGCCTGCGTCGGTAGCTTTCCGGCAGACGGCTTGGTTGTGCCGGCTGTCTACCGGCACCGCGTCGTTCGGTCCCGGCATGAACCCCACCGCCAGTCCCGGCGCGAGCAGCAGACACAGCAGCAGAGACTTCCTGACTAACATCACTAGTGCCCGTAATTCTTGTCCATCTTTCTCATGAAAATGTCGAACTCTGTCGGACCCATATAGGCCGGCACGCACGCGGTTGGACTGAGCTGCGCAGTACGCGCCTTCTCGCAGGCGTCCTTTGATGCATAAAGAAACACGCTGGCAGAATCTGCCTGTGATTGCGCTAGCGTCAGCAGTACCAGCGCATAGATCGAACTCATATAGGCCCCCTTTATGGCTCTGCGCTGATATGAGACGCGACTGGCGCTTCCGGTTGCCGTGACCAGCGTCACGCTGGTCGCAAGCACCCGCTTGTAGTTGCGCTCCTCGCTGGTTGCTGCGCGCGCCGGAGGGGCGCACTTACTGACGCGGGCTCTGCCGGCTAAGCCGATTGCAGAGCAATCGTCCGTGATACGCGTAAATCCATGTCCGTAGCGGCCCCGGCACCCAGCGGGCCAGCGTCGTCGCATACATGCGCCACAGGCGCTTACCTGCTGCCCGCCTGTAGGCGGCTACCCTGTTGGCGTTGAGTAGTAGCCAGACCGGGGCGAAACACAGCGCCAGCGCCAGGAGTTGAGCGGCTACGTCGCACAGTACGTTGCTCATGCGGCTCTCACCTGCGACGCCGTTTTGCTGCAGCTCCCTCCAGCAGCCTGCGCGCCGCTGGCGCGTTGCTTTTTCTCTGCGGCAATAGCCGCCGCCTTCAGACCGTCCAGATAGTCCGCATACGCCTGCATCATCTGCCGCCGCTGCGGCAGGCGCTCCGAATGGTTATACGCTGCTCTAACCTTGTTCCGATCTAGGTGCGCCAGCTGTAGCTCGATTACGTCCGGCGAATAGTCCTGCTCGTTGAGCAGCGTAGACGCCATCGTGCGGAATCCGTGGCCGGTCATTTCGGTCTTGGCGTAGCCAAGCCGGCGCAGGGCGTTGTTGATGGTGTTCTCGGACATGGGCCGGTCGGAGTTACCCAGCGCCGGGAACACGTACTTACCGCGGCCTGTCAGCCTGTGCAGCTCGCGCAGGATCGCTACCGCTTGCTTGCTCAGCGGCACGATATGCCGCCGTTTCATCTTCATGCGCTCTTCAGGGATGCGCCACTCGCCTGCGTCTAGGTCTATCTCGCTCCACTCCGCCGCGCGCAGCTCTCCGGGGCGGACGAAGAGAAGCGGCGCTAGCCGCAGCGCTGCCTGTGTAGACGGCTCGCCGCTGTAGGCGTCTATGTCCAACAGTAGCTGTCCGACCTTGGTCGGCTCAGTGATCGCGGCGTGATGCACCGGCTTTGGTGCCGTGAGCGCTCCGCGCAGATCCTGCGTCGGGTCTCGCTCTGCGCGGCCTGTCGCGATCGCGTAGCGCATAACCTGAGAAATGCGGGCCCTGGTCCGCTGTGCTGTCTCGTGCATGCCCTTGTCGTCTATCTCCCGCAGCAGCTTCAGCAGCTCGGGAGCAGTCAGCTCACCGATCGGGCGATCGCCGATAGAGGGATAGATCAGATCGTTAAAGACCCAGCGGGCCTTAGACAGCGTCGCCGCAGACAGCTTTCGGGCCTGCTGGCCTAGCCACTCCTCGGCTATCGCCTTGAACGTGTCGCCCTGGGCGACGGTCTCGGCCTGCTGCTCCCTGCGTGCGTCGGCGGGGTCTACCCCGTTTCGCAGCAGGCCCGCCGCCTCAGCGGCCTTCTGCCGCGCGAGCGCTAGTGACACGGCGGGGTAAGTCCCCAGCGAGTAGCCCCGCTCTTTCCCGTTGTGCCGGTACTTGAGCCGCCAGTACTTGCCGCCCTCGGGCGTGACAACCAGCAGCAGCCGATTGCCGCATCCGATCTTGTACGGGCGCTCCTGCGGCTTGGCGTTTTCGATCGTCTTCGCGGTGACAGTCTTCGCGCCCATGTCCGTCTCCCATTCGGTGCCGAGGTGTCTAGTTACCCCGCATGTTACCCCGACCTTGGTCGGGATACCCTGATATGCTATGGAGACTGTGACGCGGGTCTTAGACCGAGAATCAATGACTTATAGACAGCCGGACAGGCTGTGAGACAGCTGGAGACACTAGGAAGATGCCTATTCCCGGCACCACCTCTCCCAGGTTCGTTCCGAGGGTCGGGGCTTGCTGTGGCATGTCCCCGAGGCATGCGCATGGATCATGCGCATGGATCGTGCGCAGGGCATGGGACGATGCTGTATCCGCGCGGGGGGGGGCGGCGAGAGGGTCAAGCACCGTGGCTGCGTAAAGACCATCAACACTCAGGGAGGGCGCACCGATGCCCGCTATTCGCTTCATCGCTCTCGTGGCCGGGTTGCTGAGTGCGCAACCGGGTCCAGCTTTCGGAGAGCAGCCTCCGATGACCGTCGCGGCCCTGATCGACCGGGCGCAGATCGAGGACCTGCTCATCGACTACTACAGCCACCTCGGTACGGGGGGCGGGGACTTCGCGGACTTCTATGTCCCGGACGGCATCCTCGATGTGAATGGGCTCATCGCGAAAGGGCAACCGGCGATCGAAGCGCTCTACGCGCGAGTGCGCAATGAAACGCCGCGCCGTCCGGGCACCTTCCGCATGCTCCTGACAAATCCCCACATCGTCGTCACCGGCGACGCCGCCACGGCGGATGTCATCTGGACGGGCGTCAACTCTGCCTCCGTGAGCTCACCGCCCCAGATCGTCGAGCAGGGCCGCGAGCACGATGACCTCGTCAAACGGGACGGCCATTGGTACTTCAAGCATCGCGTCATCACCACCGACGGCGGCCTGCCCGCGATGTTCGACAAAACCTATCAGAAGAGATAGGCGCGCCCCGCCCGGCTCCCGCTTACGCCCGGAGCTGCGATGCTCGAACTTCAGCGGAGCTGACGGCTCGCAATCCCGCCGCGCAGGATGCAGGATGGCACCCACATGACTACGACAGGGCCATTCACGGCCGAGGGCGGCTGCACGTGCGGCGCCGTGCGCTTTCGCCTGGCTGACCGGCCACTCATCGTGCATTGCTGTCATTGCCGCTGGTGTCAGCGGGAGACGGGCAGCGCCTTTGTCCTCAATGCCCTCATCGAATCGGCTCGTCTGCAGGTCACCGCCGGGCAGGCTGAGCTCGTGATGACGCCCAGCAACAGCGGCAAGGGTCAAACCATCGCGCGCTGCCCGACCTGCCGCATCGCACTGTGGAGCCACTACGCCGGGCTCGGGGATCGCATGAGTTTCGTGCGCGTCGGTACGCTCGATGAGCCCGATCGCTTCCCGCCCGACGTGCACATCTACACACAGTCGAAGCAACCCTGGGTCGTGTTGCCTCCCGGGGCGCGCGCTTTCGGCGAGTATTACAAGAGCGGCGAGGTCTGGAGCGCGGAGAGCCTGGCGCGCCGTCAGGCGCTGCTCGCTCAGCCGCCTCGCTGAACCGGCAGGCCTCAGCCCGTAGTCGCGGCCCCGCCCAGCAGATTGCGCAGCATCGCCACCTCGGCCGCGATCGCCGTGTGCAGCGCCGGGTCGATATCCGGAGCAAACAGCGACGAATGGTTCGAGGGCAGGCTCACGCCGGAGCGCTTCGCCTCGGCGTATTTCTGGGGGTCCGCGCCGCCCAACGAGAGGTAGAAGCCCGGGATCCCCTGCTCGACATACGCAGAGAAATCCTCCGACGCCGTCAGCGGCTCCTGAGTCACCACGTTGTCCTTGCCGAGTGCGCCCTCCAGCGCCGTACGCATCCGCTGCGTCAACTGCGGATCGTTGTAGACGGCATCCGCCCCCTCGAAGCGCTCGATCAGCGGCGGCTGCGGGGCTCCGGCCGCCTCGGCTTCGGCGTTGGTGATGCGGGTGATGGCTGCCAGCACCTGCTTGCGTACCTCCGCTTTGTACGTGCGCACGGTGAGACCGAGCTCGGCCTGATCGGGAATGATGTTGTTCTTGGTGCCCGCCTTGACGTAGCCGACCGTCACGACCGCGAACTCCCCCGGCTTGACCTCGCGGGAGGCGATGGTCTGGAGGGCGAGAATCGTGCGTGCGGCGATCACGATCGGATCGACGGTGGTGTGCGGGGCGGAGCCATGGCCTCCCTTGCCGTGGATGGTGATGCGGAGCGAGTCCACGTTGGAGTCATAGATGCCGGAGGCCACGCCCACCTGGCCGGCGGGCAGCTCATTACCGACGTGCAGCGCGAGCACCTGGTCGGGGCGCGGAAAGCGCGTGAACAGTCCGTCCTTGATCATTCCCGTCGCGCCGCCCACGGTCTCCTCGGCCGGTTGTGCAATGAGCATCAGCGTTCCGTGCCACGAGGCGCGGCTGCGCGCCATGATGCCGGCGGTCGCGACCAGGGCGCTCATGTGCAGGTCGTGGCCGCACATGTGGCCGACCGGGACGTCCTGCCCCGCCGGGTCCTTGGCGCGCACCTTGCTCGCGAACGGCAGACCGGTCTTCTCCTCCACCGGCAGCGCGTCGAGCTCGGTCCGCAGCATCACGGTCTTACCGGGGCCATTCTCCAGGAGGGCGACGACACCGGTACCGCCAACGTGCTCGGTCACCCGGTAACCGAGTGCCCGCAGCTCGGCGGCAATCTTGGCGGCGGTCTGCACCTCGACACTGGAGAGCTCCGGGTGTTGGTGCAGATCGACATACAGCGCATAGGCCTTGGGATAGGCCGCGTCGACCTCAGCTGATGCGGCGCGGGCGGCAGGTACGGCAAGCAGCCAGGCGAGGGCCGAAGCCAGGCCCACTGACCCGGCCAGGCGGCTGCGCTTCACGGACATGCATCTCTCCCCTGCATTTCTCTCGAGGTGGGCGAGCGGCGGCACTTTACACTGCGGGGGCCGGCAGCGCCTCGGTCTGCTATGCTGCGCGCCCCCTGACGGCCGCAACCGCATCGGGGCAGCCCGCGGGCCTGACTGCCCTCGGCCCGTCGCTCGCTGCCGTCCCCCTGGCGTTTCGGGCGATGGCTTCGGCGCAAGGAAGTTCTACACTGCGGGCAGCTTGCCCGGTAGGCGCAAGAGGGCAAGAGGGCCGCTGTCTCAGGCCCGCAACGAAGGAAAACGGCGTGGGCACCAACCCCGAACACCTCGTGAGTGCTCAAGAGAGCCGGGGCGAGCCTGTCACCTGGATTGGCCGGACGGCTGCGTATGCTCCGGTGACGTCCACACCGACGTCCACCCCCACCGACATCGCCAGCCTGCTTCCAAGGCGGCTGCTTCCCATCGGGGTCGCGATCGTCGCGATGGCGCTCGTGGCGGCCGTGCTGTGGCGGGTCACGCATCCGCGCACACCCCGCGTGCCGCTCGCCGAGCAGCAGAGCATCCCGCTGATCTCGGTAATCGTGCCGGGGCTCACGCCGGTCACCTCGACGGTGACTTTCACCGGCGCAATCGCCGCCCGGTACGACATGCCGATCGGCAACGATGGCGACACGGGGAGGATCGTCGGCGTTTTCGTGGAGGCTGGAGACCACGTCGAGCGCGGCCAGCTGCTCGCCCGGATCGATGACTCGATCATCGTCCCGCAGACCAAACGTCTCGAGGCGGCTCTCGAGCAGGCCAAGGCGCAGGCGGCGCTCGCCGCGGCCGAGTACCGCCGCGCGCAGGGCGTCGAGGCCGCCGGCGCTCTGTCGGCCGAGGACATCGAGAAGCGACACGCCACGGCCATCACGGACGCCGCCAATGTGAAGGTCGTCGAAGCCCAGCTCGCCGAGGCCCAGGCGCGTCTCACCCGCACGCGGATCGTCGCTCCGATCGCCGGGACGGTGCTGACACGCAGCGCCGAGGTGGGTCAGATTGCGAACCCCGGCGGCCCGGCTCTGTTTCGCGTGGCAAGCGGTGGTGAGGTGGAGATGCGCGGCCAGCTCGCCGAGCAGGATCTCGCGCAGGTGAAGGTCGGCGACCCGGCTTCGGTGCGGCTGAGCGGCCTGCCGCAGGCTTTCGAAGGACGCGTGCGGCTGCTCGGCGCAGTGATCGACCCGCAAACCCGGCTCGGCGAGATCCGCATCACTCTCGCTGCCGATCCGGCGCTGCGACCCGGCGCGTTTGCACGCGGCACCGTGTCGCTCGGCAAGGCAATGCGCCCGGTCGTGCCGCAGACCGCGGTGCTCAGCGACAGCGCCGGCAGTTATGTGTTCGTGATCAATGACCGCAACCGTGCCGAGCGGCGCGCGGTCCAGGTCGCCGACACGTCCGACCAGGGCGTCATCATCGCTTCCGGACTCAACGGCACCGAGCGCGTGGTGAGCACTGCGGCCGGTTTCCTGCGTGAGGGCGAGGAAGTGAAGACGACCGCCGGCGTCGCTCCGCCCGCCGGCGTCGCTCCGCCCGCCTCCTGAGCTGGAGCGCCTCCGGTGAGAAACATCTCCGCGTGGGCGATCCGCCACCCGCTGCCGCCGATCGTCCTGTTCGTGGTGCTCCTTTTCATGGGGGTTGCGGCCTTCCTGCGGCTGCCGATCACCCTCGACCCGGATATCGCGTTCCCGGGTGTCGATATCTACATCGCCCAGCCCGGGGCGGCGCCACAGGAGATGGAGACGCAGGTGCTCCAGAAAGTCGAGGGATCGATCGCCGGCATCGGCAACCTCGACAACATCACCTCCTGGGCGGTCGAGGGGGAGGCGCGCGTCTTCGTTCAGTTCCAGATCGGCACGCCGATCGACCGCGCGGTGACCGACGTGCGCGATGCGATCGCCAAGGTGCGGCCGCTGCTGCCGCAGGGGATCCAGGAGCCGGTCGTGCAGCGGGTCAACACCGACGGCGAGGCGATCGATTATTACGCGGTGAGCTCGAGCGCCCTCACCGATGAGGAGCTCTCCTGGTTCGTGGACAACACGATCACCAAGCGCCTGCTCGGGGTGACCGGTGTCGCGCAGGTGCAGCGTGGCGGGGGAGTCAACCGTGAGATCCGGGTCGAGCTCGATCCGGCACGCATGCAGGCGCTCGGCATCACCGCGGTGGAGGTGAACGAGCAGCTGCGCTCACTCAACCAGGATGCAGCCGGAGGACGGGCGCAGCTCGGCGGCGGCGAGCAGGCGATCCGCGTGCTTGGCGGTGCGCGTACGGCGAACGCCCTCGCGCAGACCCAGATCATGCTCTCCGGAGGCCGCTTCGCGCGCCTCGCCGATCTCGCCGAGGTCCGCGACAGCGTCGGTGAGATTCGTGCGATCGCGCGCCTCAACGGCCGGCCGGCAACCACCTTCGGCATCATCAAGGCGAAGGGCTATTCGGACGTGAGCGTCGACACCGGCGTGCAGGAGGAGCTCGCCAGGATCCGCCAGGAGAATCCCAAGGTGCACATGACGCTGGTCTACACCAGCGTCGACTACACCCGTGATACCTACCGCTCCGCGCTCAGTGCGCTGCTCGAGGGCTCGATACTGGCGGTGCTGGTCGTGTTCCTGTTCCTGCGCAACACCCGCGCCACGCTGATCTCCGCGCTCGCGATCCCGCTCTCGGCGATTCCGGCGTTCGCGGTGATGCAGTGGCTCGACTTCACGCTGAACTCGATCAGCCTGCTCGCCCTGTCGCTGGTCGCAGGCGTGCTGGTCGATGATGCCATCGTCGAGATCGAGAACATCGTACGGCACATGCGCATGGGCAAGAGCGGCTATCAGGCGGCGCTCGATGCGGCCGATCAGATCGGGCTCGCGGTGGTCGCGACCTCCGCCACCATCATCGCCGTCTTCGTGCCGGTGAGCTTCATGGGCGGCATCACCGGGCAGTACTTCAAGCAATTCGGGCTGACGGTGGCCGCTGCGGTGTTCTTCTCGCTGCTCGTCGCGCGCCTCATCACCCCGGTCATCGCCGCCTACACGCTCAAGTCGGACCGGATCGCGCAGCACAGCGACGGACCGGTGATGGCCTGGTACCAGCGCACGCTCCGCTGGTGCACGTTGCACCGCTGGAAGACGGTGCTGGCCGGACTCCTGTTCTTCGGGCTCTCGATCGTCGGCATGCTGGTGCTGGTGCCGCTCTCCTTCGTTCCGGAGGCAGACATCGGCACTGCCCGGCTCACCGTCGAGCTGCCCCCGGGGGTGCGCCTCGAGGACACCGCGCGCGTCACGGCCGCGGCCTACCGCATCATCGCCCGCCAACCCGAGGTGCGCGATGTGGTCGAGCTCGTCGGCTCGAGCGATGAGGGCGTCCGTCAGGCCGAGCTCGATATCGCGCTCGTGCCGAAGAGCGAGCGGCGCGTGACGCAGCGGCAGTGGGAGGATCGCCTCTACCAGGACCTCAAGAGCATTCCGGACGCGCAGCTGCACTTCCAGCGCAACGGCGAAGGCCGCGACGTCAACATCTACATTACCGGCGAGGACCCCGGGCTGACCTATGCCACCGCCCGCAAGGTGGTCGAGGAGATGCGCACGCTGCCCTTCATCCGCGACGCGCGCATCAACAACGACCTGCCCCGGCCGGAGATCCTCATCCACCCGCACCTCGATCTCGCCTCGCAGCTCGGAGTCACGGTGGAGAGCATCAGCGAGACCATCCGTATCGCCACACTCGGTGATCTCGACCAGAACAGCGCCCGGTTCTCCTTGAGCGACCGCCAGGTGCCGATCCGTGTCAGCCTGCTCGAGGACAGCCGCAAGAGCCTCAGCACTCTCGAGAACCTGCCGGTGCGCACCTCCTCCGGCAACACCGTGCCCCTGAAAGCCGTCGCCGACATCACCTTCGGCGAAGGGCCCACGCGCGTGCGCCGCTACAACCAGAGCCGCCGCCTCTTCATCGACGCGGATCTCAACGGTGCCGAGCTCGGCCCGGCGATGAAGGCCATCTACAATCTGCCGACCCTCAAGAACCTGCCGCAGGGCGTGCACCGCGTCGATGTCGGCGACGCCAAGTACATGCACGAGCTGATCACCAACATGGTGATCGCCATGGGCACGGGCATCCTCATGGTGTTCGCGGTGCTCGTGCTGCTGTTCGCCCGCGTGCTGCAGCCGATCACCATCCTGTTCGCGCTGCCGCTGTCGATCGGCGGGGTGGTCCTCGCGCTGCTGCTCACCGGTTTCTCGGCGTCACTCGGGGTGTTCATCGGCCTGCTCATGCTGATGGGCATCGTCGCCAAGAACTCGATCCTGCTCGTCGACTTCGCCATCGAGGAGATGCGCGCCGGGCAGGACCGCCTGACCGCCATCCTCGAGGCCGGTCACAAGCGCGCACGACCGATCGTCATGACCACCGTCGCCATGATCGCCGGGATGCTGCCGGTAGCGCTCGGACTCGGCGGCGACAACGCATTTCGCCAGCCGATGGCGATCGCGGTGATCGGGGGGCTCATCACCTCGACCGCGCTCACGCTCGTCATCGTACCGGCAGCCTTCACCATCATCGACGACATCGAGCGCTGGCTGGCACCGAAGCTCGGACGCGCGCTCATCGCCCACCAGCAACCCGCCCAGCCACAGGGCGTGCCGACGCCTCCGCATGCGCATCCGCTAAGATGATGCAATGCGCTCTGAGGTCGGCGACGACAACTCCAGCCCGGTAACCGCAACGCGCCAGGCCGCGCGTCCGGTATGGTGGGCGCGGCTGCTGGCCTGTGCTCCACTTGAGGCGCTGTACGCTCTCGCGAGCCTGCTGGGCTGGCTGACCTTCCGCTTCTT